>WNFJ01287669.1_pt1 | contig 13198 bp, 15 predicted proteins | sample 5400461 | NCBI WGS metagenome assembly WNFJ01 (sample SAMN13153349, study PRJNA577476) | soil metagenome | isolation source: 115 cm saprolite on Douglas fir-dominated hillslope | place: USA:California | collected 2013-09-17 | reverse complement strand
CGTGAGATCTCCATGGAGCTTGGAAACTGGGAAGCAGTGCGACAAGAAGCGCATATGTTCCTGGAGACTACCAAAAATATCTCTACACTGGTAGAAGCTACACTCGATGAGGGAGATAGTGAGCGGGCGCTTCAATTACTACAAGCTACAAAGCCCCCTGGCCCTGAGAGCTATCAGTGGCAGTACGACTATGCGCGCACTCCTGAAGTTGCTCTCAAAGCAGCTGAACGCACGGAGGAGGCATACCCCCGCGCCGCGATAGACCTCTATCAGCAACATGTTGAGCGTCTCATCGCTGGGCGTGGACGATCCAATTATCAAGTTGCTTGTAGCTACCTCGTAAAAATTCGGTCCCTTTACGAGAAGCAGGATGAAACTGAGCAGTGGACAGCCTACATCGCCTGGTTACGCAAGCGGCATAGCCGACTCTCCACCTTGAAGGAGGAAGTGGCGGCTGCCGGTTTGTAAGGAGAAACACGATGGCTGAGCGTATCAACAAAGATGAGCTTGTTCGCCGACTAGCAGCACGGATGCAGGCCGATGAAGTGACGGTGACAGCCTGGGTCGACGGCATCGTCGAAACACTGTATGAGAGCTTCAAAGCAGGTGAAAGCGTGACTTTACCTGGCTTTGGTGGTTTTTATGTCCCTTCAAAGCAGGTGAAAGCGTGACTTTACCTGGCTTTGGTGGTTTTTATGTCCGCCAGGAGCCTGAAAGCTGGGTGTTCAAATTCAATCCAGGCCAGCGCTTGCGGGCGCTGTTTGGCTGGTCATCGACCTACTCAGGAAAACTCTAGACACGCTTGCATGACAAGGAGGAATTGGATGCCAAGGGAAATCAATCGGTGGGCGATGTACCCACGCAAAACAGCTACGGCTTCTCTCCCCGAAGCGCTGAACATGGAAGTCACCACAAAGGCGCATGAACTCATTGAGACAGTCCTGCGGCCGAGATATATCCAGCCACCGCCGGAGAAGCCGCAGTTCAATTACATCGTCGATATCTACGGCAAGTGGTATCACAAGGCGTTCTACTTCTGCGCCGAATATCGTGTGGCAGGCCCTAATCCAATAGAGCCAAGTTTTGAGGCAAAGTTCGCTCGTATGCAGTATGCTGGGGACCAGCGTTTTCATCTCTCATTTATGCGCCATACCGGTCAGTGGATACAATTGTACACGGACCTGATGGTGGACGAATGCATCGAGACGATCCGAGATGATCCCTACTTTTCCCTCTGATCGCCTCGGTATAGAACGCGCTATGCTATAATAGTGCTGATCTACCAAAGTTATCCAAGCGACACATCACACCTGGACGAAAAGGTACGATAGATGCCATGGCTGACCTCATCGGCAATGAAGAGGAACTGAACCTGCTTCGACAAGAGAATCAAACGCTAAGGGATCAGGCCAACTTGCTGCAAAAGACGATTCGCGTGCAGGAAGAGACGATCGGCTTGCTACGAGAACAAATCGGCCTGAAGGACCAGTTGATTGCCGCTTTGCAGCGGGAGACTATGCTGCTTACCAAGCAGGTGCAGGCGATGGAAACCCGGTCGGAGAAAGACAGATATGGGAGCCCGATGCCGCCTTCTTCGGTTCGCTTCTCCCGACCACCGAAGAGCTTGCGGAAGAAAAGTAGCAAGCAACGTGGCTGACGTTCCTGTACGTGATTACGTCTGAACTACACTCTGTTCAGGGAAATATTCCAGATACACTTCCGTGTCTATGATTTTGACACGAACAAGAGGTGAACTTCGATGAGGAGAGGATTGAACTCTTCACGCATGTCGCTAGCCGTCGCTGTTTACCTCCCAGAACACTATGCCAGGCTGTTAGCGACAGCAGAAGACGCGAGCGATTTGGAGCCCACATGGCAGGAATGGCACACCGTGTATCAGGAAACCAGGCAAAAAATGGCGGAACTCGGCATGCACTTGATTGAGGTGACTGTCGATCTGGATGATCTTGAGAAATACTGCCAAGAACAGGGACTCAAGAATACGAGCGGATCCCGCGCTCAGTATGCTGCCCACGTATTGTCTGAACAGCATTCACGACACCAGCAGCTTCAACAGCGGCCTTCACTGAAACCACGGTTCAAGAAAAAGAAACATCGGACTCGATGAGGGAGAACGTTGCCTGGACACTCGTGCCGAAAGAGAGAAGCTCTAGCATCAGAAAGGTAGCCAACCCGCGTTTGCATCGCAGCAGTCGTGAGCGTGTGCTGGAAGGGAACCGATATGAACAAAACAAGTTGGGTCGAGCTGTGTGTGAGCGACTTCGAGCAATCCATCGCCTGGTTTGAGCGCGTCCTGGGCTTTCGTGTCGTGGCTCGCGACGCCAATGAATACGCCGAACTGGCACGTGGGGAAACTTCTCTGCAACTGGCGGCAGATGACGCACCCTACTGGAAACCCGAACGCCCACACCTGCTCCCGCCGGGACAGCGCGGCAGCGGTGTGGAGATTGTCATCCTCGTCGACAACGTCGACGCTGTCTATCACCAGGCCCAACAGGCCGGGGCAGACATCGTGCGTCCCCTCGCAGACTATCCCTGGCACATGCGGCAGTTCTGGGTGCGCCATCCCGACGGCTACCTCCTCCGCCCCGCACAGCGCATCCTGTCCGTGAACCCAACAACCTATCGCCGCCGGATCGCCGACGCCTTTCAACGCGACAGGCCGCGCATAACGCAGGAATTGCTCATCGTGAAACACACAGCTGATCAGCTGGCGCAGCAGGGAGACATGCTGGGCGCAGTTACGATTTATGAAACGCTGGTGACGGAAATCTTTGAGCAATCCCACCTCTATTATGATGAATCCCAATATGACGACTACTACGAAGAAGAGGGGTACTATCCGGAAGAAGCGGGATTGGAGGAATTCGTCGGGGAGTGTATTGAAGCGCTGGGGAGCTATCTGGCTGACGAGCAGACTGATCGGGTTGCGCGTGAGAAGAGCATCGCGGTGCTGCTGGCCGTCTACCGGCGTGACCTGCATGCCGACGACAGCCATGGGTTCGCTGAACGCGCGGCGGAGCAGCTCGTGCGATATGCGACGCCGCTGGAACGACAGACGATTGCGGAGTGGATTCGTGCGGCGTTGGCCGACGAAGAGCAAGCGATTGCTGGCTCAGAGCGCCAGGTCTATGGCAAGTTCTGGCTGGACCTGCAGCATGAGGCCCTTGATGACGAAGCCTACCTGCGCATCTGCCGCGAGACTGGGCGCACCGCTGACCTGGTTGAGCGGCTCCTCGCGCTTGGGCGGATTGACGAAGCCGCCCAAGAAACTCGGCAAGCTGACGATTCCTCCCTGCTCGGGCTGGCCACCCTTTTCATCCAGCATGGGCAGGATGCTGTGGCCGAGCGCCTGGTGAAAGCGCGCATCTCAGGACCTATCCGTCCCGCCAGGGACGTTGCTGGTCTCGTGCTGCCCAGTCAGGCGGGACGGGCGCAGGAAGAGAAACCAGACTGGCGCGTCCTGGAATGGCTCCAGACCTACTACCGGGACAGGGGCTACCACGCCGCTGAACTGGAGATGGCCGAAACGCTGTTCCGCACGCAGTCTTCCCTCAAACGCTATCAGGAGCTGCGGGTTCTCTCCGGGCGGCTTCATCGCTGGGAGGACCTGCGGCATGAGTTGCTCGCCTTCCTGGAGCAAACCAAGAACACCTCGCTCCTGATCCAGATCGCCCTGGACGAAGGCACCATCGACCAGGCCTTGCAGAGACTTCAGGGGACTGCCAAGAAGGATGGGTACGGCTACACCTACACTGATCGCTACGGCTATTACGGATATAGCGATGTTGCCTTCGAGGTCGCCAGGGCCGCCGAAGAGATCAGACCACATGCAGCGATCGAGCTCTACCGGCAGTTTGCCGAACGACTGATTGCGATGCGCGATCGTAAGCGCTACGAGCTCGCCTGCACCTATCTGGTAAAGGTGCGCGCCTTGTATGAGAAGCTCGGCGAGGGTGAGGCGTGGAGGAGCTACGTGACAGCCTTGCGCGAGCAAACCCGCAACCTGCGTGCGCTGAAAGAGGAACTGGCGAACGCTGGCTTGTGAGGACCGCAAAAGGATGAGAAGTTGCATGCCAGAACGTATCAAGAAAGAAGAATTTGTCCGCCGCCTTGCTGCCCGAATGAACACTGATGAAACGACAGCAATGGCCTGGGTTGACGGCGTTGTCGAAACCTTGTACGAGAGCTTCAAAGCGGGTGAAAGCGTGACGTTGCCAGGGTTCGGCGGCTTTTATGTCCGCCCTGAGCCTGCAAGCTGGGTCTTCAAATTCAATCCAGGCCAACGATTGCGTGCCCTCTTTGGCTGGTCGTCGACATACTCAGGAACACTCTAGACATGCCTACGTGACAAGGAGAATTCGGATGCCAGAGGAATCAGTGGCAGATTTACCGTTTGTAGAACCTACAAAAGAATTGATCAACAAGAGTCATCTCTCATAGGAGTGTTGTCGTCTCATGCTAAAAGGAGTGTACTCCTGCTCAGTTCTTTCATGGGGCTGAGCAAGGCGCTGGAGGATGTGATGAGTAACCAACCACTGTTTCAAGTCACCAATCATCATGGAGAAGCTTGCGGCGTACCACCACAAATTGACGAGCAGACCTTTCCCGGTGTTTATCGCAGTTACTTCGAGAACCAGAATGGTGAGCAGGCTCTTTTCCTGTATGACTATGAGCAGGAACGCGGTACACTCTACATGGGCGATGCAGGATGGGAACATCCGCACGACGTGTTGGATGGGAAGGTACCAGGTCTCATGCTGAACCGTCCAGAGCAACTATGGCTCTCGGCTTGTTGGGAAGCCAGCGGCGCGTTGAAAGCGGTACGTGAACAAATACGTGAAGAGCGCAGGAGAGAGCATGAGTAAACCGAAAAATCCATGCAGCCACATTTCGATCATCTCGGATTCTGAGTGATGTATCACAAATTAGCTCGCTGAGGAGAAGACAACGGAGAACTATACCAGGGTCAATTCGGTAAGAAATACGCTAAGATATGATAGTGCTGATCTACGAAAGGAGTCCAGAGCAATACATCCTTCACGGAAGGAGAGGTACGGGAGAGCTATGGCGATAGAGCATCGGTGAACCATGACCGTTGAAGCATACTTTCAACTCGAAGAAAACGATCCTGAGACGCGCTACGAGTACTGCGAGCCATACCTTGGTAGAGCAAGTAGCGGATGCCGCTCTACAATCACAAACGCACCTTGAGTGGGTCATTCAGGCTTGTCGCACGCAAGCGGCGTATATCATGAATAGGGGCAAGGCAGAATGATATAGTTCAGCAGCCAACTGGCTCGCGAAAGCTCGCACGGCTTATCGAGCGTTGGGGCACGCAGAGGAATGGCTAGCATACCTGAACGAACTCCTGAACCGTCATGTACGCAAGTACAAATTAGTCCCGATGCTGAAGACTTTGCGGTGATGTTGCTGAGGGAAGCATGCTGTAAAGATGCAAATGGCACCGATTTGCTCATATTGCCGAATAGCTTCTGTCTTCATATAATAGCAAATAAGGACAGGCTGGGAGTTCTGAAGGATGAGCACTCCATCGACTCTCTTAAAGAAGGATGGGAGGTAATCGTTATGTCGTATGAAATGACTGTCACCTTGACTGACCAGGAATACCAGGTACTTGCCGCAGAAGCGGCCAAGAGAGGAGAGCCACCAGAAACGCTTCTGCGTGATCTGATACGGCATTTACCATCGGCTTCTACTCCAAAATATGCGATGACGGGACGCGAGCTCGCCGAGAAGCTCTACCGTGAAGGGAAGCTTGCGAACCTTGCCACACCGCGTCCTTTGACTCCAGAGGAACAGGCTGAAAGGGAACGACTGGCCCATGTGTTTGCCAGTGACAAGCTTGCGTCTGAGATGGTGGTTGAAGACCGAGGCCCATACTAAATGGCTACCTACTTTCTGGACACTTCAGCTATCATCAAACGATACATCTCTGAACAAGGACAAGCATGGATCCTTTCCCTCTGTAATCCAGCACAAAGCCATGAACTGTACATTTCACAAGCAGCGCTCATAGAAGTTGTCGCAGCAATCTGTCGAAGAGCACGTGAGCAAAGTATCAGCATTGCTGAACGTGACAGGCTCATTACTGTGTTCCGACAAGACAGCAAAGAGAGCTACAACATCTGGCCTGTGACGACTGATCTCTATCATGCAGCAGGCGACCTCTGTCGCTCGCATCGCTTACGTGCCTATGATGCCGTACAACTCGCTTGCGTACTTGCTCTACGTCAGTACACATCAACCAATCAAGCGCCAGAACCCTTTTTTGTCTGTGCTGACACTGACCTCCTCGACGTCGCTGGTGTCGAGGGATTGCAGGTTGAAAATCCCAACACGTATCTATGAGGACGGAAGTGAGGTTCCTTTCAGGAAAAGCATCACTGGCCTTACTTGCCTGCCTGTCACGCTGGGCGTCTTGGAGATTATCTGACGCCCGTCGGTTCCGTCGATTTATAGTGTAATAGACTACTGCTAAGTTAATTATACTATTTTTTCTTTTAGCAGGACTTTTCGCGATCGTCATGAAGGCAGACCATCACATGAAAACACGGGCGAAATGTTTTCCTGCTGTTCCATGATCTGTTTTCCATGAGCCTGGCACCTGATTTCATATGGTAAGCACCTGGGAGAAGTCACTCCTTCTGTCCTTCCCACGATGCAGCTTTCTCCTCTCGAGCAAGGAAGGCTGCCCAACTTGTCTGTCTGTCACGCAGTGTGTCTTTGAGAATTGAGTGTTTCGTTATCTCTGTACAAGTATAGAAATGATAGAATACAGTGACTGTTCCCCTCTCGTCGACGCACACCACCACCTCACTAGCCCACGGGATGCGCAACGAGACGTACTTTCACCTGAGATAGCTTCCCAGGCTCGTTTCATTGTCTTGCTTGTTTTTAACAAGAGATGAAAATATCTCTGCCTGAGAGGAACAAAAGTGCCATGAAGCACGCTGTTAAGCTCACCACATGATGTGTGAAAACTCGTTGCGCAACAGGTGGGCCCTTCATGGTAGAATAGCAACAACGCAATGCTTCTTTTCTCTGTGAAGACAGGGTGTTCTCCAGGAACGGATATGGAGTTCTGGACGGAGACACACCATTTGGCTTCATACTTGCTGCTCAACAGCGAAAACGAGAGAGACGGGAGAAAGGATGTTTACATCGATCTATCTCTATCGTGTGCCGAAAGCGCATGTGGATGCCTTCTTGCAGATACAACGGGAAGCTGCTCAGATCTATCGCTCCTTATGAGCGGTCACTGGAGTGACTTCCTGGAAGAGTCCGAAAGGGAAACAGATGCCTTCGCCTACCGATTCAGTTGCCATCGAGTGGTTCCGCTATCCGTTGGTTGCTGCCGACGCCCTCGCAAGAGCGTGGCTCAGTACAGAAACGTTGCTTGGTTTGGCTCCCAATACCCTGGATGCCTATGCTCGTGGTCTCGACGACTTTCTCGGCTTCTGCCAGAAAGCGGAAATTTCGCCGACGATGGCGACGCGAGCAGATCTTGCTCGCTACGTGGGCGATCTGCGTGGGCGTCCTCGCCATCAGACGAACCTCGGTACTCCCGATCTCGCTCCATCAACTGGTGAATGTCAAGCTGGTCGTGAACGGGCGTTGGTGCCTCGCTTCCAGACCTTGCCATGGATCCCGAGCGATGAGCAATGGAGAGCCTTTCTGGCTGTGGTCAAACAGGCTTCGCTGCGGACACGCTGTATGGCCGCCTTGGCTTACAATGAGCATCAAAGATGAACAATCACAAACAGAGGGAGGAAACCTGGCATGTATCTGACGCGACACGCGACGCCTCAAGGCCCTCGTTGGGCCAGAGATGGGCGTTTCCTGGCCTCAAGCTTTCAGTTAAGTTTCTTGCTTGCCCTCCCTCGAGAAATCATGCTTGACCTGTTGCACCGCTTACCGGTTGGGGAGGAAACTCAAAACGCTTTGCTTGCGCCGATCGAGCCAAGCCAGGAGGTCTGGGCAAGCGGCGTTACCTATCTGCGCAGCCGTGAAGCACGCAAAGCAGAGTCCGATGTCGGCGATGTGTATGAAACGGTCTACAGCGCGGCGCGGCCAGAACTCTTCTTCAAAGCTTCCGGATGGCGGGTGCAAGGGCACCAGCAGGTGCTCCACATCCGCAAGGATAGCCTGTGGAATGTGCCAGAGCCAGAACTGGTACTCGTCTTGAATAGCCAGATGGATATCGTGGGTTATTGCGCCGGCAATGACATGTCTTCTCGAAGCATTGAGGGCGAGAATCCGCTCTACCTGCCCCAGGCTAAAGTCTATGATTGCTCATGCGCCATCGGGCCAGGAATCGTTCTGGCGCCAGTGAAACAGATGCGTACGCTATCGATCGCGCTGCGGGTTGAGCGTGATGCTGCACTCGTCTTTCAGGAAGAGATAAGCATCACCCAGATGAAGCGTTCCTTGGAGGAGTTGGCTGCGTACTTGGGCCGGGAGCTGAGCTTTCCCCATGGAGCTTTCCTGATGACCGGCACGGGTATCGTGCCACCTGATCATTTTACGCTTGCAGTCGGAGACCTGGTACACATTCGGGTGGGAACACAACACCTGAGTAACGAAGTGAGGTGAGGCCATGCCAGAGCATATTTAAGAGATTCTTCCCAGGGGTGAGGGTATCGTGGTCCGCGACCACCAGTAATAAGGGGGTAGGGGAGATCAAGTGGATATTGGCCGTCAGATGGTTGTGCTGGCTACTTAGGTTATCTGTTCTCAAAATAGCGTCACTGGTGGCCCTCTCATTTCCATGTTCTTGCCATCCATACACCAGGTACGTAATATAAAGGGTTCCTCGATGACTGTTTATGTCTGGATGTTAGAACGGATAGCCTAAGTAGCCAGTACAGCTGCAGGAGCCGGAATACATCTTTCGAAGAGAGCTCTGGGGCAAGCCATACGCACTCTCGCGCCAGTGGGTCATCTGGCATGTGATCGAGCGCGACCGCACCCCCGAGGCAAACTCTGCTTCTCGCCGTGCTCGATCTCTCAGAGGTCTATATACGCCATGTTGGCCAAGGGTGACAATGCTTGCAAGAGCAGTATTCATTGTTGAGCTGTAGGAGCAATCTCGCGAACAAAGGAGAAAACGATGAAGCGAAGTACCCAACGGATACTCACGACTCATACCGGGAGCCTGCCCCGGCCAGATGACCTGGTACAGATGATGTTTGACAAAGAAGAAGGCAAGTTGCTGGATGAGGCGATGTTGGCCGATCGAGTGCGGAGTGCGGTGACTCAGACCGTTCGGCAGGAGGTTGCGGCAGACATTGATGTTATTTCTGATGGCGAAATGGGGAAATTGAGCTTTGTCAACTATGTCAAGGATCGCCTGACGGGCTTCGGCGGCGAGTCGGCTCCCTTTTTGCCACGGGATATGCTGGATCATCCGGACGTGATACAGCGCGCATTCGGCACAGGCACCCGCAGGCGTGTCCATACTCCCGCCTGTGATGGCCCGGTTGCCGTTCGGGATCAGGATGCCGTGCTGCGGGACATCGAGAACTTCCAAGCCGCGTTGCAGGGGGTTCAGCCTGAGGAGGCCTTCCTGTGCGCGGCCTCGCCAGGAGTGATCGCCCAGGTGATGGCAAACACCTACTATCCCAGCCGCGAAGCGTATCTATATGCTCTTGCTGATGCAATGCGGGACGAGTATAAAGCCATTGTCGCGGCTGGCTTCATGCTGCAGGTGGATTGCCCGGACCTGGCTATGGAACGGCATCTTCATTTTGCTGATGCAAGTCTCGACGCATTCCGTCGGCATGTCCAGCAGAACGTAGAGGTGCTCAACTATGCCCTCACCGACATTCCAGCCGAACAGGCACGAGTTCATGTGTGTTGGGGGAACTATGCAGGCCCACATCACCGAGATGTGCCCTTGAAGGAGATCATCGACCTGCTGCTGGGGATCCGTGTGAACGCGCTCTCTCTTGAGGCAGCGAATCCACGTCATGAGCATGAGTGGAAGGTGTTTGAAACGGTACGCCTGCCGGAGGGCAAAGTCCTCATTCCCGGCGTGATCGATACGGTCACCAACCATATCGAGCACCCCGAGCTGGTCGCCCAGCGCATCCTACGATGGGCCAAACTGGTGGGCCGGGAGAATGTCATAGCGGGTACCGATTGTGGCTTTGGCACCTTCGTCGGCACCTCGGCAGTGGTATCCTCGGTTGCATGGGCCAAGCTACAGACATTGGCGGAAGGGGCGAGATTGGCTTCGCAGGAATTATGGTAGCTCTTGAAGGCCCAGAGCCCCTGTGCTGGCTACATGGGACATCTGTGTGCGCCGCTTCGGTGCTGGCTTCTTCGAATATCTACTCCTGAAAAAGTTATGAGGATCAGCGCAACCGCATCCCTTTCATAAAAGAAAGTGCTGGCCGATCGTGTCTGCCTGTCACAATGGGCTGTGCTGGCTCCTGAGGGTATCCGGGCTAAAACTCGCCTCTGAGTCGAGACGAGCAGTGGGGAGAACAAGCTGTGCTGTTACATAAGAACTCAACAATAGTAGACCTTCAGTCCGTACGTTTCTCTCATTATTCTAGAACAGATATACTAAGTAGCCAGCACAGCTCACAGACCTGGTCCGCAAGGGAAGAGATGTGGAACGGCGAGTGCTGGCCGAAGCCGTGCGCTTGCACACGGGGGACCGGGTGCCGGTCTATAATAATAAAACGATAGTGTTTTAAACGCTCGCCTTGCACTATGCTTTGCTATGGCAATCCGATCACCTTCACATCCTGTGGATGCTCTACCACGAAGCGATACTCGATCTTCTGCTCGGCGCCGGCTGCCAGAGTAAATTGCCAGACCATCAACTCCAGCCTGGTGCGCTCCGTTGGAGCGGGGTGGATGCTCTGCACCTTTACCTTCACACGTTCGTGCTGTGAAACGGGCAGGTGATCGCGTATCACAACCCGCCTGGGAGCGGCTGCATAGTTATGCACTGTGAGACGATATGCATAGCTGATGCGACGCATATTGCCTTGCAAAGGGCTGCCTTTGTCTACGCTGCGCTCGATCAACTCTCGTTTCACCTTGATACCATCATCGATACCCAGGAATACCTTAAACTTCTCCGCCGGAGCGGTCGTCTTTACATTTGTCGTACCTACATATTCGCCGCTGAGAAAGATGCTTGCATCACCACTCAGCAGTACGCGCTCGGTCGTATTGACGATGGTTGCTCGCAAATGCACCGCCTCCTCTATCACCGGAGCGCTTACGTAATCGAAAGCGCAGGGCAGGCTATCGCGCGCTATGGTAGTCTTATGAGGCGAATTATCCGAGGGGATATCGACAGAGCGACCGGCGCGGAAAACGAGGGCTGTACCCGTTCGTTCGACGGCAGCCGTGGCTACATTGGCAGATACAGGCAACGATGCCACTACGTCCTCTGCTTCAAGGTAACTATCTTCCATACCACCCGTGGTAGGCATGGCTATAGCCTGGTGAGGCATCTGTACTGCCGCTGATCTACGAGTGGGGGGTGATGCTGCAGTCAGAACATGCGGAGCCGGAGCAGCCACCAGCGGGCGTACTGGTGGCATGTAGACATTGAGGTACCAGGGGTCCAGTTCGGGCAACACGGCGGCCAAACTGGGACGCGCAGTCGAGAGCGACAGGCTCACATCCTCCCAACGTTCGCCCGTAGACTGTTGCACTACACCCACATACGTCATTTCGACCTCTCCTTCACCCTGCTCACCTGCCATCTGCACGCGCACGTCGTACTGCGGATGCCATGAAGCGCCCATCACGAGATATGATAGCTCTAGCTCAAACTCACCGGCCTCCGCCAACTGTACGGTAACTACTGCGGCAAGCCGATCACTAAGTCTATTACCTTGCTTCTGGGCAAGCTCGCGCTGTTTGGCCTCGATCTCCTGCTGCACCCGTTTCGACTGAACTTCCAGGGCCTGTGCAGCTTCAGCATCCTGTAAAGCCTGGTTGGCTGCAAAACTGAAGAAGTCAGCGCAGTCCTGTGGTTTCATCTGTCCCTGCGCCAATCCCTTCGCAAAATCTCTCGATTGCTCCCCTAGCGCACGTAACCACTGCCGGCGGTCATTCAGTGCACTACGACGTGCCTCCAGCAATTGCTTGTTCTGTACCAGCAGATCCAATTCATTCTGCAATGCCAACAAATCGCTTTCAGGAGGGCGACTGTAGAAAGCGGTAGTAATATCCACATTGAGGATGCGCGTTCCTTGCGGTCCCCGGCCAGCGGCGCGCAGCGAGTCACGTAAGAACTGCGGGAGATCATTGATACGCAGTTCGTGTTCGCCCGGCTCAAGAGGCACACTCCCGTGCCGGGCGATGAGGGCTCGATCAGTATACACGGTGACCTCTCTAATAGGTGCTTCAAGGTCTACCAAGGTCTACCTCTCTTTCTGGTATGCAGGGGGATTCTTCCAAAGCTGTCCTACCTCGCGTGCCAAATACCATCGTAGCACAGTAGCCACAGTCGTTGTAGTATAATGCGCAGGCCCATACCATTACAATCAAGTCGCTTACAAGCCTCTTTTGCACAAGCCCCATGCCAACAAGTATATAACCCGCGTCCAACACTGCATTGACGATTAACACTCGACGAAAGTTCCGCGCCTCGTGCTGGATTTGAGTCTACGTTGTAATCAGAGAAGGGTCAAAGGACTCTCTTTTGACTTCCCTTCCTCTCCCCGTACTGGCTACTTAGGTTATCCGTTCTAAAATAGCGTCACTGGTGGCCCTCTCATTCCCATTTTCTTGCTATCCATACACCAGGCAGGTGGTGAAAAGGGTTTCTCGATGACTGCTTCTTTCCGGATGTTAGAACGGATAGCCTAAGTAGCCAGTACAGGTGTCTGGTTTGGTCCAGGCGACGAAGCGATGGTGGAGCGACTGAAGACAAAAGCGTGTCAACCGCTTGACGAACGTGAGCATCCTCTGCACAGTATAACGTTACCCCTTGGTGAAGATGAGCGAGTGAATGCTTTCGATGGTACTCTTACCATGGGGAATCGGCAAGGAGCAAGAGACAGCATAAGGTGTTCTCACAGGCCAATTCTGGCCAATGGTGGCCACAAGTAGCCAGCACAGGCCGTTCCATTCACAATGCACCACCCTTCAGAGCAAGCTCATCTCGTTTTCCTGTTGTATG
>WNFJ01076183.1_pt2 | contig 13198 bp, 13 predicted proteins | sample 5400461 | NCBI WGS metagenome assembly WNFJ01 (sample SAMN13153349, study PRJNA577476) | soil metagenome | isolation source: 115 cm saprolite on Douglas fir-dominated hillslope | place: USA:California | collected 2013-09-17 | reverse complement strand
GTGATCGGCGTCAAGGAAGCGACGGCCAGCATGATTCGTGCGATCGACATCGTGGAGAAATGCGGAGACCGCCTCGCGCTCCTTTCCGGCGACGATTTCACGGTACTGCCGTTCATCGCTTGCGGCGGATCGGGCGTCATCTCGGTCTCGGCCAACGTGGCGCCGCGAATGATGTCGGATTTGGTCAAAGCCGCGCGCTCTGGGAATCTGGCCAAAGCTCGAGAGATCCAAGTCCGGATGAACAACCTTCACCGCCTTCTCTTCGTCGAGTCCAATCCCATTCCGGTGAAGTGGGCGCTGCACCTGATGGGCAAGTTTGGGCCGGAGATCCGCCCTCCCCTGGTCCCGCTGAGCGAGGCCAATGCCGCCAAGCTCAAGGATGAGCTGAAGCGACTCTCGCTTCTCTAGATCAGCCGTGATTCGCGCGATCATCACCGGAGTGGCCGGGCGGATGGGCGGCACGATGGTGCGGCTTGCCTCGGCCAACCAGGAGTTTCGAGTGGTGGGTGGAACCGAGCAGAAGACATCGCCCACGCTCGGAAAGGACATCGGGACGCTGGCGGGGATCGCGCCACTCGGCGTCGTGGCTGAGCCGGACCTCGACCGGGTTTTGGCGGATGCGAACGCCCAAGTGGTGATCGATTTTACTCAGTCCACGGCAAGCACCGAGCACGCCCGAATCTGCGCCGCGAGGAAAGTCGCGCTGGTGATCGGCTCGACGGGGTTCGCTGCGGATGAGCGGTCGCAGGTGGCCGGATACGCCAAAAGAGTGCCGATCGTCTTGGCTCCCAACATGTCGGTCGGGGTGAATTTGATGATTCGCGTTGCCGGCGAGCTGGCGAGGGTGTTGGGAGACAGCTTCGACGTTGAGATTCTCGAAGCGCACCATCGGATGAAGAAGGACGCGCCGTCGGGCACTGCGCTGCGGTTGGCGGAAGAGGTGGCCGCCTCGCTGGGCCGCGCGCCTTCGGAGTTTCGACTCGCGCGAGAAGGCCAGGTCGGTGAAAGGCGATCGAAGGAAATTGGAATCCAGGCGTTGCGGGGTGGAGACGTGGTCGGCGATCACACGGTGTTTTTTCTTGGGGAGGGTGAGCGCATCGAGCTGACCCACCGCGCCACCAGTCGGGACCAATTTGGAAAGGGTGCCTTGAGAGCCGCCCGCTGGGTAGTCAACCAGCCCCCGGGACTCTACGACATGCAAGATGTTTTGGGGCCACGCGGGGGAATCAAGCAGTAGAGCAGGTTGGTTCAGATGCGCAGATGGGCGAAGAAATCTACATCGGACTTGGCTCCAATCTGGGGGATCGAGAGCAGCAGCTGAACGGGGCGGTCGAGGCCCTGGGCCGAATTGATGGCGCGGCGGTGGTCCGACGCTCTTCGCTGTACGAGAGCGCTCCGATCGGTCCGCCGCATCAGCCGCGATTTCTCAATGCGGTCGTGCAGATCGAGTGCGATCTCGCACCACAGCAATTGCTTGGCATCTTGAAGCAGATCGAGGTCGAGCTGGGCCGTAAACCCGCACCGAGATGGGAAGCACGCGCGATCGATTTGGACATCTTGCTGTGGGGGGAACGGGTGGTCGCAGATCCCAATCTCCAGATTCCCCATCTTGAGCTGCACAATCGCCGCTTCGCGCTGGAGCCACTTTGCGAGCTGAAGGGTGAGACTCGTCATCCGGTTCTCGGAAGCAGCATGCTCACCCTACTTCGCCCCTTGCTTTCGCAGGATGTGGTTAGAATCGCTTCTTGGGAATGAGCTGATGAGAAAACGATGGCTCCTCGTAGCAGTTGCCTTGGCAACAGGGTCCGCGCTCGCCCAGGGGCCGGACCGCCCCGAGCTGCCTCCCGGCCATCCGCCGATTGACGGGGCCTCTCCTCAGAAGCCGCCGGCAGAACTTCCGAGCGGGCATCCCGCCGTCAAGCCCGGGGCGGAGGCGCGCAACGCCGACGACTTACTGAACAAGCTCGACTCCACAGGGGATCTGAAGCAGCGGGTGAAGACGTTTGAGATCGCGGCTTCGATTGGACGGCTCTACTACTCCCGCTCGCGATACTCAGAGGCAGCTGAGTACTTCGGCATTGCGCTCGACAAGGCCGAACCCTCCCGCCAACTCTTCTTGCAGCAGCGAAAGAAAGCAGGGACCCGGGCTGTATCTCAGAAGGACGCTTGCCCGAGGGAGGCGAATGACTCTCTCGAGCACCAGACTTCCATCGCCCAGGCAGCGGCGAAAACTGGTCGTGCTGCGGCGGCGTTAGGCTGCCTGCGAGAAGCCCTGGAGCCGGTCCTCGAAATCACCGAGCTGAGGGGCAATGCTCTTTTTCTCACCGGCAATCCCGCCGGCGCGCTCGAACAATACGAAAGGGTTCTCCAGGTTTCCGATCAACGTCCTGACAGTCTGTTCGGGCACGCCGTGGTACTCGTCGATTCACATGGGGACGATCTGTCGGTGCTGCGCCGGGCGAAGTCTGATCTCGAGAAATACGTATGGCTTCACGGGGACGCACCCAAGGCTGAGCAGGCAAAATCGCTGCTTGCGCGCGTCGAGCAAGCGCTGAGCGCCGCAGGAGCGAAAGTCAAGAACCCCGGTCGCAATGGCACAAACACCGCCGCCGCCCAAAGATGGCGCTCAGCCTCCCCAGCTCACTCAAGAGATGATCGACGCCGTCAAGAATACCGAGCGGACGCCGGAGCTCGAACAGGGCCTGGCCAAGCTGGTGCAGGACGGGGAGGAGCATCTTGCTCATGCGCGGTATCAAGAGGCGCTCGATGCCTACAAACGGGTGGTTCCCTTCCAGCCGGACAATGGCCGTGCAAAAGCGGGAATGGCTTGGGCTCTGGTCGGCCTTAATCGGCAACCGATCGCGGACCGGGTGTGGTCGGTCGCTGTCCAGGGGGACCCGGCGGCAATCGACAAGTTGGGTGAGGCGCTCAGCGCCAAGGGCGATAAGCAAGGTGCGAAGGCGGTTTGGACGAAACTCGCCAGCAGCGCGCCCGACTACGCGCTGAAGGCTGGCCTGAACAAGAAGATCCAGTGAGCTGGGAAATTCGCGAGCTCAAACCCGATCTTTGGCCGTCGCTCGAGAAGCTGTTCGGCCCAAACGGTGCTTGCGCCGGCTGCTGGTGCATCTGGTGGCGGCTGGAAAAAGCTGAACACTGGCCCACTGTCAAAGGTGCGCGGGCCAAACGGCGGATGAAAGCGCTCGTCAAGTCGGGCAAGGCCAAGGGACTGATCGCGTTCGATCGGGATCAGCCAGTAGGCTGGTTGGCATTGGGACCGCGTACCGAGTTTTCTCGCCTCGACCGCGCTCCCAGCTTGGCCTGCGATGATGCGCAAAGGGTCTGGTCGCTGCCGTGCTTCTACGTGAAGAGCGGCTACCGTGGAAAAGGAATTGCGATGGCCTTGCTCAAACGTGCGGTGGAGTTGCTACGCGCACGCGGCGCCAAGGTTTTGGAAGGGTACCCGGTCTCGCCTCAACGAGGCGGACGGATTCCGGCTGCATTGGCCTATACCGGTACGGTTGCGATGTTCGATGCGGCAGGCTTCAAGCCAGCGGTGAAGAAGGACAGAGGCAAGCGGCGCGTTCGCCTCGAGCTATAGGCTCTCGAGCAGCACCTAAAGGAACCTGGCGGCCAACAAATCCTGCACGTCCAGAAGCCCCACCGGCCTTCCCTCCGCGTCGACCACTGGAACCTGGTCTACCTTGGCCTCCCGCATCAACGCGGCGGCGCTGAGCACCAGGTCCTCCGGACTGACGAAGCGCGGCCGTTTGCCCATCACTTCTTTCACCAGGATGTTGAAGTCGGTGTGCCGGCGCTCAACCAGTCGGCGGAGGTCTCCGTCAGTGAAGATGCCAACCAAGCGCCCGGAGCGGTCGACCACATTCGCCGCTCCTGGCCGGCCCGGAGTGTTGGTCATCACTACCGTGACTTCGGAGAGCCGCGCGGTTTCGCGAACGAGCGGATTGGAGTCTCCCGAGCGCATCACCTCGTAGACTCGCATCATCGAGCGGCCGAGCTTTCCGCCGGGGTGGATCAGCGCGTATTCCTCGCTCGTAAATTGCCGGTTTTTCAGCAGCGTCATTGCCAAGGCGTCGCCAACCGCATGCAGCACCGCCGAAGACGCGGTCGGGACCAATCCCATCGGGCAAGCCTCGTCAATCTGCCCAATGTCCAACACCAGGTCGGCGCCGCGCGCGAGCATCGATCGGACATCGCCGGTAATCGCCACCACCTTCGAGCCGATTCGCCGAAGCGCGGGCAACAGGCGAACGATTTCGTCGCTCGCGCCGCTGTTGGAGAGGGCCAGTACGAGGTCTGATCGGGAAATCCGCCCGAGGTCACCGTGCACCGCTTCCGCCGGATGCAAGTAGAAAGAAGGAATGCCCGTCGACGCCAAGGTAGCGGATCCCGGTCACCACCACATGTCCTGGGCAGTGGGAGACGAGCCTGAGCACCTCGATGAACGGTTGTCCCAGCCGCTCTCCAACCCGGAGGATGGCTCGGGCTTCGGCCTGCATTACGTTGCGCGCATATTCGAGGTGCTTTTCCGAGTCGCGCGGACTCAGGCGCGTTGAGCGCGAGCTGGGCGCCTTCGGCTTGGAGCCGCCCTTGATGACACGTAGGCGGGGCAGCCTTCGGACGGCTTCTCGTTTTGTGCGTGCCATTGTGAAGGTTCGGCTTTTACACCTCAATTCAGCGGCGTGCCATCTTGCTAGCTTGACGAGATCGGCCGCCTCGAATACTGCGTTTCAGCAGGCGCCCTAACGGCGCGCATGAGGACCTTATGAAATTCTTCGTCGATAGCGCGGACGTAAAGGAGATTCGCGCCGCTCACGCGATGGGCTGTGCTGATGGCGTGACCACCAATCCGTCTTTGCTCGCCAAAGTTGGGCGGGGTCTCGAGGAGACGATCCGGGAGATTGTCTCGATCATCGACGGCCCAGTGAGCGCGGAATGCGTTTCGGTCCAGGCCGAGGACCTGATCAGGGAGGCCCGCGGATTGTCGAAAATCCACGAGCAAGTGGTGGTGAAAATCCCGATGGGAGTCGAGGGAATGAAAGCGGTGAAGTCGCTCACCGCGGAGGGCATTCGTACCAATGTCACGCTGGTGTTTTCACCCAACCAGGCGCTTCTGTGTGCGAAAGCGGGGGCGACGTATGTCTCCCCGTTCGTTGGCAGGTTGGACGACATTTCGCAGGACGGAATGGAAATGGTGTCGCAGGTGATCGAGATCTACCGGAACTATGGCTTTACGACCCAGGTGCTGGTGGCGAGCGTTCGTAACCCGATTCAGGTGATCACCGCCGCTCGAATGGGAGCCGACGTGGCAACGCTGCCTTTCAACGTGATTCAACAGCTCGCACAGCACCCTCTCACCGACATCGGGATCAAGAAGTTCGCCGCCGACTGGGAGAAGGTACCGAAGAAGTAGGAGGGTGTATGGACTTCGGTCTGACGGATACTCAGCGGGCATTACAGGATACCGCGCGAAAGTTCGCCCGAGAGGTGGTTCGCCCAAAAGCCGCGCACTACGACGAGTCGGCGGAATTTCCCAAGGACTTGATCTCCGCCGGCTACGAGCTTGGACTGATGAACATGACCGTGCCTCCCGATCTTGGAGGCGCTGGGCTCTCGCATCTCGACCAAGCGCTGGTCGCCGAGGAGCTGGCCTGGGGCTGCGTCGGAGTCGCGACCTCGATGATCGCCAACGATCTTGCAATTCTGCCGATCCTGCTTGCCGGTAGCGAAGAGCAGAAGCGGAAATTCGTTACTCCGTTCACCCAGTCCCTCAGATTCGCGTCCTTTGCGCTCACGGAGCCGGGAGCGGGCTCGGATGTCGCCGGAATGTCCACCACCGCTCGGCGAGACGGCTCGGATTACGTGATCAACGGGTCGAAATGTTTCATCACCAATGGCGGCTATGCCGATCAGTACACCCTGTTTGCCACCACCGACCGCAGCCAACGACATCGCGGAATGCTTTGTCTGGTCGTCGAAGGAAGGCCCAAAGGGCTTACCGTCGGTCGGCACGAAAACAAGATGGGTCAGAGGGCGTCGAACACGGTGACGCTCACCTTCGAGGACGTACGGGTGCCGGCCAGCAACCGGATCGACGCGGAGGGAGAGGGTTTTCGGATCGCGATGGAAACGTTGGACAACAGCAGGCCTTTGACCGCGATGTTCGCGGTAGGAGTAGCACGCGCGGCGCTGGAGCACTGCATTGAGTACGCCAGCCAACGGCAGCAGTTCGGGAAGCCGATCCGGGAATTTCAGGCAATCCAGTTCATGATCGCGGACATGGCCAAGGACATTCAGGCCGCGCGGTTGCTCTCTTGGCAGAGCGCCTGGCTGCTCGACGATGGGCAGCGCAACACCCTGATTTCCAGCTATGCAAAATGCTTCGCCGCGGATATGGCGATGCGAGTGACCACCGACGCGGTCCAGGTCTATGGCGGATATGGGTACATCAAGGAATTCCCGGTGGAGAAGCTGATGCGAGATGCAAAGCTGATTCAAATCTACGAGGGAACCTCTCAAATCCAGCGGCTGGTGATCGCGCGCGAGCTGTTCAAAGGATGAAAATGCACACCGTGATTCCAGTTCTCACCATGAAGGGCTGCGCCGAGGCGATCGAGTTTTATAAGAAGGCGTTCGGCGCTGAGGAGCTGACCCGTGCGCCGGATCCCTCCGGCAAGCAGATCTGGCACGCGGCTCTGCGAATCGGGGACTCGACGGTTTTTCTCAACGACGAAATGCCCGAGATGGGAATCTCAGCTCGTCCCTCGCGCCTGTGGTTGTACCTGGACTCGGTCGACGCCGCGTTCAAGCGAGCGACCAGTGCTGGATGCAAGGTGACGATGCCCTTGGCGGACATGTTCTGGGGAGATCGGATGGGGAAAGTGGAGGACAAGTGGGGCAACGAATGGTCCCTTGCACAGCACATCAAGGACCTGACACCACAAGAGATGAGGGCGGCACAGAACGCATTCATCGAGCAGATGTCGAAGAAGCAGTAGCGGCACCTACGTTTCAGGTTGCCGCTCTTCGCCGCGTTGCGTAAGAGTATCGTAAGTCGAAGCGCAGGCCTCACCTGTGGCAAGGCAGTAGCTTGCGCTTCGATCAACTAAGGAGCAACGAGTGAAGATTCTGGTCACTGCCAAGCGGGTCGAGGACCCTGAGTCGAAGATCAAGGTAAAGCCCGACGGTAGCGGCATCGTTCAAGAAGGGCTCAAGTACAAGGTGAACCCGTTCGACGCGATTGCCGTTGAAGAAGGATTGCGGCTGGTCTCCAAGCACCAGGGTGAAGTCGTGGTGGTCTCGATCGGTGATGGGTGCGCACCGGGCGATCTGGGTGAACCACGCCGCGCCGCTGGATCAAATGGGCGTGGCTGGACTGCTGCAGAAGATCGCGGAAAAGGAAAAGCCAGATCTGATCATCGTCGGTAAGCAGTCGATCGACGACGACCAGAACCAGGTTGGCCAGTATCTGGCCGAGTGGCTTGGATGGGCCCAGGCGACTTTTGCTTCAAAGGTGGAATCGTTTGAGTCCGAGCAGGAAAAGAACAAGGTCCCTGCTCTGGTGGTGAGCCCGGATGGCAAGAGAGTTCGGGTGGTGCGTGAGGTGGACGGAGGGCTATCGGTGCTCGATTGCCAGCTTCCCGCGGTGATCACCACCGATCTGCGGCTCAACGATCCGCGCTACGCTACACTCCCTGGAATCATGAAGGCGAAAAGCAAGCCGCTCGAGGAGGTGACTCCTGCCAGCCTCGGAGTGGACGTAACGCCGCGATTGCAGATTCTGAAGATGTCTGCTCCGCCGGCGCGGAAGGCGGGAATCATCGTTCCCGACGTGGCGACCTTGGTGGACAAGCTAAAGAACGAGGCAAAGGTTCTGTAGGGGTGCGTTGATGGCCGTCGTCTTGATCGTTGCAGAGCAGCAGCCCGATGGAAATCTGCGGAGGGCGACGCTGCACGCATTGAGCGCGGGTAAGCAGCTTGCCGACAAAAGCGGCGCCGAGCTCCATGCCGTCGTTTTGGCTAAGGAGACCTCCAAGCTCGCGGAGGAGCTGAAGTCCTCCGGCCCGAAGGTAATTCACGCCGCCAGCTCTGGCGCGTTCGAGCACTATTTGGCCGAGGTGTTTGCACCGGTCATTGCGGACCTCGCGCGATCGCTGGGAGCCGAGTACGTGGGCGCCGCATCCACCGCCATGGGCAAGGACCTGATGCCGCGCGTGGCCGCTCGGCTGAAGGCGGCCATGGCGTCGGATGTGATGAGCTTTCAAGGCTCAGGCTCGGAGATCCACTTCGTCCGCCCAATGTGGGCTGGCAACGTCATCGCCGAGGTGAAGTTGACCACCCCGGTAAAGGTTTTCACCGCTCGCCCTACAGAATTCGCCCGATCGACAGGCGGCGGGTCGGCCGAGGTGAAAGCGTTTGAGCCCAAGTTGACCACATCCACTCCGACTCAATTCATCGAGTTCAAAGAGGTGAAAAGCGCCCGGCCGCAGCTTACCGAGGCAAAGGTGGTCGTCTCTGGAGGTCGTGGGACGAAAGGTGACTTCAAGGAGATCGAGGCACTGGCCGACGAGCTGGGCGGCGCAGTCGGAGCGTCGCGCGCGGTCTGCGATGCGGGCTGGGTGCCCAACGATCTTCAGGTTGGCCAGACGGGAAAAGTGGTGGCCCCCCAGCTCTACATCGCGGTGGGCATCAGTGGGGCGATTCAGCACATTGCAGGGATGAAGGGATCGAAGACGATTGTCGCGATCAACAACAATCCCGAGGCTCCGATTTTCCAGGTAGCGGACTACGGACTGGTCGGCGACCTGTTCAAAGTTCTGCCTGAACTGCGCACCGCGATCCACGCCGCCAAGCGCTAGGGACCTACAGCCGCACCTGTTTTGAGCACCTCTTTTCACAGCACAATCACCTGCTGTGGACGAAACCTGCCTTCAACGCAGAGTACGAATCCACGCCAACGCGGGCGTGCAGAGAGTCGGGGACCGACTCCTCGCGGTTGGACCCGGGGATTTGTTGCACGTCTTCGAGGACGAAGCTGGCGAACCATCGCTGGTTGCCGAGCGGATCATCGAGCTGGCGGATGGAACGCGTACCCTGGAGACGATTGCGCAAACGCTCTGTGCCGAGTTCGAGGTCGATCCGCAAGTCTGCGTCTCCGACATCGTGGCTTTCGCCAAGCTGCTGGTGGAGCGCGAGCTTTTGATTTTTGGCTGAACCTGGGACGGGACATGATCCAAGACAATCGACGTGCGGGGACGAGAGCGCTCTCAAGCCAGAATTGCTCCGGATTTGCGGTGGTCACCGTCCTGGTCGGCCTGCTCTCGGGATGCTCGCGCCTCGGATCCACCTCTTCCGGGTCGAGCTTGCAACTTTCCTTCATTCGGCCGGTGGACGGACAACTGCTCTCGCTCCGCGATGAGACCGATCCCCTCACAGCTGGATTTCAGGCCGACATTCAACTCCAAGTGCAAGACACCACGGGCCGGACGCTGCAGGCGCTTAGCGCGCAGCTCCAGATCAAGCTCTCATCCGATCAGACGTGGAGTCTAGGCCCAGCCGCCCAGATCAGCGGAACCTCGATTACTTTCCAGAAGGCCACGCTTCCGGGCGGAATTGTCACGCTGCAGGCCACGGTGAGCGAGGCGGCTACCCAGCGAAGCACGACCCAGACCATCACCATCAATGTTCCCGTGGTGAACGCCCCAACCGTCCAGTTCACCTCGCCGATCGCACGTACCTACAGCACCCGGATGATCGCGGTCAGTGCTCTGGTGTCGGGCGAAGCGGCGGAGGGCCAACCGGTCGACATCTATGACCAGGTTGGAATCGGCGCCGCCACCAAAATTGGCACGTTAACGGTGCGCAACGGGCAAATCTCCGGAGCAATGGTTTTTGTCAACGGGACCCACATCGTGATCGGAAACATTGTCGATGCGATCGGGAATCCCGGCGCGGGCTCTGTATCCAACGTGGTGGTCGCATCGGTCGGCTGCAGCGTGGCAATCACCCGGCCGCCCAGTAGTCCCGTCTATTTCAATCGTAATGACGATGAGGATCCGGTGACCCCGGGCCTTCAGTACACAATCCGCGGCGTGAGCACGGATTGTCTGGGTGTTAGCGTGCAACTGCTAAAGGGCACGACCAACCCGACGCTTATCGGCACGACCACAACCGATCCCACGACCGGCGCATTCGCGTTTCCGATCACCTTGCTGGATGGCGAGCAAACTCGGCTGACCGCTCGAATGACGGATCCCAATTCGGGGCAGTTGACTTCCGCTTTCGTCGACGTGACCGGCGTCAAACTCACGCCGCCGGTGATCTCCAACATCATTCCTTCCCAGAGCAATTTGTTTTGCGTCGCTGATTCCAACTATCACCTCTTTCTTTCGCCACCGACGCCTGGGTACATCCAGGACAAGATTCCAGATGGAGACTGTGAAGCGGACTTCTCGTTCACGGTCGCCAATGCGGCTGGTGGCGTGGCATCGCTCGTGTATCGCGGGGCGACGCTTCAGCGACAGATCACCGCCGACCCGCAGACGGTAAGTTTCATCAATGCCGTGTTCACCCAAAACACCTCTGGGCAGGTACAGTTTCAAGCGATCGACATCGCTGGAAATACGGCGGTTAGCACTGCCAACATGACGGTGGACGTCATTCCGCCCGCCCCCTCCAGCTTTACCATCAGGGCGATCCCAGACGGCGGCGCCCGAGTGGCGACGGTCAACCTTGCCTGGACCGCGAGCGGAGCGCACGGCGATGCCGGGACCCCGGTGGGTTACGATCTGCGATGGAGCACCAACGCGGTGCTGCCCGGAACGTTGGTGGATGGTGGCTACGTCGATGGCGGCATCCGGGACGACCCTACGTACTTCGATCTAACGAAAGTGGTTCAGGTGAGTGGGGGTCCACTTCCACCGACCACGCTTTCCTATCAGCTCACGCCATTGCCGCCCCTGGCTAGCTACTCGATTCAAGTTCGGGCGCTGAACCCGATCGGCAATTACGCTCGGATCTCGCCACAGACAAACCTTGACAACTTCCTCAGCACGGTGGCTCTGGTAAATCCGACAGCCGCTGCAACCGGCTTTGGCGCCCATCTCGCCAAGGGCGACTTCAACGTCGACGGCGCGGACGATCTGGTCGTCGGCGCCTCGCTGATTCAACCCGGCGCTGTTTGGGTTTATTACGGCGGCCCCTCGTTCGGCACTGCGCCTCAGCAGCTCGTCCCCTACGATGGCCAGGCAGGTAACTTTGGTTTGGATTTTGGGGTGGGAGACGTTGGAAACCCCGATGGCGGCACGCCTGCTCCGGATCTTTTAATCGGTCAGAACACCTGGTCTTCGGGCCGCGGTCGCGCATTTCTGTATTTCGGTCGTCCTGACGCAGGGATTGATCCGACCACCTTCGTCGAATTTCGCGGGACCGCTTTGCCACCTCCTGCCGGAGGGTTTGGAGGCTCCTCTCGGATCATCGCAGACATCAATGGCGACGGCCTTGGTGAGGTTCTGATTAGTGCGCAGCGCGAGTCCTCCAACGTCGGCAAGGTTTTCCTCTTTTACGGTCGCAGCCAGGAGCAGTGGATGGCGGCAAGAACTGGCTTGGAAGTGGATGGGAATCCATTCATTCCAACCTCCTCCGCCGACCGGGTGTTCACCGGCGACGGGCCACCGGACAGCTTCTTCGGACGGTTGCGAGGCTATGCCGACCTCGGGGATCTCACCGGCGATGGGGGAGTTGCATTCACCATCCCGGCGTCGTTGGACAACGTGAATAAGGTCTTCATCTATTCGGGTCCGGTGGTCCAGAGCAGAGGGGACGGAGGAACGGTGGCGGTCACCGACGCGACCCAAACCTTGCAGCGCGCGGCGGTAACGGACGCCGGAACTCTCTTTGGATTCGGATACGAGGCGGTCGGAAAAGCGAACTTTATCGCTGGACCCGCCAATGACTTGGTCGTTTCTCTTCCTCGCAACAACCAGGTTCTCATTTTCCCGGATGGAACGCCGACCGGATTCAACACTCCGCCCGAAATCATCAGCAGCATCAATGGGAACTTTGGCGCTTCGCTTTCCTACGGCGACATCAACCTGGATGGACGTCCGGACATCGTCGTAGGGGAAAACGCTTCCGGCTTCAACCAGCAGGCGTGGATCTTCTACAACCGAGGAACACCGGGAACGGAGTTCGATCCGAACGCGGGCGCTGGGTTTTTCCAATCCAGGTTGGTGGGACCCAGGGCGCTCGGGATCGGCGTGGTGGTTGGCGACTTCAACGGCGATGGTCGGCCGGACGTGGCGGCCGGCGACAACCTGGACGGCAATGGAAAGGTCACGGTCTGGTACTGAGCGATGGAGAACACGAAGAAAAAGGCCTACCGAGCACCGAAGGTTCAATCGAGCAAGATTCTCGTTTCGAATCTGTATGCGACTCAGTGCACGGCTTGCGACCCAGACCGGTGCCCTTTGTTGTGCTGAATCTTCCGCGCGCAATGGCGATAGTTCGAATCGGACAGTGGTTGGCGGCAGTAGACGATCGGCTGCTCGAGCTCGCCGCACAATGCAGCAGCGTGGAGCAGTTTTGTGTCGAAGCGCAGCCCGGCGCGTCGGTGCGCCTGAATCTGCGCTGGACGCAACCCGGCAGTGCTGAGCGGTGGATCCAGCTGGACGGCGAAGGCGATCAACCGGGCATGTATTGCATTCAGGGCAATTCCCTGCGGGTCTGCATTCCGGCCGATGCTCCGGCGGCTGAAGCAGCAGTGCGGGCGCTGTTTCAAATCGCCACGCTCCGACAAGGAGGGGTCTTGCTGCATGCCGCGTCCGCTTCTTTCGGCCATTCGGCGATCGTGGCCCTTGGACCGAGCGGGGCGGGGAAGTCGACCTTGGCGAGATTTTGCCTCGAAGCGGGAGGAGAGCTCCTCTCCGACGAAACGGTGGCCCTCTATCCAGATGGACGCGTTTACGGCACTCCGTTTTTCTCCGACGACGATCTGATCGGCGCGCCCCGAAGCGCTCGGGCAACGCGGATCGTTTGGCTGCAAAAGGGCGAGCAGGAGTCGATCGAGACGCTGTCACAGCCGCAAGCGGTGGCCATGCTCTTGGCTCAGGCGTACCGGCCCGCGCCGGGTGAAGCCGCGCCCGAAGCGCTGCTCGGGCGCACCGCACAATTGGCGAGCACT
>WNFJ01731314.1_pt1 | contig 13200 bp, 9 predicted proteins | sample 5400461 | NCBI WGS metagenome assembly WNFJ01 (sample SAMN13153349, study PRJNA577476) | soil metagenome | isolation source: 115 cm saprolite on Douglas fir-dominated hillslope | place: USA:California | collected 2013-09-17 | reverse complement strand
GCTCATGCACCCGCAGATCGACGTGCTGGTCGCGGAGCTGATCAAGCGGAAGAAGTTCGTCTTCCTGTGCACCAACGCGCTCCTCCTGCCGAAGAAGCTGGACAAGTTCAAGCCGTCGCCGTACTTCGCCTGGGTGGTGCACATCGACGGGCTGCGGGAACGGCACGATGAGTCGGTCTGCAAAGAGGGCGTGTTCGACGAAGCCGTGGCGGCGATAAAGATGGCCAAGGAGCGAGGCTTCAAGGTCAACACCAACACCACGGTCTTCAACACCGACACCCCGCAGACCGTCATCGACGTGCTCAGCTACCTCAACGACGACCTGGGCATCGACGAGATGCAGATCTCGCCGGCCTACGCCTACGAGAAGGCGCCGGACCAGGATCACTTCCTGGGCGTGACCGAGACCCGGGAACTGTTCCGCAAGGCCTTCGCCGAAGGCAACCGGAAGCGCTGGCGGCTGAATCACACGCCGCTGTTCCTGGATTTCCTCGAAGGCAAGACGGATTTCGGCTGCACCGCGTGGGGCATCCCGTCGTACTCACTTCTTGGCTGGCAGAAGCCCTGCTACCTGATGTCCGACGGCTACGTGAAGACGTACAAGGAGCTTATCGAGACCACGGACTGGGACGCCTACGGCCGCGGCAAGGACCCGCGCTGCGCGAACTGCATGGCGCACTGCGGTTACGAGCCGTCGGCGGTCCTGGCCACCATGGGATCGCTGCGGGAGTCGCTGCGCGCGATGCGCGGCGCCTGAACCGGCTAGCACTGAACCCTGCTCGCCGGGGGGACAACCCCCGGACCCCCGGGTAGGGGGCTCTAGCGTACTGAGCGGCCGGGCGCCTGCCCCTGGGGCAGGCGCCCGGCCGTGACCATTTCGTTCCCGGTATCCGGGTGATCCCGCAGAACTCCTTCAGGATCTTGTAAGGAATCGCCGTCAGGATCTGACATGGCGCAGGGCTGCGCCGGGCGCCGGATCCGCGCCGTGTCTGGACTAGCCCGCGCGCGGACGGCCCGCGGCGGGCATTCCCGGAGGAGTTTCCATGTTTTTCACCTACCTCCGCCGTGAGCTGCGCAGGCGGATGCGTCAGGCCATTTTCATCGCGCTCGGCCTGGCCCTGGGCATCGGGCTGGTGATCACGGTGACCGCGTTGTCCACCGGCGTCAAGAACGCGCAGGGGACGGTACTGCACGCGCTGTACGGGGCGGGCACCGACATCACGGTCACCAAGGCGCCATCGTCCAATTCCGGCGGGCCGTTCGGCTTCCGGGTCGGGGGAGGCGCCGATAACGGGCAACGGCCCGCGGCGGGCACTACGTTCAGCCGGGACACTTTGCTTTCCCGGTCGCTCGGCGCGCTGAATTCCTCATCGGTCAGCTCGGTAGCGAAGCAGCGAGGAGTGGCCGCCGCAGGCGGCGCGCTGGTCCTCACCGACCTCTCGGTATCGGGCACGATCCCGTCGGCCGCATCCGGCGGCGGAGGCTTCGGCGGAGGCGGCGGGGGATCGAACTTCAAGACCAACTCGTTCACGGTCAACGGCGCGGACCTGGCCGTGGGTGAGGTCGGCCCGCTCAGCTCGGGCAAGATCGCTTCCGGCCGGACCTTCACGAGTTCCGACGCCACGTCGAACGTCGCGGTGGTGGATTCGAGCTACGCGGGCCAGAACAAGCTGGTGACCGGTTCGACGATCACCGTCGCCGGGGCCAAGTTCACGGTCATCGGGACCGTCAGCCAGCCGCAGGGCGGCAACCCGGCCCAGGTGTACATCCCGCTGACGCGGGCGCAGACCCTGGCCAGCATGAAGAACCAGGTGAACACGATCTACGTGGCCGCGGCGAGCGCCGCAGGCATTGGCAGCGTGTCCAAGTCGATCTCCGGCGTGGTGCCCGGCGCGACCGTGACCACTTCCAGCGACCTGGCCAGTGAAGTCACGGGCTCCCTGGCCAGCGCGTCCAGCCTGGCCAACAACCTCGGCAAGTGGCTGGCGGTCGCGGTTCTGGTGGCTGCGTTCCTGCTGGCCAGCCTGCTGACGATGGCGGCGGTCTCCCGGCGGGTCAGGGAGTTCGGCACGCTCAAGGCGCTCGGCTGGCGGAGCAAGCGGATCGTCGGCCAGGTCATGGGGGAGGCCATCGCGATCGGCATCGTCGGCGGCGCGGTCGGTGTCGCGCTCGGGTTCGCCGGGGCCGCGCTGGTCTCCAGGCTCGCCCCGCCCCTGTCGGCGTCGGTCGGCCAGACCACCGGCTCCGCGACCCCCGGCGGCGCGCGCACCTTCGGCGGCGGCGGTGGCTTCGGCGGCCCTCCGGGCGGCGGCACAGGCGGCGGCGCCTTCAGCCGGCTCGCCGCTAACGCCACCCATACCGTGGCCGTCCACCTCACCGCCCCGGTCACGATCGGTGCGGTCGTCCTCGCGGTGGTGCTGGCGGTCGCCGGCGGGTTCATCGCCGGGTCGTTCGGCGGCTGGCGTGCCGCCCGGCTGCGGCCGGCCGCGGCACTGGCCCGGGTCGAGTGATCAGCTGTCCAGGAGCCGAGTGACCAGCTGTCCAGGACGTGGACCGAGAGGAAGTCATGTACAAGCTGACCAACGTTAAGAAGGAATATCAGAAGGGCCGGGCCACCGTGGCCGCGCTCGCGGGGGTGGACCTGGTCATCGAGGACGGCGAATGGCTGGCCATCCAGGGCCCGACCGGACACGGCAAGACCACGCTGCTGCAGATCCTGGGCGGCCTGGACCGGCCGACCTCGGGCATCGTGGACTTCGACGGCCAGGACCTGGCCGACCTGCGGGAGAGCCAGGTCACCAAGGTCCGGGCCGCCTCCATCGGGTTCATCTTCCAGACCTTCAACCTCATCCCCACGCTGAGCGGGCAGGAGAACGTCGAGGCGGCGCTGGTGCCGCTGGGAGTCGGCCCGGCCGAGCGCCGGGCGCGGGCCGCGAAGGCGCTGGAGTCCGTCGGGCTCGGCGACCGGCTGCGGCATCTGCCCTCAGAACTCTCCGGAGGTCAGCAACAGCGGGTGGCGATCGCCCGCGCGCTGGTGAAGGAGCCCAAGGTGCTGCTGGCCGACGAGCCCACCGGCAATCTCGACGAGGACACCAGAGACGAGATCATCTCGCTGCTTGAGGCGCTCTGGCGCGAGCACGGGCTGACGCTCATCCTGGTCACCCACGACAGCTCGGTCGCACGCAGGGCGCAGCGGGTCGGCATCATGCGCAACGGCCGCCTGTCCATCAAGCAGGACACCCGGCGACCGGCCGGCTGAGGCTGGCGCCCTGGCGGCCCGGCGATAACCCGGCCGGGAGCAACTGCTCGCACCAGACGATCTTGCCGTCCTGCGTCCACCGTGCGCCCCAGCGGTGCGCAAGCTGGCTGACCACCTGGAGCCCCCGGCCGTGCTCGTCGTCGCGGGCGGCGCGGCGGCGCCGCGGCAGGGCCGCGGAGCTGTCCAGCACCTCGCAGACCAGGGTGCGCGCCAGGATCAGGCGCAGCGTGACATCGCCCTCGGCATAACGGATGGCATTGGTGACCAGTTCGGATACCAGCAGCTCCGTCGTGGGCAGCAGATCGCAGAGCTTCCAGCGTTCCAGCGGCTCGCGGAGCAGCGCCCGTGCATGCCGGGCCGAGACCAGCTCGTGCGGCAGGGTCCAGCTGACGTGCTGGTCCGCCGCGATCCGGCTCAGCCGCGCGATCAGGATCGCGATGTCATCCCGCTGATGGTGGGCGAACACGCCGGCCATCGCGGCCCGGCACAGGTCATCAAGCGAGCGCGACGTCGCGCCCGGGCCGAAGATCCCCTGCAGGTAGGAGAGGCCGTCGTCGATGTCCCGGTTGCGGTCCTCGACCAGCCCGTCGGTGTAGAGCACGAGCAGGCTGCCGTCATCGATCTCGTAGACCCTGCTCTCGATCGGCCCCTCGCCGACGCCCAGTGGCGGGGCGGGGGCCACGTCAAGGAACTCGCTGCCGTCACCGGGCCGGACGAGCAGCGGCGGCAGATGGCCGGCCGAGGCGATCTCGCAAGACCCGGTGACCGCGTCATACAGCGCGTAGGCGCAGGTGGCGAAGTGCGGTTCGCGGTCGCCGAGCGACGTCATGAGCTCGTTGAGCTGCTGCAGGGACTCGGTCGGCGTCAGTTCGAGCATGGCCAGGGTGTGGATCGCGGTGCGCATCTGCCCCATGGTGACGGCGGCCCGCACCCCGTGCCCCGCGACGTCCCCGACCACCAGCGCCACCCGCGCCCCGGGCAGCTCGATGGACTCATACCAGTCGCCGCCCACCTCGACCAGCTTGCTGCCGGGCAGGTACCGGTGCTTGACCTCGACCGAGGGCGGCGCGGACAGGCCGGTGGGCAGCAGGCTGCGCTGCAGGGTGAGGGCGGTGGTCCGCTCCCGGTTGTACCGGCGGGCGTTGTCGATGAAGATCGCCGCGCGGGCGGCGAATTCCATGCCGATCTCGGAGTCGTAGTCGTCGAAATGCCGGAACCCGACCTTGCGCGTGCAGACGAAGAAGCCGAGCGCGCTGTCCTTGGCGGTCAACGGCAGCAGCAGCATGGAGGCGCCCGTCAGCAGCCGGGCGACCGGCCTGCGCAGCCATGATTCCGCGATGCTGACGGCGCGGGCTTCATCGAGCTGGGTCTCCCGGACGGCCTTACCGGTCTCCATGCACTGCACGTACGGGGTGCCCGGGGGATACAGGAGGACCTCGCCGGTGGGGAACGCCGCGTCCCATGCGGGGTCGCCGTCGTCGGCGCTGACCGCTGTGCGCCGGAGCAACTGGGAGCCGTCCGGGGGATGGACCGGGAACTCGTCCGTAGCCGCCAGGCTATCCAACACCAGCAGCCCAGCCGCGTTACAGAAATGCGGTACGAGTATGCCGATCAGGCCGCGCGACATCTGGTCGAGGTCCAGCGTTGAGCCGATGCGGCGGAAGGTGTCGTCGAGTAGTGCGTGCCGCATGAGCGCCGGATCGACGAACCGCTCATCGCCGGGCGGCGGCATGCGCAGGATCACCAGTGCGGTGAGTTCCGGGTCGTCCCCCTGCATCGGCTGCACGCTCGCCACGGCCTCGACGGGGCTGACCCTGCGCACCCGCACGGCGAGCACCGCGGTGGCCTCCCGGCCGGACCCGGCCGCATCCAGCAGCCCGTCCAGCGGCGAGCCTGGCCCGGTGGGCCCGGCGACCACGTCAGACAGCGGCGTGCCGGCCAGGGACTCGCTGTCGTACTCGAGCACCTCGGGGGCATTGCGGTCATGCTGAACTATCCGTCCGGATTGATCGATTCCCAGGATCAGTGTCCGCACGGAGGTGTTTGACAGCAGAGCGGTGATCTCAACCACGTTACCCGATATCACCTCGTGCGCTCTTGTCGGGACTGCGGGGCACCTTTCCTTATGTATTGCGTAACTTAGTCCCATAGGGCGCGGCCGCTCCGCCAGTTAGCGTGAAGTCGCGGGTTGGTGTCCGCGGGGTTACGAGCGGGTGGAGGAGGACAGGTGGCATCGGCGCGGCCAGAGAGGGTGATCGTCGTCGGAGCCGGGCCCACCGGCCTCGCGCTCGCCGCCGAGATCGCCCTGGCCGGGGCGTCGTGCCTGGTCCTGGAGCGGCGGGCCGGGCCGCGCACCGACTCGCGGGCAATCTGCCTGCACGCCAGGACCATGGAGATGTTCGACCTGCGCGGGCAGGCCGAGCAGTTCACGGGGGCCGGGTTCGGAGTTCCTTCTTTCCCACTGGGCTTAAAGGGCGCCGCCATCGGCCTCCACCGGCTCGATTCCGATTTCCCCTACATCCTCGATTTGCCGCAGAGCCGTATCGAGGAGTTCCTGGCCGCCCGGGCGCGCGAACTGGGCGCGGAGATTCGGTGGTCGTCGAGGGTGGCCGGCATCGGGCAAGACGACCGGGAGGTCCGGCTGACCCTGGAGGATGGCAGCGTTGAACGCGCGACCTATGTAGTGGCGTGCGACGGCATCCGCAGCTTCGTGCGGGACTCGCTGGGCATCCCCTTCCCGGGGGCGGCCAATCCCGGCTCGGTGATCCTGGCCGACCTGTACCTCGACGGGCTGGCGATGTCGGACGCGTACGGCGACCTGTCGGATCGCGGGATGCTGCTGGTCTTCCCGTTCCGCGATGGTTCGTGCCGGGTGGTGCTCTACGACTACGCGCGGGCGGACGTGCCGGCGACGGAACCTGTCACCCTGGCCGAGGTCAGGGCCGGCCTGACCCGTATCACGGGCCGGGACTTCGGCCCGCGGGACATGTACTGGTCAGGGCGGTACCGCAGCGAGAGCCGCCAGGTTCCCAGCTACCGCAGCGGCCGGGTCTTCCTGGCCGGCGACGCCGCGCACACCCACTCGCCCGCGGGTGCGCAGGGGATGAACACCGGGCTCCAGGACGCGCTGAACCTCGGCTGGAAGCTCGGCGCGGCCCTGGCGGGCTGGGCGCCGGACTGGCTGCTCGACAGCTATCATGCCGAACGTCATCCCGTGGGTGCCGCTGTGCTCGCGCTGACCGGGCGCCAGTTCCGCCTCAATACGGCCCGTACCCCGCCCCGCCGGGCACTGCGCTGGGCCGCTCATCGGCTGATCGCACCGCTTCCCCCCGTTCAGTCGTGGCTGGCCCGCACCTACTCGGGCACGGGAATCAGCTACCGGCAGTCCGCCAGCCAGGCCCGCGATCCGGTGGTCAGCCAGGCTCACCCGCTGGCCGGCGGGCGGCTGCCGCGCGGGCAGCTGATCCTCGCCGACGGGACCGCCGCGCGCATCTACCAGCTGTTCCACGACGGGCGGTTCGTGCTGCTGGAATCCGGCGGTTCGGCGGCCTCGGTGGCCTCTCAGGGCGGTCAGTTACCAGCGGTGCAGCGGGGCGCGGCTGCCGCCCGCGGTCCTGGTCCGGCCCGACGGGTACGTCGCCTGGGCCTCCGCCGAGCGCGACCGGCTGGCCCGGGAGCGGGCGGCCCGCGCCGCCATCGGCCAGTGGTGCGTCCCGGCCTGACCGGCGGTCGACAGACGACGCCCCCGGAGCGGAACTCGCGGGGGCGTCGTCATGGGCGCTGGTGTGCGGTCGCCTCTCGGCGAGTGGCACTACGCGGCTCCAGCCGGACGGTATTCCGCGAAGGCAGATGAGTTGAGGCCCGGGGGATCCAGCACACCAGCGATCGTTGGAACGCACGGGCCGGTGGCCTTATTCCGTGCACGGTCAATCACCCCGCTGGCGGGATCTCCGGCTCTTCGGCTAGCGCCCCGGCCCGCCATGCCGGGCATCGTGCAACAACAGCAGAACGCGTCAGCAGTCGTTGGAGGCACGGCGTCGGCCGCCCGGGGCTACCGAGCGAGGATTGGGGGGTTCTGGCCGTCAGGACAGCACCGGCGGGCGGCTTCGGACGGATAGTGTGGGTGTAATACGGGGGAGTGTTAAGAGGTGTAGCTGGCGGTGGCCGGGGAAGTATCGCTGATCGGCTGTATCGGCGTTCTCACCGTGGCCACTCGCGGCCCGGCTGGGCCGGGGGAGGTCCTGGTCAAGATCCGGGGTGGCCGGGAGGCCTATATCGCATGGTCCAGCGAGCCGATCCGGCGGGGCTCGACGGTGCTGGTCATCGAGTCCCGCGGCACCCGGGCGGTTGACGTCAGCGAGTGGACGGACCCGCTCAATCCTTTTCCTGACAATGCCGTTTAAGGAGCCATGTCATGTTCGGTTACCGTGTCCCCGCACCCGACGAGGCCATGCTGATTTCCGGAGGAAGGTACGGCCGGAATGGCGCGCCATTCCGGGTCGTCACCGGCCACGGTGCCTTCATCCTCCCGTTTGTCCGGAAAGTCCGCTTCCTCACCCTGGCCATGCGCGAGTCAGAGGTCGCCGAGACCTGCGTCACGAAGCAGGGCATCTCGCTGAATGTCCGTTCAGTCATCGCGTTCAAGGTCGGCAACGACGAGGAGATCCGACCAGGACCAGATGTCCATGCTGACGGGGCGGATCTTCGCCGGCCACCTTCGATCGATCATCGGCTCGATGACGGTCGAGGAGATTGTCACCGAACGGCAGAAGCTCGCGAGTGAGGTGCTCGACGGCTCGAAGGCGGAGATGGTCAAGATCGGCCTGACCGTCGACTCGCTGCAGATCCAGTCCATCGACGACATGAACTCCGGCTATATCGACGCGATGGCCGCCCCGCACAACGCCGCCATTCAGCGGCAGGCGCAGATAGCGCAGGCGCAGGCCAACCAGGCGGCCGCTCAGGCGCAGCAGGAATCGCAGCGCCAGCAGGCCGAGTACGCGAGGAAGACCGCCGTCGTGCAGGCGCAGTACAAGGCCGAGATCGACAAGGCGCAGGCCGAAGCGGCCCAGGCCGGGCCGCTGATGCAAGCGCAGACGCAGATAGGCGTCATCAACGCCCAGTCCGAACTGGCGCAGCGCCAGGCCGAACTTCGCCAGCGCCAGCTGGTCGCCGAGGTGGTCAGGCCGGCCGAGGCGGAGGCGGAGAAGGTGCGCATCTTGGCCAAGGCCGATGCGGAGCGGATGCGGATCCTCGCGGAGGCGGCGGCCTCGAATGATCGCGTGGCCCTCGACCGGATGCTCATCGACCAGCTCCCGCAGATCGTCAAGGAGGCGGCCAGCGGCCTGGCCGGGGCGAACGTCAACGTACTGAACGGGGCTGACGGGCTCAGTGAGATCGCTGCCGGGCTTGTCGGCCAGGGCCTGACCATTCTTGACTCGATCAAGAAGAACCTCGCCACGGGGCCGGAGGCGACGGCGGCGGCGATCGTGCGCCTGCCGGAGGGTCCGCAGGACGGCAAGTCCCGCGGCTAGGGACACGCCCTGCTGGGCGGCCATATAGCCGGGTATGCCAGGCTGTGCGGGTGCCGATCTTGGCTGGCGCCTGCCTGCTCGCCGCGCTCGCCTGGGTGTACCTGCTGGCCGGTCACGGCGGGTACTGGCGGACCGATCAGCGCCTGCCCGGGGGAGGCGCCGCCGGACGTGTGCGACCGGAGCAGTGGCCCGGCGTCGTCGCCGTCGTTCCGGCGCGGGACGAGGCGGCCGTCCTGCCGCTGACCCTGCCGTCGCTGCTGGCAACGGACTATCCAGGCCAGTTCTCGGTCGTGCTGGTGGACGACGGCAGCACCGACGGCACCGCTGCGGTCGCTGCCGCCCTCGGGCGGAACGCGGCCGCCGGCATGGCCTCGGGCTCGGCCACGCGGGAGTCGCCGCCCGGCGCCCCGGCCCGGCCCGGTCACGGGGAGCGGGTGCTGCGGGTGGCCCGGGGCGGCAGCCCGCCGGAAGGCTGGGCCGGCAAGGTCTGGGCCATGGAGCAGGGTCTGCGAGCCGCGGGAGACTGCGAGTACGTGCTGTTCACCGACGCGGACATCGGCTACGCGCCGGGCACGCTGACCGCCCTGGTGCGCGCGGCCGAGGCCGACGGCCGCGCCCTCGTCTCGCAGATGGCGCTGCTGCGCGCGGACACTGGGTGGGAGCGCGTCATCGTGCCCGCGTTCGTCTACTTCTTCGCCCAGCTCTACCCGTTCCGCCGGGTGAACCGGCCCGGCTCGCGCACCGCGGCCGCGGCAGGCGGGTGCATGCTGGTGCGCCGTGAGGTGCTCGCCGCCGCGGGAGGCCTGGAGCGCATCCGGGACGCTCGCATCGATGACGTCGCGCTCGGGCGGCTGCTGAAGCGGCCGCCTGCCCAGGCCCGCTGCTGGCTGGGGTTTACCAGTGAGGTGCGCAGCCGCCGGCCGTACCCGCGGCTGGCTGACCTGTGGGACATGGTCGCGCGCAGCGCGTACACCCAGCTGCGCTACTCGCCGGCGCTGCTCGCGGCGACCGTCGCCGGGCTGCTGTGGCTCTACCTGGTGCCGCCCGCCGGGGCTATCGCCGGCCTGATCGGGCTGGCCGCCGGCGGTGGAGCGGCCGCGGCGTGGTGTGCGGCGGCCGGCCTGGGCGGCTGGGCCCTCATGGCGGCGACCTACCTGCCGGTCCTGCGGCTGTACCGGCTATCTCCGCTGCGCGCGCCCGGCCTGCCGCTGATCGCCCTGCTGTACGCGGCGATGACCGTGGACTCCGCACGCCGTCACCGCCGGGGCCGCGGCGGCGAATGGAAAGGCCGCACGATCCCGGCTGGACCCAATCACGGCTGACGCGCCGCATCCGGGGCGCATTGACGCGCAGCGGATTCCCGGCCCGGCGGAGGGAAATCGCGGGCGCTCAGGAAGAGCGTTCTGTACCCCCACAGGCGGATAAATCGGGCTCGACGACGATCAATAACAGGGTGGCTTAGCCTCTCCTGACCCCCCCGTGACATGCTCTATGTTGCGGAGGGTTATTTTCTGACTACTCGTGGTAATGTCTTGGATGGACCAAGTGGGGCGGGGAGCAGCGTGAAGCGCAGACAGTACGGAAGCAAGCCCGGGACCGGTCCGACCAGCACCGCCTCAGCCACCGGAAGTACGTATCCGGCCCGGCAATCTAAAGGAAGGATCGAACCGATGCGCAGACGCATCACCCGGACGCTCTTGGCCGCTGCTGCGGCGGGCGTCACCGTCAGCACCCTCGGCTTCACCGCCGCCGGTGCCGCTAACGCAACCGTGACTGGCACAGCAGCACGCACAGTGATAGCCCCAAACCCGATCGCCAATACCTACGCAGCTGGGTATCAGCTGAGCGGGCGGAACTTCCGCTTCATCGCCGCGACGCTGACGATCCCGGACTGGACGTCCAACATCCTGTACCCGCAGGAGTACATCCAGCTCTCGAACGGCCCGCTGCCGGAAACCGGGATCCCCGGCAGCGACGAGTACGTCCGCGCGGGCATCGAGTCGTGCGTGGTGGCGCAAGCGAACGGCGCGATCTGCGCGCTCGGCACCTGGGTGTCGTTCATCGAGGCGTTCAACAACTCGCTGGGCGGCCCGTTCTTCGTCCACTTCTTCCCACTGTCCGGGGTGGCGCAGGGCGACGGCGTGTTCTTCAGCGTCTTCTTCGACCAGGGCGGCAACGAGCTGCACTTCGTGATCAGCCCGCCGTCCACGCCGTCGGAGTCCTTCAAGACTAACGCGCACGGCCCGATCTTCAATTACGCCGCGGCGCTGGATGACTTCACCAACAGCACGGGGGTGCCGGTCCCGATTCCGCCGTTCTTCGACCAGTACCGCATCAACCAGTTCCTGGGCGGTGCGGTGACCACGTACAGCGGCGCCAGGGGCTCCTTCGTGGGCCCGTGGCTGACCAGCATGGTCGAGGCGACCAGCAACGGCCTGCCGTTCCCATCAGGGCACGTGCGGGTCTCGCCAAGCCGGCTCTGGAGCGACGGCTTCATCTCCAACGGTCCTGCGCGTCCGTGGGACGCGTTCGGCGTGTGGGCACGCACCTGATCCAGCCCTAGCGAGGCAGATTGCCCGGACCGGGAAACCGGCCCGGGCAATCTGTTATGAGGACCTGGCCGATGTGCAGCCGCATCACCCGGGGGGCTGATTGCCACGGGCGGCGGCCGGCGTCGTGATCAGCGCGCCGGGCTGCGCGCCACCCGGGCCGCCAGCGCGGCCGCCGCAGTTCGGCCGCACACACTCCGGTATCAACCCGCCGTCAGGCGGAGGGCCGGCCTGCACCCCGCATGCCTGGCGCAGACGACCTGCCTGGGGCATCAGACGAGCGGCCCGGATTTCCGGTTCGCCCAGGCCGTCATCACCGTCCGAGCACCCCCGCCGGCCCAGAACACGCGAGTGCGCAGTTCCTGCCAGGCACGAGTCCCATGTCCCGGCTGGGCACGGGCGGTACCGGCGGCGTCAGGAAGGCCCGTGGCGGGACGTGTCGGCTGGCATCCTCGCCGTTGAAACGGCGCGGCCGGGTCGGCTCACACAACGGAACCCCGGGGAAACGCCGATCGTCGTCGATCAGCGCTGCCCCCGGGGTTCCGCCGGGTCCTAGCGGCGGTTGCCGCGGCCGGCCGGCTGGCTGGGCCTCAGCCGGTGCAGCCCACGACCGACATCGCAGGCGCGCAGTTGTCGGGATGGTTATTGTCGACGACAGAAGTCGTCAGCGTGGCGTTCTCCTCGTTGAAGATCCCGCCGCCCGTGCTAGATGCCGTGTTGTCGGTGATCTGGCTATCTGTGATCGTCGCATCTTCGTTGTTGTAGAGCCCGCCGCCCTCTTCGGCCAGGTTCTTACTGAAGATGGTGCCGGTCAGCGTCATGGTGTTATCGTTGTCGATCCCGCCGCCCTCAAATTCGGCGGTGTTGCTGGTGAAGCTGCCGCCGTTCATTGTCAGGTCACCATCGTTGTAGAGTCCGCCGCCGTCTTCGGCCTGGTTCTTGCTGAAGGCGGTGCCGGTCAGCGCCGCGGTTGACTCGTTGTCGATCCCGCCGCCGTCAAATTGGGCGTAGTTGCTGGTGAAGCTGCCGCCGTTCATTGTCAGGTCACCATCGTTGTAGAGTCCGCCGCCGTCTTCGGCCCCGTTCTGGCTGAAGGCGGTGCCGGTCACCGTAAGGGTTTCATCGGTGTAGATGCCGCCGCCGTCAAATGCGGCGTTGTTGCCGGTGAAGCTGCCGCCGGTCACTGTCAGGGTACTGTCGTTGTAGATTCCGCCGCCATATTCGGCCTGGTTCTGGCTGAAGTAGCTGTCGGTCACGGTTGGGGACCCGTTATCGACGTAGATGGCGCCGCCGGAGTCTGTGCTGGTGTTGTTGGTGAAGCCGCTGTCGGTCACCGTCATGGAGTCCCTAACGTAGATGGCGCCGCCGTCGGTGGCTCGGTTCGCGTTGCACGAACAAGTCAGAGATGGCGCCGCCAGATTCGGAAGTGTTGCCGACGAAGAGGACGCGGTTCACCGTGAGGCGGGTCTTGCTGTAAATTGCGCCGCCCTCGATAGTGGAGGTGTTGTTACTGATGGTGCCGCCGTTCCCCGTGACGGTGCCGGAATCGTTATAGATTGCGCCGCCATATCCTGAGTTATAGATCGGCGGACCGTCGCCCTTCACTGTGGAGTCCTTGCTGCCCGTCCCTGGTGAGCCGAGGTTGGCTCCGGAGTGACCGTTGCGGAGGTTCACGTAGTTGAGTACGAGGACGGCGCCTGAGGTCACCGTGAGGATGCTGAAGTCCGGGGTGCCAGGAATATAGCTGCGCTGGATGGTGGCCCCGTTACCCTGGATGGTGAGGTTCTTGGTGATGACGGGCAGGGCAGAGGTCAGCCGGTAGTTGCAGGAGCGCACCAGGTTCAGCGTCTGGCCAGCT
>WNFJ01669462.1_pt1 | contig 13201 bp, 20 predicted proteins | sample 5400461 | NCBI WGS metagenome assembly WNFJ01 (sample SAMN13153349, study PRJNA577476) | soil metagenome | isolation source: 115 cm saprolite on Douglas fir-dominated hillslope | place: USA:California | collected 2013-09-17 | reverse complement strand
CAACTCGAACGTGCCATTCGCGAGTTCATCGATGCGCATAACCAAGAACCCAAGCCCTTCATCTGGCGCAAGTCAGCCGACGACATCCTCGCCTCCATCCCCCGCTTCGTTTGAAGGTTTCGCTGCGATGCGGACGCAACCCGAAAGCGCGCCAGATCCTTTTACTCCGGCCTACTGATGCAGTTTTAGTCCGGCGTTGACATCCACCGGTCGGGCTCGTGAGGGCTTCCCTGGGCGCTCAATTGTGACTCATCGGACAGACTGCCTTTCACGGAACGACCACTGCAACCGGCGTTTTCCATGGTCCAAGCGTCGCGTATGCTTTGCCTTAACGTGAAGCTGCTCGGCCTTTGCACGATTGCGGCGGGGAGCGCGCTGGCGATACTGCCAGGCGATAACTCGCGCACTGGCCTGACTTCACCCCGCTACGTTCCCTCAAATCGAATGAGCCGCCTGCCCCGCGTAACGCTGTGGGCCTGGGAGCGGCGCGAGGATCTGAGCTTCATCGATCCGCAAAAGATCGGCATCGCACACCTTGCGAGCACTATCTACTTGAGCGGCGACCGCGTGATGATCCGCCCCCGCCAGCAACCGCTGATCGCGCCGCACGATGCCATCCTTATCCCGGTAGTGCGTATCGAGACTAGCCGGCGCTCGGCTCCGACCATGTCGCCCCGTCAGCGCGCGGGGGTCCTCGAAGCTATAGCCCGATTCGCCGACCACTCAACTGCCGCAATTCAGGTCGACTTCGACGCAACGCGCTCGCAACGCGGCTTCTACCGCGAATTGCTGACTGATCTCAGCAGCCGTCTTCCACCTTCGACCGCTCTGTCGATCACCGCGCTTGCTTCCTGGTGCCTCTACGACGACTGGATCGGAGGCTTGCCGGTTGATGAAGCCGTGCCGATGCTATTCCGCATGGGCGCGGACTCCGCTGAAATTGCCACGTATCTGCGACGAGGCGGCGACTTCGTGCCTGCGATCAGCCGCTCGAGCGTTGGCGTCGCGATCGACGAACCTGCAATCACGGCGCCTGCCGGTCGACGAATCTACCTTTTCTCGCCGCATGCATGGACCCGCACTGACGCCGCGAAGGCGATTGCGGAGGTTATGAAATGAAACGCGTGGGCGCGGCGGCGATCGCACGCACTCGCAATAATCGTGTTCTCGCAATCGGCGTTGGGCAGCGGTTACTTTCCGCCGATGGCCTCGTTCGTCGCGCAATACCAGCCCGATCTTCCACTCGATCGTTTCGCAGCCGGCCGCCTCGGCCTAATCCAGCCGGGTTGGGGGACCACCTACCTCTACGTCGCCTATCGCTATCTGGCCGGGCCGGGCTTTAACGCGGACGAACAAAAGGTGCTGCTCTCGCTCTGGAATGAGAAGCCGGATTCTCAGCGGCAGCCCGAAGGCGAGGAGCGCGTCGAGCCGCGCGCGAGCGTCCTCGGTTTTCCCCTGCTCGATCAGGATCCGATCGACATGAAAGGCGATCGTGATGGATGCGGGTGAGCTGAGCGCCACGGCCTGCGCGGCCTTGAGCAACGCGTCGGCGTGCGGGTCGGAACCGGGGACCTGGGCGAGTGACTCCACCAGCCATGCCAGCGAGCCGGTGCGCTGCCACTTATCGATCGAATGGGAATAGCCCCCGGAGTTAAAATTCCCGATCCAATCCACCAGATCGTCGGCATAATAGTCGCCGACTTGCCGCGGGGAACCGCAATGAAGGTAGTCGTCCAGGTCGTGCGCAAGGGTGCGCTCGGAGCCGGGCCACATAATCGCGCGAACCGCTTCGGCATTGCGTTCTTCCGGATGCAGCCGGCATCCCACAAACCCGAGCAAGCGTTGCGCGGCAGCCTTGAAGTGATCGGGGGCGGTACCGGCGATGATGGTCTTAAGTTGCGTTTCGGCCTGCGCGAGTAAGGCGTTGTCGTTTTTGTCGCCCGATAGCGTGGCTTTTCTAATTGTCGCCCGCGCCACGAGGTAGGGAGCGAGCGATTGCCAAGGCGAGGTCGAGTCTCGCGCAATCGCGGTGAACAGGCTGACAGCGGTATCGAAATTCTCGGCGTAGAAGTTGGCGGACGCGATTTGATATGCGCGTTGAGCCTGCTCGAATGGCGAGCCGCCGTTCAACGGTTGTGGAATGCGCGGGTTTTTCTTCGAACCCGGGCAATTTTGAAAGACCAGATCCTGCGCGTCGAGCCATTGCTTGACCTGCGGACTGGAAGCGCCGAACTTCGCGACCATCAATTGAAGAGACGCGGTAGCCGTACGGAAGGCATCGTCGTTGCAGTTGCGAAAGAAGGTGTAGCCCGGCCCCGCGGCGAAAGCATATCCATAGTCATAGCCGTAGGTCACCTGAGGATCAGGCGCTCCCGGTATTTTTACACGGCCGCAACCCAGTCAGCTTGCGCCTGCATCCCCATCAACAACGGCGGAATTATCATCGGAGGCGGCGGGGGAAACCCTCCCCGCGTCGAGATGAAGAAGTGGTTTCCCGGTCCGTGAGCCGTAACAACCACCGGCCGGGCCCATACCGGCAAAGACAAGCAAGTTCCCAGCAGGGCCATTAGGAATAGGGCTTTTGGTCGGCACATAGCGAGTCCTCCATGGTTCACTGCTGGAATAGACGCTGCACGCCCGCGAAAATCACGGGTGAGAGAGGGGGAACGTTCCGGGGGCTCGGGATCGGGCGGTAAGCTCGGTGCATATAGCGGCGACGCTCAGTAGGCTGCTCGACGGAACACGCCCACCCGCTTGGTACGGTTCGCGTCTATCCTAAGTGAAAGAGACATTTCGTTCTGATTGAACCCTCGGTTAGGGGGTGCGTATTTTCTCGTTCGTGATTACTCGGAAGCTGGTCCTCTATGAAAGAGCGGTTCCGCCGGGCCGAGGAGTCACTGATGACTAGCGACTAAGTGTTGACGGCGCCGAGCAACGATTCATATGAAGGGCTCCGTCAAGTTCGAGGGCCGCTATGCGCGGGTATTTGCGAGGGCGAGATGGTTTCCCGAAGCGGACCTTGGAGGAGGTGTGACAGCACCGACACGCGAAGAGCTTGGTGCGCGAAACGATCGCCGCCGCGCGGCCCCGTTTGGCTTCGCGATGTGTTCCAAGGAGGAACTTTTGACGTATGCGGGAGTTTGCGAGCGTGTGGGTAAGGAGAGTCGCTTAGCCTGGCCGATGGCAATGCGACGCACACATTCTTAGACGGGGCTCTCCTGACCGTCTGAGTATATAATCGGCGGCGTGCGGCGCCTCAGCCGCGCCGTGAATCAAAAGCTTCCGGTCATCGTGCTTTTAAGGCAAGTAGCGCATCAACCATACCAAGTGGGCACCATCAGCGTCGGGCATCTTCGCACCGCAGGATCTCGTCTTATGCGGTGGGCGCTCAAGATAAGGTCACGCTGCTGTATCAACGTTATTTCTTGGAATGGAACGGAAGTCGTCATTTAAACCGACGACGGCGATAGATGCGCCCTTTGAGCAATTAGACATTGCAACTATAGTTAATCCTACAGTACCAAGTATAAGCGCCATTTCTCCGGCACGCCCTTGAGCCTATGGGCGCCGTGGTCCTTGAATTTGATTCCCGACTCGACCACCAGATCCTTGACCGTTCTCGAAACTAGCACTTCGTCGGGGCCAGCCTTTGCCATGACGCGCGCGCCTATATGGACCGCGATACCGCCGACCGCATCCCCGACCAGTTGACACTCGCCTGCATGCAAGCCCGCCCTGATCTCTAGGCCGAGAGTGCGGACGGCCTGACGCATTGCGGCCGCACATCGAATCGCCCTAGCTGCCCCTGGCTGCCGGTCGAAAGTTGCGAGCATCTTGTCGCCGGTAGTTGTAACTTCTCTTCCACCGGACGCGCGAAGCTCCATGCGGAGCGCGGCGTAATAGTGACTCAGCACCTGGTTCCAGCGACGGTCGCCCAGCAGTGCGGCTTTCTCGGTCGAGCCGACGATATCGACAAACAGGACAGTGGCAAGAACGCGGCGGGGCTCAACGCGGCGCTGCACAGGACGGCGCCGGATGGGTACCGTTTCCAGCAGATCTTCATATCGATGGCTGCGCCGCCGCGCAATTGCTCTATTCAGGTAGTCTCGCGCCCGCTTCTCCGAACCACAGCGGACTGTTTTTTGCCGCGGTCGACCCGCCCAATAAATCCGTCTGCCATGGCCAGCTCCGCGAACCTCGACAGAGCCCCATTTCAACAGTACCGTGGAGCCGGTCCGACCAATCGTCCATGCCTTGGAAGTATACCCGCTCACATTCGAATGATGTACGCCGACGCGGAGGAATTTCGTCATTAGCACTCCCGGCCGAATTGCTTCGGCAGAAACCCTACACCCTTTTTCGGGTGAAGATCGCGGGGATCCCGGTCGCTCTGAAGTGATGGTTTTAGCGCGAGCATCGCACGGCTTCTGAGCCGTTTGCCAGGACCTCGTGCGCTTCCCGCTCGAACCCGTGCCTTTTTATCAACCCGGGATCGAGAACGAGATGGCTAGCTAAGTGGGGACTGGCGATCGTGTCCATTTTTCTTGATCAGCGGAATCCGAACGCTGCCAGCACAAAGCGCAATAGAGAGGCATCAGCCGCTGGTGGAATATCGGCGCGGAGACTGGCCATTGCAGAGCAGGTGGCGTTGGCAAAATGGGCTAGCGATGCGACGGTTGAGGATCGGCCCCGCGAGGCAGATGTCGTAGTGAGCCCCGTCAAGGTCGGGAAATCGCGGAGCCTCGACCGGACATTTGTAGCAAACTTCTTCAAGGACCAGATCGAAGTGAATAAGGTCATCCAATATTCCTTGCTAGCAGCCTGGCATCGCGTCGGTAGAGAGCCAGCTCACAGGCCGATCGATTTAGCTAGCGCTATCCGCCGGGAGCTGGACAACCACAAACACTGGATTGTTCACTGCGGTTCTGCTGAGCAGTCATCGCGAAGCGATGTGTTCCGCTTAGACTAGCCTCTGACGCCTTTGAGGACAGTCATCCGCCACCATCAAGACCGTGTTGCCGGATAGGTGGTCTCGCTCGTCGGTAGAAACAACGCCGACTTTGACGACCTTTTGCCAGATCGTCTTCTTGAAAATGGCTCTGTCTCTGTTCAGAATCAGGTCGATCGACGCTTTCGAGCCTTGGCTGTTCACAATTGCGCGTAACGTCTGTAGAGATCATCTCCGGCGTATCAGATTGCGCAAAATGTTCGTGCCCTTGTCGATTGATCACGAGATGATCCCCACGGACCAACGATCAGAAGACCCACAAGGGAGATTGGGCGCGCCCTCGATGGTGCGCTCAAGAAGCTATCAGGCACTCAACGCCAAATGATGAATCTGCTCCCCGGACGTGAGTATTCCTACGAAGAGCTCGCACGGCTTACGAAGAGCAGTGTGCGAGCAGTGGCTGGTCGCCTGTTCCGAGCACGCGCCCGTTTGCGGAAGTTATTGCGCTCCCATGGAGCTGACCAGTGAAGACCGAAGCACCTCGCAAGGAACCGCTCCTTCGTCCTGATTTCTCGCACCGCGTCGTCCAGCGAGTGCGTCAGGCGAAGCGACGCCGCCGATTGTACTCGACATGAACGCGCGGATTCCCATCGACAACTGGAAAGCACTACAAGGAGTGGCTGCATGAATATCTACACGCCGCACGCCATTAACGTGGGGACGACCTTTTGTCTACTACTGGCCAGTGCTGGGTTGGTTTCGACCTGTCCACCGGCGAACACTGCTGGTCAAAGAGCGTTGCTCATAGAGCGGATCATGCGGCCGCCTAAGATAGGAAACGTCCAAGAAGCTGAAGATAAAGCACGCGCTATTGATCTGCTAGCTGATGAGCGAGCCGCAGAAGCAATTCTCCCTCTAATTGACTGCCTGTCGGATACCCGCGCCCTTCACGGCAGTGATAACTGGGTGGGAGGACACGCAACAAACGCTTTGGAAGCTATCACTGGACAGTATTTCGGCACGGATATTGAGACGTGGAGACAATGGTATCGTGACGGCGGTGCAAAACAACCGGGCTCGGTGCTATTGACTCTGCGGCTTCGAGAATCATCGTCAAGCGTTTTCGAGGCTTGCCAGGGAGTGTTAATGCTGGCATGGAGGAGATTCAGGGTGAGGTCAGTACCGTTTGGACGGGAAAGTTCAAGAATGCTTGGTGCTATGAGCCGTGGGCGGAGAGAGTAATCTGGAATCTCGAAATAGAAATTGAGGGAGGTAATGGCGAGCGGCAGCGGCTGCGCACAGATGGCATTCACGTACAAATCCAGGACCATGATGATACGTATTGGTTTCTGAGGTTATTGCCAGCTGCTCAGTAGCACGTTCTGACACTCTTTGGATGTCTGCGAAAGGGCAGTACTCGCTGCCGTTGATCACTACTTTGCCCTGGTACGACAATGTTGGGTTACTCGCCATTCCCTGCAACGTTTGAAGCGCTGAAATCGAGTTCGAAGGATTCGAAATCGGAACAAAGATCGTCTTTCTTCGGGTCCCGGCGATTATTTAATGGATAGCCTTTCCTGTAGTGCCATCCTTCACCTTCTCTATAGCAGGAGATTTACGGAACTTGACCAGCCGGGCGTGGAGGCTCATGCGCGTTGAAGTCCCCCTCACACTCCTGTTCCGATCTAAATGCGCACTTGAACTTATGGGGTTCCTTTAAGCCTGGGCTGTGCAACTTACATGATGATCCAGCGCCCGGCGGCCGGAATCGAAACGGAGCTCACAAGCCACAGTTTCAGGGCGACGGAGATCACGCGTATCTAAAGAGCGAAGGCACCCTTGAGAAAGGGGCCTCGATGGCGAACCATGCCAGCACCCGCACCACACAGGTTTACGACCGGCGCTCCGATGAGGTCAAGTCACGCTCGATGAGGTCGAGCGAGTCCGTGGCGGCGATGCGCTTTAGCGTGTGCACTGTCGGCTGAGTACGGCCGCGCTCGAATCGAGCGATATGCCTTAATGGGTGTTCAGGCGCTGCGTGAGCGTACTAACTTGTCATGGTTTAAAAGGAGCGGTCGCGATTCATGGATGACTCTAGCAAGATAGCTGCCCTCAGCAAGGTTCCGGAAGTCACCCTGTCCTTTTGGATCATTAAAATCGCTGCCACGACGCTGGGAGAAACCGGCGGTGATTCTGTCACCATGACACTCAATTGGGGTTATCTGGCTGGCACCAGTCTCTTCCTCAGCTTGCTGGTCGTACTGGTCATGGCGCAAACCTTCGCGAAGAAGTTCCACCCTTTTCTCTACTGGGCCACAATAGTCGCCTCGACCACCTTCGGCACTACCATGGCCGATTTTGCCGATCGCTCCCTTGGTATCGGCTACGTCGTCGTGCTTGGTCTTTGGTACTGGTCGCAGGGCACGATCTCGGTGTACACAGTGACCACGCCGAAGGTGGAAGCATTCTACTGGGCGGCCATCACCTTCTCGCAGACGCTCGGCACCGCACTCCGCGACTGGATCGCTGATACTGGCGGACTTGGCTATGAAGGCGGCGCGCTCGTGTTCGCCGCAGGCTTGGCGGTCATCGCTGGGCTGTACTTCTGGACGAACGTATCGCATGTGCTGCTTTTTTGGACTGCCTTCATTCTTACACGGCCGCTTGGCGCAACCGTCGGCGATTTTTTGGACAAGCCCGTAAGCCACGGCGGTCTGGCTCTCAGTCGGCCACTGGCATCGGCGGTAATCGCTATATTCATTCTCGGGTGCCTGCTCTTCCTGCCGCAACGTGCGGGGCAACATCCGCATACATCTGGCACGGCCGATGTGTAATATGCCATGGCCAATCAAAGGAGTTCGAAATGCCGAAGCGCCTGCTCAGCGTACTCTGGGCAAAGGGGACGCCGGCCTTTCCGTTTTCGACGGCGCACTAGTTTATCCGAAACCCGTGCACGGCGCGAAATTGATCGATCCCCGTGGGTGCAGGATTTCATCCCTTTCGAATTTTCCGGTCGCAGTTCGAGCAGCGCCTGCTCGTCAGGCCTGCAGTCATACGCTAAATCATGGAGCAATGACTTGGCACCTCTCAAAGGTGCAGTGTCAAACCCTTCGGTGAACAAACAATTGCAGAAGCAGCGCAGTACCTGGTTGCACCTTAAACACAACAGAGCGGATCGTCGCTTTCCCCCTAAGCAGGATATGGACGCGCCAGTCCAAATCCGTGATTCCGATTGCATCTACGCGACCCGGACCTGCTGAAAGTGGACAGGGCCTCGCGCAGCGCATGCGTTCGTGCTGTTGCCTCAGGCGAGGTCCGAATGTTTCATGACGCTTCTGGGCTGGTATGGGCACGCCGCGCGATGGCATATTGACGTCTCTGCGGCGCAGAAGTGGTGGTTGCCATCCAATAAGAAGTAAGCGAAAGCATCCGATGGCACATCTTCGCATGTATGACGATTCGAATCCGGCGATAAGGCGGTTGCGGGAGATCTGTCTCGCGTTACCCGGGGTCTTCGAGAAGGAGGCCTGGGGCGAGTGTACGTTTCGCGTCACCGGCGGAAGCATGTTCGCGATGACCGACAACAATCATCATAACAGCGGCCACGTGGCGGTGTGGGTCAAGGCGCCTGCGATGGTTCAGGAAATCCTGGTCCACTCGGATCCGAAGCGGTTTTTCATTCCGCCATACGTTGGCAAACAGGGATGGGTCGGTGTACGCATCGACTACAAGGTCAAATGGGAGGAGGTGGCAGCGATCCTGAAAGACGGATACCTGCTATCGGCGCCAAACAAGAGGCGCGCCGGAAATCGAGGCGGAGCTAATGTGGCTGCGGCCGGTGCCGCTCCAAAACGAATTTCCCCGCCGCTGCGACAAAAGAAAGCGCCGGGCCGCCTACGCTATGAAACCTGAATTGCGCGAGGCTGGGATGCCCGCGAACCGCGATGACCCTACGAAGAGGCGCCGCGCCGCGCTGGTCTTCATCTTCATCACGCTGGTGCTCGATATGCTCGCGCTCGGCATGATCGTGCCGGTGCTGCCGAAGCTGGTCGAAGATTTCGTCCATGGCGACACCGCGCGCGCCGCCTACATCGTCGGTGTGTTCGGCACGGTGTGGGCGCTGATGCAGTTTGTCTTCTCCCCGGTTCTCGGCGCGCTCTCCGATCGCTATGGACGCCGTCCGGTGGTGCTGGTTTCGAACTTCGGGCTGGGGCTCGATTATATCGTGATGGCGCTCGCTCCAAGCGTATGGTGGCTGTTCGTGGGACGCGTGATTTCCGGCATTACTTCGGCGAGCTTCTCGACCGCGAGCGCCTACGTTGCCGATGTCACCCCGCCTGAGAAGCGCGCCGGGGCATTCGGAATGCTGAGTGCGGCGTTCGGGCTCGGTTTCGTATTGGGACCGGCACTCGGCGGGGTGTTAGGTGAGATGGATCCACGTCTTCCGTTTTGGGTAGCGGCAGGACTCAGCCTGCTCAATGCGATGTATGGTCTGTTCGTGTTGCCCGAGTCGCTGACGCGTGACCGTCGCGCGGCCTTCGTATGGCGGCGCGCCAATCCGTTCGGGTCAATCACGCTGCTGCGCTCGAATATCGAGTTGCTCGGTCTGTCCGTGGTGAATTTTATCGGCTTCATCGCGCACGAAGCGCTGCCCACCACGTTCGTACTGTACGCGATGTATCGCTATCAGTGGAATGCGCGCATGGTTGGACTCGCGATCGCGACCGTGGGCGTATGCTCGGCGCTGGTCGGAGCCGGCATGGTGCAGCCGCTGGTCGCCAAGTTCGGTGAACGCCGCGTGATGCTCACTGGATTGTGGTTCAACCTCGCAGGGTTCATCAGCTACGGTCTGGCGCCGACGGGATTAATCTTCTGGGCGGCGATTCCGATCGGCGCAATGGGCGGGCTGAGCGGTCCGCCGATGCAGGGTTTGATGACGCGACAGGTAAAGCCGACCGAGCAGGGCCAACTGCAGGGAGCACTCGGCAGCATTCGTGGCGTCGCTTTCATGATTGGTCCGGTGTTCTTCAGCGCGGTGTTCGTGAGCTTCATCGGTCCGTACCGCGGATGGCATTTGCCGGGTGCTCCGTATCTGCTCGCAGCGGCACTAATCACGATCTCGACGATCGTCGCGTGGCGCGTCACGACAGCGCAAGCGGCGAAAGAGGCGCTGACTGTCCATCCCGCGGGTGCGCAGCCGCCCTTCAAACGTGGACCTGCCGCCCCATCTTGAGATAGTCGCCTCAGATTTCAGCGAGGTTAGCGAAGGCGATTACATTAACGGATCGTCGCTTTGCCGCCATCTTTCATGACCGTCAGGGATGTAAACCCGGCTCGCCTGACAGCATCCAATGTAGCTCAGCCATAACGCTGTGCCGGTCGTAGACTGTTCGCGTGGTGCGACGACACCAGCCTGAGTAAGGACGGGCGGCGCGGCTGTCGCGCGATGCTAAAATGAATCATGGTCCGGCTGATTGAAGTCAATCGCACCAATGCGCGCGCGATGGTGCTACTCGAAGTGACACTCAATCAGCGCCCATGGGTGTCGGGTCCCGGATGGTCGCTTGCGCATGCTATGTGAAGTTCTTCGGCGATAATTTCGAGCCCACGCCGCGGATTATCGAGGGCGGCGGTCAGATTGTTGGCTTCTCGACAATCACGTGCGATCCGGCGAGCGAAGCCGACCGCTGTATTCGATGAACTATACGGGCTGGCTCTCGATGATCGACACGGGTGCTGCAGTCGGAAGTCATATATAAAGTCGCGCGCCATCGTCATGTTCCGCACGCCATATTATGTAGACACTCGGCTGGTATGATCGTTCCCAGATGTCTACGCGGCGATTATGATGATCCGGACGCCGGGCCGCCCTGAAGTTGTAAACATGCCGGACTGATTGACCTTCAGTCCGTCCCATGCGTAATAGCCCGTCTCAGGACTCGAGTCGCGTCGACGGAATCGACCGTCAAGGAGGGTGGCGATGAACAAACGCGCAATGATCGATCTGCAAGAGCTACTCGAAAGAACCGACTGGCGGTTAAAGGAATACCTGATGGCTTCGACCCCAAAGCGCCTAGCCTTTCTCGAAGCCTAGATAACGGCGGCTAAAGAGAAGCTGCAGCGGATGGCCGCTAGCTTTATCAACTGACGCTTGGGAAAATCGATGTGGATCAGCCCTCACTTAGCACCGTGCCTAATGAAACCCCGCGACACCGGTGCGACGCGCGCGCTCACTGTGGCTGAAGCCGCGGACTATCTTAGCGTCGATCGCGCCACCATCTATCGCCTGCCAAAACGAAAAGAATTGCCTGCTTTCAAGGTCGGTTGCGACTGGCGCTTTAACCTAGAGCAAATCGACCGTTGGCGTTTCGAGCGGGAAATTAGGAACAGCACCTTCAAGTGGGTGCGTTTGAACCTAAGAGAAACCTTAATAATTCAAGAAATCGCCCTCCTCCAGTTACGTGCCAATCCACCACCAGGCGCCCGGGCTACCCGCTTCGTGACGTTAGGTGAAAAATGAGACTAAATAATAGGGCAAGCGCGACTTTGAGGGGAAAAACGATGCCACCGACCTTTGCTTCCAACTTCCGCCAATTTCAGACTCGGGCGCGGGCCGCGCTGGCAGATCTGCGACGTGAAATTTCTGCGCGCGAGACCGAATTGCGCGAGCTGCGTGACGAAGAAATGCGACTTGCGAGGCTGGCTGGACGTGTTGCCTCGTCGACTCCCTCCCCACGGCACTCGGCCGGCTCAGGCAGGGTCAATTGGCGACAGGTCTTGGCCAAGCTGCCAAAAAAGTTCGGGACTTCCGACCTCGAAAAATCGACGCATTGAAATAGAAGCGGGCATCCGAAATCTATGCCGGAATTGGCCGCTGGACCGACGCTGGCCTCGTCAGGCGAAAGGAGCGTGGAGTTTACCGGCGCGTTTCGTGAATCGACTTGTGCTTCGCTCGGGCCGTTATCAAGATAGGTGCGGCGTCGCGCAGCCTTGCAATTGCTCCCGCCCCTCGCGTCCAAGCCTAATCCGGGTACGTGCGAGAACCTGCGAATGGCGGTTTTCGGAGAAGACCCGCAAGAGACCTCGTCCCCTCTTGTCTTCCCCCGGGAGAGATTCAGACAAGACGACCTGACTTAAACTCCTGGCCACAAAGATGCGATAAGAAGAGCAACTCTCGCCTTAAGAAGCGCCTGTACTACTACAAATCTTGTGTTCACGATCAGATTTACCCGCAAGCTTCTCAAATATCTTCACGCCGACGCCCATCAGGCGGAGGTTCCTCCCACGATAGTTTTGGGCGACTGCTACGCAAATACGCTCTTCACAAGGCATCTGCGACTCTTAATCAGCGTGAGCGAACGCTCGCTATTGCCGGTATTCGTCGAGGCAAAGGACCGATCCACTTTCGCAGACAGGTTACGTAAGGCGGTGCGATCAGTCATGCAAGATATCGGCGTGGCAGGCAGTCTCATCGAAGCCGAATTAAACGAGATGTCGCAGATCCGGATCGGCTCTACTCTGAGCCGCAGAGTGCTGGGTTCGTTGAATGAACTCGGCTTTCTTTCGCGTTATTCCATCGACGGTCGACCGCAGGTTGATCTAATCGCGCTGGCCGCAGAGATCGCCGAAACGCCTGCTTCACTAATAAAATACCGACGCCCGAAATCGATGACATTAGCGCTGTTGCGAAATCGATGAGTGGACGCCTGATCCAATCACTTACATGTTTCCGATATCGAAGGCCAATAACACTGAAATTCATAAGGGGCCTTCAGCAGATTGTGGTTCACCGATCAGGGCCGCGCGGCAGGGGCTCCAGTACGTGGCGTCTGGATCCCTTCAAATAAATGCCGCTGCTGACTTGGTCCCCACCGCCGGAGCTGTCGCTGGCGGCGTCAAACCGTCGCGATAGTCCCAAATTCGTTCAGGGAATTTCCTAGCAAGATCCTTAAATCCACACGCTCTCGCATACGATCGACGTTCAAGAGCCCGCTGGCGAATCCAGAGCAGCAGCCGGCGCAGCTTCAGGCGCTCCGGGACTCCGTCGCGACCCGACTTGACACGCGAACCGGAAGAATAAGAAGGCTTAACCCGCGGACTTGCAGCCACCTAAGCATCTCGAAGGCAGTGTGGTTATGAAGAAAGCGTCCGACAAAACCGTCCAACTCGCCGCTAAAGACGAGTTGACCGGCAAAGAAAACACTATGCGGAAATTCGCCCGCGACTTCGAGACATAGGCGGCGCAGTTCGACA
>WNFJ01179045.1_pt1 | contig 13203 bp, 13 predicted proteins | sample 5400461 | NCBI WGS metagenome assembly WNFJ01 (sample SAMN13153349, study PRJNA577476) | soil metagenome | isolation source: 115 cm saprolite on Douglas fir-dominated hillslope | place: USA:California | collected 2013-09-17 | reverse complement strand
CTCTGGCAGAGCATAGACCAGACCGAAGCTACGCCCGACGACGTTGCCGACGTCGCTCAGCACATCGAACTCCAGCGCGTTCTTTTCAGCTACAGACAGTGAACCATCCGGAAGCTGGGGCGAGATCGCGATGATTTGCCCACCGAGCGCTGCGATCTCCGGCAGCGCGCGTTGGTAAGCGCGAAGTTGAATATTGCAATACGGACACCAGCCACCTCGAAAGAAGGTGACGACTGCGGGGCCGGCACGTAGCACCATGGAAAGCGAAACCTGCCGCCCTCGCGAATCAGGCAGCGTGAAGTCAGGCGCCTCATCGCCCACGGCGAGCACGTCGTTCACCGAAAACTGCCGACGCAACTCCTCAACCTTGGCGCTGTAAAGCGCTGCCCTGCCCGATGGCGCTGTGCGTTCAAATTCAGCGCGGAATGCCGTTAGCTCCTGCTCAAGCCCCACTGCTAAATCTCCCAGTTAACGGTTTACAGGCGACCTTTTGCCGAGCGGATTAGTGATGACGTTTTCGAACAGCATTAAAATCGTGGCTCCTTGATTTTATATCGCTTGATATAGAATGCAAAGCACATAATTGTGGATGGAAGGATCGTCCTACATTCGATGCTAAGGAGGATTGGGGTGACGGCGCGTGTATGCGGACATGCGGGCCGCCACCGCGCATCACCACCATGTGTTCGATTCCTTCTCGCGGCAATTCGGGAGACGACTCCGCAAAGACGGACTGAGCGTGTCATGCTTCTGAGGAGATCCCAATGAATATCCTCTCCACCGCGCTCATTGCAGCCGCCGCGCTTTCCTGCGCCGCTGGCGTCGCGCAAGCACAACGGTTCCGTCCGACCCATCGACGACGACCTTATCACACAGTCCCGGTCGATGGGGTCAGGATCTTCTATCGAGAGGCAGGGCCGAAGGATGCGCCGACGATCCTGTTGCTTTACGGCTATCCGTCCTCGTCGCGGATGTTCGCGACGCTGATACCGTTGCTGGCCGACCGCTATCATCTCGTTGCGCCCGACTATCCCCGCTTCGGCGAAAGCGACGCCCCGCCGGCATCCTCGTTCCACTACACCTTCGATCATCTTGCGAAGGTTGTGGACGACTTCACGCAAGTCGTCGGACTCCACGATTAGTCCTTTACCAACAGGATTATGGTGGGCCGATCGGAATGCGCCTGGCGGTCGCTCATCCCGAGCGTGTGCGCGCCATCATCGTGCAGAACGCCGTCGCGCATGAAGATGGGCTTGGTCCGGCCTGGGATATACGTCGGGCGTTCTGGAAGGATCGTGCCGCCTATGAGGACAAGGTCATCCCCGGCTTCAAGTCCCTAGAGGGCGCGAAGATGCGGCACCTCGGCTCGTCGCCGCATCCCGAGCGCTACGATCCGGAGACGTGGGAGTGGGAGGCCGCCCTCTTGTCGAGGCCGGACGAACGTCAGACCCAGTCCGATCTGTTCTTCAGCTATCAGACCAACGTCGCCGCCTACCCGTCCTGGCAGGAGTGGTTGAAGCGCAACCACCCGCCGCTGCTTGTTCTGTGGGGTAAGTACGATCCATCCTTCGCACTGCCCGAGGCGCAAGCCTATCGGCGCGACGTGCCGGATGCGGAAGTTCATGTACTCGACGCCGGCCATTTCGCGCTCGACGAGAAGGTGGACCAGGCGGCGGCGCTGATCCGCGACTTCCTAGCGAAACGAACGATATAGCCGGCGCACGTCATGAGGTTTCGCCTCGTGCGCCGTTCCAGTGCGGTTGCGGCCGAAGTGAGCGGGCTCCGCCGTGAATGTTTCCTGGGCCGCGGATCACCGCAACGGCGACTAAACGACGCTTCGATCAGCTCCCCGCCCGGACGACCGGGCGGGGCTTTCGTTTGCCGCCGTTCGAGCAGGAAATACGTAAAGTAGGGCTTAGGCGGTCTTTTAGGAAGATCACGAGGTGAAGTAGAGGCCGCTATATACAACTCTTCCGTCCACTCCGTCGACGATGCGACTTAAGCCCTCGCCGTGGGTCTGGATGAGACTTCCTTGAACCATCGAGTTAAATTGGTAAGGCTTACATCAATGGGGGTGCCTGTATTCTTTCCGAGAACACAAACGCACACTGGGCCGTGATGTCAGCGATGGTATAGCGCGAGCCCGCAACAAATTGTCGACCGGACAACTCATCGTTAAGCCAAGCCATTCTTGCAAGCGCTGCCTTACGCGCCAAGTCACCCGCCGCGCCGATCTGAGCACGTCGTCCTTCCCAGAAAGGTGAGAGGTGTTGAAAACTCGTCATGATGGGAATCATGAGTTCCAACTCCATCCTCCGATTCCACATTTCGATTTCCGCCCTTTCCCAAGACGAGGGGTCGATGCGAATAGATTGGGCTCTGGCTCAAGTTCTTCCTCAACGTATCGACAAATGGCGACAGACTCTGAAAGATACGTACCGTCGTCGAGCTGCAGAACGGGCATCGTCCCCATAGGGTTCATCGACAGGAACTTCGGGCGATGGTTTTCTCCGCCAGCCATGTCTACCTCGACAAGGGGCACCCGAAGGTTCTTCTCCGCCAGAAAGATGCGAACCCGACGGGTATTCATTCCTGTTCTTAGGTCAAATATCTTCATTTGCGAGCCGTACACGCCTTAAGTCGGAGTTTGGTACAATATACCGTCATTTCGGTCAGTTGTAGCGTTATGAAGCAAATGATCTAAAAACAAAATAAGGATCGAGACTCCTGTGCCAGCATAACTTGCAGGTTACCGCTGCGGCAGTCGGTCGCTGAGATTTCAGGACCTGAAGTGACATCCCGTTAACGGCCCCAAGAAAAGGCAGGCTCATCCTTCGTCTGGACAAACCTGCCGAAGCTAGAGCGTGGGGAGCCACCTTCTCCATCGCGCGCCAAAGCATATCTGCGAAGATCGGTCATGCTTGAGCACCGTTGGTCATGATCTTCAACCTACCGCCCCTGCGGTACAGATGCCAGGTCGCGTGCACCAATACCGGAACGATCACCGTCAGCCCAAGAAAAAAATGGGATGATTGCCACAACAAGCAGCCTCAAAGCGCCATAGAGAGCGGGTTTCTCGCGATCACGCGTAGGGAGGTTAGAATTGCCTCGGCCGCCGACGCATGCCGGTCGATGAGAGCCGGAAAGGATATCACGCTGATCGAAAACGCCACGATTGCAAAGACCAATCCGGCTGCGCACCACTCGACAAGGAACGTTTGTCCATCCGCGGTCCCGACTACGTGCTCAAAGAACTCGGGCATGTTGAAGACCGGCGCGAAACCAAAGAACGCATTGTAGATGGACTGAGCAGTAGCCACCCATGTCAGGAAAAGTATGGCCAGCATCGCGCCGAGCAATCCGATCGCCATGGACGAGGTAGAACGGATGATATCCACACGGCAGTTGCCGCACTCGGGATACTTCCTCGCTCCCGTCGCCGGCTCAGATCGTAAAAGACGATCGCAGCAAACGGACCGAGCAAGGCGAATCCAGCGGCTAATGGAAACAGCAATGGCAAGAAGGAATAGCCATGAAGGACACGGGCGATCAGCAGCCCAACTATCGGGTAGATGATCGCGAGCATAACGGCATAGCTGGGATAGGCCCTGAAGTCGTCCCATCCCGATCGAAGCGATCCGACAAGATCGCTCAGTTTCAGTTTTCGCACCTGCATTGATGATGCAGGCCCGCTTGATATAAGTTTCAGCTCTGCGCTCTCTAGCACGTTACGCTCCCTGAAAACAGTTGAGTGCAATCCTCGCAAAAGACCCAATCATTTTACGAGCGATCCGATGGGCTCCCGCGTGCCGCTAGCATCCGCGGCAAATGCTGTTGATCTTGCTATCAACGATGGCATTTTCCTGATCGAGGCTCGGCAAAGCCTTTGGCTCAGACCCCGATGAGGGAATATCGGTCGCGCGCGGCTGACGGTGGCCGACCGGCGCAAGCCACACCGTTGACTTGCCTACCGTACCGATTGATCTGTGTGAAGGCTGCGGGGACCCGATACCTAGATCCGCGCTACGAAAATTTTTCGCATGAACGCCAGGTTCTTGGACAACTGCTTGCGCGAGAACCGGACTTGCGATTACCGACAAAATCGTAATCGCGGCGAGATGCTTGAAATTGATCATCGACATTCTCCACATAGGACGCCTGTTGCGTATAAGTGCCGGTTCTCTGATGGCAGAGCTTATTCGACGCTTGTATTGTCATTTCGTGCCGACCGCCCGCCGCGTTACAGGGTCACCTCGATGTGATGGGGCCCTGTTACTTGATCTGTGACTGGGACAGTGCGCGACGCATCCATATTTTCTTTGGTCGCCAGATCGCGCGGGCAATCGCGGCCTACTCTCATATTGACACGCAGGTTGCGGCGCGGCTGACGGGTTACGCGGGAGCCAGGGGTACACCTTCGCCCGGTGATCGTCGTCGCCGAGATACCCATCGATCGCATGGCCATCGGCTATTCGTCTGGAACGAGTCGAAGAAACCCCCGGTCACACCAAAGTCATCATAACCATTCTGGTGATCGTCGGAACGTTGCTTGATCCGATTCGCGTGTGCTTCACGCGTATGGTCGCGTTCCGCGAATGGAGCGATCGCCGACAATTTCATTTGCCGTTGATCGTTCGCTGGGCGCGGATGGCGATGAGATCGCCGTGTTTATTTCAATGCTACGCGGGGAATTCGGCTGCATGGTCGTTCCTGCTACGGCAATGCATGGTGTTTCGCCGAAGCCAAATACCGGAACCATGACGCGGGCTCACTGACGCAATACAGTGGTCCCTGAGCAGGATCACTGCTATTCAGCCGCCTGGTCGGTGACCGGCCTGCGGCTGATCGGCGCGGGATTTATCTTGTCAGCAGCGCCATGAGGCACGATCGCTTCCCGCCTGCCCATTTCGGACAGGCGACGCACCCCCACATAAAATGTCGGCGTGAACAACAGGCCGAACACTGTTACGCCTAGCATACCGAACAACATCGCCGTCCCCAGCACTTGCCGCATTTCAGATCCGGCACCGCTGGCAATGGCAAGCGGGACAACCCCGAAAATAAAGGCGAGCGACGTCATCAATATCGGTCGCAGCCGTGTCCTTGCTGCCTGCATTGCGGCCTTAAGCGGGTTCGCGCCTGCGTCTTCCGATTGTTTGGCGAATTCTACGATCAGGATCGCGTTCTTCGCCGCCAGGCCGACAAGCACTACGAAGCCGATCTGCGCCAGGATGTCGATGTTCATCCCGCGGATAAGTAGGCCGGTGACTGCCGCCAGCAGGCACATCGGCACAATCAGGATAATGGCCAGCGGCAAGGTCCAGCTCTCGTACTGCGCTGCTAGCACCAAGAAGACGAACAAGGCCGACGCACCGAAAATCAGCAGGATCGTATTGGCCGCTAATTTCTGCTGATAGGCCAGTTCCGTCCATTCGAATTCAAACCCGTCCGGGAGACGTTCAGCGGCCAGCCGCTCCATCGTCGCCAGGCCATAGCCCGACGAGAATCCGGGGAACGTTGCGCCCTGGACCTCGGCGGCGGGGTAAAGGTTGTAGCGTGGGACGCGATAGGGGCCGGTGATGTCGCGTAAGTTCGTTACCGAGCCTAGCGGAACCATCTGGCCGGCGTTGTTGCGCGTCTTAAGGTTGGCGATGTCATGCGAATCTCGCCGGAACTGCTCGTCCGCTTGGGCGATGACCTGGTAGGTCCGCCCGAGGATGTTGAAGTCATTGATATAGGCCGAGCCAAGGTAGACCTGGAGCGCCTCGAATACGCGGGTAGCCGGCACGCCCAGGATCTGCGCGCGCGTCCGATCGATGTCGGCATATACCCGTGGCGTCTTGGTGTTGAACAAGGTGAATACACCGGCCAAGCCTTCGGTTTTGTTGGCCGCCTGGATCAGGTCCAGCGTCGCAGCCTCGAGCGCCGCCGGGCCTTGGCCGCGCTTATCTTGAACCAGGAGCTTGAAACCGCCAGAGGTACCGATTCCGCGCACTGGCGGTGGTGACAGGGTGATCACGACGGCGCCCTTGATCACGGTTAGGCGGCGGCGCAGGTCCGCTTGGATGCGGTCGGCCGTCAACCCGTGTGCGGCCCGTTCCTCGAAAGGCTTTAGCGGCGTGAATACGACACCGGCGAAAGAGCCATTCGTGCCGGTCGCCGCGTCGAATCCCGCGAAAGGGACCGCGTGGGCGACGCCTGGCGTATCCAGGACGATCTTCGTCGCCTCACGGACCACGGCATCGGTTCGCGCGAGAGACGATCCGGGCGGGAGTTGAACGATGTTGAGCAGGTATCCCAGATCCTGATTGGTGATGAAGCCAGTCGGCGCTCGCGCAAACTGGAATCCGGCGAGGCCGACCAGCCCGCCATAAACAAGCAACATCACCGCGCCGAACCGCACCAGCCGTCCTGTCAGCCGGCCATAGCGCTCCGAGAGCCAGTCGAACCCCCGGTTGAATACCGTAAAGAAAGCGACGAACGGCCGAACCAGAAGATTGCTCCGTACCGAAGGAACATGTTCGACGTGCGGCTTGAACAGCAGGGCACACAACGCCGGGCTGAGCGTGAGGGAGACCACGCAGGAGATGATCGTCGACGCGGCGATCGTGATCGCGAACTGCCGGAAGAACTGGCCGGAGATGCCACTAATGAAAGCGGCGGGGATGAAGACAGCGCACAACGTCAGTGCAATGGCGACCAGCGCTCCTGAAACCTCGTCCATAGTTCGATGCGCGGCTTGGCGTGGGGTCATCCCACGGCGCAGGTTCCGCTCAACGTTCTCGACCACCACGATCGCATCGTCGACGACGATGCCGACGGCCAGTACGAGCCCAAACAACGACAGATTGTTGAGCGAGAAGCCGAACGCTGCCAACGCGGCGAACGTACCGATCAGCGAGATCGGGATCGCAACGATCGGGATGACCGAGGCACGCCAGGTCTGCAAGAACAGCACGACGACGATCACGACAAGCACTACGGCTTCAAAGATGGTGTGGATGACCGCTTCGACCGACTGCGCGATGAACTGCGTCGGGTCGTAGACAATGTCGTAGGATACGCCTGCCGGGAAGGTCTTCGACAGCGCCGTCATGGCGGTACGGACGCGCGCTGCCGTCGCCAGCGCGTTGGAGCCGGGCTGCTGGAAGATCAGCAGCGGGACCGCAGTGCGCGTGTCAAGGTAGCCGCTCGCATTGTAGTCTTGCGCGGCCAGCTCTACTCGTGCCACGTCACGCACGCGGGTGATGCGGCCGGCGGGGTCCGAGCGGATGACGATGTCGCCAAACTGTTCGGGCGTGCTTAGCCTGCCAAGAGTATCCAGGCGGTTGGTTGAGGACGCCCGCCGAGACCTGTACATTCTCCGCCTGCAGCGCGCTAACGACCTCGCCCGCCGTCAGGCGGCGAGCTGCGATCTTTTCCGGGTCGAGCCAGATACGCATCGCATAATCGCGCGCACCTACGATGGTGATGTCACCCACGCCCTCTAATCGCGCGAGCACATCCTTCACCTGCAACGTGGCATAGTTCGACAAGTAGAGCTGATCGCGGGTGCCTTCTGGCGAGTAAAGGTGCACCACCATCATCAAGTCTGGTGACGCCTTTTTCACCGTCACGCCCAATCGTTGCACCTGGTCCGGGAGGCGAGGCACGGCGGTCGCGATCCGGTTCTGCGTCAGGACCTGGGCCGTATCGAGGTTGGTGCCGAGCTTGAACGTAACGGTAATAGTGAGTTTGCCGTCACCGGTCGCCTGGCTGTTCATATAGAGCATGTTCTCAACGCCGTTGATCTGCTGCTCGAGCGGCGTCGAAACTGTTTGGCTGACCACTTCGGCCGAGGCGCCTGGATAGCTGGCCGAGATCTGTATTGTGGGCGGCGCGATCTCCGGGTATTGGGCAATCGGCAGGCTGAAATACGCGACCACACCGACGATCGTGATGAAGAACGAGAGCACCGATGCGAAAATCGGGTGGTCGATGAAGAAGTGGGTGAATTTCACGGCAGGCGATCCGTTCGTTGCAAATGGGTTGAGCCGTGAGATGCCAAACGCCGCTCAGTTCTGCGCAGCCGTGATCTGGCCAGGTTGCGGGGTCACCTTTACGCCGGGCCGCGCGCGCACGAGCCCATCGATCACGACACGGTCGTCCTCACCCAGCCCTGAGTGGATGACACGCAACCCGTCTATGATGGGGCCAGGCTGCACCGGCTTCGGGATCACCTTGCCCTCGGCGTCGACCGTCATAACCACCTTACGTGACTGGTCTGTTGTAACGGCGGCGTCCGGTATCAGCAGCGCGCTGTGAGGCTCGGATGCCGGCAAGCGCAGACGGCCGAACTGGCCCGGCGTGATGAGCAGGTCGGGGTTGGAGAACCTTGCGCGTACGCGTATCGTGCCGGAACCACGATCAATCTGATTGTCCACGAAATCGAGCCGGCCAGTGCGCGTCCAGTCGTGCTCGTCGTCCAGCCGCACCTGGACCATCGTCCCGTCTTCACGTGGGGATACAAGGTGTCCATCGTTGACCGCGCGCTGGTAAAGGAGGAAGTCGCTCTCGCTCATGTCGAAGTTGAACAGTACCGGGTCGAGCGAGACGATGGTGGTTAGCAAGGTCTGGCTGGTAAAGTTTGTGTTGCCCACCACGAGGTTGCCGACCGAGACTTGGTGGTTGCTGACCCGTCCCGAGATCGGCGCGGTTACGCGGCTGAATTCAAGATCGAGCTTAGCCTGACGGATCGCGGCGTTAGCGTTATTCAACGCGGCCATCGATGTCTTCATCTGCTGGACGCGCTGCTCGTAGGAGCTCGCCGCCAGCGTGTCGTTCTGCCGCAGTGCGGCCCCTCGCGAGACATCGCGCGTGGCATATTCGAGCTGTGCTGCCGCGGTGTCCCGCTGCGCTTCGGCCTGTTGCAACGCAATTTCGTAGGGACGAGGATCGATGACAAGCAGGAGATCGCCCTTGTTGACGATTTGCCCGTCCTTGAAGTGCAATTCGGTCAGGAAGCCGCTGACACGAGCACGGATTTCGACATAGTCCTCCGCAGCGAACTGACCGGTATATTCAAGCCACTCCGTAACGTCCCGCTTGAGCGGCTGGCTGACGGTGACCGCTGGCGCTTGGGCGTATGCGGAAGCGCTCCACACGAAGGCCAGAATGAGGCAAGCGATGAGCCGCGCATAGGTGTTCACGGAAGGTAACCTTATCGTTCGGCTTATGGGAGGAGCCATCACAGGCTCGCGCAAAGGACCATGCCGACTGCCGAATCGGTCCACCTGAGAGACGCAAGCGTCAAGGAATAAAACTTCATCGCATAATGCCCGTCATGGCTAAACTCACGTTCGACGCTTGTATTGTCATTTCGTGCCGACCGCCCGCCGCGTTACAGGGTCACCTCGATGTGATAGGGGCCGACCACTAATGTGTGATCGGGACAAGCACGCGGCGCATCCATATTCTCTTTGGTTGTCAGATCGCGCTCGAAATCGCCGCCTACTCTCAATATTGACGCACAGGTCGTGGCGTCGCGGACGACGCCCTGATCCGTGCCTACGCAAAATCTATGGACGAAGTTTCACGGCGGGGTGCGCTAGTTGCTGTCGAGGCGGCTCAATCCCGACAACGACATCGATCGTATCCGGTCGGGAGTTGTGCCGATCCCTGCGTATCTTGCGCGGGCACCGGTGCTTGACGGCTGGCGCTCTCTATCGTGACGCCGCCCGGTCTACACGTCGTCGGATTTGTTTGGACCATCCCCTTCTCGGAAACCGCATCGCGATGAATTCGCAAGCATGGACAGTCGATCCCGAAGGGGCTTTGGATCAAGACTCTGTCGCGTTTCTATCGGCTAGGTCAGGCCCGCGCGAATCCATCTCGTGCAGACGGCAATAGATTCCGCTCGACCCGACAGGCGTACTTCCGTCTCGGGCCGGTCGATTGATTTCTGCCGTCATTGTATCAAAACGCGACCTGGGTCCGCATCGCAAACGCATCGAACTGCGAGCCGGCATCGCGGGCGTTGATCCCACTTATCTGCCGAGCGACGTCGCGGGGAGGGGCCGCACATCACCCTCGAGGATCATGTTGCCGGTGTTCTTCCTCAGGCTGAATCTTACGGGTCAGGTCCCCGTCGTCATCGACGGGGATCGCGTCATGCGCGAATCCAACACGATCGTTCGCTATCTCGCCGCGAAGCATAAGACGCTCGATCTCTATCCGGAGGATGGGGAAGGAAGACAGGGCATCGAGCAGTGGATGGATTGGGTAGCCTACGACGTTAACCCGGTAATCGTCTATCCGGCGTCCGGAACGGGAACCTGGGAAGGCGCTCTGGTGAACACTCTGTCGCCCGGCGACCGCGTTTTGATGTTCGAGACGGGCTGGTTCTCGACGCTGTCGGGAAAGATGACGAAGGCTCTCGGTCTTGAGGCCGATATCATCAAGGGCGACTGGCGTTCGGGCGTCAATGCGGATGCCATCGAGGAGAAGCTGCGTGCAGACAAGGCGCATTCCTTCAAGGCGGTGGCGATCGTGCACAACGAGACCTCGACCGGCGTGACGTCGAATATTGCCGCTGTGAAACGCGCTATCGACAACGCGAGGCATCCGGCACTGTTGCTCGTCGACACCATCTCCTCGTTGGGATCGATCGAGTATCGGCATGACGAATGGGGCGTGGATGTTACCGTCGGCGGCTCGCAGAAGGGTCTGATGCTCCCACTGGGGCTCGCCTTCAATGCGATTTCCGACAAGGCGATCGAAGCGTCGAAAAAGGCGAAGCTACCGCGAAGCTTCCTGGGCTGGGACGAAATGCTCTTGTCGAACGCAACGGGGTTCTTTCCGTATACCCCCTCCACCAATCTCCTGCAGGGCCTGAGGGTTGCCCTCGATCTGATCGAGGAGGAGGGAATCGAGAAAGTCTTCGCCCGGCACGATCGGGCTGCGCTGGCAACCCGTCGGGCGGTTGAACAATGGGGATTCGAGATCCAGTGCCGCAACGAGACCGAATATTCCTCTTCGCTGACTGTAAATAAGCACCAAAGTGGGACCCCGGGCGACGTGGGGCCAACCTGTTGATCTGGTTCGTGAACTTGGAAGACAGCCGGGGTCCCGATCGGCGCCGATCCGGACCCCACCCCGAACGAATTTCCTCGCGCGAACATCAAAGCGATGCGTTCATCTGAGTTGGGGTCCCGCTTCGGTGTTATTCACACTCAAAAAATTAACGTGTCAACAGCAGGAGATTGTCAAATCCATCTCGATTGGCGGCGCCAGCATCCGAGAGACTGCCGAGAGGCTAAAAATGACGTCGCCGTTCGCGTTTCACTCCACCGCGCTCTGAAGGCATTGGGCGCACTCTATCGGAGTAGCGCCGGTGAAAACTGACGAGTTGATCAACCTTCTTGCGAATGACCGCCTTCCTCGTCGGCGCTTATGGTCAAGTCTCGTTGTGGGTGCTATGGTAGGGACTATCGTCGCAGCAACGCTTTTCTTTGCTGAGATCGGATTCCGCCCTGACATTGCAGAAGCAGTTCACAGCATTCGGTTCCTGTTCAAGTTTGTCGTTACAATTTCGTTGGCTACCACTGCCATCGTCGTCACTCTCAAGCTTGCTCGGCCCGACGACAACCTCAGATCAAAAAGCAGTGCATTGCTGGTCGCGCCCATTCTCCTGGCATGTGCCGTAGGCATTGAACTCTCGATCCTCCCGAGCGGGCAATGGATGAGCAATCTTGTTGGTCACAATGCGCGTTTTTGCCTGACGCTAATTCCCCTACTCTCGATCGGTCCACTGATCTGTTTCATGGCCGCCTTGCGACACGGGGCACCCTCGAATCCCGGCTTGGCTGGTGCGGCGGCTGGACTGGCCATGAGCGACATTGCCGCAACTTTTTATGCGGCGAACTGCAACGATGACAGCCCTCTGTTCGTAGCGACCTGGTAACCGATTGCAATAGTTGCCGTCAGCGCAGCAGGCTACCTTATTGGCAGAAAAGTGTTGAATTGGTGAGAATGAGACCCTGCTCGGAGTTTGCTTAGATCGCGGCTCGCGAAAACCTGGTCGGATGTTCGCAAAATAGATTGCAATTGGCGGTAATCGTGTCGCATTCTAGAGCAGTCGAACAAAAATAAAGTGATACCCACCTCGCTGTGTCTAGGAGAAGGAAGAAATGAGCCTGGAACAGGAACTCGCTGCATTTAAAGCCGAATTTTCTCGAACAGCGCCTGCTGGCCGGGCGGCGCTCTATGAGGCTAAGATCGAGGAGCTGCGCTCGGACTTCGCTTTGGAAAGAGCAGTCAAGCCCGGTGACACCGCTCCGGATTTTGCGCTTCCTGATGCAGCCGGGACATCAGTCGTTTTGAAGGATCTGCTGAGATCCGGCCCGGTCGTTCTCACATTCTACCGTGGCGGGTGGTGCCCCTATTGCAACATTCAACTTCGGGCTTACCAGAGTGTTCTACCTCAAATAACCGCATTGGGTGGGCGCCTGGTAGCCATTTCGCCGCAGCTTCCCGACAATTCCCTTGATACGGTCAACAAAAACGCGCTTACGTTCGACGTGTTAAGTGACGTGGGTAACGAGGTAGGGCGAACCTACGGTCTTGTTTATTCGCTCCCCGAAGAAATTCGTTCAGCCCTTCGCTCGAATAACAAAGCTCTTCCGACGATCAACGGCGACGAAAGCTGGGAATTGCCGGTTCCTGCGACGTATGTCGTAGCGCGTGACCGGCGCGTTGCGCTTGCGTATATCGAGGTTGACTATCGGAAGCGGAGCGAGCCCGAAGCACTGCTGACGTGCCTGAGGTCGCTTTCTTAGCTCGCGGCCGTTGATGAGCCGCTGATGTCACGATGGGTTTACGGAGATAACCAAAAGGCCTTCGTCTGGAGCGCGCAGAGCGCACGAAGATCGCGTTTACAGGATGACGATCTCGACCGCCCGGCACGAGAAGCCCCGTCGGCCATCGAGAGCACGATCGGCGAACGGCTTGCGCTGAAGGGAGATGCAATATGTCGCTGAAATGGCTGAAGAGCGCGACCATAGTGCTAGCATTTTGGCTACCGGCGGGCGCGCAGGCCAGCCCCAGCCCCGAACCGCTGACGCTAAAGGCGCACGACGGGGTGTTGATATCCGCGTTGGTCTATGAGGCCACACAGCCGAAGGGCATCATCCTGCTATTCCACCAGGCTGACTCCAGCAAGGCAGA
>WNFJ01038251.1_pt2 | contig 13204 bp, 14 predicted proteins | sample 5400461 | NCBI WGS metagenome assembly WNFJ01 (sample SAMN13153349, study PRJNA577476) | soil metagenome | isolation source: 115 cm saprolite on Douglas fir-dominated hillslope | place: USA:California | collected 2013-09-17 | reverse complement strand
CACTGTCATTTTCGTGGGTCATGGCGGCGGCACGACCGATGCCGAATCCTGGTTGAGGCCTCTTCAAATCGTCACAGGCCCAGGCTAATATGGTGCCAAATATAACGCGTGGAGGAGAGGACCCCATGAAGATCCTGGCAGTGTCGGCGATTGCGGTCTCGATTTTTGGATTTGCGAATATCGCGCAGGCCCAGAATGCGGGCAAGCTGTTCATCGATGGCGATTTGGTTCGCGGTGCTCAACGGGGCGCGCCCGGACCGGCCTGCGTGCTCAACAACCAGTTCAAGCACCTCGAAAAGGTGGTGTGGCGCATGCGCGTGCGCGATGCCGACGGCAAGCCGCTCGACGACAAGGGACTAAAGACCGTCATGGTCGAAGTCTCCAACGGCCAGAAGGTGCAGGCGACCTACGGCCCGCATCCGCCGAACGGCCCGGCCACCGACCATTTCTGGTCGGCGATCTGGATCATCCCGACCGACTATCCGAACGGCTCGCTGACCTACAAGGTCACCGCGATTGACCAGAAGGGCAATTCGGCGACGTGGGAACCGTTCAATCGGTCGACCACCCAGCTGGAAGTCCAGGCCGGGGCGATCGAGATCGCGCCGCCGCCGCCCGCGCCTCCTAAGCCGTAAGGTTCGCCCAAGGAGCGCATGATGGCTGTCCCCGGACACGGACAGGAGCGTGCGCTTGCGTGCGCGCTCCTGGGGGTTGCGGTCGCGCTCGCATCTGCCGTCAGCGCGGCGGCGGCTCCGCTCGCCGCTGATCTCGGCCCCGCCGTGTCGGTCGCCGAGCCCGCCGGCGGCTATGTCGGACGACTGAGCGTCGCGCCCGATCATGGTCCGGTCGGCACGCCCATCAAGGTCACCGGGGCCGGGATGCCTCCGGGGCAGGAGATCGAGCTCGTCTGGACCACCGTCAAGGGAAGCTGGAAGGTCGCGGACGGCGAGTATCACGGGCGCAGCTTCGATCCGATCGCCTATCGGATCGCGACCGTGAAGAGCGACAAATCCGGCGCCTTCGCGGCGACCTTCGTGGCGCCCGAAGATTTCGGCTTCATGCACGATATCCTAGCGCAACAACGCGGCCGCCTGCTGACCCAGACCGCTTTCAACATCGACATGACGGTCCGCCTCAAGGCGGACAGCGGTCCGCTCGGCACGCCGATCGAGATCGAGGTCAAGGGCATCGGCTGGCGCGAGCTGCAAGCCAGCTGGATGCTGCTCTATGACAACCGGTACACCGGCTGGATGTCGTCGATAACGACCCACGGAAGCGCGCGGGTCGCGATCCCCGCGGTGGGTCGCGCCGGGCTGCATATTCTGGAGGTTCTGAACTCGGATTTCGGCTCCGTTTACCGGAACATGCAGCAATCGCCGCAGCCGGACCGGCCGCGCTTCAAGCTGGGCTTCACGATCACGCCCGGCGCGCCGGTATTGCCGCCGCCGCCCGAGCAGCAATTGCAGGCCGATGTCCGCTGGCTCTTGCCGCCGGGTGACCTCGTCACCGCGCCTGCATTTTCGCCGATCGATCGGAGCGTCGTGACGGTCGGCACGGGCTTCGATCCCGGCAAGAGCTACAAGCTCAATTGGACCTCGCTCACCGGCAATCGCATCATCGGCCACTGGGAGGAAGCCTCCCGCACGGTCGCCGAAGCCAAGCCCGATGCCTCGGGCCGCCTGGAGTTCCGTTACCAGGTCCCTGACGATCTCGGCGGCAACCATACGCTCTGGGTCGACAAGGGCGATATCAAGTCGCTCGGGACCTATTGGGTGGCACCGAGCGCCCTGCCGCTCGATGTCACGCGCGGACCGATCGGCACCACGTTCAAGGTCCATCTCAAAGGTGTCGGCTGGACCGAGACCGCCAACATCTACACCGTGGTCTACGACAACGGCCATACCGGCTATGCATGCGCCTTCAACAGCCAGGGCGACATCGAGATTTTCATGCAGGCGACCGGCGCGCCGGGGTGGCATTTCATCGATCTCTACCCGGCGATCTACAAGGGCAAGGAGACCCAGCCGGTCAGCTTCCGGTTGCCCCAGCTCACCTATGCGCAGGATCACCCGGGCGAGGACCTGCCGGCGTTCCATTTCGCTTTCGAGGTGACGGAGCGCGGCGCGCGTGCGGTCGGCCAGTAGCGCCCTCTTGATCGAGGGACCCGGGAAATTTAATCGAGGGGCCCGGGAAATCGGAATTTCAGCAAAAAATACCGGAGGGCCTCCACGCCGTCCTTCCGGTTGCTCTTTTTGCCCGCAAGTGTTTGAGGCAAAGCCCCATTCGCTGGCGAATTCGGGGCCTTGCGCCTTGCGGCCCAAGGCCGCCCTCCTATATGAGCCAAGACGCCGCGGGGGCGGCGTCTAACGTGTATCCAGGGGGTCGGACGAAGGGCTCCGCGATTGTTCGCGACAGTTTCCGTCCGGGTGCCGTAAGGGCCCGGCCGACCTGCCAGAAGCGAGAGGACAAACCATGGGCAAGGTCATTGGCATCGATCTCGGCACGACCAATTCCTGCGTCGCCGTGATGGAAGGCAAGACTCCGAAAGTCATCGAGAACGCCGAGGGCATGCGCACCACGCCCTCGATCGTCGCCTTCACCGATGACGGCGAACGGCTCGTCGGCCAGCCGGCCAAGCGCCAGGCGGTGACCAATCCGGAGCGCACCATTTTCGCGGTCAAGCGCCTGATCGGCCGGCGCTACGACGACCCGATGGTGGAGAAGGACAAGAAGCTCGTCCCCTACAAGATCGTGCGCGCCAGCAATGGCGACGCCTGGGTCGAGGTCGAAGGCAAGACCTATTCGCCTTCGCAGATTTCCGCTTTCATCCTGCAGAAGATGAAGGAGACCGCCGAATCTTATCTGGGCCAGAAGGTCGAACAGGCCGTCATCACGGTGCCGGCCTATTTCAACGACGCCCAGCGCCAGGCCACCAAGGATGCCGGCAAGATTGCCGGCCTCGAAGTCCTGCGCATCATCAACGAGCCGACCGCCGCAGCCCTTGCCTACGGTCTCGACAAGCAGAAGACCGGCACGATCGCGGTCTATGACCTCGGCGGCGGCACCTTCGATGTCTCCATCCTCGAGATCGGCGACGGCGTCTTCGAGGTGAAGTCCACCAATGGCGACACCTTCCTGGGCGGCGAAGATTTCGACATGCGGCTGGTCAACTATCTGGCCGACGAGTTTCAGAAGGAGCAGGGCATCGATCTGCGCCGCGACAAGCTGGCGCTGCAACGGCTGAAGGAATCCGCCGAAAAGGCCAAGATCGAGCTGTCCTCCACGACCCAGACCGAGATCAACCTGCCGTTCATCACGGCCGACGCATCCGGCCCCAAGCATCTGACCATGAAGCTCACCCGCGCCAAGTTCGAGGCGCTGGTCGACGACCTCATACAGAAGACGGTCGAGCCCTGCCGCCAAGCCCTCAAGGATGCCGGCCTGTCGGCGGCCGAGATCAACGAGGTTGTCCTGGTCGGCGGCATGACCCGCATGCCCAAGGTCCAGGAAGTCGTGAAGCAGCTGTTCGGCAAGGAGCCCCACAAGGGCGTCAACCCGGATGAAGTCGTGGCGATCGGCGCCGCCATCCAGGCCGGCGTGCTCCAGGGCGACGTCAAGGATGTGTTGTTGCTCGACGTGACGCCGCTGTCGCTCGGCATCGAGACCCTGGGCGGCGTGTTCACCCGCATCATCGACCGCAACACCACCATTCCGACCAAGAAGAGCCAGGTGTTCTCCACCGCCGAGGACAATCAGAACGCGGTGACGATCCGGGTGTTCCAGGGCGAGCGCGAGATGGCGGCCGACAACAAGATCCTCGGCCAGTTCGATCTGGTCGGCATTCCGCCGGCGCCGCGCGGCGTGCCGCAGATCGAGGTCACCTTCGATATCGACGCCAACGGCATCGTCAATGTCCAGGCCAAGGACAAGGCCACCGGCAAGGAACAGCAGATCCGGATCCAGGCCTCCGGCGGTCTTTCCGAGGCGGACATCCAGAAGATGGTCAAGGACGCGGAGGCGCACGCGGAGGAGGACAAGAAGCGCAAGGCCGCGGTGGAAGCCAAGAATCACGCCGAGGCGCTGGTTCATGCGACCGAGAAGGCGCTGGCCGAGCATGGCTCCAAGGTCGGCGAGAGCGAGCGGCGCGCGATCGAGAACGCGATGGCCGATCTCAAGGAAGCGCTGAAAGGCGACAACCCGGCCGCCATCACGGAGAAGTCCAATGTGCTGGCGCAGGCCTCCATGAAGCTCGGCGAGGCCATGTACAAGCAGGCGCAGGATGGCGCCGCCGCCCCCGGCGGCGACGGGTCCGGCCCCGATAGCGGCGCCAAGAAGGAAGATGTCGTCGACGCCGAATTCACCGAGGTCGACGACGACAAGAAGAACAAGAAATCGGCTTGATGCCGGGCAGGACGCCTCGCATGCCTGCCGTTTCGTCAAAAATCCTGATCTCCCGAGCCTGCAGGTCGGATGATTCCGGCCTGCAGATTTTTCGCGCGCCCGCACGCGGCGCGGGTCGGGACGGCGGGTTGCGGTCCGGCAGTGAATTGTCGTGAAGCCTGAAGCGCAGGAATCCGGGATGGCCAAGCGCTGCTACTACGAGGTTCTGGAGGTCGCGCGCACCGCCAGCGATGCGCAGCTCAAGGCTGCGTTTCGCAAGCTCGCCATGCAGTATCATCCCGACCGCAATCCCGGCGACGGCAGCGAGCGCAAATTCAAGGAGATCAACGAAGCCTATGAAGTGCTCAAGGACGCGGACAAGCGCGCCGCCTATGATCGCTTCGGCCATGCCGCCTTCGAGCACGGCGGGGTGGGGGCGGGCGGCAATTTCGGGGCGGATTTCGGCTCCGCCTTCTCGGATCTGTTTGAAGGCATCTTCGGCATGGGCGGAACGCGCGGCCGCTCCGGCCGCGAGCGCGGCGCCGATCTACGCTACAATATGGAGATCAGCCTCGACGAGGCCTTTGCCGGCAAGAATGCGCAGATAAGAATCCCGACCTCGGTCTCCTGCGAGGCCTGCGCGGGCTCCGGCGCCAAGAGCGGCACCAAGCCCAAATCCTGTCCGACCTGCGGGGGCGCCGGCCGCATCCGCCATGCCCAGGGCTTTTTCACCTTGGAACGGACCTGCCCGGCCTGCCAGGGCCGCGGCCAGGTGATCGACAGTCCGTGCCCGTCCTGCTCCGGGGCCGGGCGGGTCACCCGCGAGCGCATGTTGTCGGTCAATATCCCGGCCGGCGTCGAGGACGGCACCCGCATCCGGCTCTCGGGCGAGGGCGAGGCCGGGGTGCGGGGCGGGCCGGCCGGCGACCTCTATATTTTTCTCTCGCTGGCGGCGCATGCGTTCTTTCAGCGCGACGGCGCCGACCTGCATTGCCGGGTCCCCATATCAATGGTGACGGCGGCGCTCGGCGGCGAGTTCGAGGTGCCCACCATCGACGGCGGCAAGACCCGGGTGAAAATCCCCGAGGGAACGCAATCAGGTCGGCGCTTCCGGCTGCAGGACAAAGGCATGCCGGTGCTCCGCTCGAAGCAGATCGGGGACATGTATGTCCAGGTCGTGGTGGAGACTCCGCAAAAACTGACCAAGCGCCAGCGCGAGCTCTTGAACGAGTTCGAAAAGCTGTCCTCACGGCACACCCATCCTGAATCGGCAGGGTTTTTTGGCAAAGTCAGGGAATTTCTCGGCGGCCGGGCGGGCTCGGCATGACCGGAATGGCCCTTGACCCCCGTCAGCCTTGCCTCTACCGATTAACGTCACAAAACCGTAATCATTCTTTGCGTTAGCCAATATGCCGCTGCCAGCATTTCAGCTCCTCGAAAAGAAATTCGAGAAACACATTCGGCTCTTCGAGCTGAAGCGGGGAGCTATCGAAAAGAAGATCGAGAGGCATTTCCGCCGTTTCGAGGAAAAGAACCGCGTTCGTCTCGATGACGAAGTGCGCTTCATCCGCTCCTGGATCGAGAAGCCCCTGTCGATCGGCGCCGTGACCCCCTCGAGCCGGGCGCTGGCGCGCGCCATGGCGGCCTATGTGGACGCCAACGCCAAGGGCCCGGTGATCGAGCTCGGGCCCGGCACCGGTCCGGTGACCGAAGCGTTGTTGGCGCAGGGCATCGATCCGGCCCGGCTCATTCTGGTCGAGTTCGATCCGACCTTCTGCCGGCTGTTGCGCCAGCGCTATCCGGCCGCCACCGTGGTGCAGGGCGATGCCTATAGCCTCAAGCGCGTGCTCGGCAGCCATCTGGCCGAGCCGGCCGCGGCCGTGGTCTCCGGCCTGCCGCTCTTCACCAAGCCGCTCAAGACCCGGCTGAAGCTCGTCTACGAGGCCTTTGCCCTGATGTTGCCGGGCGCGCCCTTCGTCCAATTCACCTATGCGACGGTGGCGCCGATCCCCAAGGCGCTGCACCGCGTGCGCGCGGAGGCGTCCGAGCGCATCTGGATGAACATCCCGCCCGCGCGCATCTGGGTCTATCGCAAGGACTGAACCGGAGGACTTGAGCCGTCCTGCCGCGTTCGGCCGCTCCCTCTGCGGTCGCGCTGTGATATGCGTGATGGCGGGAACATCCTCGGAAAAAGCCGGTTCCGGTTTTCCATTCGAAAAGCCGCCTGATGTCTGGTCCGAAAATCCTGGTCATTCCGGGCTCGCTGCGCAGCGGGTCGCACAATGTGCGGTTGGCCGCGCTCGCCACCAAGGAATTGGCGCTGGCGGAGGCGGAGGTCACCCGCATCTCGCTCGTCGATTACCCGCTGCCGATCTTCGACGCCGACCTCGCCCAGGCCGAAGGTCCGCCGCCCAATGCGGTGAAGCTCAAGCGGCTCATTTCGGCGCATCGCGGGGTGTTCATCGCGAGCCCCGAATACAACGCCTCCATCACGCCGCTCATCAAGAACACCATCGACTGGATATCGACCGTGCGCGAGGGCGGCGAGCCGCAGCTGGCCGCCTATCAGGACCGCGTCTTTGCGCTCGGCGCGGCCTCGGCCGGCCGCTCCGGCGGAATGCACTCCCTGATCGCGCTGCGCCAGGTGCTGGCGGTCGGCTGCCGGGCGCTGGTGATCCCCGAGCAGATCACCATCCCCAATGCGGCCACGGCTTTCGACGAGATGGATCAGCTCAACGATGCGCGCTCCGCCGCCCAGCTCAAGACCGTGGCGCGGCGGCTGGTCGAATATGCGCGGTTGCTGCGATGAGGGAAGGCGAACCATGACGCTCGATCCGCGCGAGCGGCTGATCGTGGCGCTCGATGTCGCTTCGGTCGCGCAGGCGCAGGCGCTGGTCGAGCGCCTCGGCGCCGCGGTGAGCTTCTACAAGATCGGCTATCAGCTCGGCTTTGCCGGCGGCCTTGAATTTGCGCGCGCCCTCGTCGATGCCGGCAACCAGGTCTTCATCGACATGAAGCTGCACGATATCGGCCATTCGGTCGCGCACGGGGTCGAAAGCATCGCCCGCTTGGGTGCGACGTTTCTCACCGTGCACGCCTATCCGCAGACCATGCATGCGGCGGTCGAGGCGCGCGCCGGCTCCAAGCTTCGCATTCTCGCCGTCACCGTGCTCACCTCTTATAACGATGCCGATCTGGCGGCCGCCGGCTACGACTTCACGGTTCCGGAGCTGGTCGCCGAGCGTGCCGCCCAGGCGCGCGACATCGGGGTCGACGGGCTGGTCTGCTCGGCCGAGGAGGCGGTCAGGCTGCGGGCCTTGATCCGCCCCAGCATGGTGCTGGTGACGCCCGGCATTCGGCCGGCGGGCGCCGCCGCCGGCGACCAGAAGCGCGTGATGACGCCGTCCGCCGCCATCCGGGCGGGGGCCGACTACCTGGTTGTGGGCCGGCCCATCGTGGCGGCGGGAGACCCCAAGGCGGCTGCCGAAGCCATCGTGGCCGATATCGCAACGGCGCAAGGCCAAAAGGCGGCGAAGGGAGATTGACATGGCAAAGGGCTATTGGATCGTGCGCGTCGATGTGACCGATCCGGAGGCGTATAGGGCCTATGGGGCGGCCAATGCCGAGGCGTTCCGCAAGTTCGGGGCGCGCTTCCTGGTGCGCGCCGGAAAATACGAGACCGTCGAAGGCACGAGCCGTTCCCGCAATGTAGTGATCGAGTTCAAGGACTACGCCACCGCGCTTGCCTGCTACCGCTCGCCCGAATATGCCGCCGCCAAGATGCTGCGCGTCGGGCCCGCAGCCTTAAGCCACGGCTCGCCTTTCCTAACAGAGCCGGCCCCGCTATACCCGCGCCGCATCGGGAGTTTCGATTCATGACCGACATGCGGCTGATCGTGGCCGGCGCCGGCGGGCGCATGGGACGCACTCTCATCCAGACCATCGCGGCGAGCCCGGGTGTCGCCCTGGCGGGTGCCGTGGAGGCGGCCGGCGCCGCGGCGATCGGGCGCGACTCCGGCGCGCTTTCCGGGCTCGGACAAAACGGCATCGCGGTGGTGGCCGAGGTCGAGCCGCTGCTCGCTGCCGCCGACGGGCTGATCGATTTCACCGTCCCTAAGGCGACCGTGGCGTTCGCGGGGCTGGTCGTATCCAAAGGTTTGGTCCACGTCATCGGCACGACCGGCCTGTCCGGGGCGGACGAGGCCGCGATCGCGGCCGCCGCCAAGCGCGCCATCGTGGTCAAATCCGGCAACATGAGCCTCGGGGTCAATCTGCTGGCCGCCCTGGTGCGGCGCGCGGCCAAGACGCTCGATCAAGACTTCGACATCGAGATTGTGGAAATGCATCACAACCGGAAGGTCGATGCGCCCTCCGGCACCGCCCTCATGCTCGGCCGCGCCGCCGCGGCCGGCCGCGGCGTCGATCTGGCGCCGCACCGCGTGATGAGCCGCGACGGTCAAGTGGGCGCCCGGCGCGCCGGCGACATCGGCTTTGCGTCTCTGCGCGGCGGCACCGTGGTGGGCGACCACAGCGTGATCTTCGCCGGCGCCGCCGAGCGCATCGAGCTCGTGCACAAGGCCGAGGACCGGATGATCTTCGCCCGCGGGGCGCTGAAGGCGGCGCTGTGGGCGCGCGGCCGGCCGGCCGGACTCTATTCCATGGCCGATGTGCTCGGCCTGGCGGATTTCTGATTACACCGAAATGAGGATTTGAGACGATGACGGATCGGCTGCTCGTTCTCGTGCGTCACGGCCAGAGCGAATGGAATCTCACCAATCAATTCACCGGCTGGAAGGACGTCGATCTCACCCCGACCGGAGTCGATGAGGCGCGCGCTGCCGGCCGGGCGCTGAAGGCGGAGAACATCCGCTTCGATGTCGGCTTCACCTCGGTGCTCAAGCGCGCCCAGCGCTCGCTCGATCTGATGCTCGAGGAAATGGGGCAGGAGAATATCCCGGTGTTCCGCGACCAGGCCCTCAACGAACGCGACTACGGGGACCTTTCCGGCCTCAACAAGGACGATGCCAGAAAGCGCTGGAGCGAGGAGCAGGTACACGTCTGGCGGCGTTCCTATGACGTGCCGCCGCCCGGCGGCGAGAGCCTCAAGGACACCGCCGCCCGCGTGCTGCCCTATTACATCCAGGAAATCCTCCCCTGTGTCCTGCGCGGCGAATGCGTGCTGGTCTCCGCCCACGGCAATTCGCTGCGCGCGCTGGTCATGGTGCTGGAGCGGCTGTCGACCACGCAGATTCTCGATCGCGAGCTCTCGACCGGGGTGCCGCTGATCTTCCGCCTGAACGCCGATTCGACGGTGGCGTCGCGGCCCGATCTGGCGGCGTGACCGCCTCTGCAATATTGTTCGATCACTCTCGCTAAGGTTTCGGCAGGCCGAGCCAACCCGCGACACCGGAGAGCACCACGCTCACCGCGACCGCCGCCAAGATCATGCCCATGATACGCCTGACCACGTTGGTGCCGCTCGACCCGATCACGCGGTAGACCGGATCGGCAAGCAAAAGCAACGCGAGCGTAACCGAAAGCACGAGGGCGCCCGCGAGCGCGGTCTGCGCCTGCTCGAAGACGCTGAATCGATCGTTATCGGTGATCAGCATCGAGGTCAGCATCGTCCCCGGCCCGGAGATGGTTGGAATGGCCAAGGGAAAGACCGCCATTGCCTTATAGTCGGTCTGCCCCGACTTGGCGACCGGCATGGCCGGCCCGCCCCCGAGCACGAGCGAGACTGCAAACAGGAACAGAATGATTCCGCCGGCGATCTGAAAGGAACGCAACGACAATCCGATCGCCTCGACGATGATCTGGGCGAGCGCGATGAAGAACAGCATCACGATGAAGGCGACCAGAACGCTCTGCACCGCGAGCTTGCGCTTGAGCGCCGGCGGGCAATCGCCGGTCAGCGCCAGGAACGTCGGCAGGACAAGGCCGATCGGATCCACGACCACAAACAGGGTGATGAAGTCGTTGATGATGTGAGTGAGAGCTGCAGGCATTGAATATTTCAGACGGTTGCGCCGACCGCGGCAATACTAATGCTCAAATCGAGTGTTGGAAACGCACCGTTCCAGACTCCGGCTTCAAAAGTCCGATTTCTCCGCCGTCGGTATCGGCTCCACGTCTTGCTTGAAAGGATTGTTCATCTCCCCCTCGGCACAGGTCGATTCGATTATGGTCCCCTGCATGCGCCGCCAGCGATGGACCACATGCAATGGCTGAATGAAGATCGCCGGATCCTCGATGGTGACCTCGGCCTCAAGCGTCTTGCCGCCGTCAACCAAATGATAGCGCTCCACGACGTGCAGCTTTTCGCTGTGCGGAGTTCGGTAATTGTCGACGAAGGTCTGGGTGTTCTGGCCGATCGTATCAACCACCAGGGTACCGCCTTCGTAGTGGCCGACCGATTCGCCGTACCATGACGGCTTCGGATCGGCCGAGTGCGGCACATTCAAGTAGACATGGCGCACCTGATGATCCATTTGCCAGATCATCGTGACCTTTTCAGGCGTCTGGAGCCAATATGTGGGCCCTCCCGGATTGAGGAGATAGACCGGAACGCCGGTCGCCCAGCAGCGGGATTCGCGGGCATACATTGCCTTGCCGCGGAGAACCTCGTCATTCGATTTCTTCAGCGCGTCTTTTGCGAATTGGGTCAGATTGGGATTGTCAAGGTCCGCAATCCTGAAGGTCGGCTGCTTGCCGGTGTTGTTGGGCACGTAGGGATGCGCGCGATCGCTGCTGACGGGCGGCGGACTGCCAGGCACGGCGGTCCAATCGGTGCCGATCGTGACCCATCCGGCATTGCCCGCGGAGAGGTCTGGCGGGCCCGCGTTTTCCTTCGCTACGACCTGCGCCGATGCTGATGAGGTCACCGCGCCGGCGCAAAGGAAGCCGGCCAGCATGGCGGCAAGCAATTGTTGTGGTGCGGTCTTGGCGACTTTGGTCATTGCACCCTCCCGGTTGCGGCTGTCTTCCTGCGAAATGACGCGAGTATAGCAATTAACATGCGATGTCGTCGATTGTAACCGCGACGGCCGCTTTGGGTCCTGGGTACCCACGATCGCGACCGATGCGCGGACATCGTGGATCGGCAGCCACGTGCCAAGCTCACACGCCATGTAAGGCAGACAGCGGACGCCACTTCCTTTGAACCTGTCACGGGCGTGGCGCGACTTCTGGAACAGGCGGTCTCTGCGTGAGCCCGCCAGCCTGGCAATCCACGGAGGAAATCATGTTGACCAAGGGGCATGTCCGGCTGTTGTCGATCGCAGCCGTGTTGCTGTCCGCCGGCACGCCAGCGCTGGCGCTTAACCCGCAGCCTTTGCCACCCGTATACAGGTCCGCTCCCAATGCGGTCAGTCACAGCGCCGGCAGCGCGGTCGAGGCACAGAACGTCCCGCGCAACGCTCGTAGTAGATTGCATTGCTTCACGAAACAGGTCGGTGATGGGCGCAAAGCGCCCCCGATGTTGGTCTGTCCCTGACGGCAGTGGAGGAATAGCTTCGGTGTCGCCAGGCATTCGGCCCTTCGGCGCCAATGGAACCTGTGCTACATAGACTGCGCACCAAGGATCATGCCTGCTGGCGGCTTCGGTCCGCTCCGCCATCTTCGGGCCGCACGCACCCGCCATGGCAGTGGCCGAGGAGGGCGCCGATGATGGATCCGATCAGACGCAACATACTGGCAACGGGTGCCGCGGCGACGGCGATAGCCGCGGCGCCGCGCGTGCTTGCTCAGCAGGCCCGGCAAGGAGGAGCTGCCACCTCGTTCTACGAGAAAGGCAACGTCCGCATCCGTTACGAGGAGATCGGCTCCGGCTTTCCGCTGCTGGTTATCCCGGGCGGGGGCTTGAACTCGCGGATCAGCGGTTGGCCTACCGCGGTGTTCAACGCGATGGAGACTTTCAAGAACGACTTCCGCTGCATATCCACGGGCCCGATCCCGGTCGACGACCCGTGGGGCGCCTTCGCCGACGACCAACTGGGGCTGATGGACCACCTCGGCATCCGCGAGTTCTTCTTCATGGGCTACTGCATCGGCGGCCCGTTTGCCCTCAAGCTGATGGAGCGGGCCCCGGAGCGCGTCGTCGCGAGCGTGCTGTGCCAACCGGTCGGGCACCGGCCGGAGAACCCGGACGTGATGTACGCTTCCGGCCGGGACGTCTGGGCTCCCGAGTTCCGCGCCCGACGGACCGAGGTGTCGATGGAAACCATAGCGGCGTACCTGCACAACCTTTACCGCGTCCGGCCCGACTTCGTGTACAGCGTGTCGCGCGACTTTGCGCGTTCGTGCCAGACGCCGATGCTTGTCCTGCCGGACGACACCCCGGCGCACGCGTACCAAACATCCGTCGACATCGCATCGTTGGCGCCGAATGCCGAGGTGACGGTCTATCCCTGGAAGGAGCCCCCGGAACTGAAGGCGCGGACGATCAACCGGGTGCGTACCTTCCTGAAGGCGCATCAACCTGTGACCGCGGCCCGCTAGAGCATGATGCCGAAAAGTGGGTACCGGTTTTCGGAAAACATCATGCTCCAGCAATAACCTAAAGCGGGATGGCGATTCGAAGAAGAGCCATCACGCTTTAGTGGCTGCGCGTTGATGGGTCCGCGCCCCAATGCGAACCCGCTCTATGCCGCCACCTTGCCGGCCTCCCAGCCCAGCATGGCGCGCTTGCGGGTGAGACCCCAGTGGTAGCCGGTGAGGCTGCCGTTCTTGCCGATGACCCGGTGGCACGGCACCACGAAGCAGACCGGATTGCGGCCGACCGCGGCGCCGACCGCGCGCGCGGCCGCTGGCGTGCAGACCTTGG
>WNFJ01592105.1_pt2 | contig 13205 bp, 14 predicted proteins | sample 5400461 | NCBI WGS metagenome assembly WNFJ01 (sample SAMN13153349, study PRJNA577476) | soil metagenome | isolation source: 115 cm saprolite on Douglas fir-dominated hillslope | place: USA:California | collected 2013-09-17 | reverse complement strand
GAAATGCACGATCGACAGCCGATACGAATAGATCGGCCGCTCCGCGCGCTTGGGGACGAAGTAATACATGATGGCGAGGAAGCCAGCGGTGAGGAAGAAGCCAACCGCGTTGTGCCCGTACCACCACTGGAACATCGCATCCTGCACGCCGCCCCAGGCGATGTAGGATTTCGAGCCGAACACCGACACCGGCAGGGCCGGGTTGTTGCCGAGATGCAGCACCGCGATGGTGACGATGAAGGCGAGGTAGAACCAGTTGGCGACGAAGATGTGCGGTTCCTTGCGCTTGATCAGCGTGCCGAGGAACACCAGCAGGTAGACCACCCAGACGATGGTGAGCCACAGATCCGCATACCATTCGGGCTCAGCATATTCCTTCGATTGCGTCACTCCGAGCAGGTAACCGGTGCCGGCAATCAAGATGAAGAAGTTATACCCCAGCACCACGAACCAAGGCGCAAGCTCGCCGGCGATGCGGGTGCGGCAGGTCTTCTGAACCACGTAGAAGGAAGTCGCGATCAGCACATTGCCGCCGAATGCGAAAATCACGGCGGAGGTGTGCAGCGGCCGGATACGCCCGAAATTGAACCATGGCAGATCGAAGTTGAGGGCGGGCCAGGCGAGTTCGAGCGCAGCCCACAGGCCAACCAGGAAACCGGCAATGCCCCAGAATACCGCGAGCCCAGCCGCGAGCTTCACCGGTCCGAAATGGTAATTCGGCTTGCCGCCGATCTCCTGCGGGGGCAGGGTCGCGGGCCGATCGTAGTAGCGATTGAGAATTGCGAAGATCACAGCAACGCTTGCCGCCGCCGCCAGATAAGCGTGGAACGCAAAAGCTGCATCTTCTGCCTTCGCCGCCCCGATGATGCAGAGGAAAGCAGTCAGCGTGAAGGTTAGCGCCAGGCCGCCTTCACCAATTGTCATCGCTTTCCGCGCAGCGACTTCAGTCATGATTGTTGTCCCGCCATCGGTTGAGACGCGAACGCCGCGTCAAACGGCAAATTTGCAGCGGCCTCGGTCGTGTGCATTGAGATGGATCAAGGTAGTATCAGCCGTTTACGGCCGGTGTGGCCTCCGACTGTTTGGTGGATGGAGCGTAGGCCGCGTCGGCCTCCCGCTCGTCGTCCGGATCGCTGAAAGCCATGCCGGACATCGGCTCGATCCAGACGATATGGCTCTTCACCGCCTTGACGCCGGGCACCGTCTCGGCCGCGACGCGTGCCGCGTCGCGCTGGTCCGGCTCGACCACGGTGCCCCAAAGCTCCACGACCCCGTTTCGAACGATGACATCGATTAAATTCCTCGGCCCCCAGCTTTGCCGGTCCAGTTCAGCGAGCAGACCCTCGCGAATGGCCTCATCACTTTGCGGGCCCGGAGGAATTTCGGCGGCAACGCCCGCGAGCGCCCGCAGCAGGTTGGCGCGGCTGACGATGCCGATGATCCGGCCGTCGTGCACCACCGGAACCCGCTTGATTCGATGCTTTTCCATGAGGGTAACGATGTCGCCGAGCTGCGCCTCCTCAGTGACCGTTTCGACATCATGCGTCATCACCTCATCAACCCTGCGGGCGTGCGAGCGTACGTAGTCCCTCGCGAGCGGGCCAGATCCAACGAGGAACTCGAGCCAGCGCGGCCGCTTTCGCTCGGTGCCGGTCTCAGCGCGACGCAGGAAATCGCCCTCCGTCACGATGCCCAGCACGCTGCCGCTGCGGTCCACAATCGGCAGACCACTGATCTCGTGTTGCAGCATTAACCGCAACGCCTCGAGAACCGAGGCATCGGGCGCAATGCTGATCACGTTGCGCGTCATCACATCTCTGGCTTTCATGATGCTCATCCAGTCTCGTGTCGGATCGATCCCAAACGGCGCAAGCCATCGGCGCACGGCTTGCGCCGTCTGTTCGAACTCCGGCATCGCACAGCCGCAGCAGCACATCGTCGGCTCTCGCCCCCTCGTGTTTCATCAGTGGCACGAGGGAACGCGGCCAGCATTGAGGCAGATCAAGGAGGTTGGGTTCGCGTGGCTGGTCGCGCAGCCTACGGCGTGAAGTGCGGAAGATTGACCTGTCTCAATGAACAAGCGTTCCTGATTGAGCATGCTTGTTAAATGGGTGAATCACGGACTCGTCGCGAGACCCATCACCCAAAAATGGAGAGCCCAATGAACAAGACTTTGGGATTGTTGGTGACCGCCGCGGTGTTAGCTTTGTCGACGGCTGCGAATGCACATACCCTGCGTCTACAGTGCAAGAAGATCACCGCCGACGATATCGTCTGCAGGACAATCGCCTCAGACGGGGAGGTGGCTCGAGATGTCGAGATTTTGTTGATCGAGGACAAGGATTACACGGTTCTCGCCAGTGCAAAGACGGATGCCGCAGGCACGTATACTTTCAAGGCACCGGCGGCCGAGTACCATGTCGTTGCTTTGGGCGACAAGGCTCACGTTGCGAGTCTATCGAGCGTGGATATTTGGTAGCCGATCAATAGACCTGCAATGAGATTTTCCCACGCGTCGCCGATACATACCGCGGATGTGCTCCATCTTCCGGACAAGCAGAGATGTTTTGCACCTCGGACCGCCTAAGGCGGTCCGACCTCGTCGCTCTTCAGGTCTCTGGGGACCGCAAGGCAGTCGGTCAGTCGGCTGGCTGCGCAGTTAGGGGTCACGCCTTCGCAGCCCGACCGACGACGATCGCGCCCGGTCACGCTCCGCCGGGCGAGGATCATGAATTTCAGGCTCGCGGCCTGCCGCTGGCCGCCGAATGGCAGGGGCTCAGGCTTTGTGTGAGCCGCTCGTTTGGCGGTCCGCCCAGGCCAATACCAAGCCAAACCCGATAAAGGCGACTGAAATGCAGGTAACCACGATGATGGTTTCGATCGGCATCGTCCGCTCCTCTGAATGCCGACGCATTATTTGGCAATTCGCCGACCCCAAATTTGATTGAAGTCAAACGTCGAACGCGGAAACGAAAATATTCTGCGACGGACCAGGCGGAGGGAGAGATGCTCAGAGCCGACCAAAACGATTTCATCACGCGAACCGGCCCGGCGACCCCGATGGGGCGGCTGTTCCGCAGCTACTGGACGCCGGCGCTTCTGGCAGAGGAGTTGCCGGAAAATGACTGTGCGCCGGTGCGGGTAAAACTGTTATCCGAGCGACTCATGGCATTTCGGGACAGCGAGGGCCGGTACGGCCTGATCGACGAATTCTGCGCGCACCGCGGCGCCTCGCTGTGGTTTGGCCGCAACAAGAAATGCGGCCTGCGCTGCCCATACCACGGCTGGAAATTCGATGTGACCGGACAATGCGTCGACGTGCCGTCCGAGCCGGCCGCGAGCGGCTTTGCCCAGCGCATCAAGCTGAAATCCTACCCGCTCGTGGAGCAAGGCGGCGTCCTCTGGACCTACATGGGACCACCCGACCGGACGCCGCCGCTCCCGCATTGGGAGTTCTCGCTGGTGCCGCCCGCCCAGCGCTTCGTCTCGAAGCGTCTTCAAGAGTGCAACTGGCTGCAGGCCATGGAGGGCGGCATCGATTCGAGTCACGTGTCATGGCTTCATCGCGCCAATGTGGCGTCCGACCCGCTGTTCAGGGACGCCAAGGGCAACGAATACAACATGGGCGACATGAAACCCGTGTTCGAGGTCGTCGAAAGCTCCGGTGGCCTCTATATCGGCGCGCGGCGCAACGCAGAGAACGACCAGTACTACTGGCGCATCACCCAGTACGTGCTGCCGTCCTTCACTATGATCGCGCCACGCGGCGGCCACACGGTGCACGGTCATTTCTGGATCCCCATCGACGACGAGAATTGCTGGGCGTGGAGCTACGACTACAGGCCGGACCGCGCCATTACCGAGGCCGAGCGCGCCGCGATGCTCGACGGCATGGGCGTGCATGTCAAATATGTGCCCGGAACCTACCGCCCGCTGGCCAACAAGGACAACGACTACATGATGGATCGGGCCGCCCAGCGGGCGGGGACCACCTATTCAGGCGTCAATGGCATCGCCATGCAGGATGCATCGCTGCAGGAGAGCATGGGTCCAATCGTCGATCGCACCAAGGAGAACCTGGTCTCCACCGACAACGCACAATCCCTCCAGGGGTTGATCCGGAGCACCAGAAGGTGCGCTCGGCCGCACTCTTGCTGCCCCGTGACCGACCCTACAAGGACGCCGCCCGTGAGCATCTGCGGGTTCGCGTCGGCGCCGCGCACGCGTCCGTGTGACCTGCCGGAGCGCGGCAAGCATTGATCGGGATCAACGCCGTCAGCGGGCGCGCCGCTCCCATCGGCCCGACACAATTTCGCGAGACGCAACCCGGCGCAATCGACTTTACCAGGAGCTCACGGCCCTCGACAATCTGAGCAACACGGGCGTCGTCGACCGCGACGGCGGTCGGATTTATGTCACCGAAGCAGGGCGCCCGCTTGTCCGTCTCGTCGCGGCGGCGTTCGACGCATACTTGCCGAAAGATCAAAAGCGGCACTCGGTCGCAGTGTGAGCGGCGCGGCGGAGAACATCGAACTTGGCGCGCCGCGCTCCTCGCGCTGTGCTCCTGGCCGAACGGATTCTTTACCTCTACCCCGCCATGCGCATCTCGATCGGCGGAGGATCGTTCTGCAGAACCAGCAGTGCCGAGGCCGTGTTGGAAATAGGAATGTGGTAATTGCTGTGGACCTTTGTGACCTGGCCGGCCAATGCGCCGCGCATGGCGATCCAGTTGAGAATCTCGACACCCTGGCTTCCGCCTTCCTCGACGATCCGCACCGTTGAATACCGCGTGAGCGCAGCCGGATCGCTGACCAGCTTGTCGAGGCACATCAGGTCGAATTCCTTGTTGATGAAGCCCGCCCGCTTGCCATCGAGCTGATGCGACAGCCCACCGCTTCCCACCACCAGTACGCTGATATCCGCGGCATAGCGCTCGATCGCTCGGCCGACGGCCTGCCCGAGCTTGAGGCAGCGCGCTGGTGTCGGGAGCGGATGCTGCACGGTGTTAATCTCGATCGGAACGGTACGGACCGGCCGATTGTCGTCGCCGGGCCATAGCAGCGCCAGCGGGATCGTGAAGGCGTGATCAACCAGCATCTCCTGACAGGTCGTCACATCGAACTCCTCGGCGACGAGCGATTCGATGATGTGCCAGGAGAGCGCCGCGTCGCCCGGGAACGGTCGGGAGACCGGAATGCCCCAGCCCTCATCGGCATTTTTGTATTCGTTCGCGGCGCCGATCGCGAAAGTGGGCATTTTGTCGAGAAAGAAATTGAGTCCATGGTCGTTGTAGAACACGACCACGACGTCCGGCCGCGCCTGGTCGAGCCAGCAATGCGCGGAGGGAAATCCGTCGAAGAACGGCTTCCAATACGGATCGTGCTGCACTCCTTTGGCGATCGCGCCGCCAATGGCGGGAACGTGGGTTGTGCCGATTGCACCGATGATATGTGCCATGACTATCTCCCTGCATCACGCAGTTTCGCCTTGAAAGCGTCGACCGACATTCCGGTCTGTTGGGCGCCGATATCCTGGACGTTCAAGCCAAAGATGCCCGCGAGCTTGGCGAGGTAGTAGACATTGCCGCCCGCCTCGATCATCGCGAGAACGTTCCGCGCCTTCACAGCAGTGCGCTGTTCGTCAGTCAGTCCGTATCTATCGCAATAGGCCTCCTCGTCTGCCAGGAACGCGGCACGATTCTCGGCGCCGTTAAAGGAGAAGCACATGCGGTTGAGCGCGAAGCCCCTTTGCGCCTGCACTCCATCGAATATGGTGGTCCCCGGAATTCCCTGTTTCAATGTTGGCCTCCCGTCAGAGTCATTGAACGATGTTGAGTTCGCAGCGCTTCGTTTGGACCGAATCCCTCTGCGAAAGCTGCTGCTTTCGCGGTAGAAGAGCGCCGCCTGGTCCGCTTTGCTGCGAGCAGGGTTTCCAAATTCAAGTGTTCGCGTCTTCGGCGGGCACCTGCTTGGGCGCCACATTTTTCGAACATGGCAATGCCAACTGCATAGCGCCGCCTGTCTCTCGATCGCACGACGAACGACGCTGTACATTGAGCCAAATCAAGGAATCCCCGACCGCGATTTTGATAGCTGATCCCAGCTTTGCCGCTTCTGAAACTTGGGGGCGCATCACGGATTTGTCGTCCGAAGGCTGATGCAATCCGTCGCTGAAACAAGGGAACTGGATGTCGACCTATCGTCTTGACAGGCTGTTGTCGCCGCGTTCGCTCGCGGTTGTCGGCGCGAGCCCCCATGCAGGCTCGGTTGGGCGGCACGTCATCGCGAATATCGTTTCCGCGGGATTTTCCGGGCCTATTCACGTTGTGAATCCGCATTACGGTGAGATTGAAGGCCTTGCGACCGTCAAATCCTTGGCGGCGATCACCGAGGCGCCCGATGTTGTGATCATTGCGGCGCCTCCCGCCGCTGTGCCGGAGGTCGTCGCGGAGGCCGGCGGCCGAGGGGTAGCGGCCGCTGTCATCATCACAGCAGGGCTTGGTCACGGCCGCGGCTCTCTCGCCGCGGCGACCGAAGAGGCGGCGCGAACCACTGGCCTGCGCCTGATCGGCCCGAATTGCCTCGGCGTGCTAGTGCCATCCACGCGCTTGAACGCCAGCTTCGCCAGCCGCATGCCGCAGAAGGGCGATCTCGCCGTCATCTCCCAATCGGGCGCGATCGTGGCCGGAATGATCGAATGGGCGGCACAGCGCAGGATCGGCTTCTCCGCCGTCGTCTCGGTCGGCGACCAGATCGATGTAGATTTCGGCGATCTGCTCGACCAGTTTGCGACGGACCGCGCAACCCGAGCCATCGTGCTCTATATCGAATCGGTCAAAGATGCCCGCAAGTTCATGTCAGCGGCCCGTGCTGCGGCGCGCGCCAAGCCGGTGATCGTGATCAAGGCGGGACGGCATGCCCAAGGCGCGAAGGCAGCCGCGACCCACACCGGCGCGCTGGCCGGTTCCGACGCAGTCTACGACGCCGCCTTTCGCCGCGCGGGCCTCCTTCGCGTGTTCGATCTTGAGGAACTGTTCGACGCAACTGAGACGCTCGGCTGTCTCAAGCCGTTTCCCGGACAACGTCTTGCTATCTTGACCAATGGCGGCGGCGTCGGAGTGCTTGCGGTCGATCGCCTGATCGATCTCGGCGGTGTCCTGGCGGAACTCTCCGCCGAAACCAAGGCCCGGCTCGATTCCGCGCTGCCGCCGACCTGGTCGAAGTCAAACCCCATCGACATCGTCGGGGATGCCGACGCGGCCCGCTATGCGGCGGCGCTCGAAGCGCTGCTCGCGGATGCCGAGAACGATGCCGTCCTGGTGCTCAATGTGCCGACCGCACTCGCCTCGCCAACCATCACGGCGCAAGCGGTTGCGGAACATGTACGCAAGTATCGCGCGACCGTTCTGCGGGCAAAACCTACGCTGGCTGTCTGGATCGGCGTCGCCCCCGATGCCGCATCGCAGTTCGCCGCGGCAGAGGTTCCCCAATATGGCACTGAGGCCGACGCGGTGCGCGGTTTCATGCACCTCGTGCGTTATGCGCAGGTCCAGGACGCCTTGATGGAGACGCCGCCGAGTTTGCCCGAGCACTTCGTGCCCGACGTCGCAATGGCGCGGCGGGCCACCGAGCAAACACTGCACGAGGGCCGCCGCTGGCTCGATCCCCTTGCAGCGAACCAAGTGCTGGCTGCGTACGCGATCCCCACGGTGCCAGCGATGCTGGCGCAGGACTCGACCGAAGCTGCTGCGGCAGCGAAACCGTTCCTTGCGGCTGGCCATCCGGTCGTCGTGAAGATCGTGTCGCCCGACATCGTCCACAAATCCGACGTCGGCGGCGTGCGCCTCGGCCTCTCCTCAGAGGCTGCTGTTGAGGCAGCCGCCGCGGACATCATCGCTCGCGCCCGGGCCGCCAAGCCGGAGGCTCGCATCACTGGCGTGATCGTCCAACCGATGATCATCAGCCCCAAGGCGCACGAACTCATTGTTGGAGTTGCTGACGACCCGACCTTCGGACCGGTCATCGTGTTTGGGCAGGGCGGAACTGCTGTCGAGGTGATGGACGACAAGGCTCTGGCGCTTCCGCCGCTTGATCTCAAGATGGCGAGTGACCTCATTGCCCGCACGCGCGTCGCGCGCCTCATGAAGGGCTATCGCAATGTGCCGGCCGCCAGGGTGGCCGACGTGGCCCTGACGCTGGTGAAGCTTGCGCAGCTTGCGGCCGATTTGCCGGAGGTGCGCGAGTTGGACATCAATCCGCTGCTGGCCGACGAAACCGGGGTGCTCGCGCTCGATGCACGCATCGCCGTGCAGCCGCATTCGCAGCCGAAATTCAAGGGGACCGGCTATGGGCGCTTTGCGGTGCGTCCGTATCCGAAGGAATGGGAGCAGCAGCTCGCTCTGCAAGACGGCACATCAATTCTCGTTCGGCCGCTGCGACCCGAGGACGAGCCTCTGTTGCACAGATTTCTTGAGAAAGTCACTGCCGAAGACTTGCGCCTGCGCTTCTTCGCCCCGATCAGGGAGTTCAGCCACGCCTTCCTGGCGCGCCTGACACAGCTCGATTATGCCCGGGCAATGGCTTTTGCGGCGCTCGACGCGTCAACCGGGGACTTGTTGGGCGTGATCCGGCTGCATGCCGATTCCAATTACGAAAGAGCCGAGTACGCCATCATGGTCCGGTCTGATCTCAAAGGCCGTGGACTTGGCTGGAAATTGATGGAGTTGATGATCCGCTATGCGCGCAGCGAAGGGTTGAGGCAGATCGAGGGCCAGGTTCTGCGAGAAAACGTCATGATGCTCCAGATGTGCCACGAACTGGGATTCCACGTCGCCGACGATCCAGGCGACGGGACAGTCAAGGTCGTATCCCTGAAATTGCAATAGCGCCGCCCGATCATCGTAACGGTAATGGGCTTAACTAAACTCGCGTTCGCGACTTAAATCGCGTCGAGCTTTCTGGCGGACCTCTATCTCGCGAGTGTCGTAATGTACGCCGCAATGTCGCTGGCTTCAGGCCGCGTCACGCGGAAGTTCATTTTTGCGTGCGGCTCCATAAGGGCAGAAACCAGCGAATCGTAGTTGAACCCAAATTTTCGACCAATAATCGTGAAAGGTGGCGCATCGGCGACCTCATCACGCTGGTTTTGCCCCACGATGTGGCACCCAGTACAGCGCAGCTGCGCCAATCGTCGCCCCGCATCAGCATCAGCCCCGCGGGCGCCAGAAGCAACAACAAGGTATACGCTAGCTGCACAGCAGATTGCCAACGCGTTCGGCGCCTGAGCCTTCCTTATGGGCAGTTTGGTTGGAGTTTCGGCCATGTCAGGTCCTCTTGTTGGCATTGGAACCGTCCATTCATACACCCGCCAAAATCGATGCGAGTTGATATGGCTCAATTTTGCTCGGCGCGCCCGTTACTTCCCAGAGGGACCGCCTCTCCAGCTTGGCATCATGCCCAGCGGCGGACTTGCTCTGCTGCGGCGGAGCCGCGATGCAACAGATTCCTATTCCGCACCTACCTCGCACCCGCATTGCTCGCGAGGCGCGGCGGCGGTCGGACCGCGAAGGTTGCATCAGCATCAGCATCAGCCAGCGCCGACTTTCGCGCTGTCAACCACGCATCGCATTCCGGCCAAACAGAGCGCGGCCGCTGCTCCGCGTCGTCCGCGCGGAGCGAATCGACCTCTTGGTCGCTGGAGCCTACGGTCATAGCCGGCTGGGCGAGTGGGTGTTCGGCGGAGTCACACGTGATTTCCTGCGCAAGGGCACGGTGTGCTGCCTGTGTTCTCGCATTAACTGAGATAGACTTGCCGGAAAGGACAATGCGAAGCGTTGCTGTCCCCTTCACCCGCCCGCCGCGCCTGCCAGTGCAAACGCACCGGCCCTTGCGCGAGCCACGCAGAAACAGCGTAAAAGCTTACACCCCGCCTTGCACCAACGTGAAACCAGTCATGCGAGCGAAGTAGACCACTCCGATCCAGAACACCAGCGACAGCGTGCCGGCCACCTTGCCGGCGAGTGGTACCCGACCCCTGTCCCACTGCGCTACATCGCGCGAGGTGAAGAACTGGAACACCAGCATGTTGACGCCGGCAAGACCCATGCACAGGAATTTCATGCGGAAGTCGGCATTCTCGAAATACCCAACTGGCCGGCTAGCAAGCAGCAGTGTGCCGAACACGGCGGCGACGAGCCAGGCGCCCCACGTCAAGGGCAGCAGCTCACGGGCCATTTCGGTGTAGCGCCGACTGGTTGAGGCAAGACCGAGCAGACGCAGGTCGATGATCGCGATGGTGCCGAACACCAGCGAAATGGCAAAGACGTGCACCACCTCGATGGTAAGGAAACAACCATTCGGATTGCGCGACGGCCATTGCCAATGGCGTCTCGCCGAGCCAGGTGAGGGAATTGATGAGCCACTGCATGTTCGCCTCCAGATTCGGCGCCGAGTTTGCTAAGATTTCCCTGCTAAGATTTCCCTGCAAAATTCTTCAATGCACGACCGTGTAAGCGATCCACCGCCCATAGACCACGACCATCGACCACGATAGCAGCGCCGCAAGTGCGAACGCATTCACCAACGTGCTCCTGTTCGCAATCCGGATTCCACTTTGCGGACCGCCCATGCCAGTGGCCTGCCAAACCGCTGCGTGCTGGTGCACCGAGCGTGCAAACGCGATGGTGAAGGCGAGTGCGAATGCCAGATACATCATCTTCATCTGGAACTCATAGCTTGGCAGCGACCGCCTGGGCTCGCCGATAATGAGGATGCCTCCCGTGAGGGCGAGTGCGACGACGCCGCTGAAGATCCACGGCACGTAGCGGTACGCGACTTCCTCGATGGTCTGGGATTTGGTTACGCCAAGAACGCGAAGCTCGATCATCACGACCGAGGAGAACACCATCGCGACACACAGGATATGTATCGTCTGCATCACCGGGATGATCCAGAAGACCCGCTGGATCAGGCCGCTCGCCGCAGTCCTGGCAAGCCAATCTGCAATCGCTTCCATTTTGCTATCCCCCCTTTTTTCCGCCGAAATTGGCAGACCAGGTCGGCGCATTCTCCGGCAGGTGCGAACCTTGTCCTTAGTCGTTCAACGGGCGGGAGCATGCGCCTCGGCGTCATGATGCACAAAGCATTGGCTCTGACGTAAAAAGGCCCCGCACCAGTGGAGCGTAAATGCGGGGCCTTGACCTCGGCGGCGACCCCCGTCAGCGCCGAAGTCGTTAGCAATGATGTCACCTACCAAGACAATGCCCTTGATTTAGGTCAACCCAATCTGGCGCACAGCCGAAAAATCCCGAGGACCGCGCGAGAATGTTCTGTTCCTGGGCGCCCGCGAGCTCGACCGCGTGCTCTGCGATTACAGTGAGATCGAAGATCCCAGCGAGGCGGGTCGGATGCCCGAAACTCACGAAGGCGGCGCGTTCGCCCATTGATGTCGCGACATTGCGGGTTGGGCGATCTGCGTGCGGCGCATAGACCATCATCTGGGCCTTTTCGCCGAGCCTTTTCCCGGTGATTGGCACCAACGACGTGGCCGTGCGGTCGAGCGCGCCGGCCGAGGAACTCCGGACGCGAGTTTTGCTGGGCAGCACACCTCCCGCATCGAGGGGCCGCAGGGGTGCTGATGAGCGTTCGTGCGATTGAAATAGACCCATTGCAACAGTGAGCCGCACCTTGCGATGCGGGCCGACACGCTCAGCCGGCGAGCCCTGCATCCTGAGGCGGCCTGTAGAGCGCCGCCCACAGCGACACGGTGGCGGAAACTAGTCCAGCCCACAAGACGCCCCAGAACATCAGCACCTCCGACACGTGCACAAGCTGATGGGCGATCATCAGGACGGCGAGGAGCGCGCCGGTTGCGAGGACGATCGTGCTTTGCCACGGCGTGATACCGGACCGGCGCGCCCACAGCGCAAGTCCGATCATGGCGATGGCGGCGAACAGGGCAACGCGCTCGCGGCCAATGCCGGTAGCGTGCGGGAAAATCGCTACATAAGTGAGCCAGAGGCCAACGAGCGTGTTAAGAAGATCGGCGATCATAGGTGCGCTCCTTCCTCGCGATGCGTGTACTGCAAATATCGCCAGGTGAGTGGCGGGATGACCAAATAAGCAAGCGCGCTCCCTGCGATCAGCAGCTTCCATGGCGGCGCGAGCGGGGTTGCCAATACGATGCCGGCAGCATCCAGCGCTAGCGTGATGTAGGCCAACCCGGATGCGATCAGAAGAGCGCGACTCTCCTTGAAGCGAGCGGCGCCATACAGCAGCGCATAAGCGCCTGCCGCCAGCACCATGACGCCCAGCAAAGCGCTCGTAACGAGGAAGACGGCGGGGGTCATGATCTCACTCCGCCGGCATCGGCTGGACCAAGACCGCGACCTTTCGGCGACCCAGCGCAAACAGGTTCCACGCCAGCGCCAGATATCCGGCGGAGAACATGAGGCCGAAGCCGAAGCGGCTGTACATGCCCAGCATGAACCACGGGTTCTCCTGACCGGCGATGAACGCCTCCAGGGTCGAGCCACCGATCGCCCGTTCAAAGAACGCTTGCGCCATCCCGGCGACCAGAAGTGAGCCGACCATCCCGATGAGGCCGCCGTTGAGCAGCACGAATGCCCAGACCCAACCAGGGCCGTTGACGGTGACGAGCCGCCGTTGCTCCTGCAGCGCGATGTAGCACACCGACAGGACGCCGCACGCGTAGGCGCCCCAGAACGCGAAATGCCCGTGGCTCACCGTCCACTGTGTGCCATGCGCAAACAGGTTGAGCTGCGGCAGAGTGATCATGAAGCCGAACACGCCCCCGCCGAGGAAGTTGCCGAACGCCTCGGCCAGCGTCCAATAGAACGCCGGCCGGTTGCTCGTCTTCATGTGATGGACACCCGCATCGTAGACCGCATGCACCACCATGCCGAGCAGCGGCAGCGGTTCGAGCGCGGAGAAGAAGCCGCCGATCCCCAGCCAATAGTCGGGCGTGCCGATCCAGAAATAATGGTGCCCAAGGCCAAGAATGCCGGTGCCCAGCACCAGCGAGACCTCGACGTAGAGCCAGCCCTCGACGATCCTGCGCGACGTGCCGAGCAACTTCATCATGGCAAGGGCCATGATGCAGCCGATGAGAATCTCCCAGGTCGCCTCGACCCACAGATGGACCAGCCACCACCACCAATAGAGATCGACCGCCATGTTGTCGATCTT
>WNFJ01527517.1_pt1 | contig 13208 bp, 11 predicted proteins | sample 5400461 | NCBI WGS metagenome assembly WNFJ01 (sample SAMN13153349, study PRJNA577476) | soil metagenome | isolation source: 115 cm saprolite on Douglas fir-dominated hillslope | place: USA:California | collected 2013-09-17 | reverse complement strand
CCTGACTCACCTGTACTGGGATGAGCGCCCGCCCGCTTGTCGCCTCAGATTCTTCCGGCCCAGACTGGGTAAGCTGCTCACCGTCCTCTGTATGCTGCTCGATCGGGATGAGTTCTTGATCCTCACTCACATGTCACCTCTCTCAATGGGGCGTGTACAATACACGCCCCTTCTGTTTGCACCTGCTTGCCAGACCGGGCCTTCTGCTATAACAAGGAGGCCCTTTGCAGGAAGCACTCTCCTGCTTGTATGATACGCGGGAACCTCACCAGGGCCTTGCTAAGATTCACGAAATCCTCACGACTGCCCTCTTTGAAGAGTCGATGCCGATCAGTCGGTCAAAAATGTTGAGATCGGCGAGGTTATGTGGGGCGCAAAAAGGCCCAAACTCATCAGGTGACCATTTCTACTTTTGGTGAAGTTTTTCTGCAAAACCATGCTTCCCCATGGAGGCTGCTGCCGAGCCGAAAACGCAAAAATGCGACGTGCTTCCTTTTCCCTCAAGCTCAACTCCCTGCAAAACCATGGTCTCACGAATCTGCAAGACCATGGGTAAAATGACAGATTGTTCTCTCCTTGCGCGAGCAATTATCGCTGCTCGGCTCCTTGATCACTGCTTGGCTGCACTGCCGATCAGGCCTCACCCGCCCTCTGTGACGTGTTGCCTGCACTGAGACGACGCACAATGGCTAATTCATCAGCGCTGGGGGCTGCTGTCTCGCTCAGGGTTTCGGCCACGCGCACCTGCCATCCCATTTCCGCAGAGATGGCCTCGATTGTGACACCGGGATGCAGCGAGACCAGCTGCATTTCACGCTCCCCATTCGCAAAATCAAAGAGCGCCTTGTCGGTGATCACCAGTTGCGGCCCCCCGCCGGGTATTCCCATCTGTCGGGTTGTCGTGCCTCCCCGCAAGTGCCCAGGCGAGGTGAGGAAGTCGAGCCTCTCGACAAAGGCACGCTTTTTGAGCTGCATGATGATGTAGACACGCCCGGCGTTAATGGCAATTTCGCACGCGCCGCCGCTGCCCGGTAACCGCACTTTTGGCCTGGTATAGCTGCCGATCACGGTGGTGTTCAGGTTCCCGTAGCGATCGATTTGCGCCCCACCTAAGAGGGCCACATCCACCAGACCACCCTGCAGGTACAGGCCAAACAAGTCGGCCATCGAGACGACCGAGGTCGCCCCGGTCACCAGCGTCGGGTCACCAATGGAGAGCGGCTGGCGAGCGGGCTGGGCTCCATAGACGCCCGATTCATAAAGCAGTTCGAGCTTGGGTGCGACCGTATACCGGGCGAGATTGCAGGCAAGGTTGGGCTGGCCAACTCCCACAAAGACGGTGCGGATCCCGGCAAGGGCTCGCGCTGTGGCCACCACCATGAGCTCGGCAGGGCTATATGTACCGCGCTGAGAGGGTTGAAGATCAGTCATCGATAGGCTCCATACTCTACGCCTGGGGCGGGTGCCGAGCCCGGTTTCAGGCGCTCTAGCGTCCCTGTCCCCAGCTTGCGCATATACGCCGCGTGATCTGGCAGGCCGTAGACCCATTCGTCGAGCCAGGCCTGGGCGCGCTCGGGATCACGCGAGAGCGCATCCCACATCAGGTAAAACACGTTGTCCCGGTCATAGTAGCCCTGGACATAGGAAGGATGCGCGCCATACGGCACCTGCACCACGGCGTCGACGACGAGGCCGGGAATGAGGGTGCGGTTGGGATCGGCACGAATGACGGACTCGTCCACGATCTCCTCCACCACCACAATGACCGAACGCGCGGCAAAGGCGACCTCTTTCTGCACCCCTAAGAGACCCCAGAGGTGGGTGTTGCCCTGCCGATCGGCGCGCTGGGCGTGAATGACTGCCACATCCGGATTGAGCGGGGGGACGACAGCGACGACATCATCGCCATACGGACTCTGCACCACCTTGATCTGCTCATTGACACGCGGCATATCCGAGCCGAGGTAGCTGCGTAGGGAAAGAACGGCAGGTGCGAGGCTCCTGCAAGGTAGCGCCCGACCATCCCGTAATGGGAGTACTCTTCAATTTCAACCGGGGTCGGGATGCCCTGTTCGATGGCACGGCGCAGGCAGTGCAGAGGGCCAACGCCCGGATTGCCCAGATAACTGAACACCAGCTTGCGCGCCACGCCAGCCGCCACCATCTGGTCATAGATCACATCGGGCGTCATGCGAATAAACGTCAGGTTGCGCCGTTGCTGGCGAATGATCTCGTGGCCAGCGGCAAAGCAGATAAAGGCGGTAAAGCCTTCAATCGCCACCGACAGGTCATCACGCACGTACGCGGCAATCGCTTCTTTCAACGAGAGACGTTTATCCACCATCGAAACCTCTTTCTCTTCACGACGCCTCCTTCAGACGTTGAAAAACGCGGTCTCGCCCTCGCCTTGCAGCACGATGTCAAAGCGGTAGACAACGCTCGTCCCCTCCTCGTGGCGTTGAGCGAGCAGCGTGGCGCGTCGATGCTCAGGAACAGACAGCAAGACCGGATCGGTGGCACTGGTCGGCTCATCTGCAAAGTACAGGCGCGTCACCAGGTGGTTGAGCAGTCCGCGCGCGAACACCGTCACACAGATGTGCGGCGCCTGCCATCGCTCCTGGTCGAAGCGAACGGGGCCGGGTTTGATCGTCTCAAACCAGTAGAGGCCTTCGTTCTCGGTGCCAGAGCGACCAAAGCCTACAAAGGATGGATCGGGCGGCGCTGGTCCCTGATCTGCCAGATGGTGGTAGCGGCCACGGGCATTGGCCTGCCAGATCTCAACCAGCGCGTCGGGAACGGGCAGCCGATCGCCATCGAGGACGTGCCCTTCGATGCGCACCCGCTCGCCAACCGTCTCCGGCTGGATCAACACGTTGCGCACCGCATCCTCGCGCAGCAAGGTAGGTGCGAAGAATGGTCCGACCGTTTGCGAACTGGTCAGCAGGTGTGTGTTCATAACTTTCCCGCCCTCGACTCAAAAGGGGTAGCAGAGGGGCCGCACACCACGATGTCCCAGCGATAGCCCAGGGCCCACTCCGGCTCGGTGATGCCATGATCATAGGTGGCGATCAGCAGCTTTCGTGCTTGCGCCGTTGGTACGCCATTGAAGATGGGATCGAGGGCGTGCAGCGGGTCGTCGGGAAAGTACATTTGCGTCACCAAACGCGAGCGCATGGAAGATCCGAACAGCGAGAAATGGATATGGGCCGGTCGCCAGGCGTTGGGGTGATTGTGCCAGGGATAGGCTCCCGGGCGAATGGTCAGGAAGCGATAGACCCCCTCGTGATTGGTCACACAGCGACCCATGCCCAGGAAGTTGGGATCAAGCGGACCGGGCCACTGATCGCGTTTGTGCAGGTAGCGGCCAGCAGCGTTGGCCTGCCAGATCTCCAGCAGCGTGTTGGGTACCGGGGTTCCACGCTCGTCGAGCATACGGCCCGTCACAATGATGCGCTGCCCGATGGCCTCGCCGCCGGTGCCGGCATTGCGGGTGAGATCGGCATCCTCTGGGGTGAGGGCACTAATGGCGGGTCCAGGGTCTGTTAATTCTGAGAGGGTCAGCGGCATCTCGATGAGCGGGAGCCTCGGAGCCCGACGCCGCGTGGCTTGATAGGCCTCGTACAGGTAAGGTGGGAAGACCTCTCGATCCCCTCGCACGATGTCACCAATCGTGATCTGGTTCATACATCCTCCTGACTTTTCTGTCCTGCGCCTCCCTCTTTTGAGGCTCGGACGAACTGAGCGACGCTGTGTTTTGCTTGCTATTTCGCCCTCTCAAAGAGGGCAGGCTGCCTACCAATCGAAAGGCAACCCCACATAATTTTCGGCAAGGCTGGCAGCTGCGGCAGGCGAGCGGACCGTGTAGTCCAGCTGCGACCGCTGCATCCGCTGCCCAAAGGCGTCGTCATCCGGGAAGCGATGCAGCATCGAGGTCATCCACCAGGAAAAATGTTCCGCACGCCACACCCGGCGCAGACAGGTTTGCGTGTACACCTCCAACAGCTCAGTCTGCTGGTTGCTATAGAACAGCGCGAGGGCGCGTGCCAGGTGACGTACATCGGCGACGGCCAGATTGAGCCCTTTGGCTCCTGTCGGAGGCACAATGTGAGCGGCATCCCCTGCCAGAAACAGTCGACCGTACTGCATCGGTTCGATGACAAAGCTGCGCATCGCCAGGATGCTCTTCTGGATGATGGGCCCCACGCGCAACTGCCACTGGTCCGTCGTCGCTAAGCGAGCCTGCAGCTCTTCCACAATCAGCTCATCCGACCAGTTGGCAATCTCATCTTGCGGATCGCACTGGAGATACATGCGCTGCAGTTCCGGCGAGCGCGTGCTGACCAAGGCGAAGCCTCGTTCGGAATAGGCGTAAATCAATTCTTCGGCGGAAGGGGGAGCCTGCATCAGAATGCCCAGCCAGCCAAAGGGGTAGGTGCGGCTAAATACGGTTTGGCTAGCTTCCGGAATGGCCGAGCGGGACACGCCATGAAAGCCATCGCAGCCCGCGATGAAATCACACTGCAGCTCGACCTGCTGCTCCTCGTGGATAACGTGGACGGCTGGCTGGCTGGAAGCGACGTCAGCCAGCCGGACGTTGCTGACGTTGAAAAGGATCTGTCCCCCCTGCTCCAGGCGTGCGGCAATCAAATCCTTGAGGACTTCATGCTGCGGATAAATCATAATGCTCCGCCCGTTCGTCAGTTCGGTTAAGGGGATGCGATGCCCCTCGCCATCAAAGCGCAGTTCGATGCCGTGATGCACGGCCCCTTCGCGCTGCATGCGCTCCCCGAGCCCCATGTCCCTTAGCAGATCAACGGTGCCGTGCTCGAGCACGCCAGCGCGAATCGTCGCTTCGACCTCTGCTCTGCTGCGACTTTCGAGCACGACCGACTCAATGCCCTCTCCGGTCAGGAGGTGCGATAACAGTAACCCTGCTGGACCGGCCCCAATGATGCCAACATGTGAGCGCATCTTCATTCAGAATCTCCTCGCAGGTGGTTTCCAACGCTGCGCTGTATCTTAAGACAAAACTGATACATGGCTATTGCTCCTCCCCCACGTTGTTGCTATTGACCCACGCGCTTCAAGCGGGGGTATTGTGGTCTCCACATCGTTGCCGTGATCCGTCGCTCCAACTCGTCTTCTGACGTGGGCTCCGCGACACCTGTCTGCTGAGCCGCTTTGCCTACCGCCAGTGCCACGCGCCACGCCACCTCGCGCACGTCTTCAATCTGTGGATATAACGAGGCCTCGCGGTCCTGGCGTGCCGGGGAACAGTCGCTCAAGGCGCCTGCTGCCGCCAGAAACAGCTCGTCCTTGACGAAGCTGGCCTGCGAGGCAATGACGCCCAGGCCCACGCCGGGGAAAACGAACATGTTGTTGCACTGCCCGATGGGGATCGTTCGTCCGTTATACTTCACCGGTGAGAACGGACTGCCTGTGGCTACTAGCGCTCGTCCCTCTGTCCAGGCCATCAGGTCCTGCGGGTGCGCCTCGCTTTTGGAGGTGGGATTGGAGAGCGGAAAGATGATAGGTCTCTCCACATGTTGAGCCATGTCGCGCACGATGGCCTCGGTGAAGGCTCCTGGCTGTGCTGAGGTGCCAATGAGCATCGTAGGATGGACCTGGGCCACCACATCCTGCAGTGTGATCCGCCCAGGCTGGGTGAGCTGCCACTGCGCGAACCGCGCCTTTGGCTGAGCAAAGGGGCGCTTTTCCGCTTCCAGATCCGTCCGACCCGTCTGCACCAGTCCCTGACTGTCGAGCAGCCAGAAAGCTAATCGGGCTTGCTCAGGTGACGTGCCTTCGCTCACCATCACCTCCACCAGTTGCTCGGCAATGCCGATCGCTGAGGAGCCTGCCCCCAGTATGACAATCCGCTGTTGGCTCAGTGGTTCGCCCAGAACGTGCAGCGCACTCAGTACCCCTGCGACGGTCACCGCGCCTGTGCCTTGAATATCATCGTTGAAGGTGCAGAGCTGATCGCGGTAGTGGTCGAGCAGGCGACGGGCGTTGCCCTTGGAAAAATCTTCCCATTGCAGCAGCGCCCGCGGAAAGACGCGCCTGACCGCCTGGACGAAGGCCTCGATAAAGGCGTCGTAGTCCTGGCCACGGATGCGCCGCTGGTGCCAGCCCATATAGAGCGGATCGTGGAGCAGTTCCTGGTTATTGGTCCCGACGTCCAGCACAATCGGCAGCGTGGTGGCCGGATGAATGCCGGCACAGAGCGTATAGAGGGCGAGCTTGCCGATCGGGATCTCCATGCCGCCCGTGCCCAGGTCTCCCAGGCCCAGGATGCGCTCTCCGTCGGTGACGACGATCACCCGCACATCCGAGAGCGGCGCATTGCGCAGGATGGCTTCGATGCGGTCTCGGTAGAGATAGGACACGAAGAGACCACGCGGACGCCGGTAAATATGACTGTAGGACTGACAGGCCAACCCGACGGTGGGCGTATACACAATGGGTGTCATCTCCTTGATGTGTTCGGAGGCCAGGCGAAAAAAGAGGGCTTCGTTGCGATCGTGCAGGGAGGCGAGATAGATATAGCGTTCCAGATCGCTGTCCTTGCGCTGATAATTTTCGTAGGTGCGGGCCAACTGGTCTTCCATCTGGGCCACATACGCAGGTAAGAGGCCCAGCAAGTTGAACGCTTCCCGCTCCTCCTCCGAGAACGCACTCCCCTTGTTCAACAGCGGATTCTCAAGCAGCCTCTGCCCAGACAGGGTAGTCTCCACCACCACCTCCTCCTCGTTGGTTTGATACGCGTTCGTTATGTCTTGCATGATCCGTCTCCTCTCCTTCTTCTCGCAAGAGTCTCAGAACTTTGCAATCTCACTTTTCTCCTGATCCCTGGTCAGACAGTTAGCGGTCCAGCTCCAGGCCAGAATCGCCTATCACTTACTCGCCAGCAGGCGACGCGGGTGCCGTTCCTTCCGCCGGACCGACCCAGATGGTCTGGATGTTGACGAACTCGCGAATGCCGTACGACGACAATTCGCGCCCGTAGCCACTGCGCTTGACTCCACCGAACGGCAGGCGCGGATCACTGGCGGTCATCCCATTGATGAAGACGCCCCCCGTCTCGATGCGGCGTGCCAATTGCTTGCCCCGCTCGATATCGCTTGTCCAGAGGTTGCCACCCAGACCATAGATGGATGCATTGGCGATTGCGATGGCCTCCTCGGCATCACACACTCGCATGACCGCTGCAATCGGGCCGAACGTCTCCTCCTGGAACGCCACCATGGTGGGCTGCACGTTCACGAGCACGGTGGGCGCGTAGAAGTAGCCCCTGTCACCAAGGCTCTTGCCTCCCTGGAGGATGCGTGCGCCCTGCTGCACGGTCTCACGCACCTGCCGATCCAGGTCTTCGCGCAGGTCGCCGCGAGCCACGGGCCCAATCTGCGTCTCTCGTCGCGTCGGATCGCCCACCCGCAGGTGAGCGGTGGCCCGCGCAAAGCGCTGCTCGAACTCCTCGGCCACCTCCTCGACCACAATGAAGCGCTTGGCCGAGATGCAACTTTGCCCACAGTCCTGGAAGCGTGATCGCACGGCAAACTCCACGGCCCCATCCACATCAGCATCAGCCAGCACGATGAATGGGTCAGACCCCCCCAGTTCCAGAACGATCTTCTTGAGTGCTTCTCCGGCAGTCCTGGCCACAATACTGCCGACCGCTTCGCTACCAGTCAGTGTCACAGCGGCGATGCGCGGATCCTTGATGATGCCCTCAACTGCCGAGCTTGACACGACGAGCGTGCGGAAGGCCCCCTGCGGGAAGCCCGCTTCCCGGAATATCTCTTCAATGGCCAGGGCGCACTGTGACACGTTGCTCGCGTGCTTGAGGACAGCCGTGTTACCAGCCATGAGGGCGGGAATAGCGAAACGGAAGACTTGCCAATAGGGAAAGTTCCAGGGCATGATCGCCAGGACGGTACCGAGCGGCTCGAAGGCCACGAAGCTTTCGCTTGCATTGGTGGCCACCGGCTCATCGGCCAGGAAGCGTGCGGCGTGCTCCGCATAGAAGCCAGCGGTCCAGGCACACTTCTCGATCTCGGCCTCAGCCTCAACGATGGGCTTGCCCATCTCTGCCGTGGTCAGCCCTGCCAGGCGTTCCTGGTGCTGTCGTAGATAAGAGGCAGCGCGGCGCATCAGCGCCGCCCGCTCCTCGAAGCTCGTCCTGTTCCACTGCCTGAATGCCTGTTGTGCTTCTCTGAGCACTGCATCGATCTGTTCAGGGCTGAATGCTTCGAATTCGGCTAGCACCTCTTCGGTGGCTGGATTGATTGAACGGATAACCATATTTCTCCTCTTCAGGCAGATTCTTTCTCTTCGTTCGAGATGCGACTCTTACGTGGCTCCGGCTCCCAGCCGCGTGGCTCGGGCTGACCGATCCGGTTGCGCAGGACGCCAATGCCTTGTACTTCCAGTTCTATCACATCGCCGGGCTGGAACTTTTTGCCATGTTCGGCCCCGCTTCCCGTACCCACCGTGCCGGAGCCGAGCAGTTCGCCAGGCCAAATGGTCTCCCCTTTGGAGGCGTAGGCAATCAGTTCTTCGACCTTCCAGGTCATGGTGGCACTGGAGCCGCGAGACCACTCCTCGCCGTTGACGCGGGCCACCATATCAAGGTGGCTGATGTCCAATTCGTCGTACGTCGTAATCCAGGGTCCAATCGCGGTAGCAAAGTCTTTCCCTTTGGACGGGCCAAAACCACTACTCATCTCGGGGCCCTGAACATCACGGGCGCTGAAGTCATTGAGAATCGTGACTCCAAAGAGATGCGAGAGGGCTTCTTGCGGCCTCAGGTTGCGGCCACTTTTGCCGATCACAAAGCCGAGCTCCAGTTCATAGTCCATATAATCGGTGTAGTTGGGCCAGGGAACCTCTTGTTCGTGTCCGATGAGTGCCAACGGATTGATTTTGAAATACGGCGGCGTCTGGTAGAACTCCTTAAAGACAGGCTCCCCATGGCGTGCTGACATATTCTGCACATGCTGCTCGAAGGCGGTAAAATCGCGCAGCAGTGGTGGATCAAGTGCGGAAAGCCATTGCAGATCATCCAAAGATATCACAGCTTCCTCGGGAGCCGTCTCAATGGCTTGTCTTGCTGCTGCGAGAAACACCTCGCCCAGTGAAATGGCAGCAGCCATACTCGACGGGAAAAGTGCCGTTGCCAGGCGGCGGGCAGCCTCCTGTGTTGCCCCTTGCCGCTCAAGCCGGAGTCGCTCAGCAGTCGCGAGGTCGATCACCCGCTTCTGCTCCGGCTGAACGGCGACGAGCCTGGGGATGACCCCATCAGGGCTGGTACGTGCTATCCTGGCAAGTTTCATGATTTTCCTCCTGCTTGCTGCTACACAATATTCTCTACAGTATCCTCTTCTCGTTGGCTGGTAGATTGTTGGTTGGCAGGGCGCAGCTTGAGACTGATCTCAACCAACCGCTGGAAACCATTGATGAGCATGTTCCAGATTCCGCCCGGTGCAAGTCGAATAATGAGGATGAGCAGAACACCGGTGAGCAATGTGCTCCAACTCTGATATCCTTGCAACGCTTGCTGGAGCGTGAAGACCACCACCGCACCAATGAGCGGCCCGGTTGATGTGGCTATGCCTCCAATAACGGTCATAATGATCATCGTTACGACCCAGTTAAGACTAAAGGCAGAGTTTGGTTCGATGCTGAGATTGTTCAGGACGATCAGACCACCCGCCACTCCGACAAAGAAAGCGCTGATCGTAAAGGTGGTGAGCTTCACCGGCAAACTATATACGCCCAGTTCGGCGGCAGCCTCCTCATCATCACGAATGGCCATCAGCCGGAGTCCGAAAGGACTCCGTACGAGGAGCACAATGCAAACCATAGTAAGCACAAGTAGGGCAAGGGACAGATAATAGAGCGCCGTATAATCGAGCGCCGCCGTCGGAGGAAGACTCAGGCCGCTTGACGCCCCAGTATAGGACCAGTTGATCATCCAGGTGAGTGCGGCCACCGACAGACCAAGCGAGCCGATCGTGAAGTACACCTCGCGCAAGCGCATCAGCAGGAGCGCTGCTATTGCCGCCAGGCCGGACGCCACGCCGCCGCTCACGAGCAATGTCAGGTAGAGCGGCATGCCGGTATGCAAAAGCAGCACAGCGACGGTATAAGAGCCGGCACCAACGAAGAGAGAGTGCCCTAGGGAAAACTGGCCACCATAGCCTCCTAGCAGATTCCACGACTGCGCGAGTGTCATATAGTTGAACAACATAAATGCCAGCGTCAACTCAAAAACACTCAAGTAGGTCGGTCCCAGCAGCGCGAGAAGCAGCAAAAGAACCAGGGCTCCCCATTTTATCCAGCGACCAGAGCGCTTCAGAGCACGCATCATTTCAAACCAGGTGCGCTTTGCAGGCTGCTCCATACTTTCTGGGGGAATTGATTCTGGCTGGCGATCTGAAAGCGTCATTTAGCCACACTCACTTTCTTCCCAAAGAGTCCTTGGGGGCGTATGATCAGGATGAGCACCAGGAAAGCGAACACAATCAGATCGCGAAATTGCGCCCCAACGATGCTCGCGGTAACCTCTTCGATCACACCAATCAGGATACCTCCGAGAAGAGCTCCCCAAAGGGACCCCATCCCGCCAAGCACAATCACGACGAAACTGCGCAACAGCCACTCCGGGCCCGAAGTGGGACCAAAACCATACGACAGGCCGATGAGGGTTCCTCCGACTGCTGAAAGAACCGCGGCCACCCCAAAGATCACGCCGTAGACCAGCGGGACATCAATACCCACCGAGGCCGCCGCCGCAGGATCTTCCGCGGCGGCGCGCACAGCCTTGCCAAACCGCAGGCGCGTGAGTATCAAGTACATTCCGACGACCATGAGCACGGCCGCCACGAAAGCAATGACGTAGATCGTGCGCACCGTGTCACCAAAAATTGTGATGCCGGTGAGCGTATAAGGAGCATTGAGTGCCAGAGTGTTGTTTCCAAAGACAAGGGCAAAGGCGGTTTCAGCGATCAGCGCTAATCCAAAGGTTGCGACAAGGAGTGTTTCCTGTCCTCTTTTGATTAACGGGTTTAAAATGACCCTTTGCACTGCGTAACCTATGACAAACATGATTGGCACGACAATGATAAGAGACAACAAAGGGTCCAGATTTACATGCGTGGTCACGGTATAGGCCAGATACGCAGCTCCGATGAGAAACTCACCCTGTGCGAGATTCACCATCTTCATGACACCGAAGACCAGGGTCAGCCCCACGGCGATAGTGACATAGAGACCACCAAGGAAAAAGCCATCAATCAGGTGATAGAAGAACATACACGTAAGCCTCCATCAAATGTCATCTGTGCATGGTCTGAAAAAGATCGTATGGGCAGGTTCGTTCAGACCGGCGATCTTTTTCAGACCGTGCTCCTTATGCCAGTCCCTTATTGGGAGCTTCGAAAGTAACGCCGGAAACTTGCGGGTAAACCTGTACTGTCGTGTTATTCTGCCACTGCACCATAATGGCTGGAATGGAGTCAGCATGGTTCGTCCCAAATTTGATAGGACCTAACGTATAGGTTTTGTCGGTCTGTCCAATGGCCGTATTAAGTGGGTCGGGGCTGGTCGAGTTCGCCCGTACTATGGTATCCAGGAGCACCTGCGTTATAGAGTATCCCGCCACGAACCCTGACGTTTCGGCACTGGCTGTAAACCCAGCCTTGTGGGATTTTGCGACCAAATCGCTTGTTCCCGGGTATCCCGACGAGCGAGGCCAAAAGTTGGTGCAAATTGTGCCCTCAGCGACCGAACCCAGGCCCTGAGGCCATGTGCTCGTTGAGGCACCTTTCTCGCCCTCGGCAACGATGGGATTGTAGCTCAGGGACTTCATCTGTTTCCAGAGTGCAGTCGCGTCAGGTGGGATCATCTGCGAGATCAACACCTGCGCATTGGCTGCCTTTGCCGCAGCGATTTGACTGGAAAAATTCGTCGTGCCGACCGGAAACACAGCGTGATAGACGATTGTGTAGCCATATTGCGGGGCCTTTTGCAGCCACAACTTGCCCATTGTGATGCCGTCTTGCTCGGTATCGGTAAAGAGTGCGACCCGCTTATTCGTGGTCGTGAGATTCGCAGTCTGGAAGACCAGGTTGGTCTGCTGGTTTTCGTCAAAAAAGACATCCCACGAGTAGTGCCATCCTGACGGACGCCCAGCCAACCAGGCCTCAACAGGGGTTGCCGTTGCGATCAAGGGACGCTTCAGCCGCTCGGCGACATTCGAGACAGCGATCGTCAGCGGAGGGGTGAACGGGCCGAGCAAGGCAACAGCATTATCCTGGAGATAGAGTGTGGTAGCCTGGCTGCTGGCTGTGTTCGGGTCTGAGGTGTTATCCAGGATGACAAGGTTGATTTTCGCCTTTGTCCCATTGACCTCAATCCCGCCCGCGGCGTTGACGTCATCGACAGCAGCTTGATAGGCCGCTTTTAAGATGGGTCCAACAGCAGACAACGGCCCTGTCAAAGGCAGCGTGGCACCAATGACAACCGGCTGGTTGCTCGCTGCCCCACCGCCAGCAGCGCCACACGCCGCAATGCTCAGCGCCAGGAAAGTGGAAAAAAGCATAGACCATGCTACCTTGTTGATTGAACGCATTTGGATCTCCTCCTTCTAGTATGAAACTCGTATCAAAAACTTGAGAACAACAAACACTTACCGTTCCGGTGCGGGTGGACGCTCCCCTGCTGTTCCAAAATAAGCCTGGTGAAGGGCGGGATGCTGGTATACTTCTTCAGGTGCCCCACAGAACACGACGCGTCCTCGTTCCAGAACGTATACGCGATCGGCAACTGCCAGCGAGCGATGGACATTTTGCTCAATCAGCACAATACTGATGCCCCAGGAGAGAATGTGCGGAAATGCTGCGAACAATTGATTGACAATTACAGGGGCAAGCCCCAACGAAAGTTCGTCGAGAAGCACCAGGCGTGGCTCCGCAATGAGTGCTCTTCCGATTGCCACCATCTGTTGCTGGCCTCCCGAAAGCCGGCCAGCAAGGCTCCCTGCACGTTCTTTCAGAACAGGAAAGAGTTCATAGACGCGCCCCAAACGCTCTTCAAATGGGGTTGAGGAGCGAGATGCATAGGCCGCACCCAGTTCGAGATTCTCACGCACCGTCTGTTCTCGAAAGAGCCGCCGCCCTTCATGACACAACGCGATCCCCTGACGC
>WNFJ01511342.1_pt1 | contig 13209 bp, 12 predicted proteins | sample 5400461 | NCBI WGS metagenome assembly WNFJ01 (sample SAMN13153349, study PRJNA577476) | soil metagenome | isolation source: 115 cm saprolite on Douglas fir-dominated hillslope | place: USA:California | collected 2013-09-17 | reverse complement strand
CTGGATTGATTGTGTGCGCACCCGCCGAGTTCCGAATGCGCCGGTGGAGATTGGCTACCGATCCGCAATTGCGGCCCACATGGCCAATCTAGCTTATCGGCAGAAACAACGCGTCACCCTGGAAGCGGCGCGGGCGGCGCAGACCGAATTCTAGATTCGGCAGGGAGATCCTTGGCTCGCCCTTCGCAGTTTGCCGATGACTCTTTGCGGCCACTGAATGAAATTAAGTGCACCGCGGCGACGTCCCGTCTGGAGCAGGAAGCATATGATTGCTTCTTTCCTCGCTGAAGGATGCTACACTGCGCCACCGCGGAAGTCCCCTCCGGTCGCAGGCTATTTCCCTGGCGGAGCAAAATCGACCGTAGTATCGCCCTTGACCGTAACACTCACAGTTGTGGCTTTACCGTTGTGCCACGCTGTTGCTTTGTAGGCTCCCGCCGGGACATCGTTGATTGAATAAGCCCCAGCTGCATCCGTCTGGGCGAAATAGGGCGAGGGACTTACCACGATATTAGCGGACATCTCCGGGTGAATGTTGCAAAGGATCTGGACATTCCCGGGATTGTCAAACTTGAATCGCTCCGTTTGCCCGCTCGAAGCCGTCCCCAGATTGTGTCCCAGTTTTTTGTTGCCGGAAATATTGGGCCAGAAGATGTTGTGCGAGACACTGTCGCTGTTTCTGAATTCAACTGTTGTGCCCTGCTGAATGACCAATAACGATGGTGTGAATTTCAGTCCCCGTTGGTCCAGGGTCACAGTCTGGCTAGCCGCAGACGAAGGTTTCGCCGAGACCGGTTCCAGAACAACGGCGGATGGGCCGCCTGCCTTGACGACTCCGCTCAATTTTTCCGAGTAAGCAAAGGATGAAAACAGCAGTAATGCAATTAAGACCAAGAAACGGCTCATCAGTACATTCTCCTTTTCAAGAATTCCCGCCGTCATTCCTGTGGCGGGTACGTCAACAGATAGAAATAAACGTCTGCCGCCTCATCCGGGCTCAAATAGTTGAACACTGGCATGTGGCCTCGCATGGGCATCGCGAGTGGACCCTCGAGTACGGGCCGGCCGACTACGACCTTCGTCAGGAAATCGTTCAAGCTCAGCCTTGACGTAAGACTGCTTAGGGGAGGAATCTGCCCCCTCAGGATTTCTTCAGGAGTCGGGTTGTGCCCAACCGCGCCATGGCAAATATGGCATGTGGACTTCACAATGTGCTCGCCTGCCCGCAGCGGCGGCTCGTGAATCGGGACCTGCTGTTTTTCTGCGCCCGGAATTCCGGCAAGTTGCCGCAGGTATGCTAAGAGCGACCGGACTTCGGTATCGCTGAGATGAGGATCGGGAGGGGGCATGTCCATCCCGCCCTTGTGCAAGCGATCCAACAACGCTTGCCGGGCTTGTTTGGCCAGAGGCGTGGCGTCGTTTAAGTTCACATCCATGCCAACCTTCTTCATGCGTTCGACATACAACTTTGCAGAAGTTGCTCGTACGGGGTCAATTACAGAATGAATCTCCGGCGGCGCGCCTATGCCGAATAGTCCGTGACAACCTCGGCACTTGAACCGGTAAAGGTCGGCGCCAGAGAGAGTTTTCTTCTGCGCGGTGAAATTTGTTGAGATGTTGAGTGCTGGACTTGGCGGCCAGTCCCCGGGCATGGGCGCTTTGGGACCGTATACGCCAGAAGACTTGCCCATGCTCGTCTGGTCAAATGGACGGTGAATATGGCCAATCCAGCTATCACCGTGGACCGGAGTTATGGTCTGGCCATAGACGAATGGCGGCAGCGCCATCATGAGAATCAAGAGCCTGTATTTCATGAATCTAAACCTCGCTTGCCTGTGATACAGAACTCAAAATACAAAACGTGCAAGCAGGTAAAACGTATTATTCCCATTCGCATTACGGCCGGCAGCATCGTAGTCGATGGCCGTACCATTGAAACGCGTGTAGCCGGTGTACTGGATAGCCAAGTCGAGATTCTGGATCGGCCACACTGAGAAGTTCAAAATATACCCGGCACTCCTGGGGTCCCCATTTGCGCTGCCCGCTATTGGACTCTGTGGAAACAGCAGCGGATCTACTGTACCCGTGGTTTCAAACCAGCCAAAGGCTGTCGAATAACGATTCCCGAAGTGATATTCCACGTTCGTGTTCAAGGCATCCAAATGATGTCTATTCTGGACGGCTGCTCCATCAGCCAGGCTCGCCACCAATGCAGAATTTTCTCGGATGTATGTGCCGCGCCACGATAACACATCCTTTCCTAGGATCCTGTCATACTGAAAATCCACCGCCCAGTCAGTGTAACCATCCTCAAGGCCCGAAACTGCTCCGGGGGTTGATTTCACGTGCACTCCGTAGGTGCCAATTTCGAAATTGTTTTTCAGTCCATTTTGCTGCCATGCAACCCGCCAGTAAGGCGCAACCCCACGTATGTTGAAGGAGAAACCCTCTCCGGTGGGGGGCTGAGTACTGGCAACGTGGGCCGAACGGTAGAGCGTTCCGGCAAAGTAGAGGTGGTCGTTCCACATCGTATACCCACCAATTCCCGCCACATCCTGCCCCAAAGTTCCCTGAATAATTGGAGCGGCCGTGGGCGTGGGCGCTATGTCACTGGAGATGAATGGAAAGCCCCAGGCTGGCGTCGTATTCCACAGGTCTTCCACGGTTGGGTTGTTATTTAACGTGAGACCGTAAACCCAGTTCTTTCCCGCCAATTGCCTCTGCCTCGCATAGCGGATGTCCGTGTTGTCTATGCTGAAGTGGTCCCCTTGCGTGTCATATGTGAGCTGGAGAAAGCTGCCCACATGCGTGGACCATGCGCCGGCAAGGAACAGGGAGATATCCTGTGGGAATTCAAAGTTGCCGTTTTGAGTGCCGGGTTGCGGAGCTTTGGTGCTGGTGAACGATGTTTCGAGCCAAGCGGACAGAGGGAGGGTACCAAGCAAGTCGAGGCCTGCGTGTTTCTTGTCGTGCTCCGCGGTGACATCTCCCTCTTTTTTCTTGTCAACATACCCCAGCAACTTAAAATTCCGGCCCGCGGCGTTAAGTTCTGGTGGGTTGTAATGACAGGCGCTGCACGGCAGTCCAGTCTGACGCGCGTAACTAGGGACGGCGGCTGACTTGTGCGGAGACAAAAGCGCTACTGCAAAGAGCGAAAGAGAGACAGCTAATGTCCGGAATTTCATCTGTTTTCTCCGATCAACGGAAATGTTTATCGCAAGCATAAAAATTGAATGCTTCATGACGTCACACTTTTTTTGGCCGAACGTCGAAGGCTATGGCGAGTGCGCTCGGCGATAATATCCGCCAGTGTTAACTTGCTGAACGCCTTTTGGCAGGGAGCACCGGTCGTTTCAAGAACACGCATCACTACGAAATCGACGTCCCGTTCTTGCGGATGCCGGGAAAGGAAGAAATCAATCACTTCGCCCATCGTGATCTGATCGGCGCTCGCGGCCAGGTGGAACCCTCCTTTAGTGCCACGTCGCGAGGTAACGAAACCGCCCCAAACCAGCAGTTGCAGGATTTTCGCCGTTTCAGCCTTTGAGACGCGGATGCGCTCAGCGATCTTTTGCGACTGCATCCCATCGCCCGACTGCGCCAGACAACCGAGCGCCTTCAGCGCCGATTGCAGCCGTTTTGGAAACGCAGGCCAAACCATTGGGTTCGTCCCTTTCGGAGTCAATTGTCCGAAATGTGCAAAACATTGTCTGTACCTGCGCGCATAGGCGACTGTGATTTCAGTCACACACCAGCGCTAAGTCGGTGGGGACAAAGCTCGATCCAAGTCTCGTTCTCTGCCGGGAAACATCAGGGACGCTTTATGGGAGAGTGGCAAAATCTGGGTATTCCCCTTCACCGGTGCGACCAGCCAAGGATGGAAGGTATCGCCTAAGGATTGCGCGCGTTCCTTCGTCTCAAACGTGCAGCCTTGGCTGGGTGCCACCCCTACGATTGTCAAAATTTGAAAAGGCCTTGGATTATGCTCAGCGATGGTTTATCTTGGCCGACGGCGAGTATTAGACCTTGGGAAACAAGTGCGCATAACCGCCGGTGCGTCGTAGTCTTCGACAACCCGGTAACGGATACTCTAAGGTCTGGTCTCAACACGTCTCGCAGCTTCGGAGAGAGGACTCCAGCCATGCAATCTCCTCTTCGCCTCCCCACCTTTCTTATGGCGGTGTGGTTGTTGGCATTTTGCTGTTCGGCCGCTGATAGCCAAACCATCGCTCCGCTATCTCCTTCCGCAGACCACCGAGAAACTTCGCCCTCGGACTTGCAGGATACTTTCAACTCGGCCGACGTCGCCATTGCCGGTCATCTGCGCTCGTTTCTGCGGATGGCTGGCATCAGCCAGAAAGCCGCACCCGAAGAAGTGCTTCCGCTCCTGGCCCGTAACGTCTACGTGCAGGGTTACAACGGTTGGCAGGGCGGAGGCCGGCAAACGGAGTTTCTGATTCTACTTGGAAGGTATGTGAACCAGGCCAAGGAATTGGCGGCACTGGCCGGTTCAGGAGGGGTTATTCGCGTCTCCAATTGCGAACAGGCCCTACCCTTGCTGCGCATCCTGGGCTATCGACTGCGCCAGGATTGCGGACAGAGGAATGCCTCATTAGTCACCGCGGATGCAGAACGAGCCTTTCTCACCACAGACTCGGGTTTCCCCTTGCTTGAACTGGAAGAATCGCTCCAGCAAGGTAGAGATTTCAACTATCCATTCCCGGTCACGCGAGTTCCGGTGCTGTTCACGGAAAGCGATTGGACGAAGGTAAGTAAGGCCAGAAAAAGATTCGCTTACGATCTTGTTGATACGCTCTTGCGTGACCCAGCCCTAGCGCGTCTCTACTGGGCAATGTCTCGAAATGACGCGGAGACGAGGGTCGTCCTGCTACATTCGGTCGGACTCAAAAAACTCCTTCCCCTGGCTGCGGTTCTCGATTTTTACGGAAGCCAAATTTGTATTCGATCTGGACGTGTCCGCGTTCCCGGCGGAGTGAGCGCAGAGTCCGCTTGGAAGGACTTGGTCGGGGCGAGTCCTGACTCGCCGGCGGAATTCGTGCCGAAGCTGCTGAGTAAAGATCGGGGATGGCTGGCGGCATATTTTGATTCGCTGTCCCGGATCAATCAGAGTCAGCAGCAGCATTTTGTCGAGGCCCACCGCTTGAAATCTTTTTACGAAGCGTTCCGAGGGGCAGATCTGTCAGCGGATGCAGCAAGACCGGCATTTCGACTAGCTCCCGGGCTCCTGCTTCTTCTCACCCGGCTCCAATGGGACTCTGACGGCCAGCCGCTTGTCCCGGGAAATTTACAGCTATGGAAGGAGATTCTTAGCCAGAAGACGAACGCCAAGGCGATCCATGGTTGGGGCAAGCGTTCGGATCACCTGGACCGTCCAGAGCAGCTACTTGAAGCGATGTTTACTTTCTCCCGGGTAGATACGGATTCTGGTCCGCTGCAGATGTATCTCTTGTTCAGCGAATTGGACAGCCGGCGCTCTCCCGAACAGCGATTGAGCGCTGACACCCTCCGCCTGATGGCCAGCAGGTACGACCAGTTCAGCGATCAGTACTTGACCTTTCCCGAATTTCCGGAATTGAATGATGCCTCGATCACTCACTTCCTTAATGCCGCTGATGCCGTCGACAAGATCTCTAACCACACGCTTCGTGGCAACGCCATGGGAACGTTCCAGGCCAATATTGGGCTGTGGCAAATCCTGGCCCGCCAAGGGCAAATCCCCAGTGCAAAGCTCAACGAATCGTGGCAGGCAGTTATCAAACCCTTCGGCAAATTCAACTCATCCGCTCAACTTTTCGATGCCGGGCGCAGTTCCTTGGGAGAGATATTGCGCGCAGCAACTGGCAAACCGAACGCTTCCCAGGACGAAATCATCGAGTTGCTCGCTGGTCCACACGAGCCGGGTCGCGAGAGCCAGCGCGTTCACGAGGAGATTGCGAAAGGAATTCGCTCGGTGATGGATGGCCAGCGCTTGGTCTCCCTCGACACGCTTCTGGCGTTGGACCAGGGGTTGGCTGACATGGCCAGAGGAGAACAGGTTGCTAGTTCCCTGCTTCCCTTGGCTGGAGAGCTTCGGGAGTTTGAGATGCCCCGTCCAATTTTCACGGCATCCGAAAGAACAGAATGGGCCGCCGGCATCTACAACAACCGTCACACCGAGCTGCAAATGCAGACCGACTTGGCGAAGGTCCTGAAGCCGCGGGCTTCTCGCGCCCAGCTGGAAGATGCCCGCGGCCAACTCGCTTCCTTCCTGAGAGACACCTTGGTGGGGTTGAACTACGCCTATTACGAACCGCCGGGGGCGCAGGTGCTCCACCACAATCCTCTCTTTGTTCGCTCCCATGATTTTTCGGGAGACACTGTCATGGGTGTGGAGGGTCTCTGGCGTACTCCTCAACTCTTCGGTGAGGGCTCGCCCGCCGGAGGCGGCGCCCATCTGGTTGGGTCACTAGCTGATCTGGCCTACGTCCTGGCAGAAGCGGAGCAGGATTTCATCGCACCGGAGAACGTTCAAGCCCTTATCTGGAGGGAGTCGGTGCCAGGCCTCATAACCGACGCAACTTTGCCACGCTGGTGGGGTGTGAGCCGGAACGAGCTCCACGCTGTAACTCTCTATCAACGAGCGGGTGAAGAACTCTTTACGGCCGCAGGATCGAACGACGAGCTGCGCAGCAAAGTCATGACCATTCTTTCAGATCGTATGGTCCCGCGGCGAGCGCTATGGCTGGAGCAGGCTCTGCGTGATGGACGTGCCGAAGAAATCATTCCTGAAATGATGCCGGCAGACACCTTTTACCTGACCGCTGAATTTCGACAGCGCTTCCCCGAGGAGACGTCGGCGTGGGGCCCATCGGGACAGCAACTCGATCATCTATGCAAGCAGTATCCCGAAGAACTGAGTTGGGAGCGATTGTCCAGGGACTTTGGGGTACCTCACCGAACCTTGGCACACAGTTACACTCGTGAGTTGCTGAATTTGAAACCATTTCCCGCCTTCGCGGGCTATTCCAGCCGCCTGCTGGCGGAATCGTGGGATTCCAACAATCTTTATTGGGCGCGCCTGGCAGACGAAAGGGGATATCCGCCGGTGGTGCTGAATCGTCTGGTCCCCCAGCTGACGCGTCGTATGGTAGAGAAAATCTTCGCAACCGATTTCGAGGATTGGCCAGCATTGCTTCGTGCCATGAATGAAGCCGGAGAAGAATTCCGGCAGGGCAAAATTGGCATCTTTCCTGCAACCAACATCGCAACAAAGCAGTAATTGGTGGATTGAACAACAAAGGGATGGAACAACAAAGGCTGCTCCATTCAGGACACGATTCACGGAACAGGTACAACAGGAAGCGCTATGGCACACAAATGTTTTCTTTTGTTTGGTCTTTTCACGGTTCTTATCTTGGCATCGAGGAACTGCGCGACCCAGGAAAGCGAACCGGACATTCACGTTATTGTGAACATGGTGCAGTTGAATATCGCGGTGACCGACAACAAGGGCAATTACGTTACCAGCCTTCGTCCTCAGGACTTCGCTGTCACCGAGGACGGCATATCGCAAAAGATCGCGACCTTCGGAGAAGGCAATGAACCCACGCGCCGGGTCGCGGAAGTGGACTCCAACAGCGGCGGTCTGTTGGATGCGCCTACCGAAGCAACACGCGCATTGCCTCAGGACGGAGCTGCGACAGGTCCGCTCAGCACCCTGAGCTCGCTGGTCGCCGGATCAAATGTGTTCGTTCTCTTTGATACCAGCAACTACATGTACAAGGGATTTGTGTTCGCCCAGGATGCTATCGCCGACTTCGTCCGCTCGCTCGAAAACGTGGACAAAGTGGCCTTCTATTCTTATAGCCGTGACCTTTCCCGGTCAGCCGCCCTAACTGCGGACCGGTCCCAGGTCTTGCACGGAGTGCGTTCAACTGTCGCTGGCGACGATGCTGCCCTTTACAACTGCTTGTTGTTGACGGTGAAGGATGCCGCCCAGTACTCGGGAAGAAAAGTTATAGTTGTCTTCTCCAATGGCCCTGACAATTCCAGTGTGGTCCCTCCCGAGGACGTCGCCGAGCTGGCACAATCGACGGGCACGGCGATTTACATGATCAGTACCCAGGAGGCGCAGTTGGAGCCGGTCTCGACGACAGTATTCGAACGCATGACCGCGGCCACAGGCGGCAAAGCTTATTTTGCCAAAAACTGGAGAGACGAAAGGCGCGCCTTCGCCTCAATCCGCGATGACCTCGCACATCTCTACTCGCTGAGCTACTATCCCCAGCCCAATCCGAACCGTGGCTGGCGCGCGATCACGGTCAAACTGGTTGGCGAGCATCAAAACAAATACCACCTACGGACGCGGAACGGATATCGCCCTCTACCGGCACGGTTCTCGGCCGGAACCAGTCCGCCGCCGGAAGCACAATTCGATCCAAAGTGAGGTAAGCGAAGTTGTTGGGAGTTTTGGTGGACCTGGCCGGGATCGAACCGGCGACCTCTTCCATGCCATGGAAGCGCGCTCCCAGCTGCGCCACAGGCCCACTGTTTGAGGGATTCTCTGCTGCCTAATTCTCACCCACATGTACCGGTTAGTCAAACCAACGCCATAGACTCCGGTTTGCGAAACCTGTCAAAATGAGTATCCTGTGTCGGAAGGACTCGAAATTAAGAACTCAAAATGAACTATAAGACAATCGTCGCAGTTTCTTGCTGGCTAGTGGTTCTCGCTGCTGCAGGCTTTGCTCAGGCGCCCACGCCGCCGGTTTCCTATTCCTCCATAGCTGAACTCAATCAGATGCTTTCGAACCTGCAACAGGCCTCGCAAGCTACGCAGGAAGATTTGTCGCGTCTACGGATCGAAAAGTGGAAAACCGATTCTGGCACAAAACGGCAGACTGAGGGCAACGTCGAGTCTCTTCAGCGAAATCTGCAGACCGCGCTACCCGGCATGATCGCCGATTTGAAGAACTCGCCCGAAAACGCCGCGCTGACTTTCAAGGTCTATCGCAATCTGGACGCACTATACGACGTGATGACCTCTGTGGTCGAATCGGTCGGCGCTTTCGGAAATAAAGAGGAATTTCAGCCGCTGAATGGAGACTTGGGTGCTCTGGAAGATACACGGCGCGCATTTGCTGATCGCATGGACAAACTTGCGAGCGCGAAAGAGAATGAATTAGGACAGCTCCGCACGGCGCTGCAGAACGCCCGGGCCGCGGCTCCTCCAAAGAAGACCGTTGTCGACGACACTGCGCCTCCACCCAAGAAACCTGCACCTCGCAAGAAGCCGGCCCCGAAACCCAACCCGGCCAATACCCAGGCGCCGCAGGCTGCCCCGCAACAACAATAGTCTCGTTTACCATGTTAAGCGATTGCAGCTGTTGCACTTACGTTATCGGGAACTTTGATTCCTTCCCCGGAGTCTAAACCAGCAGGTGAACTGCTTTGCTGACGGACTTATAATGGAGGATATCGCCATGGCAGGCGTGGCGGGAGCAGCCAGTTTGGGAGATTTCGCAAGCGCGATCGGAATTCGCACCCAGGAATCCGCCATTATTCAGGAGTTGAAAGCGGGTTCAGAGGAAGCCTACGCGTGGCTGGTGGGTGAGTTTCACCAGCCGGTTTACAGCGTCGTCTATCGGATCCTCACCGACCCTGCTGATGCCGCCGATACTACACAAGAGGTTTTTCTAAAGGTCTTCCGTGGGATGAAACATTTCCACGGCGGATCCAGTCTGAAAACCTGGATTTACCGAATCGCCATCCATGAAGCCTCCAATAGGCGGCGCTGGTGGTTCCGTCACAAGGCCAAAGAGACTTCGGCGGAACAATGCGAGAACGCCCCCGAGTTCCAGGCGGTCAATTCCGCGCTGGTGGATCACCACAAGTCGGCTTTTGAGACTGTCGCCGATCATGAAATTCAGGCCCGAGTCGAGCAGGAGATCAGGAATGTTCCCGAACCTTACCGGACGGCAGTAGTTCTGCGCGACATTGAAGAATTGTCGTATGAGGAGATCAGTGAGATTATTCAAGTCTCTCTGGGTACGGTAAAGTCCCGAATTACACGCGGGCGGGATGCCCTCCGAAAGCGATTAGGCGATTACGCCAAGGTAGTTGGGCCGGAACTGGGGTTGAGCGTTCCTGGCGTGGCATCCACCGAGGAGGGCAACGCACAGGTTTCTCGTGGCAGACGAATCGAGGTAGCGACATGACCTGTGTTCAGGCAAGGTCGTTGTTTTCTGCTTACCTGGATGGAGCAATGACCGGAAAGCAGATGTTTTCTCTGGATCGTCATCTGCAAGATTGCGTTTCATGTGGCCGGGAGTATGCGTCGCTGCGAGGCACGCAATCATTGTTGGCAAAGATGGGCCGCGCCAAAGCCCCTGAAGATCTTTCACTCAAGCTGCGACTGGCCATCTCGCGCGAAGCTGCTCGTATTCACCAGCCCTATTTCGGCAGTTTCCGAATCCGCTTTGAGAATGCCTTGCGTGTTTTCATGCTGCCTGCTACCACCGGACTGGTTGCGACAATTTTAGTTTTTGGTCTCTTGGCCGGACTGCTCACTTCACCATTGCCGGTCCAGGCCAATACTGCGGACGTGCCCCTCATGCTCTCCACCGCCCCAGAATTGCAACAGAGCAGTTTCGGATTCACCCTGGGAGCGATTGGTGAAGATTCTTTAGTGATCGAAGCCTATGTGGACGCGAATGGCCGGGTCCTCGACTACCGCATCCTCTCGGATCCCCACAAGTTCAAGGACCTTCCTCATCCGGTGAAAAACATGCTGATTTTCACTACCTTCCGTCCGGCGACGTGGATGGGTACCCCCCGGCCGGGGACCGCCGTGCTGTCGTTCTCGAAGATCAGCGTGAAGGGCTAATCGAAGCTGCGCGGAATCAGAGTTGCAAACCCCTCTGCGACCGCATTGCTCATCAAATTTTGACCCGCGGCGTGCCCCGTCAATAACTCGGGCGCGAAACGAATCTTTGCGATCAGGCATCGAACTTGAGGTAGTTAGCAGGTAAACCCGGTCTTGCATTAATGTCCCTGCACAAATAACGGCAGAACTATAATGCAGTTTCCGGGTTGAAGGCACCGAGAGAAGCAGTTACAAACCTCGCACAGGAGATTCGCTTGAGAAAGCTATGCGTGTTACTTGGTTTCGTCTTTGCGCTTGCGCTCGTAGGCAGCGCGCAGGCCCAGGAATTCCACGGCGCATTCGGTTTTGGCTCGGTGACAGCCCCATCAGCTTCCACTGACTCAAACGGTGTCCCTTTCCCGTCGTTGAGCGGAGGGCTTTACCCAAGCTTCAGCGGAATCTTCCTTCTGAAGCATCATCTCGGCTTCGGTGGCGAGGTCTCTTGGCGGGCAAGCCGGGCCCTCTACGGCTCCTCCACATCTTCCGGGTTTTTTGTCGCCCCTTACCGGCCCATCTTTTATGATTTCAACGCCGTGTATGGCTCAAACTTTGGGAAGAAGTTCGGTGGAGATGTCATGGCTGGAATCGGGGCCGAATCCCTGCGGTTTTATACCCCGTTTTTCAACTGCAACGGTTTCACCGGATGCACAAATTACCAGAGCAGCAACCATTTCGCCGGACACTTCAGCGCTGACCTGCGTTACTACTTCTGGGGCCACGCCTTCATCCGGCCTGAAGCGCACTATTATGTCATCCACCATAATGTTGAATTCAACAACGTGAATGTCTCCCGCTTCGCAGTCTCCATCGGCTATTCGTTTATGCCGGGATTCTAGTTTTAAGGGAGATCGAGCCGATGGGTCTACCGAAGACGGGTCTACCATAAGATAGAACTGCTGAATATGGCTGTGCCGAAGATGGACTTGCCGAACCAGCAACAGCCGGTCACCGCCGAGCCCACTCAGGCCCTGCCCCCGGCTGACGCTTCCCGCTTCTGCCCAAACTGTTCCACCCAGCTCGTGGACCATCGCTGCAAACTGAAATGCCCGCAGTGCGGGTTTTATTTGAGCTGTTCGGACTTCTACTGATTCTTAGCGCTCCAGCTTGGCGCTCATGGTGATGTTCGCATTCAAGACCTTCGAAACCGGGCATCCCGCTTTCGCGTCGGCGGCCGCCTTCTGAAAAGCTGCATCATCCGCTTTCGGGACGCGCGCGCTGACGTCCAGGTGGATTGCAGTAATGGCCCAGCCTGAGTCAAGCTTTTCCATCTTTAGATTGGCAGTTGTATTGATGCTCTCCGGCGTGAGACTGGCGGTCCCGAGCTGCGCCGAGAGCGCCATCGAAAAACAAGCAGCATGCGCCGCTGCGATCAACTCCTCCGGATTGGTTCCAGGTGCATCCTCAAAACGGGTCTTGAACGAATAAGGTAGATGAGAAAAGACCCCGCTGGGCACCGAGAACTCGCCCTTACCGTCCTTAAGACCACCCTTCCACACCGCACTCGCCTTACGTTCCATCTTCTTTTCTCCTTAGTAATGTTGGCTAGACGATTCTAGATGAATGAGGGAACGATTGCGCATTCCCGAAAACCGCATTCCTCTGTGATGCTTTGATTCCTCTGTGTTCTCTGTGCCCTCTGTGGTAATGAATTTGACTCTGATCACTCCCCACTCAACGCCCGCAGTGCCTTCCTCATCTCGCGGTTAATGCGCGCCGCTTCCTGCGAGGAGGTGTCTATTAGCTCGGCCCAGCGCTTGCCGTCACCTTCAAGTTTTCCTTGGCGAAGCAAGTAGCTGGCTTGCAGGATGGCTTCGAGCGAGTTACTCAAATCGTGAGCCAGGGTTCGCAATTGGGCGACTTCATCGGGCACTTCGCGTTTCGATCTCACCGTGCGCTTGACCGCCATTCTCACTCCAATCGCGCGATTCCATCCAACCCTCTTTGGTCCGTGAGTGGCGGCATGGACCCAGGCAGAGTTACCCCCGTGAAGTTTGACACTCAGTTCGCGCCTTGTAAGAATAGACATCGAAGTCTCTTCCTTCAAGGCGGTTCCGGCCGCCCCGCATCAGGTCACTTGCCGAAGTGGCGGAATTGGCAGACGCGCATGGTTCAGGTCCATGTACCCGCAAGGGTGTGGGGGTTCGAGTCCCTTCTTCGGCACCATTGTTTTCTTATGGAGCGCTTGCAAGCTAGTGTAGTGTCTGCGAAATAAATAAGCAGTCAACGCTTCCGCTTCTTGGACTTGGGGCTGGTGCAGCCGGGCCGGATCTGTTCCAAAGTCCGCC
>WNFJ01669862.1_pt1 | contig 13210 bp, 17 predicted proteins | sample 5400461 | NCBI WGS metagenome assembly WNFJ01 (sample SAMN13153349, study PRJNA577476) | soil metagenome | isolation source: 115 cm saprolite on Douglas fir-dominated hillslope | place: USA:California | collected 2013-09-17 | reverse complement strand
TGCAACGACCGCCACCACCCGAACTAGCTATTACAACGCGAGTGCCGGAGCCTACGTCATTCCAGCATCTCAGATCAGCTCCGTCGGCCAGGCCATCCTTACCCTGTACCCATCTGCGCTGCCCGCGGGCTCGCCTGGACTCAGTACCGGTTTCAACTACACTTCAAGCCCCACGCGTTCGCTCAACGACAACGAGTTTGACGCCCGTATCGATCATCAGATCACGGAGAAAGACCGCATCTTCGCCCGCTTCAGTTGGGACAATGCGTCACAGTTCAATCCCTCGGGCTTACCGGGCTTCGGTTCCAAGAGTTCCTTTACGAGCACGACGAACTTCCGCACCCGTGCGCGCAACATCGCCCTCTCGGAGACCCACATCTTCTCTCCGCACGTGCTCAATCAGGTTGCTGTCGGATTCAACCGCGACTTCAATACAATCCATGCGCTTGGTTATGGAACGAACGCCGCCGCAAACATCGGAATCACTGGCGCGAACCTCGGTGACCTCGCCACCTCCGGGATGACGCTCATCAGCGTCACGGGATTCAACCCCATCGGCGACCGGCTCTACTCTCCTTACCAGGGCGGCACCAACGTCTATCACTTCTTCGACTCCTTGAGCGTCGTCAAGGGCAGGCACAGCATGGTGTTCGGCTTTGACTTCCGGCCCATGCAGAACAATGGCCTCGGCGAGACCTATCTGCACGGACAGATGGCCTTCACGAAGAATTTCACCGCCTATAGCACCGGTACCAGCTTCGCGGCGACCATTACCGATCCGGCCAGCGGTATCACAGGTGCGAACGGAAGCCCGGTCGCCAGCCTTCTGCTCGGATATGCCAACGGAGGCAACCGTCAGAACCAGCTAAATAGTGGCATCATCGGTCGCCGATGGAAGGAGTATCGAGGCTATGCACAGGATAACTGGACCGTCACGCCGTCCTTTAGCCTGAACCTCGGGTTGGCCTACGGCATGACCACGCCCCTCAGCGAAGCGCAGTCGCGCATCGCAAACTTCGACGTGAACACCGGAACGTTTTTCGTCGCCGGCTCCCAGGCCACCACCTATCCTGGGACCGTGGCCGCCGACAAGTACGCCGGTATCGCGACCGACTATAGCAACATTGAGCCGCGCTTTGGCTTTGCGGCCAGCCCCTTTGGCCCGGAGCATAACACCGTGCTACGCGGCGGCTATGCCATCTTCCACGACACCTCGCACCTCGGCCAGTCTGCAGGGATTCACCAAAACCCTCCCTACACCAACACCTTCACCTTCACCACCAATGACATCAATCCCGGTCGCGTCCTGATCCCGGGTTCTACGATCAACGGCTTTCCGGATAACAGCGCGCCGCGCAACCCGACGACCTACACTGGCTCGCTGGTCGCCATGGACCGCAACTTCAAGCAGGGGCTTGTTCAGCAGTACAACCTGAACTTCCAGCAGGGCATGCCGAAGGGGATGGTCTTAACCGTCGCCTACGCCGGGACGCACGCGACACGCATCTTCAACAACGTCGGCTCCTTCAACGGCGCCGCACCGGGAGCGGGGAACAACACCGCCAGTCGCCGTCCTTTCACTACACTGAACGCCATCAGCGACATCACTTCCAATGGCTGGCTTGTCTATAACTCACTGCAGGCCAAGGTTGAGCAGCGCCTCCGTGACTTCTACTTCCTCGGCTCCTACACCTACAGCCAGGCGATGACCAACGGTGTCTCCGAGGCTGTCACTACGCTGCCGGGCTCTACCTATTTCCCGCTTACACTCGGCTCAAACTTCTACCATGGATCTCCGGTGCTCGTCTCCACGCCGGGAAGCCCGGCTGGCACACCCATCTCACCCTACGCTGACCGTGGACTCTCCTCGCTGCAGCTGCGCAACAACTTCACGGCCAGCGTCATCTACCAGCTTCCCTTTGGCAAGGGCAAGATGTTCCTCTCGAACATCGGCAGGCTGACCGACGAGGCGATCGGTGGCTGGCAGGTCAACAGCATCGTGACTACGCACAGCGGGTTTCCGCTTGCGTTCACCCAAGCGACAAATACCTCCGGTTCCCGGATCTTTTAGCTGGATGTAGCCTCTACGCTGGTGCCCATACCGTAAACAAGTGGTTCAACACCGTCTGCTTTGCCGCGCCTACTGCACAGCAGCTCGGCAACGCTCCGCGTACCGTGGGATACGGTCCGCAGCGCACCAACGTTGACTTCTCGCTCTACAAGAAGTTCGCCACCTTTGAAAATCAGAATTTGGAATTCCGCGCCGAGTTCTTCAACATCCTCAACCACTCGCAATTCGGTCTTCCGGACCAGGGACTGGGTAACTCTGCTTTCGGTGCCATCTCGACCACCGTCCACGAGAACCGGCAGATTCAGTTCGCGCTCAAATACCTGTTTTAAAATCGATGTCTCACAACCTCGATTCAACAACTGTGGGCAGGTTACTCTGTCCACAGTTTCTCTGAACGGAATGTGAATTCAGATGAGAAAGATGGAGGAACGTTCGTGCGTCTCCCAGCCCTGGTTGCAACAGCTCTTTCCTCCGCATTGTTCTTCTTCTGCGTTACCCTGCCGGCTCAAGCCCAGTCTCCGCGTTACGTGATCGCCGACCAGGACGCCTCGGGCCCAGGTGGCTCGGACATGGCCTCGCTGCTGGTCTTCCTGCAGTCGCCGAATGTCGATCTGCTCGGCATCACGGTAGTCTCCGGGGACAACTGGCTCGACGTTGAGGTTGCCCACGCGCTTCGGCTGCTCGAACTGATGGGCCGTACCGATGTGAAGGTCTACCCCGGTGCGGCATTCCCGCTCATCCGTACGCAGGAGTGGACCCGCCTGGCCTCGCAGCTCTTCGGCAAAACGACTTACATGGGTGCGTGGAACGAGAGAAACAAGCAACGCTGGGATGAGGTGCCCGAGCTGCAGGAAGGGAATCCCACGACCAAGGCGGCCGACGAGGACGCCGCTCACTTCATGATCCGTATGGTGCACCTTCATCCGCACCAGGTGACGATCTATGGTGCAGGGCCGCTGACCAATATTGCGCTCGCGATCCGTCTCGATCCGCACTTCGCCGAGCTCGCGCAGGAACTCGTCATGATGGGCGGAAGCATCAACCCGCACACCGATGCCGCCGAGTGGGTCAACGCACCGCGTCACGAGTTCAACTTTTGGTTTGATCCCGAGGCTGCCAGCATCGCTCTTACCGCAAAGTGGCCCAAGATCACCGTCACCACCATCGATGCGTCCATTCAAACGCACCTCAGCGGCGTCCTGAGCGGCATTGCCGGCTCGAGGAGCATTGCCGCGCAGTATTTGATCAAGTATGCCCGACACCACAACTCTTCCCAGTACGCATGGGATGAACTCGCGGCGGCAACATGGCTCGACCCGGCGATCACAGTGCGCGCCCGCGACGTCTATATGGATGTCAACGTGAACCACGGTCCGAACTATGGCGACGTCCTCACCTTCTCCGATAACGACAAGCCGAACCTGACGGTGCAAAAGGTGCATGCGCAGATCGACGTCGACGCCCCTCTCCTCGAGAAGGACCTCGTCGCCCTGTTCTCCGCACCCACACCGCACGCGCAGAACCCGGCGCCGCTTCCCGAAAAATAGGCCATCGAGATACGATGGGTACACGGAGCTTCCGATGAATTCAACCCAATGGCAGCCCGAGATTGACTCACCCACGCGCAGCCGTGCCGTCCAGGCCGCACAGGGCAACGCCGCCTTTGATCTTCTGCTCAAAGGCGGCCAACTCATCGACGTCATCACCGGCGAGATCCGTGCCGCGGACATAGGAATCGTCGGCCCTATGATCGCCAGTGTCCACGCACCCGGAACCCGCAGCGACGCGACCTTGATCCACGAGCTGGAAGGCCACTTCATTGCACCCGGCTTTATCGATATACACGTCCACTTCGAAAGCTCGCACATGCTGCCCCATCACTACGCTGCGACCATCGTTCCGCAAGGCACGACGACCGCCTTCTGGGACCCACATGAGCTCGCGAATGTGATGGGCGTCGAAGGCGTCCGCTACGCCACCGAGGCCAGCCGCGACCTGCCACTGCGCTGCCTCATCCAGGCGCCCTCGTCGGTTCCCTCGGCACCCGCCATCGAGGTCTCCGGCGCCAGCTTCGACCGTGCCGAGATGCGTGAGATGCTCGCCTGGCCTGAGGTCGTCGGGGTCGCCGAGATGATGGACATGAACGGCGTCCTCAGCGGTTCGGCGCGGATGGTGGCGATCGCTGAAGAGGGCCACGCCTCGGGCAAGCTGGTTGAAGGCCACGCCCGCGGCCTTACAGGTCCGCGTCTGCAGGGTTACCTCGCCGCAGGTATCGGCTCCGACCACGAGATCACTTCGGGTGACGACCTGCTTGAGAAGCTGCGCGCCGGCCTCGCCATCGAGATTCGCGGCTCGCACAACTACATCCTTCCCCCTATCGTCGAGGCACTCAGCAAGCTGCCGCATCTCTCCTCTCAGATCATGTTCTGTACAGACGATGTGCCACCCGATCATCTCGTCGCCTTCGGCGGCATCAAGGACGTCCTCCGCCGCTTCATCGCCGCCGGCATGAAGCCGCTCGACGCCATCCGCTTCGCCACCTTCAACGCAGCGCTGCACCTTGGCCGCCGCGACCTTGGGGCAGTCTGCGCCGGACGCATCGCCGATATCGTCATCCTCAGTGACCTCGAGGCCATCACAATTACGGATGTCTTCGTCTCCGGTCGCCACGCTGCGCGGAACGGTAGCATGCTCCATCCCGTCACCGCACCGCCAGTCGCCACGCCCGCCGGCAGCGTGCACATTCCGCCCCGCAGCGTCGAGCACTTCCGGCTCCCGGTCAAGAGCATCACCAACGGACGCGTCCTCCTGAAGACGATCAAGGGAGTGCGCTTCTCGGAGTGGAGCATGAGGGAGCTCGAAGTTCGCGACGGCTTCGCGGTCCTGCCGCCCGCCGATGCACCGAACGGCGATCTCAATCTCCTCTACGTCCAGCACCGCCACGGCCGTCACGAAGCTCCGCAGCAAGTCGCCCTTCAGGAAGGTCTTCCCCGCCTCAAGGGAGCGCTCGCAACCTCTTTGTCATCGGCGGCAACTCCGAAGATATGCAACTCGCTGCCAACACGCTAATAGCCTGCGGCGGAGGCATCGTCGCCGTGCAGGACGGCAAGGTGCTCTCCGTTGCGGAATTCCCCATCGCCGGCATGCTCTCTCCCAACCCACCTGAGCAAGTTGCCTCCGCCTTCACTGCAGTGCGCGAGGCGGCCGGCCTCGTCGCCGAGTGGAAGCCCCCTTACTGGATCTTTAAGACGCTTGAAGGCATGTCGCTTGCCTGCAACCCTTTCCCCTATCTCACCGACCTCGGTCTCGCCGACGGACTTTCGGGCGAACTGGTCGAGATCGAGCTTGCCTGATCGATCGCCCGACGATGCAGGCGTAGTGATAGGTAGCGATATTGCCCCCGTGTTCAGTTTGTTGGAGGTGGAATTCCTCTTCACCGACGAACCGATTGGATCAGCATGAGTATTCCAATACAAATTAAGCCGCAGTGAACGTACTTGAGGAAGATGTCTCCTTGCAAACGATGGTTTACAGCTCTGCCCAGAAATATTACGGGAAACGCGACCGGAAGAGAGACCAGATAGTAATGCGTCACAGCAGGAACCCATAACCCGGAAAACCAGTACCCCGCCATCCCGATGATGCTCGCGGGCAAAAAGTATCCTTGTAGGGTGGCGCGGAAATGTTGGGCAGACCAGCGACGCATGGCTCCGTAGATAACCAGCGGAGGTCCGTTCATTCCATAGGAACCTCCGAGCACGCCTGCACAGAATCCGCAGGCTAAAAGCCATGCGCGGCTGTCGCTCCGCAGTTCAGGCGGTTTTCTGCCAATCAGAAACCAACCAGAAAAGGCCAGAATGAGAATCGCCAGGGCAAATTTTATGGCCTGCTGATGAACACTGGGGTCCCGTCAGAAAACGGACAATAGAGCACGCTAAGGCTTCAGGGTCGCGCACAAAGACGCCTCCAGAGGAGTGACCTCCCGGCGCGTTTTCCTGAACATCCAAACTACGTCCCACCATCGACCTTTGGCGTCCTGGCAGGCGTGGCCTTGCGTGTCGGTGACGGCTACGAATTCTTGAGTCGCTGTCATGGCGATCGGCCATTTGAGGCCGGCCTCGCGTGCGAGGGTGCCGAAGGGTTCCTGCGTCATGTCGACGAGAATACCGTCCTCAATCGCCTGCGCTCGGGTGTACATGCTGATGATCTCAGCATCATCGAATAGTGAGGGCGACATAGAGCCTTGAGCCTTTCTCTGGAGGGTACTGTGAACGATAGAAGCCGCCACCGTAGCACCCAAGTTGCTCGCATGGGACGGGTGGCGGCTATCGCTGGTTTCGTCTTAGGGGGTCTGTGCTTTGCCAGGGATACCTCCGTTCGTTTCGAAAATTCCGTTGAGAGCTATCAAGACATCCGCAAGGGTTTCTCCCTGTATAGATCGATCGCTGCCGAGTTTCCCGCGGTTCCAACTGGCAACGGCTTCCATCTGCTTCCGCTACTGTGCCGCTGGCTCTGTCATCTCGTTATTCAGCAGGTCCCAGATGCGGCCGTTGTAACTGATACGGCCGATGTGTTTTTGCTTGCCGCCTGATCCTCGATATCTATGTTGCCTACCTGAGGCTGGTTTTGTTGGGGTTTTAGGATATCTGCGCAGTGGAGATTCTGCCTTATTTGCCTACTTTCGACAGGACTGCCTACTTTCGACAGGACAGACCATTCGACGCCCAAATTGTGAAATATCTATTTTGCCTACCCGTCGTGCAGAGGAAAATTGCGCGTGACCCTACAATTCGGTTTGGCCAGTTGAACCCGCCTCGCCTCGTCCACAACGCCCTCCGGTGCTGTTTAGGGTAGCAAGGACCTCACTGATGGGCGGAGCACTCCGGACATCGTTGGCAGTGATCCCGGTCAGTTAGCGCATTTTAGACTGACTTCGGTCGGAGCAACAGGCAGTAAGGTGCGGTTTGCCCGTTATACGCCCGGAGCTTTCGGCAGCGGTTCTCTGCTCGTCGTATCACGCCGTACTGAAACAGTGATAGGCCCGGTTCACCAACCTGAGACCAACCGGCTCCGCTGCACCTACTTGGCCTTCTCCATTTTGGCGTCGCTGCATAGGAGCGCTTCGTCGGATAGTAATGCTGAGGTTGATGCCATCCGTCGCGGCCGGCGTTAGCAGGATCAATTTTGGCCTTGACAGGCATTAGAGTACGTGCGTACTCTTTAATCGTGCGATACTCGCTGGAACACAAAGCGCAGAACCACGAGAACATTCTTTCCGTGGCCGCTCGCTCTTTCCGCGAGCACGGCGGTGACAGCAGCGGCATCGGGACGGTGATGAAGAAGGTAGGCCTGACGAAAGGGGGCTTCTACCGGCATTTTAAGAGCAAGGACGACCTGTTCGTCGAAGCGGTGGCACGGGCATTCGACGAGATGGGAAGCGGCATGCTGGAAATTGCAAAGTCCGCGCCCGAAGGTCAGGCTCTGCGGGCCATCATCGAATACTATCTAAGCCCGCGCCACGCGGATTCGCCAGGAATGGGTTGTGTGGTCTCCGCCCTAGGGCCAGAGCTCGCACGAAAGCCCTTGTCCGTGCGAAAACGGATTGAGGCATCGCGAGAAGCGTATCGCGAGCGGCTACTGCCATTTATCCCTGGTCAGACGCGAGAAGAAAAAGTGGCGAAGTTTCAGCTGTTGTTCTCCAGTATGGCTGGGGTGCTGACTGCGGTCCGGATGACCTCGTCCCCCCAAAGGCGTGAGCAGATGTTGATGGAGGCGAGGAACTTTTTTATAAAGTGCTTCGCTGAAGAGTAATTTTTTTTGTCCGCGAAGAGTACGGTCGTACTCTTTTCAAGAAGCAGAACGATAACCAGAGGCTATCGAGACTGAAACCGATGAAATTCATGATCCCTTTTCTCATTGCAATGCTACCGGTAGCGTCCGTAGCGCAATCACAGTCCGCGGTCGCCCCAGGCGTGCCCAGCGTGGCTATACCTAAAACCACCGAAGTTTTAGTCATTCAGACTCCCAGGCAGGGCGTGACCTTTCAACAAGTCATGGCCGTTATCCCGGCAGAGATTCGGGCAACCGTGAAGCTCTACCTCGACGGGAAAATCCGCCAGTGGTATTCCCGCGGCGATGGCAAAGGCGTCGTCTTCCTGGTTGACGCGAAGACCGAGGACGAGGCACGAACCATTATGGAAACGCTGCCACTCGCGAAGGAACAGTTGATGGATACCGAGTACATTCCCGTCGGACCCTTGATGCCGCTGAGGGCATTGATGGGCCCAGGAGCGCAGCAGTGACTCTCCTCGCGATAGCGCTGCTGCAGGAAGGGAACCCTTAGAAGGAGACGATCATGATCAAGGCAGTTCGGCAACTACGACGCTGCCCGTCTTCCACATTCAGCGGTTCAAAATCACGATTCTGTCGACAATGCTAGTCGGCGACACGACCGGCATCGGCGAATGGGGTTTCGCTGCCCTGGTCGATGTGGATGGCCATCGCATGCTCGTGGATACCGGCGCTCACCCGGATTCCGTGATCAGGAATGCACATGACCTACGCGTCGATTTGTCGGATGTGCAGGAAGTCATTCTGACGCACTATCACTGGGACCACGTCGGCGGCCTGCTCACGCTTCGTCGCGAGTTGATGAAGGACAATCCAAAGGCGCTTTCCATTGTCCACGTATCAGACGGCATCTTCGACAGCCGTCCGTCGGAAACCGGCGAGCGCAACCAGATGATCGCCATCCGCAAAGAATACGAGGCGACGGGCGGCCGTTTCATTGTGCACTCCTCCGGCGCGGAATTGATTCCCGGTGTATGGCTCACCGGTCCAGTACCTCGTGTCTATTCGGAACACAGCTGGAGCGGACCGGGAAAGGTTCTAACCGCATCCGGACTTGTCGAAGACGACATCCCGGAGGACTCGTCCCTGGTGGTCGATACCCCCAAGGGCCTGGTGGTCATCACTGGATGCGGACACGCCGGAATCGTGAACATCGTGACGTTTGCCGAGAAGCATTTTGCCGACAGGCCCATCTATGGCATCGTCGGGGGTCTGCATCTCTTCGCCGCCACCGATGAGGTAGTTGACTGGACCGCGTCCAAACTGCGGGGGTTTCACGTGGCAAATCTGTTGGCGGCTCATTGCACCGGGATCGAAGCCACATTTCGGCTGCGGCAGGACCTCGGCCTCAGCCGCAAAACGGCCGTGGTCGCGAGCGCGATGGTATCGAAGCCGGTCCCCTTGCCAAATAACCGGGCTTCATGAGCGGGTTGACTTCCGATAGCGAGTCGTTGGGATCCGTTCTAAACGGACAACCGGCTATTCGGAAGTTTCGACCTCAATTGCCGAGTTCAGGCCAACGCGCTCATTCACACGACATCAGCATTCACCTCCGGAGACCGCTCTCTTCAAAAGCTTGGATCAGAACCGGATTCAGCTTTTTTGTGGCATCCTACAAGGATAATTCTTTCAATTCGATCCTACACATGGAGCCAGCCATTGACATCGCCATGCCTCTCTTAATAGCCCATGAGCCGCGATAAGCTTCAATCGTGGCTCAGGACGGCGGATAGCACGCCGAGGCGGTTCTCGCGGAGGTTGCGGGCCAGATTGCTGGTCATGGCGGGGAAATCCGGTCCCATCACTACACCCAAATTCAGTGCACCAGGGTTCAGTCCACTCGGCGGCGCGCCTGCCATGGCCGCCTTGAACCAGTCGAGCGCGGTCTGGGTGTCGTCGCGCCAGAGGACCGTCTTGAACCCGGCTTGTTCCAGCGCCGTGCGCGTATCGCCTTCGCTGAGCAGGAAGCTGGTCGAGGCGTCGCGCGCCCAAGGGGCAGGATAGACGACATCGCCATCGCGAAGCACCAGGTCGTAGGTGACGAACCGGCCGCCGGGCGTCAGGATCCGGCGTACCTTCGCATAGAGCGCGGTGCGGTCCCCGATGTTCATCGCCACGTGCTGCAGGAATACCGTATCGAAGGCAGCGTCCTCGAAAGGCAGATGCAGGGCGTCGCCGACCTGGAGCGTGACGCGATCGGAGAGTCCGCAGCGCGCCGTCAGGTAAGTGGCCGCATCGATAAAGCCGGGGCTCAGGTCGACGCCTGTCACCTTACAGCCGAAGGTGGCGGCGAGATAGCGCGCCGGGCCACCGATGCCGCAGCCGAGATCCAGCACGCGGGTCGATGGATCGAGTTCGGCGGCGCCGGCCAATTCGGCGGTGGCGAGGACGCCTCGCGTATGGAACTGGTCGAGTGGAGCGAGCTGAGCTACGGTCAGCCTCTGCTCTTCGGGCGCGATCGTCGCGAGCGCCGACTTGATCCGGTTGGTGAGATCCGTGGCGCTATAGTGCTCGCGCACTTTGGTGGTGGTATCGGTCATAACGTTTCTCCTGAAACGGTTGTTGGTGCGGATGGCTGGTCCGAACTAGGCTGCGGCCGCTTCGCCAGCGAGGGACTGCGGGCGCACCAACCAATAGAACGCGATCAGGTGCGTGATCATCAGCAGAGGCACGTAGATCACCGGGATGGCGTAGGTGGAGGCCAACTGGCCTGCCAGCGCAGGAAGCCCTGCCTGGACGGCGCGGTAGTAGTCGAGGATGAGGTCGGTCGTTCCCACAAGATTGAAGGCGACGACAAATAGCCAAAAAAGCGGACGTATCCGTACCGTCAGAAGCGCCAACATGGCCAGCAACCCGGTCGCCAGGTCGCCGTAGGCGGCGAACGTGGCGAAACTAGCGGGCAGGTTGGGGCCGACGACGCCAGGAAGAATAAAGACGAGCCCGAAGAAGCGAAAGCTGTGTAGGGTCGCGATTGCCCGGTGCGCTTCGACTCGGCCCATCGACCTGAGCTTGGGCAGAATGTAGACGCCGAAGCAGAGCAACCACGCAACATAACCTAGAACGAGATGCAGTTGGAAGAGCGTTTGCGGCGACATTTGGCCTCCTGTTTAGTGGGATGATATATATCATCCTATGGACTCAGATTTTCTTCGCGTCCCCAACGTGACCTTCGGAGCCGATAGATTTGGCATTCGCTCGGAAGAACTCTTCCAGCGTCTGTGGATTCCGGCCCGTGACCTCACGAATAGCATTGGTAGCCTGGCGGTGTTCCTTACTATTCCGGAAGTATTGCCAAAGATGGGTCAGATGATCGAGTGCGTGGGGATTGATTCGCTCCTTCACTGCATCCGCCCACTGCTCGTCTGTGATTGGCACATAGCGAATCGGCCGCCCGATAGCTTTACCAAGGGTTTCGACAATCTGCCGCACTGTTAGAGTTTCGCTCACCAGCGGGTATACCTTTTCGGAGGACGCGTTGGAGGCAGCCAAAAGAGTTGCGGCAACGCGGGCTACGTCTTCGGCGCCGGCGAGCGGAATGACAGCGTCGCCATCGCCCCAGGGCAGGAACGCGGCATTTTGCTCGGCCACGCTGCGGCCGACAAGCGCGCGTACGTTTTCGTAATAGGGTGGCGCTTGAATATGAACGGCCCCAATCTGCGCCCAGTCGAAAATACGATCAGCCAGCCGGTGCTGCAAATTCCGGAATGACGGAGCGCGTTGAAGATCGCGAAATAAGGGATCATCTGGCGTACCCTGAAACTGCGAATTGTTCACAACCAACTCCACCCCCGCATCGCGGGCCGATGTGGCGAAGATGGTGGCGGCCTCAAGCAGCCCATCGGCCACCGGGTAGGTGAAGTAAGCGCGCTTCACATCTTTCATAGCCGCCTGGACCGAGGCCGGGTTGAGGAGGTCGCCCTCGATGATTTCTGCACCTTTTTGGCGAAGCTCGTCGGACCTGGCATCGAGTTTATGGACGAATGCGCGAACGGGAAGGCCCTGCTCGAGGACAAGCGTTGCGATGACGCGTCCGGTTGAGCCCTGCTGGCCGCCAGCTGCGCCTGTGATCAGAATCGGGTTAGACATTGGAGTCCTCCTTTCTTCGCATAGGATGATTCATATCATCTGATGGATTCGAACTTTCTTTGACCGCCGCGGCTGGTTGCATCGTGGGATGATCTCGAGCATCCTAAAATGAGCCATGCGTTACCGACCTGAACACAAAGTGGAAGTCCATCAGAAGATTGTGAGAGACGCCTCGCGACGAGTACGCGCCGAGGGTCTGAACGGCGCAGGGGTTGCAGCGGTTATGCGCGACACTGGTCTGACGCACGGAGGCTTTTACAAACACTTCGGGAGCAAGGATGAGTTGCTCCTGGAGTCGCTCCGCGAAGCTTTCCGTGAGATCGCCGACCGCTGGGCTCAAGCTGCGGAAGAATCTCAACCGGGGACAGCGTGGAAGGCGATTGTGAAGGCCTATCTAAGCTCGGAATACTGCGATCACGCTGAGCGCGGCTGCCCGCTGACGGCACTTGCCCCCGAGCTGGCGCGGGTCGACAAGAGGATGAGGGGACAGATCCTTGCCGAGCTCGTGAACTACAAGGATCGAATGGTTCCCTTTATGCCGGGCCAGCGAACTGCCGACAAAGAGCGTGCTTTCTTTTCGATCTTTTCAACGATGATCGGGGCAGTTGAAATCGCTCGCATGCTGCCAGAACCCGCGATGCGAGAGAAAGTGCGCGAGCGCGAGAGATTTTCTGTTGCGCAGCTTTTGATGTTTTGGGTCGATATGGCAGCGGCACAGAAGCCAATGCACGTACCCATAGACCGGTAAATCAAGAAACGCCGTTCTCAAGTGTTGCAGAACAGGCATGGCTGTTGAAAAACTCGTCTGCTGGAAGAAGTCCCAAATTGCGTCGCCTCAGGATGCCCTACAAACGATTTTCTCGGGTCGCCCAGGCATTTTCTATCCCCCAAAATCACGCCGTTTTTGTGGATATCGACCTTTTCAACACCCACAGGCTAATGCACTCGCCGAAGAATCTGCTCCGATATACGGCGTTACTATCAGAATGAATAGTCATGCAGGCAAAGACACATTGGGAATCTGTTTACGGGACCAGAACACCAGAACAGGTCAGTTGGTATCGTCCACACCTCGATACCTCATTGGCCCTGATCGAGCGTGTTGCGCCCAGCCATTCTGCCACCATTATTGACATCGGAGGAGGAGCATCGACGCTTGCAGATGATTTAGTACGACGCGGTTATGCCAATGTCAGCGTCCTT
>WNFJ01475672.1_pt1 | contig 13210 bp, 11 predicted proteins | sample 5400461 | NCBI WGS metagenome assembly WNFJ01 (sample SAMN13153349, study PRJNA577476) | soil metagenome | isolation source: 115 cm saprolite on Douglas fir-dominated hillslope | place: USA:California | collected 2013-09-17 | reverse complement strand
GCACGAAGCAGCCCAGGTTGGCAGTGCTATTTGCATTGAGGTGGGGAAAGACTTCACATTACCATACTATCGCGATCTAGGTGTCGTCTTGACGATTGGCATGACCCCCTACGAGGTTTTTCGCACCTATCTGCTGGCACATCGACAACATTTCCCCACAGGAGAAATGGATTCTCATGGAGCACAGCACGCTCCTCTACGCCACTGGGGCTACCATAAACACAATACCGTAACAGGTCCTGCACCTGTGGCAACGCAACTACTTCACGCCGCTGGCATCGCCTTCGCTAGCAAGTTACGCAAAGCTCCTATTGTGACCGTGGCCTACTGTGACAATGAAGCAACGACCGAGGCAGATTTCCTTGAGGCCATCCGTTTTGCTGGCCTCCATCGGCTCCCTGTTGTCTTTATCTGTGAACAGGATAGCACACAACCTCATACAGATACATCCTCTGCTGCTTCATATATAGGAGGATTGACGCTACCAGCAGGACTCACCCATCAACAGATCGTTGGCTCAGACATTGTCACTGTCTACGCTGCTATGTGCTCGGCCATGCAACGTGCTCGCCAGGGACAGGGCCCCACACTGCTAGAAATGCACGTCACCCGCTCAACACCTGACTTACATATACACCCCGCACAAGAGGAGAGCAACATCCACTTGTCCGATACAAGAGAATGCGATGATCCTCTGGTACATTGCCAGCAGTATCTGCAAGCACAAGGAGCTTGGGATGAGATATGGGCAAAACAGCTTTGCGCACGTATATCTTCTGAGGTTGAATCTGCATTGCAGGATGCGATGCGTGATACGCTGGTAGCTTACCTTCGAGAAGTCTCGCAGTTCTAAAAACCTCTGTCTCTACACTAGAGTTATAAGCTCTGACACCTGCCAGAGCAACGTCTAGCGCGATACGTGTGCGCAAAGGTGGTGGTGTAAGGCTCCCATACAAAATTGCATAGTTGATCAAGAAAGTCGTGAATAGATGAGATTGCACTGACTTAGCTGGTAATGTGACCCCTTTTGTGCTACCATTTCACGAGAAGATGATAGTCAACAGTCAAGTGACATTGCTTTTGTGGAAGGAATAGGTCTATGCCAGACATGTATGAACGTCTCCAGCTTTTACAGCAGTATAAACATGTTGCTATCGTTGGCGTCTCAGGGGACGCATACCGTCCCAGCCATTTCGTTGCCATTTATTTACAGGCGGAAGGATACAATATTATCCCCATCAATCCTCGTTATGCCGGAAAGATGTTGCTGGGCAAACATGTCTATAGGACGCTTACAGAGGCGAAAGAGGCGGGTGAGCAGATCGAGATCGTGGACGTTTTTCGCCGATCTGAGGATACGTTGCCCATTGCCAAAGAGGCGATCGAGATCGGTGCAAAGGTCGTATGGCTACAGCTTGGTATTCACAATGCTGAAACTGGCAAGCTAGTGCGTGATGCTGGTCTGGAGTTCGTGGAGAATCGATGTATAAAAATCGAGCATGCACGCTTCTTTGGAGGATTGCACACAGTTGGTTTGAATACAGGCGTCATTCTCGCATGCAGGCTACCTGAGACGCATAGCTCGCCTCCTTCATCAAGTTCCAGTTTGAATATAGGTGCAATCCAGGCGTGCAAGTTGCAATGATCTTTTAATGATAATTTAGGTCTTGTATAGAACTACTTCATCAGGAGAGAAATACAGCATGCCAGAAATTGACGGCGATCATGTTTTCGGTTTTGATACCTTGTCTGTTCATGCGGGACAGAGACCTGATCCAGCCACGGGCGCACGAGCTGTTCCCATTTACCAGACAACCTCGTTCACATTTGATGATACCGACCATGCCGCCCATCTCTTTGCCTTGCAGCGTTTTGGCAACATCTATACACGCATCATGAACCCCACCACAGCAGCATTTGAGGAGCGCATCGCAGCATTGGAAGGCGGTACAGCCGCGGTTGCAACTGCCTCAGGAATGGCAGCACAGATGGCAACCATGATGACATTACTGCGCCCAGGCGACGAGATTGTTTCCTCCAGCAGCCTCTACGGTGGCACACACACACAGTTTGATCTTACATTGCGCACCTGGGGTATCAACACAATTTTCGTGGACAGCACAGATCCTGAGAACTATCGTAAAGCCATCACTCCCCGTACACGTGCCCTGTACGGCGAAACAATCGGTAATCCACGCGGTGATGTGCTCGATCTCCGTGCCGTTGCCGATATAGCACATGAGGCGGGAATTCCGTTGATTGTTGATAATACCTTCGCCACACCGTATCTTTGTCGACCCTTTGAACACGGAGCAGACATCATTGTGCATTCTGCGACCAAGTTCATTGGCGGACATGGCACCTCCATTGCAGGCGTCGTAATTGAATCGGGCAAATTCCCTTGGGGCAATGGCAACTTTCCTCACATTGTGAACCCCTCCCCAGGCTACCACGGCGTACGATTTTACGAAACTTTTGGAGACTTTTGTTTTTGTATGAAGCTCCGATGTGAAACTGTACGTGATACAGGTGCCTGCATCAGTCCTTTTAATTCCTTTCTCTTGTTACAGGGTTTGGAAACCCTCTCACTACGCATGGAGCGGCACTGTCAGAATGCTCTCGAGGTTGCACGCTTCCTAGATGAGCATCCCTCTGTGAGTTGGGTACACTATCCGGGGTTGCCTGATGATCCCTCTTACCAGCTAGCTCAACGCTATCTGCCACATGGTGCCGGGTCAATCTTTACTTTCGGCGTGAAAGGAGGCTATGAGGTGGGCAAAGCAGTAATTAATAATGTACGGATCTTCTCGCACCTTGCCAATGTCGGTGATGCACGTAGCCTAATTATTCATCCTGCTAGTACGACACACCAGCAACTTTCCGAGGAAGATCAACTTGCAGGCGGCGTGACTCCAGATCTCATCCGCCTCTCAGTTGGTATTGAAAATGTGGAGGATATTCTATGGGATCTAGACAGAGCACTACGAGCCGCGACGAAAGATAGCTAAGGGGTTCCTTAAGCAGTTGCATGTCCAGGTATTCAAGATCGCCTGCAGTTGAAATATTAGAAGGAAACGGATACAATCATCAACTGCTAAAGAAACAAGAATGTGAGATGATAGAGCCATGTATACTTATTACGTTTTGCGTGGTACCCAGCAAGATAAACCCACCGAGCTTGATGGTGATATCAACGAAGAACTTTTTCCAGGGATAGATCTTGGAGATGCACCCGCAATCATCAATTTTCTGATCCAGAGACTCCGTACAGAAGGCACTACGGGAGCATGGGAAGAATGTGATCTGAGCGACGATATTTTCGACCATGAGGACCAATATATCTACTTCAACGATCGCTGGATACGCCGCTCAGATGCTCCGTGGCGCAAGGATAGGCTATAGGAAAAACATATGCCCATATTAGCAGGTTGGGTCACTGGTGAACAGGTTCCACAGGAAATAATTGAGCAGACGTTAACGGCTATGGGACAGGTGCTGGACCGTCACGGTGGTCAGCCAGCACGCACGGTCCATCCAGGAGCTGGTCTGATTGCTTCCTCTGATCCTGCCTACGCCATGCAGCACAATGACGATCCTCCTGTACTTGATTGGGTTCCTGATCGGCGTACGCTGGTTTATCGACGACCGCTTTCAGGCATGCATCCGCTATACTACATTGTAGACTGGCCAGCACAAGGAAACCTGCTCTTCGCAAGCGAGATAAAAGCACTCCTTGCAGTTGGAGTGCCACGCCGCTTGCACGTTGCCGCCCTCAGCACACTCTTACGCTACGGCTTTATCCCAGCCCCCTGGACCATCTTTAAAGACATCCAGATCGTCCCCGCAGGTTCGCTTCTGCGCTGGCAACGTACGAAAACAGTCCTGAACCATGCAACCGACTATCACCTCGATAAACCTCCATCAGGAGAGACTTCCCTTTCACAAATCCATAGGCTGCTGGATGAGGCCTGCGCCAACCTCCTCCCTCCTCACGAGCACTTAGCCGCAGTGACTGATGGAAATGGCGCTTCCGCCTTGGCAAGCATACTGACAGCCAATCACACTACTTCCCCATTCACGATTGTATCCCTTGGCTATATGAAATCCACACCATCAGAGGCATGGGCTCAAGCGGAGCAGATTGCGCAGGTATGTCAACGCCCATCTTTGACCATTGACGGAGTTGATCAGCCTGAGTTCTGGGCAGCCGTGGTGGCGGGGCTAGAGGCTCCTGCTGTCGATACTCGGCCCCTGGCACTCCACCAACTATTGCATACGGTGTCGGTGGAAACGGGAGCACGTGTTGTGATTAGCGGCCTGGGTGGTCGTACATTACTCGGTCCCTCTATCCATCAACCCATAGCATCAACCACAGCTTCAGGAACAATTGACCTCCTAGAGCAGTATCGTTGCAGGCTGGTAGATCAAAGCCAGCAGAGTCTAAAACTGTGGTCTGCCGATATAGCAAATCTTTTGGAAAAAGAGGAACCGTGGGAGGAAACACTGCACGCTCGCAAGCTGGCACGGCATGCTGCACAGTTTGCTGATGCTCAACAAGGCTTGTATTATCTCGACTTACATTTGCGCCTGCCTGATCTCATGGTACACACGATGCACCAGCTAGCAATGGAGGAGCGTATGGTCGTGCGCTCTCCTTATCTCACGACACACGTTCTGGATACACTGACACGTTTGCCCGCGATGCTCGACGGTGTAGTGGCGAAGGAGCACATTCTGGCGATACTCACACAGCAGTATATTTCTAGTACGCCAGAGACAACAGCCGGATTACCGTTAGCAGCTCCCTGCTCCTCACTCCTCCGCATCGCCGACTCTGACCTATTACAACAGGTGCTCTCACCTGAGGCGGTTCGAGCCAGAGGGATATTCGATCATCAAGCTGTAGAAGCGCTTATACAGCAAGCTACAGGAGATACTGTACCACGAGAGTTTCTTCTGGTATTTACGACACAATTACTTTTCCAGCTATTTGATATGACAATAGATTAAAAAAACGTATAATAAGACAATGGATTAATACATATATTAGCGGAGATCTCAGGCGACCACCAGAGCTATCCCATTGACTCCAAATACATGCTGAAACCCTGATCAGGTGATCGGGAATGTAATGGACAAGCACCATGCAATCAGAAACGCGCTGAGAATAGCAGTCACGAGCGTAGCCCGCCTGTTGCGATAGAACTGGATACTGAAAGCGATTAGCATTAGAAAGAGCAAAAACAGTACCGGTAAAATAATGCTTAAAAAGCTCAGACTCGGTATCAGCTCCAGCGAGACGAATAGTCCACTTACCAGGAAGACTTTACTTCCTAGACTGCTCACAATGGCTCGCCCCAAGCTGCGTTCCTGGTAACCACGATTGACGCTTTCATCAAGCAAGAAGAAGGGTAGTATCAGGACAAAGACAATGGCAAAGCGCCACAGGCGCGGCACTGTAAAACTCAAGTTTTCCCAGGCAAAGGTAGTGATTTGACCCAACGTTAGATACAAAAAGACGGAGAGTACGACGCTGACCACCAGTTGCTGCCAGAACTGCTGGATTGAAGGGAGCGGTACAAATCGCCTAGTCAGCCACAACAGCAGGCCCGCAATGAGCGCCGTCAGGAAAAAATAGCCGGTCATGTAGTCGACCAGTAAAAGTCCAACGAAGCTGAAAGGCTGCCATTTATAGAGGATGCCAATAGCTCCGGCTATACCAATCAGCAAACAAATATTGTATAGCAATACGTCGACCCAACTGCGTGGCCTGGCAAGCGGGTGCAATTGAAAGATGTCTGCCAGCAACGCGCTCAATGGTAAGATCGACAGGAGGATACCAGCGATTCCACAGATGAGCCAGAATAGCCGGACATTAGACTGCATCTCATCGCGTGCGACCTCCTTAGGATACGCTCGTTGCACCCAGTGCAGCATCTCTTGAAATGTGCTGCTGGCGTTGAGGATGGTGAGATGGTTTAATCCAGACAAGATATTCAAGCGGCGACCAGTGCCATGCGTGGGATCGCTACATTCCACTGGTGTACTATGTATACTCGAAAGATTGCATGCCTCCTGTATCAGGCGCTGGCTGTCGCTGATTGCACCCAGTATGTCGTCTTCGCCAGCTAGAATCAGCAAGTTCTTCGGTTGCTGAAGTGTGGGGTACTCCTCACCTACTGGCGATACCAGGATAGTCGTTATGATATCAGGCTCATTCACGTGGGCCATAGCGTAGTCGCCCACCACTACCGATCCCATTGAATGGCCCAGGAGAATGATATCAGGTCGCTGGTTTGCTTCCATGTGTGTACGTACGTATGTGATGACTTCATTGAGCGCGTCCAGATTATTTTGTGCAATGCGCGGTGATGAGAGATCGTTGGGGAAGGTTACAGGAGATTGACCATGACCTGGAAAATCGAACAGATAGGCCGTAATGCCAGCGCGTGCCAGTTCAACACCAAAACCTGTCATTAACTCTTTACTGCCCGCAAAGCCATGTGCGATGATGGCCGTAAGGCTGCTACTCCTCTGCTTGGGCTGCATCTCCAGCACTGGTACGGGGATGTCTCCCTGAATGGTAAATGTGCTACGCGTGATCGTCTCTTCATAATTGAATAAGCGGCTAAAGCTGAATAAGAAAACGCCGAGGCAAATGAGAAACAGCAATAGATACAATGCTCGCCGTTGTTTCTGCTTGCGTTGTTGTAATGATGAGGTTTCCCTCTCGCTAGAGGAGGAGTTTTTCATCGCTCGATTTGCCATAGTCTCTCCTTCCCGTGAATATGGTTTCTTCGGGGGTCGTTCAGACATCTGTGCACTCATGCACTAACGCAATTCTGCTCAGATGCTCATTCCATGTCTGTAGCATCGACACGTCAATGTGTCAGGGAGAGAAAGAGGTTCTACGGATCAATAGGGCTTCCCAGGAAACAATTCCTGCCATACCCCTCGTAGAGTTAGCTGCCCAGACGGAAAGCTACTGGGAGCAGATCATCAAGTCGTAAATCTTTATCAATCCCATCCACATAGTACACTGCTTCAGGTGCGAGTTCTGCTAACCATTGTCTACAGGCTCCACATGGTGTTTTCTGGACAGCAGGTGCGCCAGGAGGAGCGTCAATACATGCCACTGCTACGTGAGTAATCGTCGGTTTCTGTGCAGAGTGGGTTTCTTCCAGATGCTGAGGTGGGATACTATAGGTTGCACATGCTATAGCCAGCGCGGTACGCTCAGCGCACAACGCTAGACCAAAAGAGGCATTCTCAACGTTTGCTCCTGTAACAATACGTGGGCCACCTGGCGCGGCCACAATTACGGCGGCGCCAACACGAAAGTTTGAATATGGTGCATAAGCTCTCAGAGCTGCTTTCCTTGCTTCAGCTAGTAAAATGTCTCGCACTAGAGTTCTCCCTTTATGAATATTAAGTGCAACTTCGCACCTTAAAAAGAAGGGCGCTGGAAGTCCCATCCCCTTGATCCGCCTCTACCTCCAAGTCAAAAATCTTTCGTCGGTATTTGGGTATCCAGATCAGATGATACCCAATCATATAATGCGTCCATCTGGTAATTGATGTTTAGACTAATTTGGCTTCGAGCAGCCTGCAGAGCGGGCTCAGGCCCATTTATTAAAAATAGCACTCAAGCAGCTTCCCAGGCCGATCCAGACGAATTTAGTCTAAACTCCAATGGTAAGGGCTCTGACGTTTACCCGTAAAGCTCCTATTACCCACAAACAGTGAGATTGGAGGGGGCCTTGATCCAGATGAAAAAGATGTATTTGGAGTAAACGTTAGAGCCCTTCCATCTGGTTTTCCCCACTTGCAAACTACCTGTATCCATGATAGCATCATAGCATGAATACAGTGCGTGTGTATAGATTACAACCCACCCCAAAGCTGTTTGCTTGCTTGAAAGCTGCTCAGATGGAAGCAGCCCGTGTGTGGAACCTGTGTTGTGAGATCCATAAGCAAGCAAGAATGACTCATAGTAAGTGGCCCGGTCGCAATGAATTGCAAAAAGCAACCAAAGGACAATTTGCGCTGCATAGTCAATCTGTGCAGATGGTTGTGCATGCCTTCCTTGCCAACATCAATACCACACGCGAGCTTCGCAAAACCCATCCTCAGATGAAGATGAAATACCCCTGGCGTGAGAAGCACTTCTATCCGGTCAAATGGCCTGCTCAAGCTGTAAGCAAAGAGAACGGACGAGTGGTTCTGCCGATGGGCAAAGGACGTCAATCCATCATCTTGCCAATTGAGCTGGAAGATCACTGCGGTGCCTGTAGCCTTGTCTGGAATAACGGTTTTGAACTGCATGTCTGTGTCGAACAGCCTATAGCACAAGAAGCACCGGGGAGTGTTCATGCAACGGTAGACTTGGGTGAAATTCATCTTGCCGCCGTCTCGACAAACACAGGTCAAGCCATGATCGTCACCGGACGCGGTATTCGGTCTCTCAAACGTCAGAGAACTAAGCAGTTGGGTAAGATTGGAAAGCGACAATCCAGATGCAAGAAGTACTCTAGACGGTGGAAGAAAATCCAAAAAGCCAAGAATAAGATCAAGGCAAGAGCAGAACGCCGGATTCGTGATATGCGACACAAAGCCACCAGATCCGTCATCACCTTCTGTCAAGAGCAGAAAGTCGGCTCTCTCTTCATCGGTAATCCTCATGGTGTCCGCAACAGGGATAGCGGCAGGCACCACAACCAACGCATGGCCCAGTGGGAATACGGCAAAGATATCGACTACCTGACCCATAAGGCAAAACAAGCTCACATCATGAGCTTCACTGGCTGGCTCCGAACGAGGAACAAGTAGCCAGTGTCCTGTCTGTGAGCATAAACACAAGCCCAAAGGAAGAAATTGGGCATGTAAAGCTTGTGGCTTTACCGGGCACCGTGACATTGTTGGATCGGTGAATATGCATACGCTTGCATTTGATGAGCATGTAATCTTTCCTCGTTCCGTTACGTATCTACGCCCTGGCCCGTCTCGGCGTAGTAGGAGGGCAGACGCGCCCCTGGCATCTTCGGATGCTTGTTGTCTGAGTCAGCCACCGCATCAACCACTGCTAGTCTGAGCAGATTTCTTCGGAAACAGGCCATACCGTTGGAGTGACTCAGAAGCTCATCCCCTTTTAGGGGAGAGAGAGTCGTCACCTAATCATTAACCCTGGGAGGGCCTGATCGGGGAGAGAAAAACCGTGAACTCAGGAGACAGTAAATAAACAACTCATCTATAGTATGAGCGAGAATACCGTCTGTAAACTGCATTGTTCACAAGCAAAATCATTCTTCACTCTATGAGTAGTAAAACACACAGAGGTTAACTAATCATTAACCCTGAGTTAAACTTTCGCTCATTTAGCGCTCCCCTTAGCCCATCCTCTCGTGCGGAAGAACCAGATAGCAGCAGCGACAAAGGCCAATATGAGCACCAGGGTGAGAACACTCTCGGGTGCGCCCATCGGCAACGTTGGTAGCCATGATGGCAGTTGATGAGATTGCTTATGTGGACTATCCATAACAGCCATTGGAGTCGTACCAAAGGGAGCTAGGCGTATTACGTCATTAGAGCTAACGCCCAAGTCATAGGTGACCGCCGCCTCGGGAGCATCCAGGCTGAGGTAGGTTAACCAGCTATTCCTTGGCACCCAGCTCATGTTACGGTCAGTCGAAAGGTCATGGTAGAGCTGGTCAGACATTTGTTCCTGGAATGCTACCTTGAAGCCTGGGGCACCGGGGATCTCGCTGCCGACAGGGGACTGTCCGATTTTTGCGTTGAGATCACTTGTGGTGAGAGCCTTATCAGTCAGCATATAGAGATCGGCCTGGACTTGCTGATCATCCAGAGCCAACACTTCGAGGGGAACCCAGGGATGTGCTGTTTTCATGGTAATCAGGATTGGAGCACCATCCCCGACAAGCTGGTGGCGTGCATTGGCCGCAGCAGTATCATACTTGGCAGCCATGAAAATCGGACTACCTTTTGCATAGGTCAGGAGATGCACACGGGTGTCGCTATTCAGGAAGAAGCCATTACTGGTTGACCAGTTCAGCACTTCCTGGCCATTGCCCTTGATCACTGTAATATTGAGCGCCTCGATCTTGACCTGCTCTAACACCTGAGCAGAGGCTCCAGCGGCAGAGGCGGCCAAAGGTGCCAGAGTCTCGACCCGTGGATGGGTCTCGCGGAAGAGGCGTTGCAGTGTCCAGGCCCCACCCGCCTCGATCTTGAGCGGTACAGCTGGAAGTGGGACAATCCAACCTAGATTCTTAACATCACCCTGGTAGGTAAAACTGGTCATGTAGTGCTCGATGCCATCATGCCAGGCAACCAGGGTCGTAGCTCTCTCCAGACGGACATCTCCATCTGGGGCTACTAGTCCCCCGCACGCAAAGGCCGATTGAGATTGCAAAATAAAGAGTGCAAACGCGAATATGAGGACAGCAAACCTTTTAGTCATCGTAGTTATCTCCTACTTTTTAGAGTATTCACTTACGATGACGATACACTCTACGGAAAAGTTCCCTTCTTCCCTTGTTTCATGCCTAAAAGGGAAAGGTTCGACCAGACCATCGATACCTCTTTTGGGGTGGACTAGTCGAACCATAAAATGGGCCATCCGTTCATGAAGCATAAACTGAGGCAAAGCTTCAGTTTATCGTGCACATCAGAACAGTAGTGAAACGACAATTCACATTAATCTTACCGGGAGTAGTCGACTCAGGGGAAGGAGTAGGGGTACTCGGTATCTCGTTAGGCTTGGAGGGGGTCCCAGATGCAGATGCAGATGCGGCCTTGAAATCCCACAAATTGGGCAGAAAGTTTGAATCTTGCGGAATCTTTTTATCCTCATTACCACTGCCACTAATGAGAGCTTTCAGGTCGGCATTGGTAATACTTTTGGCAAAGTCCTGTTGACTTTGAATAGGTGTTTTGTCTTTGGTAGAGAGCAGCTTCTGTAGTGCAAGATCGTGCAGAGAATCCTGAATTACCCATTGCTTACTACCTTTTGGAGACTCGTCTAGCAGGAGCGAGGCAAAGGCAGAGCTTTGGTTTTGGCAAACTCGAGTGTCTTGATCTTCCTCCTCGTCTTGTCCGTCATGATAGTAAATGAAACAAAAATCCTTAAAAGCTTGCTTTAGCAATTTTTTTGGTCTGATGGCTGTTTTGTTGAGCTTTGTTCGACCAATGTGTGTTTGGCGAATGAATGCTGAGATGGGCTGATCAAGAGCTCTGTGGCTATGGTGGAAAGAATGAGCATGTTGATCGCTCCTCTAATCAACAGAGTTGTGCTCTTGTTAGACAAAGAAATCTTCATGGTATCCTCCAGATGTGTGTCACAAATCGACAAGGCAGTCTAGAAAACGATGGGGCCCACTGCTATGATCTGCTGTACTTCCAAGTATACCCAAGAGATCTGGTATTTACTAAGGACAAAGAGGACAACTTCTTGCAAGATCATTGAAGCCTTCAAATTGTCCGTAAATGTCCGACAGTCCTACCTACTCGTCCCGCCTCATGAGTTGGTTGGGAAAGGGTCTCGATACCTAACTTAATGAAACCTTTTCTTTGTATGATGCGTGTTAATCCCAATGTTGCCAAGTCTGTCTAACACGATACTGAAAGGAAAAACTATGTGGCCATATGATCAAAACAACCAACAGATGTATCAACAGTATGCCAACCACTGGGATCAAGGTACCTACGCTCAGATTCCTGACCAGGAAGCATACTACAACTATAGACAGTTTGCGCAAAATGCACCGCCACAGATGGTGCAACAGGCGCATGAACACTATTATCAACAGATGCCTCAAGAGCAACGTGGAGGATTGATACAAGGACTCCTTGGGAATCTGATGCAACGAGGTATCACGCCACAGCAGATGGGGATACAGCACACTGATCCCTATAGTATGTCCCCCCAAGATGCTGCACGCGTGACTGGTTATGCACAACAGCAACAGCCCGACCTGCTACACCAAATAATGGGACCTGGAGGTCCGCTTGGGAGTACAGGTGCGAAGCTAGCGGCTGCTGGAATCGCGGCCTTTGCAGCCAAACAGATACTTGGTGGTGGTATGAAAGTGTAAAGGACATTCCCTTTATGTCTTCAACTACTCGTCCGCTTGCCGTGTCACGCACAGAAGCCGTATCGTCCAAGTGGGCACGTCGATGCGACATCCCTATTGCCATTCTCGCGTGGACGGCTTTAGGGTATCTCGTCCTATGGAGCATGGGACACATTGCTCGCACACTTCTCCTCTTGACCATTGCGGCGCTACTCGCCTATGCCCTTGCCCCTGGCGTCAAAGTACTGCAGCATTTCATGCCGCGCTTCCTGGCGATCTTGATTATGTACCTTCTTGTCCTCGGGGCTATCAGTTTCCTGCTCTACTTGATCATCAGCACTGCGATAGAACAGGTCGGTTCGCTGGCCTCGAACGTCCAGAAGTGGCTGACACCAAAAAGTGCAGCCCACCTCTCCCCTCTAGAGCAGACGTTACACACCATTGGCATCTCGCCTGAGCAAATCACATCGTTTCGTACGCAGATAACCAGCCGACTCGAAGAGGCAGCGAGCAGCGCTGTTCCTCTTCTGACCAGTTTCTTTGATGCCTTTTTGAACATTGTCCTGGTGGCAGTGCTCAGCATCTACTTGCTCATTGATGGCTCTCGTGCGTCTAACTGGATACGCCACAATGCACCACACAGAGCACAAGCCAGTGTGGTGCTCTCTACAGTGCAGCGTATTGTCGGTGGCTACATTCGGGGTCAATTCATTCTCGCAGCCTTGATCGGTGTCCTTGTTGGCGGCGGGATGTTCGTCTTCCATAAAACATCCTTTCTGGGGACCCATCCCCTTCAGGGGATTGGGAGGAAAGAAAGCTGCCCGCAGGCTGGGAAATTCTCCATCATGCACTCCGATGTCGAGTATCCGTAGCCGTCTGCCTTTTGGAGCTTTCGGCAATAGTTCTTTCCAATGTCAGGAACCGTTCCTGACTTTGCTGCTATGGTGAATGACCCACTTGCCTTGGCCGACATTCTCCCAACATGCGTCCCTGCACGCTTAAGATGCGAGGGGACAATAGCTTTCACCATGTCCCCTGTCTTAAAGCCGTGCTTAGGATGTTTCTCCTTGGGATCGGTGCGAGGAAAGCCGTACTTGTTCATCAGGCACATCTGCCTACAC
>WNFJ01731059.1_pt1 | contig 13211 bp, 8 predicted proteins | sample 5400461 | NCBI WGS metagenome assembly WNFJ01 (sample SAMN13153349, study PRJNA577476) | soil metagenome | isolation source: 115 cm saprolite on Douglas fir-dominated hillslope | place: USA:California | collected 2013-09-17 | reverse complement strand
AGCTGGTATTCGGTGGATTCTGGCTTAGCTTCATATTCGCACCTAGGCACTCTCAAAAAGAGGCCGACTGGCGAATTGGCGGTATTGTAAGCCTGCCAAGCAGGTTGTCAAGTGGCACATCGGTAGCCAAGGATTCGCCGTGGGGCTTCCCGCGGAACCGGAAAGTTAAAGTCAAAAAGTTAATGAGCCGCTCGTGTCTGAGTTCCTTGAAACGAGTCATTAAAGCTTTACGCACGTGTTGTGTCAGTGACCAAATCATACTGAATTTGGAATTTCAAGGGTCAGAAAAGAAGGGAGTCGCTACTGGCCTTCTACAGAATTCGGGATATTGCCTGGCGACGGAGGAGTGGGTGGTTGCTGGGACGATGATCGGTGCTTTCCAGCCCCGGTGTTGACTGCCGTACAATAGCGAGGAAAAGGCTCCGTCCAACCCTTCTCCCGAGCTCAAATGCCGGCTGATCCTTCTCCGCCGGCAACCCGTCTTTCCACAGCGGCGTCAGCATTCGCTGCGCTTCGAATTCCCTTGCTTTTTACAATGGCGATCACTTCCCGCCACGATTGTGTGGCCAGCGGGTCCTATCTTTCATGACAATCTTGGAGGCAACCAAGCTTTTCTAGGACAATGAGGAGTCCGAGGAACTCCATTGCAGTGGCGAAACCAAAAGTAATCAGATTCAGTGTGATGTGCTGAATAAGTAGCCACTGCAGAGGTACAAAGACTGCAAAAGTCACTGCAACCACGATCCAAAACCGAGTGCGCTTCCAAGCTTGGCGATTCTCCTTGATCGCATAGCCGAATATTACAGTTGTCGAGAACACAAGCTCGAACCGCGCTACTGAGAACGGCATTGTCAGGGGCAGCCCATGAGCTTCCTGATACCACCACCTCAAGAGTAAAGCACCTACGATCGTGCATGCGATCGCTACATAAAGAATGTTGTCACGGGTCGTCCGCTTCATACTCATGCTCATTGTGAATTAGGTGACCGGAAAGAGGCGTAACACCCACCATCCAGGCGGGTGCGGATCGTAGAATTGAGGGCCATCGCCTCGTGAATGTCTAAAAGGCCCACAGTGGCTACCTCCCCTATCTTCAAGGCTGTTTCTCCCCTCTCTAGATATCCTCTTACTATGGAGGAGCGCAGCGGGACCCTCAGTTCTCTTCCCGCAGCATGGGAAACAGCCTTGTTATAGTGGTAGAAGTTCGCGAGTTTCGCTGTGCTCGCGATTGCAGTGTCGGCCTCAGCAGCGACCAGGCCCATTTCGTTTGCAAGATTACTCCCAAACGTTGCCGCACAGAGGGGCTTGCCGTTAGGCCCAACCAGGGGATTCCTCGTGAATAGAGCCTTAAAGAAATCGCACCACCAACAACTCTGTGGCTGGGGCGAGAGGACAACAGACCCACTCTGGAATGCCTTGAGAGCATCCGCGAACAACTGCACATCATTAATATATGTGTAGACGTCTTGGGTCAATTGTTGGATCAGGTTCCCGTTCAGGTCATACATCTGTGCATATGGTCGTTTTGTTACTGACCAAGCTCCCGCGAGCCTGTCGAATTGGTCAAATCCAAGACGACCTCCGTCAAAGGGGAGTATGTTGCCACATGGCATGTTGAGGCCATCCATGCTACACATCCATACTTGCCCGCCCATGAAATCTCCCACGAGACCGGTCGGGTCATTTGCGTTTATCGGATCATTCATGACGTACGCATATCGGTTCCACGACTGTGGATTGCCTGGGTTGGCAGAGCCGGTGCCTAAAGGATCGGGAGTTAACCAACGGCCTTGGGCAGTGCTGTACTTCCGGAAGAGTGTGTGGTTCAGGTTAGTCTCAGGATCGTAAATGTCGTCTGTAAAACCATTGTAACTCCAGTTAGTACCGACGCAGTTAACGCCGTCGCCGAAGGCGAAGCCTGGACAGGTTTGGGAGACCGTACCGTTCAATGCGGACATGACGCGCTTGGTGCCGAGCCAATCGCCGTGCATGAAATTCGTGGTCCCGCCGGAGTACGTCGCCAGATGCCTGCCTCCAGCGTAAATCTCGCCGTAGGCCCAAACTCCATTTGCGATCTGAATGATCATTCGCCCGTCAAGATCGTAGAGGTATTCTCCGTTGGGGCCATGCACGCGGCGCCCCTCGGCATCGTATGAGTACGTGGCCACGACCGCGCCACCTTGCTTGACCTGAAGCAGGTGCCCTTCCGCGTCCCATGTAAACGAGTTTCCCAAGCCATCGGTCATGATCTCTCCCAGTGCATCATAGGTCACGCCACTGTCGGGAGTTAAGCGATTGTTCGCATCAAATGCGTAGTGCGGAGAGGGACCGCCCTGTGGGGCATTCTGGTGCCAGCGGTTACCGTACCGGTCGTAATCATAGGTGAAAGTCTGCTGGCCGGAGCCCTTGTTGGAACTCGCCAAACGGTTGAATGGGTCGTAGCCAAATATCCAATTGCCATTTACGAAATCGTCATCGGAAGTAACCTGGCCGTCCGGGGCGAGCCCTAGAGTGTAGGCGTAAACAGGAGTCCCCCCACCCGCCAGCGCGGCGTTGGCGCAGCTGGAAAAGCCAGGGCAACTTGCCAGGAAGGAATTCACAACAGAGCTTGAGGAGGCCCCGAGCGCGTAATTCTGGCCGTTCTGCTTGGATGCCACTGAGATAGTCGTCGATCCCAGAGGACATTGTGCTGGGATCCCATTCGTGCTGGCTGTAGCAGAGGCTCCGGTATCGCCGTTAATTGCGTTGCAGACACCCTGCGCAATGGAGGCTGCCGTGGTCGCAGGCCCCGACCACGAATAACTGTCCGGATGGTTGTTCACCGAGACAGTGGTTGACCCGTTGTCGTAGGCAGTTTGATAGACGTTCTGTCCACCGGTCAGCATCGCACCGGAGTTTGCCGTAGTGAACGACGGCCCGCTAAAGTCGGCCGAATCGAAGGTGTCGGAGGACGCGAGCGCGTAACTATTACCTCCCGGTCCTCCAACCTTGGCTGTAAGGTTCACCGTGGCCCCCGAGGCTGCCGCCGTAACGAAAGCTGCGCTGTCACTGTTGATGCTGCTGGCGAGGCCTGCGGCGATGGAATTAGGAGTGTCGTTCGAGCCGAAACCATAGGAATCTGTGTGACCACCGACGGTGATATAGATGCCTCCAGAATCATAGGTCGTGCTTGGGGGAATGGTCACCCATTGAATGCAGTTGCCAGTATCATCGTACAAGCCGCAATAAGTACTGCCAGGATTGAATACAGACTGTTCGCCGCCTGAAATCGTAACGCTGCCCGTCGCCGGGATGGCCTGTACGAGCTGCTGATACGTCTGCAACGTTCCGCTAATCAAGACGGATCCAGTCCCGGGCTGGCCATTGGGGGCCGAGCCCAGGTACGAAGTCAACAGGCCGCGCGGTGAGAACCCCGTGGTCTCCACGACGCCATTTCCCAGGGTGCCAGTAATCACGCTGGGTGAGTAACTGACTTTGCTGAGTAGCGTAGAAGGATGCGTGGCATCACTCAGAGAACTGGTCAGCTTCGCAAGCCGGCTGGCGACGTTGTAAGAGTTCGTGAGCGTCACACCAAAGCCGTTGCTGGCCTGGGTCACATTTCCGAGAAAATCAAACTGATAGCTCAGGGTATAAGGCGTGAACGGGCTGGCATTGCAGGTATTGGGCGTGCATTGAGCGTTGAGGTTCGGACGGCCCATGGGGTCATAGCTGAAGATCTGTTTTGCCGGCAAAGCGCCGCCGAGGGATTCGGAAGTCAGTCTGCCGATGGGGTTACTCAATGTCGTGTTCCAAACGCTCGCTTCGTCGTAGTTGAAGCTCGCCGAGGGCGTATTGACGGGATTATTTACCGGGTCGCTGCTGGAGTAAGTCCGGGTCGAAAGCCGGTGCAATGCGTCGTACACATAGGTCGTAGTCCATGTCACGGATCCGCTCGTTTGGTTCGCCGCCGGCTGCGTGCGTGTCGCGAGCAGGCCATCGGCGTTGTACGTGTAAGTAGCCGTGCCGGCTTCCGGAGTGGTTTCAGAAGTCATCTGCGAAAGGCCGTCGTACCCGTAAGTCCGGCTGGCCAGAGCGCCTTGCGTAACGCTTGTCAGGTTGCCCAGCGTGTCGTAACCGTAAGAGGTCAAAAACCCGCTTCCCTGTATGTCCAAACCGCAGTTGGCGGGCGTTCCGCCGCTGCCCTGCAGCGCCGCTCCAATGTAGATCTCGCACACGGCGATCAGTCGGCCGAGACCGTCGGCCTGGGTGATCCGGCTGACCCTAGTTGATCCGTTGCCCTCATCCTGCACTTGCACGGCGCGTCCGCTGAAGGTCGTGACCACGGAGTTTCCATCCGAGTGTGTGACGGATGTCGTACGGCCCAGCGCGTCATAGGCGAAGGTATCGCCCGCGCCCGAGCACACCTTCGCGGTCGACCAACCGCTGCCCTGGTAGGGGTACGATTGAAAGTCAAGCCTCCCGTTGCTGTCGTAACAGAAGTCCTGCTGATCCCAGGGACTCGACTCTCCATTCTGGCTCGCCACGCGCGAGACCCGCCCGAGACCATCCAGCAGCGTGGCGGAATAAGCATTGGTGGAACTGGTCATGCTCTTCTGCACGTCCGTCTGGTTAGGATTCACATAAATGAAGGTTGTATTCCCGCTGTCGGGATAATTGATCTGCGTAAGGCGGTTAAGCGGGTCCGCGTACGTAAAGCTTGCGACGCGGGAGTTCTCGTCGGTGACCGAAGCCTCTTCGCCCGTATAGTAGTAGTAACTGATGCCGATGGTCTGGGAGTCGAAGGGTTTGGGCTTGGTCGTCTTGGTCAGATAGGCAAATGTGCTGCGGTTCACGTGATCGCTGTAATTGTCGTCGTACGAAAAATTCGTTGTGTGGCCGCCGGGATCGGTGACCGAGCGCAAATTTCCCAGGTAATCATAGACGCTGGTGGTAGTAAGGGGACCCGCCGGTGTGACGGGGTCGGTATACCGCGTCACGGCTGTCGGATTACCGCGGATGTTCATGCTGCAGCCGTAATTGGTGTCATCATGCTGAGGCACCGCGGGCAGGGTTGTTGGGCAGATTAACGCTGTAGAGTCGTATAGCGTATCCGTGCGAGATTTGATGTTCCCCGCGCCATCCTTCACTACGATCCGCGTGACTCGGTTCACGATGTTCCGCGAAATATAGTTCGAATCGGTGAGATACGAGTATGTCGTGCGGCGAAGCAAGGGACCCGGTGCGCTTGCGCCCAAATCATATTCCCGCGTCTCCTGAACGTTGCCGTATGTGTCGTAGTCCGTTTCCGTCTTGGATTGCATGCCGTTGTCCAGTGTTACCGTGGTGGCTGAGGGGCGGCATACTGGGTTCGACGCTTTGCCACCGCAGCTAAATACTGTGTCTCCGGTTCGCAAGAGCTGCCCTGTTGCCTCGTCCCCCTGTCGTGGCATCATCCGTCTCGATGAAGGAATACGTGCATTGGTTAGCGGCGACGCCAGAAACCAACTCGGGCTTGGTGACCCACGTTTCCCAGGTCTTGAGTGTTGGCGAAACCTGGCCCCCGTTGCGCGAGTACGTCCACGTGGAGGTGTTCGTTCCGTCATTGACCAACCGCTTCAACATGAAAAGGTTACCGTCGCAGCTCGTTCCATACTGGTATTCGTAATATCCGCCTGTCGGCAGCGTCACCCGCTTCAGAAGCATCGTGGTATACCCCGGAAATCCGGGTGTGTCCTCATACGTGAAGGCGTAGGTCCGGCCGTCCGGATAAACCAGACTTGTTGGTAGGGCGACATTGGATGCGGAATACTCGGTGATTCCAATGCACCCGAAGTTCGTCTTGACGTTGAAGGTTTGGAAGTGCAGGGTCACCGTTTGATAGTTTCCGTTAACATCGAGGAACTTGTAGTCATAGTGGTCGGTGGGCACAATCGTCGCGGGTTGAGGTGTAGGAATCCGGACCACCGAAAGGGCGACCCTTCCCACACTATCTGTGTCGTCCGTGGACGCCGCAGGGTAGTTCGGCGGCTGATGGAGAAAATTGCCGTTTGTATCATAAGTGTTGCCACCACTAGCGCCGCCCGAAATGATTTGGATTCCCCCGGGCGTAATGACAAAAAAGTTGTCGCCCACCGTGCTCAGGAAGTAACCGCTTGCGTCAGTGGCGTAACCGCCGCCCGGGTTGGCGTCCGGGAAGCACGCCGTGGTGCCTTCGTAGTAGTCAATGTCAAAGGGGTGCACTGTGCCGTTTGGCTCGGTGTAGGAAAAGTTGGACCAATGCTGGTTATATTGCTGGTCCAAACTGCACAGCTCTGTTGCCTCACCGCCCAGGATAGACCCGTTCCCAGGTTCGATGATCCAATTCCCCAGCCGGCTTCCGCCTATCTGACTCCAATACTTGTTCCCGCCGATGCTCGTTATTCCCCATACTGCCGAGTCGTAGGTCACGCTGAAACCGAGACCCAACCCCCGACCCGAAGCCGAGACGATCGGGTAGGCATGGTGAACATTCAAGGTCTCCAGGTTAATCGAGTCGAAGTCCCCAACTTGTATGGAGCTGTAGGGAGGAAAACCTGTTCCGTTCTGCTGGGCGAGGAAAGCCGCTGGGAACAGGATGGAAAACATGAAAAACGCGATCGCTGCGAGCCGTGTCATTTGCCCTCCTTCACCGCAACCGCAAAGTCGTCCTCGACTAGTCCAGCGTTGAAGAGGACGGACTGGATAGTGATGGTTTGAGCGGGAGTCCCGTTTAGGGAAGTTTCAATCTTGAATGGATAGGCAAATCCTCTGATGTCGCGATAATCCGAGAACGTAATTTCGACTGGGAGCACCGGACCCGCTCCCCTACGCTCATGAATGGTGTAGAAGACACGGCGTACTAACCCGGACGTCGAATCGAGCCAGATGCCCCTCTTCGACAAGTTCGCGGCAGCCTGTAGGGCGGGCCGATCGGCGAAACTCTCCCAAATCTCGATGTGATGGCAACTGCAGCCATCCAACTCTTCGAGACCGATATACTTCAGCCCCCAAAGGCGATTGTTTGACGCCGCCAGCAGCATGGGTAAAGGAAACATCGAGCTGCGGGCAGTGAGGGCCCGCTCTAGCGATAGCTTCCTTGTTTTGCCTCCCTCGATTTCCACGGCCGCCCCGCGCGAGTAGACCAGCTTGACGCTCTTTGCTGCCGCGGTTATTTCTTCCACAGTTTGGTCAAGCCCGCGTGTCTGAATGCGGATGGTCCCCTCGTCCCGGGCCGTGCCCGCGACTATCACGATGCTTCCAGTGGCTAAGGAGTCGGAGGGAAATTGTGCTCCCATCGCCGCGATCGACTGCTGCAGGAAGGCCACTGCTTGCGGATCGCGTTCAGGAGCCGGTGAGGATGCCTGTTGTGCGGTAGTCCCCCTGGAACTCACACACAAAAGGGACAACAGAAGCAATACCAATGGCTTGTTTGATTGCATTGTTTCCTCCTTGAGGCTACGAAACCAATCCATAGGCTCACTTATCGCGTTGGCACCTTGCCGCGCCGAAAGCTAGGGCCGGTGGTTCAGCCTTTTCTGGAATTTTCTGTTCGGTTTAAAATGAGAGTTCTGGAGGGTTTGTCACAGCTTACCCAAAGATTTTTCGTCTGCCGCCTCTGCCTGTCATCAGCCGCTTGAACGTTGAAGGGCCGCAAAATGTTTAGTTTCAATTACCTGAGCCAAATAGAGTGGACATCCCGTAGTTGAGCGCGAGGTTTGCTTCAAGTCTGCCCGCGCGGTTGATGGCTTCCGACGAAAACAGTTATGCTTTCCCGGACAACATGCCAGAGGAAGAACTAAACTCGCCTGCTCTTTCCCAGAAAGAACTATTGGCGATTCTTGATTCTGATCCCGGGCGGGCAGAGGAAAAATATCGTGAGCTTTATCAAAAGCTGATTCGGTATTTTGAGTGGAGCCGGCAAACTGACCCCGAAGACTTGGCCCAGGAGACGCTGAAACGCGGCTTTGACCGCCTGCAAGAAGGGCAGAAGATTACGGTCGGTGAGCCGGCCGGCTATTTTTTTGGAATTGCGCGAAATCTTCTCCGGGAGCGCGGCCACTTTCGCAAGATGGAAGAACTCGACGACCATCAACAACTGTCCCGAGGCCAACCCTTGTTCCTTGGCTTGGATACTAGCGAACAGCTTATATTCCTCAAAGAGTGCCTGCGAAAACTGCCGCGCGATGATTTCAACCTTTTGTCGGCATACCTTGAAGGTGAAGCGGAGGCATGGGGCAAAAAAGCTGGGGTTTCTCCGGGTACGGTGCGCATGCGCATTCATCGCATTCGCAAGCGGCTGGAGGTACTGATGAATTTCAGGGCAGACGCAAGGAACTCTTGAACCGATTCATGAAACGAGAACCACAAGCCGAACCCAATGCTTCTCCGGAAGTCCGGAAACAGGTTATCCGATACCTGCTCGACGAAATGGGTGATGCTGAACGCGCTCTTCTGGACGACAGATTGATAAGCACACCGGAGTTCTCGGACACAATAGCCTCGATCGAAGACGACTTGATCACGCAGTACGTACGCGGCGACCTTGAGCCGCGCCAGGTGGCGCGTTTCAATGAAGTCTACCTGACTTCTCCAGCGAAACTGGTTCGTGTCGAGAAGGTGCGGGCGCTACGGCGCGCGGTCGGCGAGATCTCTGCTGAAAGAAAGCTACATGCAGTGAGATCGCTTCAGATCGGCACATCGATTGCAGCCGTGGCCGCCGTCGTTGTCGCCGCCGCACTTTGGCCGCTGTGGCGTCGCTCTCCCAGTAACCATCTCATGGAGCCAGGAAAGATTTCTTATGCGTCATTTTCGCTTGAGCCGGGAATCACCAGGTCGGGCGAGGGAGCGCAAATCACCTTGCCTCCCGGCGTAGATGAGGCTCACTTTGAACTGGTCCTTCCGAATGCCGTCGCGCTCCAGACTTACCAGGCGATACTGGGAACCCCGGAACGTCCGGCCGCCTGGACAGGCGTGGCTGCTCCCAGGGACGCGCATCTGGTTGCGGTTGTTCCAGTCAAGATTTTAAGTGCCGGAGACTACACGCTGGAGCTTCAAAGAAGTGGTGAAGAGGTCATGACGTTCTATTTCCGAGTGGCGAAGTGACAATGTCTGTCTACTTCCACTCCCCCTGGATTTGGAAGGCAGCCCAGAAATACGGTGAACTCCATTGCTGGTGGTTTCGCATTTGCAGTTGCGCCGCGCGTAGTGCCGCCGCCGGCCTTAGTCCGTGACCCAACAAGACTCTGTAAAAGCGTTGCATCAGCTCTGCGGTCGCACGATCATCGATCTTCCACAAGCTGGCTATCACGCGGCTAGCGCCGGCGTACATGAATCCGCGTGTCAACCCCACCAACCCTTCACCCTCAATCCTTTTTCCCAAACCGGTTTCACAGGCGCTCAACACAACCAGGTCCGCCGGCAACTCCAGGTTGTAGATGTCTTGCAGGTCCACGAATCCGTTCTGTGGCCTGCCTCGCTCATCGACCAGAGACAGAACCAGGCCCGATAGTTCAGGATGTTCGCCGTTCAGGAAGGCATGGGTAGCAAAGTGCACGATGCGGTAGTTAGCAAGATTAGGACTGACAGCGGTGCTACGGTTGGCTTTGAAGTCCAAGACTTTGAAGCTCTGCCCCGCAGGAGTGAGTGCGGTGATCTCATTCGCTTCCTGGCGTGTGAAGTGCAGTCTAGGAAGGTAGACCTCTCCATTTCGTCCTTGCTCCCAGCCAACATCGGCGGCGGAACGTATCAGGTTGGCCAACGTGCCAGATGGTTCGGCTTGAACTTGGCCTTCCCGTGTCTCATTTGGCGCGCGCTCACTGTTTGGGCCTCCTCTCTGATCTGTGACGTCAATGGCCTTCACTCTTATGTCTCCTCGGTCGAAGACTGGGTCGGCCAAGACAGCAATCATTCTTGTGCCTGGTTTGCGGAGCAACCGTTCGCGCCGCAACGCTGCCAGAACAGAGGCTGATGGCAGGGTGATGATCTCGTGCTCTGCCGCCAGAGGCGCCAGCGGCCTTTTAGAGAGGGAGACAGGTAGTGCGGCAAACGGAACGTAGTACAACGCCCCGTCGCTAACAATCAACAACCGCTTGCGTGTGAGCCGCGTTGCCACCGGCGCGAGTATCGTTTCGCTGAGACGGGCGGCCGCCGCGGGATATTCGCCTTCGGTCCGGGCAATGCGCGCCGCCTTCGCGGCGTACGTCTCGTCCTTTCTCCGACGGTTCCGTTCCGTCAAAAGATCGTAGACGCGTTGCGCCTCTTGTTCGATGACCTTGCGCTTCGGCAGTTCAAACACCTCGAGGGAGTGGGACGATACAACAAAAACGTGACTCCGTTCTTCATCGAGCGAATACTCCAGCAGCAACGTATCCGAATCGAGCAACTGGTCTTGGACTTCCTTAGCGCTCAGCGGTCGGAGCTGGGTGAGGGCTGCATAGGCGGGGCTGCTGGAGCGAATCTGTGCCTCGACATCTTGGTATTCAGCGGTGAGGTTCGTGATTTCTTTTTCAACTGCCTCGATCTGCTCGCCACTATGTTTCTCGCCGAGCAGCCGAATGCGGCGATTGGATTTGGCTTTGATGTCTGCGTGTAACGAGCGCTCCTTTTCGAGCAGATGAGGATCAGCGCCTCTATGAATATCGACGTTCGAGGCAGCCAGTATTTCCAGCAGCGTCTGGGCACGAGAGCGCTCCAAGACGTGAAAAGCCAGCCCTGGCTTATTTTGCGTAACCAGCAGATCGATATAATCGCGATAGTATTGTTCATGTTGGGCGCGGAAGTCTTCCCGGACCTCATCGGCACCGCCCAGTTTGCCCGTTTGCCCTTCCAAGGCATTCAGAGCCTGTTCATATCGCTGCGCAGCCGAGTTCAAGTCGCCTTTGCGCTGCATAACCCCGGCTAGAGATGCCAGAGATTCCGCCTGCTCCTTGCTTTCAGGAGCCAGTTCGCTACGCATAACTAAGGCTCGGCGATAGTGCTCCTCCGCCTTGCCGAGATCCCCTCGCTTAAAGGACACTTTTCCGAGAGCATCGAGGCTGTCGGCAACATCAAGGCTTCCGGGGGCCAGTGTTTGTCTGATCTCCAGCGCTCGGCGATAGTACTCCTCCGACTTGCCAAGATCCCCTCCCTTGAAGGCAACTTCTCCGAGGTGGTTGAGGCTGTCCGCAACATCAAGGCTTCCGGGGGCCAGTGTTTGCCTGATCTCCAGCGCCTGTTGGTTGTATTCCTCCGCCTTGGCCAGATCGCCTCGCTGGCGTGCTATTTCTCCTAAACTGCTGAGGCTGCTGGCGACATCAAGGCTTCCATTGGCTAATCGCTGTTTGATCTCCAGCGCTTGGCGGTAGTGCCCCTCCGCTTTGTTCAGATCGCCTCGCAGCCGCGCTACATCCCCCAGATTGTTGAGGCTGTAGGCAACATCGAGGCTTCCTGGAGCAAGCCTCTGTTGGATCTCCAGCGCTTGGCGATAGTACTCCTCTGCCTTGGCCCGATTTCCACGTTGGTCCGTTGCGAGTCCTAGATTGCTGAGGCTGCTGGCAACATCAAGGCTTCCGGGGGCCAGCCTTTGTCTGATCTCCAGCCCTTGTCGCCAGTACTCCTCCGCCTTGGCTAGAGATCCTCTCTGCCACACTATGATTCCGAGATTATTGAGGGCGTCTGCGACATCGAGGCTTCCGGGGGCCAGTTTCTGCTTGATTTCGAGCGCTTGGCGACAGTACTCCTCCGCGTTGTCCAGATTTCCTCTCTGTCGCGCTACACTGCTGAGATTATTGAAGCTGGCGGCAACAGCGAGACTCCCAGGAGCTAGTTTCTGTCTGATCTCCAGCGCTTGACGATGGTACTGCTCCGCATTAACCAGATCCCCTCTCCGTCGTGCGTCAATCCCAAGACCATTAAAGCTGTGAGCAACGTCAAGGCTTCCGGGGGCGAGTTTCTGTCTGATCTCCAGTGCTTGGCGATGGTATTCCTCTGCCTTGGCTAGATTGCCGCGAATCCGGGAAACTGTTCCCATATCGTCAAGGTTCGCGGCGATGATCAGGCTCTCCGAATTCAGCTTCTTATTCTCCGCGATCGAGTGTTGATAATATTTTTCAGCGTTGACCCAGTCGCTGCGTTGTTGGTAAGTCCTGGCCCAGGCCTGCAGCAGTTGCGTCTGAACTTCTGGTCCTGCGGTTGCCGCACTTTGAAGAGCCTCCTCATAGGCAGCGTCAGATTCCTTCCATTGGCGGGCTTCTGCCTGCCATTTGGCGTAGCCACGGCTTCGCCAAAAGACTCTCTGCCTGTCCAGCGAGCGTGCGCCAGCTTCCCTCTGCCTGTGCCCGTTTGCCTGCCCTTGCCAAATCGCTGCCTTCGGAGTAAATAGCCAGAAGCGACTCTGAGAAGGTTGGCCGTGCTTGGATTCCCCAGGTATCAGGTCCCAGTGTCCAAATTTTCTTTTCCACCCCGCGCAGACCTTCCAGCGTTACCGTTCCCAGGGGCGACTGCTCGATCTCAATCGTTGCCAGATCGAAGGGCGACTGGGTTTCGCCTTGAGCATCGCTGCGACTCCACCGAAGAAGAATGTCGCCCTCTTGAATGCCCGCTCTCTTTCCCTCAGAATTCTCAGCGACCTTTTCCACGATGATTCCCAGCTTGAGTCCTTCGGCGGCAACGCTCTCAGGTGATCCCCCGTTAGCCGTTGCCTGAACCAGAGCGGGGGTGACGCCTGCAGTTGCCAACAGGCAAAGGACCGTCAGGTGGACTAATTCACTCCTTTGCAAAACCACGGGAAGAATCCCTGGGGCGGTCATAAGATGGACCTCCAGATCTGGCTCTCTCCTACTACACGCAAGCCTCATCTAACTACCGCAAGGAATAGAATGCGAGAAGAAAATTCTCTCTTCCGGTTTCAATACAAGACTGATTTGCTTCCTCAAGAGGTACTTGTTCTTGCCGAGTCCCGTGTCCCGGAAGGATGGGCACACATTGTCAGCCCGCACACGCTGCAACAACCCCCGGTGAATGCAAACCCGATCTCGCAACGAGAGAATTTCAGTTTGGCACTGGCTCTCCACCCTTGTTTCTTCCACACCGCAGCCATACTGCGGACACTGGGCCGGCAAGGGCACTCAAAAACATCTCCACATTCCTGGCATTCAACAAATTCTGCGTCGTCTTCTCGGGCCACAACGCGCACGCGCGGATGCCGGCAGACCTTTTCCATGTTGTTCTTATCGGGG
>WNFJ01128065.1_pt2 | contig 13212 bp, 13 predicted proteins | sample 5400461 | NCBI WGS metagenome assembly WNFJ01 (sample SAMN13153349, study PRJNA577476) | soil metagenome | isolation source: 115 cm saprolite on Douglas fir-dominated hillslope | place: USA:California | collected 2013-09-17 | reverse complement strand
TCTTCCCGGGGGAGGAGATGGTCGCCGCGCTGCACGATCGTCACGTCGCTGCCGAAGCGGCGAAACATTTGCCCGAACTCCAGGCCGATGTAGCCGCCGCCAATGACCAGCAAGTGGGCGGGCAGTTCGCGCAACTGGAGGATGCTGGCGTTCGTCAGGTAGTCGATCCGATCCAGGCCGTCGAGAGAGGGAATGGCCGGCCGGGTGCCGGTGTTGATGAAGATGCGCTCGCTCTCGATCTCCTCCTGGTTCACGCGGATCTTGTGCGGCGCGGTGAAGCGCGCGGCTCCCCGATAGAGGGGCAGGTTTTTCCGGTCGGCGATTTTTTTCTCCACGCCCGACCGCCATTGGTTGACGATGCGGTCCTTGCGGGCCACGACGCTGACGAGATCGACGCGCACGGCCCCCGTCTGTACTCCCCAAACGTCGGCGTGGCGGGCGTAATGGGCCACCTGAGCACTGGCAATCATGGTCTTGGTTGGCGTACACCCGGTGTTCACGCAGGTGCCGCCCAGATGCTCCTTCTCGATCAGGGCCACGGTCCAGCCCTGATCGGCCAGTTTCTGCGACAGCGGATTGCCGGCCTGGCCGGAACCGATCACGACAGCATCATAGTGGATCATCGGTGGTCTCCTTTCAGCACCAAAACGAGAGAAAAGGAGTCAGGGGCCAGGGCCGGAGGTAGTTAGTAGTTAGTAGTTAGTAGCGGCTGGCCAGGCATTGCTACTAACTACGAGCTACTAACTACGAACGGCCTCGGACTTGTGCAGTGCCCTCTGTAATTCCGACTCGAGCAACGCCTCCACATCCACTGTGATGAAGACCTCGTCGCTGACGACAACACCGCGGTTCTCCAGGTCGCCATTCCAACTGACCTGAAAGTCACGGCGGTTGATGCGCGTCTCACCCACGAAGCCAACGCGTGCGATCGGCCCGGCGTCGCCCGCGCCGGTCCAGTACGGCGTGGCCCACCTGCCGAGGTAATGCATCTCGACCACGACGGACCGGCTCACGCCGCGGATGCTCAGGTCGCCGGTCACTTCATAATCGGTGGATCCAATGCACTTGCAGGCCGTGCTCTTGAAAGTAATGGTGCGGTGCTGGGCCACGTCGAGGAAATCAGCGCTACGCAGATGGTTGTCGCGCTCTAGCTCGCCGGTCCACAGCAGGTGTGCCTGAATCGTCGTCTCCATGGTCAAATGCGCGGGGTTGTCCGGGTCGAACTCAAGAGAACCATGCACATCCTTGAAATGCCCCCGCACCCAGGACACCATCATGTGTCGGGCGCGGAACTCCGCCGCGGTATGTCCGGGCTCAAAAACCCATCTGGCCATGACGAACCTCCAAGTGTCTAACAACATCCCGGTCCGGCTGCCTCCGAGGGGCGATCCTTAGTCTTTTGAAGCAAATCGTGCGCCCACCTCTTCCAGCTTTCGGACATTCGGGGAACCGCAAGCAACCGGTCGGCTTCATCGCGATCGCTTGTGTAGATGCGAAACACATCTCGAATGGTGAGATCATGATCAGGTCTCTCGACCACTCGGATCTCGTCTCCGGCCCCTACATCACCCTCGACGACGATTCGCAAGTAAGTCCCGGGCCGCAACGCCTCGGTAAAGCGGCGTGGAAACATCTTATCATTCATCCGAACTCCCAGCCGCCAACAAGGGATTCGCGACTCGGAAACCTCGAGAACCGTGGTGCCGATTTGCCAGCGCTCTCCGACGAGCGCCTTGTTCGGGTCAATCCCTTCCGTTGTGAGGTTTTCGCCAAACTCACCGGCTGCAAGGGCTCGGCCGATCTCCTGTTCCACGGCCGAATCGAACACGCGCACTTTCTTCCAGTTGCTCTTGTTGTCGGCGACGAACTGCTCGTGCAGGGGATGGACCTGGTAGGCGTCGTGGTTGGCCTGGGTCTGGAAGGCGATGTGCAGGCCGACGTCGAAATCGCGATCGTTGACGGGGCGGCATAAGTCCTTGGCCAGGCTGCCGACCGCGAAAAAAACGATGCCGGCATGCTTCGACAGGTATTTCTTGCAGTCCGTGATCAGCCTGGCCTGGGCAGCCTGGGAATTATCGGTCAGCGCGAAGTAGACGTTGTGAGCCAACAGTGGTTCGGACATTGGCTAGCCTCCAAAAGGAACGATGAATGATGAACGATGATTGTTGAATGACGAATAAAAACAATCAATTCCTGGTTTTGGAGTATTTATCATTCATCATTCATTGTTCATCATTTTCCCAGGTCAATCCCGCGGCCGCAAGCTCTTGGGCCGTGTGCCGCTGAAAGTGTTGCAAAACGTAATCTCGCCCCCAGTCTTCGTTCTCCACCGCATCCAGGGGCGGCAATTCGTGGCCGAATACCTCGCTCACCAGGCGGTAGGCCTCCTCAGTGGTCAATTCGTAAATGTTACGCATGCGAGCCTCAAACAGAAATCGCCTGGGCAATGGCATCTCCCACGGCAATGGTGGTCGCCGACCCGCCCTGAGCGACCGGCACGACTTTGCCCTCGCCCAAGACCTGTCTGCCGATGCGCGCCCCGGCTTCGCTGAGTTCCGGGTGACTATGCCGGCGGCCGAGCCAGTCCAGCATCATGGCCGCGGACAAGATAGCGGCGATGGGATTGGCGATGCCCTGGCCGGCGATGTCCGGGGCGGTGCCATGAGCCGGCTGAAAGACCGCGTGCCGGTCGCCGATGTCTGCCGAGGGGGCCATGCCCAGGCCGCCGATCAGAGCCGCGCCCAGGTCGGAAAGAATGTCGCCGAACATATTTTCCGTGACCAGAACATCGAAGCGCTGCGGCCGATTTACAAGATACAGCGCCTGGGCGTCGATGTAGGCGTGCTCCGCCTGAATTTGGGGAAAATCGCGGGCAACTTCGTCGAAAATCTTGCGGAAGAAGGCGTAGCTCTTGAAGATGTTGGCCTTGTCCACGCAGGTGACCTTTTGTAAATGTCCGCGCTGCTGGGCAAGGCGAAAAGCAAACTCGCAAATCCGCCGGATGCCGGGCCGGGTCATCACCAGCGTATCGGTCGCCACCTGGTTGCCCAGGACGATGCCGGCATTTTGCGAGGCGAACAGGCCCTCGGTCTGCTCGCGGACAATGACCAGGTCGATCTGGCCAGGTTGAACGCCGGCCAGGGGACAGCGGACGCCGGGAAATAGCTTGCAGGGCCTGACCCCGGCATACAAATCCAGCAGCACGCGCAGGGTGACCTGGGGAACTAGCTCGGTGCCGTCCGGCTTGCGGATATCCGGATGTCCCATGGCGCCGAGCAGGACGGCATCGGCGGCGCGGACGGCAGTCAAGGTTTCCGGCGGCAAATCGTGCCCGGTTTCTTGATAACAAACGGCCCCGCAGGCGTACGTTTGCAATTTCAGCTTGAAGGAGCCGCTTTTCTTCTGGACTGCCTGGAGAACCTTGACCGCCTCCGTGGTAACGTCAATGCCGATGCCGTCCCCGGGCAGAACGGCGATGTCAAAGGTGGTTTTATCTGACACAAGCCCGATCCTCTGATGGCGAGCCGGGAGCGTCAGCGACCGGAGGAAAGGTGCGGAACTACTCTGGTCGCTTACGCTCGCTAAACCTGTTACGATTTTGATATACGAACCAATCCGGGAGCGACTACAATGCCGACTGATCTACCCGTAGCCGAATTCGCAAGAATTCGGCTGTGAGGAACAAAGAAATGGCCAATGCAACCTGGATCATGAACGTCGGCGAAGCGGACTTTCAGCGCGAAGTCATCGAACGCTCGCGGGAAATTCCCATCGTGGTGGATTTCTGGGCCGAGTGGTGTCCGCCCTGCCGGATGCTCGGGCCGGTTCTGGAAAGCCTCGTCCAGGAACGCGCGGGGGCCGTCCTCCTCGCCAAGGTGAATATCGACAATGCTCAGGGGTTGGCGGACCAGTTCGGCATCAGCTCGATCCCGAGCTTCTTGCCCGAGCATCAGATTCGCGAGTTTCTGGATCGCCTGGTTCCCAGCCAGGCCGACCGGCTGGCCAAGGAAGCCCAGGCCCAGGAGAAAACCAATCCGGGCGAGGCGGAGCAATTGTATCGCCAGGCCCTCAAGGCCGATTACCGTCATGAAGAAGCAATCCTCGGCCTGGTGCGGCTGCTCATCGCTCGTGACCAGGACGCCGAGGCCCGGGACTATCTGGACAATGCCGCTTTCGGGGAAGAATTGGCCGAGGAAGCCGAGCGTCTGAAAGCGCTCCTGGATGTGCGCGCCCTGGCCCGCCCTTTCGGCAGCGAAGCCGACGCCCGCCGCCGGCTCGAAGCCGACCCCAACAATCCCCTGGCGATGTATGAGCTGGGATGCGTGGTTGCCGCCGCGGGCGACTATCCCCAGGCTCTGGAATTGTTGCTATCGGCCGGCCAGCGCGATCCACGCCTGGCATCCTCCCAGGTCCGCGAAGCCATGGTCAAAATCTTCCTGATCGTCGGCGTCCGCAACCCCCTGGCGGATGAATACCGCGCCAAGCTCACGGCGCTGTTGTATTAATCGAGTTCCTTCAGAGCCCGGAGCGTTAGCGACGGGGCGGGAAATCGACCCGTCGCTAACGCTCCGGGCTCTGAACCGCGGTCCGCGCGGCGCGTGCCAGGCGGCGGAGGGCTTCGCGAATCTGTTCCGGTCCGGCCACGCCGAAGCTCAGGCGGGCTTCGTTCTTGGGCACCGGGCCGTTGCTGCCGTTGACATAGCAAAATTCGCCGGGCACATACAGAACTCCCTCATCCAGGGCGGCGCGCATCAATGGGCTGTCCGGGCCGGTCATCACCTCCGGCGCAAACGCCAGCCACACGTAAAGCCCGCCGGCCGGGCGCGTCCAGTGGACCTTGCCCGAGCCATTTTGGGTAGCGGGAAATACCTCGGCCAGGCCCGCAAGCATGGCGTCGCGCTTGTGGCGATAAACCTGACACAACTTGGCAACATGGCGGTCATAGGCGCCGTTATCCAGCAGCCGATCGAGCAGATGCTGTGTCAAGTTGTTGGAGCCGAAGTCGTGGTTGCCCTTGAGGCGCAACAGGGCAGTCATCAGGGCGCGTGGCAAAAGACCGTACCCGGTCTTGAGCCCGGGTGACAGCGGCTTGGAAAACGTCATGGCCAGGATGACGGTGGAGTTGTCGGCATCGAGGCTCTTGATGGTGGGCAAGTCCGGCCCATCGTAGCGGAGCTCGCGGTAGGCGGCGTCTTCCAGGATGAAGATGCGTTGTTTTCGGCCAAAGCGGCCGACCAAATCAAGAAGGTGCCGGCGGAGCGGCAGGGACAGGGTCAGGCCGCTCGGGTTCTGAAAATAGTCGGTCACGTAAATCAGGCGCACGCGCTCCAGCTCGCCGCTGCGTTCCAGCCGCGCCAAGAGCTCCGCCAGAGCGTTGGTGTTCATGCCTTCCTCGTCCATGGGCACGGCCAGCGTCCGCGCTCCGAGGCTGTTCAGGGTCCCCTGGTAGACGAAATACGAGGGCGCCTCGGTGATGACGATGTCGCCGGGGTCCAGGAGCAGCTCGCCCAGTAGATAGAGGAGCTGCTGCGAGCCGGTGGTGACGACGACGTCGTCCACGCTCAGGGACAGCTCGGCCGGGGTCATCGAGTCCAGGGCGGTCGTGCGAGCCAACAGCTTTTCGCGCAGGGGCAAAAGGCCCTGGGTCCGTATTGCAGGGCGGCCTGGGCGGAAGCGGGCCTGCTCAAAAGCTCGTCCACGGCCGACCTCACTTCGCTGCCCGGCAGCGATGCCGCATCCACCAGTCCCGCCGCCAGGCTGATCAGCTTCGGGTTCTCGATCGCTTGTTGCATGAAATAGCTGATCGGCTGGTCGGCGGTCTGCAACGCCCGCCTGGAAAGGTGTACGGCATCAGGCATACGGGTCCCCTGAAAACAAAAAACCCCGGGATCGACCCGGGGTAAACATGGTTGTCCGTGTTCGGTTCCCCCCGGTCAGCCGGTCCAGGCGGCGGCAATAATAGCAAGGGCGGCACGGCCCGCGGCGGCCAGCGGAGGAAGGGAACCAGAAGGTAGCAATTCACTTGTCATGGCACTAAAAAAGCTTAGCACAAAAACGAGCCATCGACAAGTTTGGGCGGGTCCAACTTCCTGAGATTGCAACTAAGCCAAGATTTACGATAATGGCAGGAGGTTTGTGGAGGTAACAACATTGAGTGAGATCATTTTTCTGGTAGAGGAGGCTCCTGAAGGGGGGTATTCGGCCCGGGCGTTGGGCCACTCCATATTCACCGAAGCGGATACCGCCAAAGAATTGCGGCAGAACGTCAGCAACGCCGTGGCTTGCCATTTTGACAAAGGCAATGGCCCGAAGTTCGTTCGCCTTCACTTTGTTCGCGAGGAAGTGCTGACATTATGAAGGCGCGGGAGCGCGGAGCGCGGGAGCGCTCGCCCCTTCCGCGCTGTTGCGCTCTCGCGCTCCCGCGCTCTGTCCGCGATGTTGCAGATCATTTGGAACTAGAAAGAGACGAGTTGCTCAAAGAACTTTTTGGGAAAAAGCGCTGAGGCTGGACCATGAGCGAAGGACTTCCGGTCATCTATCTGGCCAGGCATGGGGAGACCGCCTGGAGCCTGTCGGGCCAGCATACGGGACTCACCGATTTGCCGCTGACCGAGCGGGGCGAGCGCAACGCGCGCAGCCTCGGTGAACGGCTGCGCGGGCTAACGTTCGCCAAGGTATTTACCAGCCCGTTGCAGCGCGCGCTGCGGACCTGTGAGCTGGCCGGCTTCGGGAGCCGGGCCGAAATCGAACCCGCTTTGCTCGAATGGAATTACGGCCAATACGAAGGCCGCCGTAGCGCGGAGATCCTCAAAGAACGCCCCGGCTGGCAATTATTCCGCGACGGCTGCCCCGGCGGAGAGGGACCGGCCCAGGTCGGCGCCCGCGCCGACCGCGTGGTGAGCCGGCTGCGGGGGGCCCAGGGAGATGTGCTGCTCTTTTCCAGCGCCCATTTCCTGCGCGTCCTCGCCGCCCGCTGGCTCGGGCTCGAAACGCAAGCGGGCAGATTCTTCTTCTTGAGCACCGCCAGCCTGAGCGCACTGGGCTACGAACATGACCTGACCCAGCCGGTGATTCGCTTGTGGGACGATACCCGTCACGTGGGCCAGTAAAATTTCTTGACGGCTTGCGGCTTATGACAAATTCTGTTTACGTTTAGCGTTCGCGTGGGATTTTCCGAACGCTAAACGCAAGCACCGGGCTTTATCAACCTGAGGATCAATAGCGGCTGAATTACCAGGGGCCTTCCCATGAGCGCACCAAATCCACTCGTGTTCCTGGTCGATGTGGACGATACTCTGCTCGAAAATGACTGTATTCAGGAAGACATTAAAGGTTACCTGGAGCACGAGTTCGGCGCCGCCTGCCGGGACCGCTATTGGGCGATCCAGGAGCAGCTCTTCACCGACCTTGGCTACCGGGATTACCTGGGCGCTCTCCAGCGCTTCCGGGTCGAACACCCCTACGAGCCGCACCTGATCTCGATGGCCTCCTTTCTGGTGGATTACCCCTTTGCCGATCGGCTGTATCCGGGGGCGCTCGATGTACTCGCGCGTTTTCGCGGCTGGGGGCCAACGGTCATCCTGTCGGACGGCGACGTGGTTTTCCAGCCACGCAAGGTCGAGCGCGCCGGCATCTTCCAAGCGGTTGCCGGCCAGGTGCTCATTTACATTCATAAAGAGGAAGCGCTGGCCGACGTGGAGCGGCGCTATCCGGCCAAACACTATGTCCTGGTGGACGACAAGCTGCGCATCCTCGCCGCCGTCAAGAAAGCCTGGGGGGATCGGGTCACGACGATTCTGGTCCGGCAAGGCAAGTTCGCCAACGATCCGAAAATCCTTGCTTCGTTCCCGACGCCGGATTTGACCGTGGCTGGCATTGGCGACCTGCTTGAATACAATCTATCTGATCTGCGCGCGGGTCGCCGATAACCCCACTGCTCTTTGCGGCGATCCCCTTGACCATTTTCACCGGAGAGAAAACACTATGAACGCCACCAAAAAACTCCACGAGCAAGGCCAGAGTATCTGGCTGGACAACATCACGCGCGATCTTTTGACCGGCGGCACGCTCAAACGCTACCTCGACGAGCTGGCGGTAACCGGGCTGACCTCCAACCCGACGATCTTCGATCATGCCATCAAGAACAGCAGCGCCTACGATGCCGCCATCCGCAAGAAACTCAAAGAAGGCAAGTCCGGAGAGGGGCTGTTTTTTGAGTTGGCCCTGGAAGACCTGACCCAGGCGGCGGACCTGTTTCGACCGATCTGGGAGAAGACCAGCGGCGTGGATGGCTGGGTGTCCCTGGAAGTATCGCCGCTCCTGGCCCATGACACCGCCAGCACGCTGGCCGCCGCCAAGGAGCTGCACGCCCGTGCGGGCCGGCCCAACCTCTTCATCAAGATCCCCGGCACCCGCGAAGGCTTGCCCGCTATCGAGGAGGCCATTTTCGCCGGCGTGCCGGTCAACGTCACCCTCCTTTTTTCCCGGGAACATTACCTGGCCGCCGCGGAAGCATTTCTGCGCGGCATCGAGCGCCGCATCCAGGCCGGGCTCAAGCCGGATGTCGGTTCGGTCGCCTCGGTATTCATCAGTCGCTGGGACGGCGCGGTCATGGGCAAGATCCCCGAAGCGCTCAACGATCGGCTCGGCATCGCCATCGCCAAGCGCATCTACAAGGCGTATCGCCATTTGCTGGATTCGCCGCGCTGGCAGCGGATTGACAACGCCGGCGCCCGCCCGCAACGCCTGCTGTGGGCCAGCACCGGAACCAAGGACCCCAAGGCCTCCGATGTCTTGTACATCAAGGCCCTCGCCGCACCGTTTACCGTAAACACCATGCCGGAAGGCACCTTGAAAGCCCTGGCGGATCACGGAGAAGTCGGACGGATGCTGCCGGTTGACGGCGGCGACTGCGAGGAGGTCCTGGCCCAGTTCGCCAAAGCCGGCGTTGATATTAACGCTTTCGCCGCAAGGCTCCAGGACGATGGCGCCAAGGCGTTCGTGAAATCCTGGAATGAGCTGTTGGCCGTGATCGCCTCCAAGAGCGCTTCCCTGGCCAAAGCCGGCTAACGGCGCGCCGGGAGCGTCAGTGACGGAGGTTTTTGCACCCGAGGGAACACTACCATGACACCACTCACGGCACGACCTGCATGGAAGGCCCTGGAAATCCATTATCAAAAGATCAAGACAGTGCAACTGCGGAACCTGTTCGCCGAGGATCCCCGGCGCGGTGAGCGTTTTACTGCCGAGGCCGCGGGTATTTTCCTCGATTATTCGAAAAATCGGCTCACGGAGGAAACGCTCAAGCTCCTTTTGCAACTGGCGGAAGATTGCGGTCTGCAAGCCCGGCGCGACGCCATGTTCGGCGGCGACAAAATTAATATCCTGCACGTCGCCCTGCGCGCTCCCAAGGGAGAAACCATCCTGGTGGATGGTGAAAACGTAGTGCCCCAGGTGCATGCCGTGCTTGACAAGATGGCCGACTTCGCCAATCGACTCCGCAGCGGCGCCTGGAAGGGGCACACCGGCAAGCGCATCCGCCATGTCATCAACATCGGCATCGGCGGCTCCGACCTCGGCCCGGTTATGGCCTACGAGGCCCTCAAGCATTACAGCGAGCGCGCCATGACTTTCCGCTTCGTTTCCAACGTCGATGGCACCGATTTTGTCGAAGCCAGCCGCGACCTCGAACCGGCGGAAACACTGTTCATCATTTCCTCGAAAACGTTCACGACGCTGGAGACGATGACCAACGCCCACAGCGCCCGCGCTTGGTCCCTCCAGGGCCTGGGCGGCGAGTCTCGACCAACGCGGCCGAGGTGGCGAAGTTCGGCATCGACACGGCCAACATGTTCGAGTTCTGGGACTGGGTGGGCGGGCGCTACTCCATGGATTCGGCGATCGGCCTTTCGACGATGGTCGCGGTCGGACCCGACAACTTCCGCGCCATGCTCGACGGCTTCCGCCAGATGGACGAGCACTTCCGCACGGCGCCCTTCGAGCGCAACCTGCCCGTGCTCATGGGCCTGCTCGCCGTCTGGTACAACGACTTCTTCGGCGCCCAGACCGTCGCCGCCCTGCCCTACGAGCAATATCTGAAGCGCTTCCCCGCCTATTTGCAACAATTGACAATGGAGTCGAACGGCAAGCATGTCACGCTCGATGGTACGAAGGTCACCTGCGATACGGGTCCCATCTACTGGGGCGAACCGGGGACCAACGGCCAGCACTCCTTCTACCAGTTGATTCATCAGGGCACCCGGCTCATCCCATGTGACTTCATCGCCTTCAGCGAAAGCCTCAATCCCCTGGGCCGTCACCACGATATGCTTTTGGCGAACGTCTTCGCCCAGACCGAGGCGCTGGCTTTCGGCAAGACGCCCGAGCAGGTCAAGGCGGAAGGAACGCCCGATTGGCTCGTGCCCCACCGCGTCTTCGAGGGCAACCGCCCGTCCAACACGATCCTCGCCCGGCGGCTCACCCCGGAAACCCTCGGCAAGCTCGTGGCCCTTTACGAACATGCCGTCTTCACCCAGGGCGCGATTTGGAACATCGATTCATTCGACCAGTGGGGGGTGGAGATGGGCAAGGTGTTGGCCCAGCGCATCATCCCGGAGTTGGAGAGCCAAGCCGAACCGAAGCCGGGCCATGACAGTTCGACCAATAACCTGATTCGCCGCTACCGGAAGCTCAAGGGATGATCCAGTGGCCGAATCAGCACTTTTCCGTGACAATGATTTGGCGAGCCGGAACAACAACAGGAGTTCAGCCATGCAACTGGGAATGATCGGCCTGGGGCGGATGGGTGCGCGAACATGGTGCGGCGGCTTCTCAAGGCCGGACATCAATGCGTGGTTTTCGACATGTCCCCCAAGGCCGTGGAAGAGCTGGTCAAGGAGAAAGCGGTCGGGGGGTCTACACACGCGGATTTCGTCAAGAAGCTGGACAAGCCGCGGACGATCTGGTTGATGGTGCCGGCCGCCGTCGTGGACAAAGCCATCGCCGACCTGGTGCCCCTTCTGGAAGCCGGCGACATCCTCATCGACGGCGGCAATTCCTACTACGTGGACGACATCCGCCGCGCCAAGGCCCTCGCCTCGAAAAAGCTTCATTATGTGGATGTCGGCACCAGCGGCGGCGTCTGGGGCTTGGAGCGCGGCTACTGCATGATGATCGGCGGCGAGCCGGACGTGGTTCAGCGCCTCGATCCCATCTTCAAGACGCTGGCTCCCGGCATGGGCGACATTCCGCGCACTCCGGGTCGGGAGAAAGTCGGCGGCACGGCCGAGCAAGGCTATCTCCACTGCGGGCCCAACGGCGCCGGCCATTTCGTCAAGATGGTCCACAACGGCATCGAATACGGCGTCATGGCTGCCTATGCCGAGGGGCTGGGCGTCTTGCGCGATGCCAACATCGGCAAGCAGAAACACGCCGCCGACGCCGAAACCACGCCTCTGCGCAACCCGGAGCATTACCAGTATGACCTCAATCTGCGCGACGTTGCCGAGGTCTGGCGGCGGGGCAGCGTGATTGCTTCGTGGCTGCTGGACTTGACAGCCGCCGCCCTGGTCAAGGATCCGGCCCTGGCGGATTTTGCCGGCCGGGTTTCGGACTCCGGCGAAGGCCGCTGGACCATCAAAGCCGCCATCGACGAAGCCGTCCCCGTGCCGGTCCTCTCCGCCGCCCTCTATGAGCGTTTCACCTCTCGCGGCGAGGCCGATTTTCAAGATAAGTTGTTGTCCGCCATGCGCTTCCAGTTCGGCGGACACCTGGAAAAGAAAGCATGAAATGAATTGACAGGCAGGAGGTTTTCTTCAAGTTCTTGTTCTGAAAGGCTTTGCGTGCTTTTGCATCATATGAACGAAGTTTCATTTCATGAAGGGAGGAAACCAGCGAAAGTGCGAAAACATGTAACTCCTTAAAAATAAACTAGTTGTGTAGATATTTCCCTCTAGGAGCCGGCTTTCTTTTCACAGGGGGAGCACCCTGTGAGATGAAATGAAAAGAAACTTGTCTTAAAGGGAGAGCCTGATGAGCGTGCCCCATTCCGATGCCCTGGTTTTCTTTGGGGCCACCGGAGATCTGGCCTACAAGAAGATTTTTCCAGCCCTGCAAGCGATGTTGAAGCGCGGCCATCTCCAGGTGCCGGTCATCGGCGTGGCCAAGTCCGGCTGGAAGCTCGACCAGCTCCGGGCCCGCGCCAAGGACAGTCTTGAAAAGCACGGCGGACTCGATCCCGCCGCTTTCGACAAGCTGTGCGGCTTGCTCCATTACGTGGACGGGGATTACCAGGATCCGGCTACCTTTCAGGCCATCCGCAAGGAGCTCGGTTCCGCTCAGAGGCCGGCCCACTACCTCGCCATCCCGCCCATGCTCTTCGGCCTGGTTGTGGAGCAGCTCGCCAAGGCCAACTGCACCCACGCCGCCCGCGTCATCATCGAAAAACCTTTCGGACACGACCTCGTTTCGGCACTGGCGCTCAATCGCATCTTGCTCGCGACTTTCGACGAGAAAGCGATTTTCCGCATCGATCATTACCTGGGGAAGAAGCCTGTTCATAACATGGTCTTCTTCCGCTTCGCCAATGCCGTTCTGGAGCCGTTCTGGAACCGCAATCATGTCGAAAGCGTGCAGATCACCATGGCGGAAAATTTCGGCGTCCAGGGCCGGGGCGCCTTTTATGATCAGACCGGCACCATCCGCGACGTGGTCCAGAACCACCTGTTCCAGGTCCTGGTCAACCTGGCCATGGAGCCTCCGGTCCGCACCGACAGCGAATCGACGCGCGACGAAAAGGTCAAGGTGCTGAAAGCCATTCCTCCTCTGGAGGCGAAGGACCTGGTGCGCGGGCAGTTTCGCGGCTACCGGAAGGAGAAGGGAGTGGCCGCCGATTCCCAGGTGGAAACCTTTGCCGCCCTGCAACTGGAGATCGATTCCTGGCGCTGGCGCGGCGTCCCCTTCTACATCCGCGCCGGCAAGTGCCTGCCGGTGACCTGCGCCGAAATCGTCGTCCGGCTGCGGCAACCGCCGACCATGTATCAAGGTTTCGATCTGCAGCCGAATTACGTGCGCGCCCGCATCAGTCCCGATATCACCATTGCCATCGGCATTAATGGCATGGCGGGGGAGGAGACGGTCAGCCAATCGATGGAGATGATCGCCAGCCGCCATCCCGGCGCCGGCGAGATGGCAGCCTACGAACGCGTGCTGGGA
>WNFJ01172647.1_pt1 | contig 13214 bp, 16 predicted proteins | sample 5400461 | NCBI WGS metagenome assembly WNFJ01 (sample SAMN13153349, study PRJNA577476) | soil metagenome | isolation source: 115 cm saprolite on Douglas fir-dominated hillslope | place: USA:California | collected 2013-09-17 | reverse complement strand
TTGATCGTGGTCCCTGTAGAACGGATAGGTTGTTCGATTTTCTTTTCACTCGTGGCCAGCGGATCGTAAGAAACGTGCAGCGCGCCGGTCTATATTTTGGTTTCGATTACGCCGTCCCGCGCTTTGACCGCATCGCTTATCTCCTTTTGGCGGACTGGATCATCGAGCTCTTTAATCTCAATTCGAGCGGCCATGGTTTCCCTCAGACTCGAATCGGCTGGCTCAGGTTTGTTCTTCATGCCTTAAGATATTCGTGCGAAGTGTCATGATTTCGTGTATCCGGATGCGCGCGCGCGATAGCTGTGCTCTCGCGTTTCGACGGTAGAAATGCGATTGGTCTGCGTGTTAGCAGCAATCACCAATCATGATGTTCCGCTGATCGCCACCATAGCCGTCAGTCTGGCCTTTGCATTTGTTGGTGGATTGCTGGCGGTGCGATTGCGTTTGCCGCCACTGGTCGGATATCTTCTCGGCCCGTTCACACCCGGCTTCGTGGCGGACGCAAAGCTTGCTCCGCAACTGGCGGAGATTGGCGTGATCCTGCTTATGTTCGGAGTCGGTACGCATTTTTCGATCCGCGAGCTTTTCGCCGTGCGCCGTGTGGCGTTGCCCGGTGCGTTTACGCAAATCATCGTCGCGACTGCGCTCGGCGCTGGCGTGGCAATCTTATGGGGATGGTCGGTAGGCGCGGGAATTATATTTTGGGTTGTCGTTATCGGTCGCAAGCACGGTGGTATTGCTGCGCGCGCTCGAGGATCGGGACATGATCAAGTCAAATGATGGATGCATCGCGATCGGCTGGCTAGTCGTGGAAGATCTCCTGATGGTGCTCGCGCTCGTGCTGCTGCCCGTGTTGACGGGAGTATTAGGTGGACCCGTGCCTGATAACACCGGCAACGGAAGCCTTTGGGCGGCGCTCGGAATCACGATCGGAAAGGTCGTTTTATTCATCGGACTGATGCTTATCGCCGGTGTGCGCTTTTTTCCGTGGCTTTTATCGCGCGTGGAACGGACCGGTTCGCGCGAGTTGTTCACTCTCGCAGTGATCGCACTTGCCCTCGGCGTAGCGTTTGGTTCTGCCAAACTTTTTGGAGTTTCGTTTGCCCTGGGCGCGTTCTTTGCGGGAGTGGTCGTAAACGAATCCGATCTAAGTCATCGCGCGGCCAGGGATCTTCAACCGTTGCAGGACGCATTCACGGTTTTGTTTTTCGTCGCAGTGGGAATGCTGTTCGATCCTTCGATCCTCATCCGGCAACCGCTCCAGGTCCTGGCCGTGCTTGCCATTGTCGTGTTTGGAAAGTCGTTAGCTGCTTTCGGCATTGTTCGCGTTCTGGGAGGCTCAACGCAAACAGCATTGATTGTCTCGGCTGCGCTCGCGCAAATTGGTGAATTTTCTTTTATCCTTGCCGGCCTGGGGGTAAACTTGGGTCTGCTTCCCGCGGAAGGTTTGAACCTGATTGTCGCAGGCGCGCTGCTTTCGATCACTTTCAACCCGGCCGTGTTTAGTGCCGCGATCGCATTCGTGGGTCGCAAAGGCAAACATGTGTTGAGAGTTGAGAGTTAATGGCAGGGCCGGAAAACACCGAACGCCTAACGTCCAACACCGAACGTCGAAGTCAGCATCCATCGCAAGCGGCTTACGATGCATGGCCCTAGCTGAAGTTGGCGAAGGTTCGTTGGTGCGAGTAGTTTCTAATCACCGCGACCATGAAGACGATTCAGGGTTATCACGTCATCAAGCCAGAAGACGTGCACTGGCGGCCGTCGAACTTGATGAAGATTCCGAACGCGGATTATCTGGAACGCACCGGCAGCGAAAATCTTGGCGCGCGGCTATGGCGATTGCCGCCCAAAAGCGCGAACACGCTGCACAAGCATATCCGCTCGGAAGAATTTTATTTCGTTCTCGAAGGCACGGGCCGCATTCGCGTCGGCGACGATACTTTGACGGTGCCGAAATACGGAGGCGTGCTGGTTGCGCCGGACCAGTTGCGCCAGGTGTTCAACGACACCGATGACGAGGTACTGTGGGTCATCGTCGGCGCACCGGAGGAACTGGAATTTTTACAAGGTTCGAAATCCAAGATCGATCTTTCGCTGATATACCCGGTGGACCCGACGCAACTGCCAAAGGAACTTGCCGGCGTGGAGTGGCCGCCGAAAGACGGTAATGAGTGACGAGCGACGACGAGGTTAAGAAATGGAAATCAAAAGACTCGGTTCCCAAACTCCCGTTAAAGGATCAGCTGATTGGTTCACAGGAGCTGTGCGCATCGATCCGCTGTTCGAAGCGGCTGAACCGGCACGTGTGCGCGGCGCGAACGTGACGTTTGAGCCCGGTGCTCGCACCGCATGGCATACGCATCCACTTGGTCAGACTTTGATTGTTATCTCCGGCCTTGGTTGGGCGCAAAGCGAGGGCGGGCCGATCGAGGAGATCCGGCCGGGCGATGTCGTCTGGTTTTTGCCTAACGAGAAGCATTGGCACGGCGCAACGCCGACCATTGCGATGATGCACATCGCCATTCAAGAGGCGCTCGACGGCAAAGTCGTCGAGTGGATGGAGAAAGTCAGCGACGCTGAGTATAAGCGGTCCTGACGTTGTAATCCGTTACGGTTATTGTTAGCACGGTTATCAAGGTAGGCGTTTACGTCGTGACGTCCGGTTACCGGCGCATTATGAATGTGACAGCATGAAGGTGCTAATCAGTTCTCTGATGATTGCGACCGCAGTCGTTACTTTGATTCGCGCGCAGGAGGAGAGCGCGTCGCCGACAGAGGAAACAAAGAGGCATCCGAGGTTCCGAAGCAATATGAGGTTGGCGAAGACACTATCTCCCCCGACGGAAGGTTCGGGATTCTTTATCCAGTTCGTGATGAAAGCTCGAATGAGGGACCTGCGTTTCGCAATGTTCTCGTCCGACTGAACCCTTACGAAGTCATCAAGGAGCTCGATGTCGATCCGGCGTGGAAGGAAATGCGTGGCGCGCCGGCTGCAAAATGGGGTGGAAATCAGTTTGTTGCGATCTGGCGTCAGATGAAATGGGGTAATGAAGATCTCGTCGTGTACGAGCTAGTGAACGACAAAGTCAAACGCGAGGAGAAGATGTGGCCGGAGGTCGTCAAGTATTTCGATCGCGATTTTCATCAACGGTTTCTGAAAAAATATCCGCAAGAATCCGATAGCTACACATTTGTGGCGGACAATTCGGACGTGAAGAGTTTTGAATTCAAAGACAACAAGTTGTTGCTGAATATTTCTGCCGAAAAACAAACCAAACCTAGCTCCCGGCCCGGTTTGGAGCGCGGAACTGCATGGGACCTGGGATCTCGACAGAGCCAAGTTCGACAAAGTCGATTTCAAGCCTGGCGAAATTAGTGTTCGAAGGCCGGAAGACTGACCAACGCAATATGAAAATGTTTCTATCTTTTGTTTGTGGTGCCGTCGTGATGCTTGGTTTCAACGCCATGCGAGGTGCCAATCCTTCACACCACGTTTACGAATTGCGCATGTATCACGTTAACCAAGGCAAAACCGAAGCGTTGCAAGCGCGATTCCGTAATTACACCGACGCCCTCTTCAAGCGACACAACATGAAGAGCGTTGGTTATTGGGTGCCCGAAGATGCGCCCGGATCACAAAACCTGTTTATCTACATCCTGGAGCATCCCAGCCGTCAAGAGGCGGAGAAGAATTGGGCCGCGTTCCAAGCCGATCCGGAATGGAAAAAGGTCAAGTCCGAGTCCGAGGCGCAAGGGCCACTGGTTGATCATATCGACCGCTACTTCATGGATCCTACCAGCTATTCAGCGCTTAATTGATCTCTCAGGAAAGCTGGAAAGCAGGAAGCGAATTTAGGATTTCAGACTCCGTCATCTTACGATTTCGTCGCTGGTACAGTCCGAGCTTTCTCTTTTATCCCGCAAAATCCCATTTCCTCGGTTTCCTTAGAGATTTTGCGTAGAACCAAATGAAACCGGTACGGGTGGAGGTGAACGACAAAATGCAGAAGGGCTACGTTTATTTCCGCACAAAACCGATGGGGCGCGCATTCCGACCATGATTCACGCCCGAGTTGACGCCGAAACAGATGCTCGAGCTCGGCGTGTTCGGCGGGAAATACATGACCGATTGCTGGAAAGAATTTCCGGCGAGCTGGTTGAAGCGCGCGAAGCTTTCGCCCGATCGACCGCGCGCCTCCCTGAATTATTTTGGCGTGAGCGCATCGCAACCATTAGCCGAATGGCGCCGCAAAGGTTGGATTCATCCCCAGGACCCGCGCGGCTGGTTCCAATGGTATTGCCGGTATCATTGCGGACGCCGCAGTGAAGATGACTTACGCCAGATCGCCCGTTGGCGCGCCGTTCGGCGGCACGTGGCGCAATTAAAAAAACACTGTAAACCTCGTGATCTCAATTGCCGTCGACGGCAGCGCTAGGCGTTGCTGCATTGGGCCTACGATTCGCGAAAAATTTGATTACAAAGATATCTCAGGACAGCAGGCACGCAGGAAAGCAACTAAGGTTTGAAACCCCCTCGTTGCCCGTACTCCGTCGCTGCTTCCCTCACAGACCGCTTTTTATTTTGGAAATCTTATCTCCTCGACCCATGGGTTCCTGATTTCCTCAGGTATTCTTTACCAAACGCAGTGGTGGATGCTGCTGCGATATTAAATAAGGTTCACAGATGCATCCAACTACATACAAAGCGAAAGCTTATTCAGCTGGCAGTGAGACGTCGTCGCTGGCCTCGACGACAATTGCGCGACGCGATCCCACCGAGCGCGACGTGCAGATTGAAATCCTTTTTTGCGGCATTTGCCACTCCGACCTTCACTCAGTTCGCAACGAATGGAGCGAGTTCATGGCGACGAATTACCCGATCGTCCCCGGCCATGAGATCGTCGGCCGTGTAACCAAAGTCGGTTCGGCCGTTACCAAGTACAAGGCAGGCGATCTCGTTGCAGTGGGTTGCATGGTCGACTCCGACCGCACCTGCCCAAATTGCAAACGTGATCTCGAGCAATTCTGCCCAAACATGACGCTCACTTTCAATTCTCCGGACAAACACCTTGGCGGCGTTACCTATGGCGGCTATTCCGATAGCATCGTCGTGGATGAACATTTCGTCCTGCGACTGCCTTCGAACCTGAACATCGCTGGAGCTGCACCGCTTCTCTGCGCGGGGATTACCACATACTCGCCGATGCGCCACTGGGGCGTCGGCAAAGGTAAGAAGGTCGGCGTCGTCGGGCTCGGAGGCCTCGGTCACATGGCGGTGAAGTTTGGTCGCGCGTTCGGAGCTCACGTTTCTGTCTTCACCACGTCGCCTAACAAGAAGGACGACGCGCTCCGCCTCGGTGCCGATGAAGTCGTCGTTTCGCGTAATGCCGATGAGATGAAAAAGCACGCTGGCAGTTTCGACTTCATCATCGACACCGTTTCGGCCAATCACGACATCAACGCCTATATCAATCTACTCGGCGTTGACGGGAATCTTACGTTGGTCGGTGCGCCTGCGGAACCTCTTGATGTCCCGGCGTTCAGTCTGATCATGGGGCGCCGAAGGCTGGATCGGTGGCATCGCTGAGACACAAGAGATGCTCGATTTTTGCGGCAGGCATAACATCACCGCCGATGTCGAAGTAATTCCCATTCAAAAAGTCAACGAGGCTTACGAGAGACTTCTCAAATCTGATGTGAAGTACCGGTTTTCTATCGACATCGCATCTTTGAAATCGGAGTGATAGTAGGTTTCTGAGCCAACTATTATGCGTGCAACTGTGATGTATAGCGCTGGCGACGTTCGGATCGAGAACGTGCCCGACCCGAAAATCATCGAGCCGACTGATGCTGTCATTCGCGTTACCCGGGCGTGCGTTTGCGGGAGCGACTTGTGGCCATATCAAAAAATGGAGCACGTCGAGACCGGTCGCGTGATGGGGCACGAAGCGATAGGTGTGGTCGAAGACGTCGGCGCAGACGTTCGAACGATCAAACGCGGCGATTTCGTTATCATGCCATTCGCGTTCTCCGACGGCACATGCGTGTTTTGCCACGACGGGCTTCAAACGTCGTGCATCCATGGTGGATTTTTCGGCACCACAGAGGTCGCGGGAGCACAGGCCGAAGCGGTAAGGATTCCTTTGGCAGATGGAACCCTCTTTCCGGTCGCCGCGCACGCAGACGACGCGCTTATGGCATCGTTACTCACGCTCTCGGACGTGATGGGCACCGGACACCACGCTGCGATCATCGCGAGGGTGACACCAGGAAAGAGCGTGGCTGTCGTCGGCGATGGAGCTGTGGGATTGTGCGGTGTCATTGCCGCGAAGCGACTTGGTGCTGAGCAGATCATCATTCTGGGACGCCATCCTGATCGCATTGCACTCGCTAAGGATTTTGGTGCGACAGACGTTGTGAGTGAGCGAGGCGACGCCGCGGTGGAGCGAGTTCGCGAACTCACCGGTGGCTACGGCGTCCACTCAGTGCTGGAATGCGTCGGGCTTGAACAAGCGATGAATACCGCGATCAGCATCGCTCGTCCGGGTGGCGCGGTGGGGCGCGTCGGCGTTCCGCAGGAGCAGACGATTCCGGGATCGGAGCCAGCGTTTTACAACAATGTCACGGTCGGTGGCGGACCTGCCCCGGTGCGGGCTTATATCGCGGAACTCTTGCCGGACGTTCTTGCGGGCAGTATCGAACCCGGTCGTGTGTTCGATCGAACCGTCGGTCTTGACGGCGTTCCGGACGGTTACCGGGCGATGAACGATCGGAAAGCAATCAAGGTGATGGTTAAGCCGTAATAGCACACACATTTCTTAGAGGTTACAGAATGAAAAAGCGCAAACTTGGAAAGAGCGGGTTGGAAGTTTCGGCGATCGGACTCGGCTGCATGGGGATGAGCTTTGGGTACGGCCCGCCGAAAGATAAGCCGGAGATGATCTCGCTGCTTCGCGCAGCTGTGGAACACGGCGTCACATTTTTCGACACCGCCGAAGTTTATGGCCCGTTCACGAACGAGGAACTGGTGGGCGAAGGCCTCGCTCCGTTTCGCGAGCGAGTGGTGATCGCCACGAAGTTTGGATTCAAACTAGATCCGAAGAGCGGTCGGTCCATCGGTGTGGACAGCCGTCCAGAGCACATCAAGGAGGTTGCTGAAGCTTCGCTGAAACGACTCAGGACGGACGTTATCGATTTGTTCTATCAACACCGTGTGGATCCAGAAGTGCCGATCGAAGATGTGGCGGGTGCGGTGAAGGAATTAATTCACGAAGGCAAGGTGAAGCATTTCGGACTTTCTGAGCCAGGAGTGCAGACGATCCGTCGCGCGCACGCAGTTCAGCCGGTCACTGCACTCCAAAACGAATACTCGCTCTGGTGGCGGCGTCCCGAAGAGGAAGCGTTACCTATGCTCGAAGAGCTAGGGATCGGTTTCGTTCCGTTCAGTCCTCTTGGGAGAGGCTTTCTTACGGGCAAGATGAATGAGAACACGATGTTCGACAGTAGCGACTTGCGCAACACTCTGCCTCGTTTCACACCGGAGGCGCGCAAAGCGAATCGCGTGTTGGTTGATTTGTTAGGCGAGATCGCGAAACGAAAGAACGCGACGGCTGCTCAGATTGCGCTGGCGTGGTTGCTCGCGCAAAAACCGTGGATCGTTCCGATCCCGGGCACAACAAAACTGAAGCGGCTGGAAGAGAATGTTGGAACGGTCGAGATCGAACTGACGCGAGATGATCTGCGCGAAATCGAAAGTGCCGCGTCACAAATCGAAGTGCAAGGAGCTCGGTATCCCGAGCACCTGGAGCAAATGACAGGACGATAACGAAGCGACAGGTAATGAGTGACCGGTAGCGTCTAGCAACCCGATAACTCGGCGCGACGAAGGACCGTGAAGGAAGTTCTTTTTCACATAAACCTTGCGGGCGCTTCACCGCGCGCATTGATCGAACCTAGTGTGCAAATTTTCCGATGCCGTGTTCAGGAAGAAAATACATTGCTGCCGGTAACGCGACCATGATTAAGGCAAGCGGCGCGTAGATGAACGCGACGGGAATGGCGGCAACGTAGATGAGAATCGAGATGAGATTTTTGCGGGCCATCTTTTTGTTCAACCGGTCGAACTCTGGTTCGTGATGATGCCGTGCAATGCATGCGCGCAGCAAAAAAAACGAAATCGCACCTGCAGTTGAGACGGCGGCATAAAGCGCGACAGGAAATGGCAGCGCGTGATTGTCCCCGAGATAAACCGTGACCCAGGGAATGAGCGAGAGCCAAAAGAGCAGATTGATGTTTGCCCAAAGGATGACCGAATCGACGCGGCTCACGAGATGGATGAGATGGTGATGGTTGACCCAGTAGATCGCGATGATGATGAAACTAAGGACATAAGCAAATAAGGTTGGCCACAGTTTCGCCAATGAAGCAGGCGTTGGATCATGCGGTGCTTTCAACTCCAAGACCATAATCGTAATGATAATGGCCATGACGCCGTCGCTGAACGCTTCGATCCGGTTGGTTTTCATTCGGTGGCAATTTTAAAAAGACCCCGGCGCACGATTTAAACGCTGGAAGAATTCGTTCGGTTCTCTGGGTTCATGATTTCCCTAGCCATTTGTTTCAAGGATTTTCACAACCCTCTCAATCGTGTTCCAATTGCGGGTGGTGGCAGGAACGCCGAGGAGCTTCTCGACCTTGCCGAGATAGCCGATAAAGGCCAAAAACGAATCTGTTCTCAATCGCGATTATCTTGAGCAGCCAGTCGCCATCTGAGGGGAAACAGAGCGGAAGGGGAGGCGGCGACGGGAGTCGTTTAGCGAGAACGTTTACGAACCGGGTTATGTTCGGGTCCGAGGGCTGTTCTGCGAATGGGTCCTTTAAAGCGAGCTTAATGATGTCGCGCGCTGGACAAATAATGATCTCGCATTTGAACGGCAATTTCTTTGCGATCGCGGAACGTAGAGCTGATTCGCGTACATTTTCGCGCACAACGAATGTGCCGACTGCGCCGATATTAATCACGCCGAGCCTCGATAACTGACTCGCGATCACTGCCGGTTGGCAACGATTCGCCTTGCCGACGTTCACCCCGCGCAGAAATACGACCTGGCGCATTTGGAAGTGACCAATGAGATGTCAGCAGGGATCGGTTAGCAACTCTCTTCCCAACAAATTTTTTTCCACTAGACTGCGCAAGTGGAGCTGAACGGCCAAGCGCTCACTCTGGAGCAGATCGCTGCAGTCGCAATTGGTGATGAGCATGTTGCGATCTCGCCATCAGCGCGTCCACGCATCGCTGCTTCCCGCAAAGTTATCGAACAAATCGTTGCGCGCGACGCCGTGATTTACGGAGTCAACACCGGCTTCGGCAAACTTTCCGATGTTCGAGTGCCGCAAGACGAATTACGACAACTTCAATTGAACCTTGTTCGTAGTCACGCCTGTGGAATTGGCCAGCCACTTTCCGAACCCGAGGTGCGCGCAATGATGTTGCTCCGGGCGAATGTGCTGACGCTCGGCTTCAGCGGAATCCGTTGGGATGTCATCGAGTTGCTTTGCGAGATGCTCAACCGCCGTGTGCACCCTGTTGTTCCGGAAAAAGGCTCAGTGGGCGCGAGCGGCGATCTCGCGCCGCTTGCTCATCTGGCATTGAGCGTGATCGGAGAAGGCGAAGTATTTTTTGAAGGTCAACAGATGGCGAGCGTGGAAGCGCTGCAGCGCGCAAAATTAAAACCTCTCGAACTGGAAGCGAAGGAAGGTCTGGCGTTGCTCAATGGCACGCAAGCCATGCACGCGGTAGGCGGGCTGGCGCTTTTGCGTGCGCAACGCCTCGCGCGCGTGGCCGATGTGTCCGGCGCGATGAGTCTCGAAGCGCTCAAAGGCACACCCGTTGCATTCGATCCCCGTTTGCAGGACGCGCGTCCGCACCCGGGCCAGAAAGCCGTGGCCGAACATCTTTTGTCGTTGGTGGAAGACAGCGAAATCCGTCAGTCGCATCTCACCGACGACCCGCGGGTGCAGGACGCATACAGCCTGCGTTGCATGCCGCAGGTGCAAGACGTTCTACTGATTGAGTCGGCGTCAGCGACGGATAATCCGCTCGTGTTTGCCGAAACCAGCGATGTGATTTCCGGCGGGAATTTTCACGGGGCGCCGCTTGCGTTTGCGTTCGATTACGTTGCGATCGCAACCACGGATTTGATGAGCATCAGTGAACGCCGCACGGATCGCCTTGTTAATCCTGATAAGAGCGAGGGTCTTCCGGCATTTCTTGCGCGACGGCCCGGAGTGGAATCGGGGTTCATGATTGCGCATGTCGCAGCTGCCGCGCTGGTGAACGAAGCGCGTGTGCTCGCTCATCCGGCGAGCGTTGACAACATCACAACCTCCGGCGGAAAGGAAGATCACGTATCCATGGGAATGACGAGCGCGCTGAAGCTGCGGTCGATTGTCGATCTTGCGGAAAATTTGCTTGCCATCGAGCTGCTTGCGGCCGCTGAAGGTCTGGAACATCGCCGTCCATTGAAAGCTGGTCGCGGTGTCGAGCGAGCATTCGCTGCTGTGCGTAAAGTCGCGCTGCCGCTCACGCACGATCGCGCGCTCTCGGGTGATATTGCGCGTGTTGCCGAAGCAATTCGGCGGGGCGATTTTGATCGCGAAGAGGAACAGTCATGAGTGGAAAACGAATCATTCACGCGCCGCGCGGCAGTGAACGCGTTTGCAAGGGGTGGCACCAGGAAGCCGCCATGCGGATGCTGATGAATAATCTCGATCCTGAAGTCGCAGAAAATCCCGATCAACTGGTTGTTTACGGTGGAACAGGTCGCGCCGCGAGGAGTTGGGAAGCGTTCGACGCAATTGTTGGCTCGCTGCGCGAACTCGAAGATGACGAAACGCTTCTCGTGCAATCGGGAAAGCCGGTCGGCCAATTTAGAACCCACGATGAAGCACCGCGTGTCCTGATCGCCAACTCCAATCTCGTTGGGCAATGGAACAACTACGGCGAGTTCAATCGGCTCGAGCGGATGGGACTGACGATGTACGGACAAATGACTGCCGGCTCGTGGATTTACATCGGTAGCCAGGGGATCGTACAGGGTACGTTTGAAACTTTCGCTGCTGCCGGGCGGAAACATTTCGGCGGATCGCTCGAGGGAAAATTGGTTTTGACCGGTGGCCTCGGCGGCATGGGTGGCGCGCAGCCGCTCGCCGCGACGATGAATGGCGCCGTTTTTCTCGGCGTCGACGTTGATCCGGCACGGATCGAGAAGCGCTTGAAAAGCGGATACTGCGACAAGATCGCGTGGTCGCTCGATGAAGCGCTCACGTTGATTGATCAGGCGCGCAACGATCGGAAATCGCTTTCGGTCGGTTTAGTTGGCAATTGCGCTGATGTGCTACCCGAGATCGTGAAACGTGGAATCGTGCCTGACGTGCTTACGGATCAGACCAGCGCGCACGATGCGTTGAACGGCTATGTACCGCATGGGATGTTGCTCGATGAAGCGCTCGTCATGCGCCGGAAGAATCCGGATGAATACATCGAGCGGGCCATGCAATCGATGGCGGTGCACGTCGAGGCCATGCTCGCGCTGCAAAAGAGTGGCGCGATTACCTTCGATTACGGCAACAACATCCGAGCTCAGGCACAAAAAGCCGGAGTGAAAAACGCGTTCGAGATTCCCGGGTTTGTTCCTGAGTACATTCGGCCGCTGTTTTGCGAAGGGCGTGGCCCGTTCCGCTGGGTCGCGTTGAGTGGTGATCCCGATGACATCGCGCGCACTGACAAACTGGCACTCGAGTTATTTCCCAAAAACCAAACGCTCGCGCGCTGGATGAAGCTGGCGAAGGAGCGAATTCATTATCAAGGATTACCTGCGCGGATTTGCTGGCTCGGTTACGGCGAACGCGCCGAGTTTGGGGTCGCCATCAACGAACTGGTGAAGAGCGGCGAAATTAAAGCGCCGATCGTGATTGGCCGCGATCATCTCGACACCGGCTCGGTAGCATCTCCTAATCGTGAGACCGAAGGCATGCTCGATGGCAGCGACGCTATCGCAGACTGGCCATTGCTCAACGCACTCATCAACACCGCAGCTGGCGCATCATGGGTCTCGATCCACAACGGCGGTGGTGTCGGTATCGGTTTTTCACAACACGCCGGCATGGTTGTCGTGGCGGATGGCAGCGAAAATTCCAAGCGCCGCTTAGAACGCGTGCTCAACAGCGATCCCGGTATGGGCATTCTTCGTCACGCCGATGCTGGTTACTCTCGCGCCATCGAGTTCGCCGCCGCGCATCACATCGATATTCCGATGAAGCCGCAGCCACGCGATTGATTGGACGACATGAGGAATTGTATCTGCTTGCTGATGATTGCGGCGCTGTGCCTCTCGTCAGCTTCGCTTGCCCAGAATGTTCCCCAAATATTTGAATGCAATGGCGGTGTTGTTTCAGATAAGGAAACGGCGATTCGAATTGCGGAAGCGATTCTTTTTCCAGTCTATGGAGAGAATGCCATCCGTGGGCAGCGGCCTTATCAAGTCACTATGAAAGACGGAAAATGGACTGTGGATGGAACGGTGCCGCCGGGTTTTGTCGGCGGGAGTTTTCATGTCGTTATTCTCCAACGTGATGCTCGCGTCGTTGAGATTGGCTACCATCCCTGATTCAGGTTTGTTTTGGATGCAATGAAAAAACTAATCGAGTGCGTGCCGAATTTTTCTGAGGGTCGCGATCTGAATGTGATTCGGCAGATTACCGATGCGATTGAATCGGTGGATGGCGTTTCGTTGCTCGACGTTGATCCCGGCGCGAGCACGAATCGGACGGTGGTGACTTTTGTTGGTGATCCCGATGCCACAGTCGAGGCGGCGTTCCGCGGGATTAGAAAAGCGGCGGAACTGATCGACATGGGGAAACAGAAAGGCGCGCATCCGCGAATGGGTGCGACTGATGTTTGCCCGTTCATTCCAGTGAGCAACGTCAGCTGGGAGGAAGCGATAGAATGTGCAAATCGGCTGGGCAAGCGCGTCGGCGAGGAATTGAAAATCCCGGTGTATCTGTACGAAAGAGCGGCCAGGGATAAGTCCCGAGAGAATCTCGCTGTGGTTCGCGCAGGGGAATACGAAGGATTTTTCGAAAAGATAAAACAACCGGAGTGGAATCCAGATTTCGGCCCAGAGGTTTTCAACGAGAAATCGGGGGCAACC
>WNFJ01237460.1_pt2 | contig 13217 bp, 16 predicted proteins | sample 5400461 | NCBI WGS metagenome assembly WNFJ01 (sample SAMN13153349, study PRJNA577476) | soil metagenome | isolation source: 115 cm saprolite on Douglas fir-dominated hillslope | place: USA:California | collected 2013-09-17 | reverse complement strand
GCCCTTGATCCTGACTCCTTCGCCATCAAGTCTGGGCCAAGTTTCTGCGGCGTGTTCCGAAATTGCAAGTCTCAAAAACCGAATTCACCGGAGTCACGTCCGTAAACGTCCAGACAGTCGAGGAACGAAGTCCGCTAATGTCCAATCTTGGTCGGTCATTTGATCTATTTTGATTCGCGTGAGTTTTGGTCTGTCATTGAGGCCCAAAGGAGAAAACATGCAATCCCGCATGTTGACATGCATGATCACGATAACCTTGTTTGTTGCGATGGCGGTGCCGGCTCGGCTCGCCGCGCAATCGAATTACAGCGTAGTCGAACTGGGCGAACTCAGCGGAACCGCAGGCTCAGCTACCGCAGGCTCAGCTAATGGCATAAACGACAGGGGTTGGATCACCGGTACCGACAACCAGTCGGGCGACCTAACGTCAATGGCTACTCGTTGGGTGAACGGATCAGCCGTCCCTCTGGGTACGCTTTCGGGGGGACCGAACAGCGCTGTGGCCTGGCCGGTTAAGAATAACAATGGCGTAATCGTGGGTATCTCCGAATTACCCGACCCTGACCCAACCGGGGAATTTTTTTCGTGTTGGCCCTTCTTCGTCGCGGCCACTCCTTCGGGGCTGAAATGCAAAGGTTTTCGTTGGCAGAACGGACAAATGACAGCTCTCGAGCCGTTCCCTGGCGGTTACAGCAGCTACGCCACCGGCGTCAATAACCAAGGTCAAGTGGTCGGCTGGGCAGAGAATGGGGTCCACGATCCAAGTTGCAATCCTTCTTTCCAAATCCTGCAGTTCAGGGCAGCGATTTGGCAGCCGGACGGTACTATGCAGGAACTCCCTCCGCTGCCTGGCGACAGCACCAGCGCGGCCACGGCAATCAATGACCTCGGTCAGGTGGTCGGCATCTCCGGCGATTGTTTTATTGCGGTTGGATTTAGCAGCGCTAAACATGCGGTGCTTTGGCAAAACGGTGTTCCGATTGACCTTGGGAACATCGGAGGCGATGCCTGGAACACGCCCACGGAGATCAATAATCAAGGGACGATCATCGGCTTCGCCAACACCGCACCTGGGCTCGCAAAAAGTTACGCAGCATTCATGTGGACTCCAACCGGTGGCATGAAGTCCCTGGGCACGCTGCCGGGCACGTGCGGCGGAAACCCTTGCAACGATTTCCGCAGCCAAGCTTTGGGCATCAACGAAAAGGGCCAGATTGTGGGTCTGTCCAGAGGGAATCCACCGCCGACCGGGAACGCGCCGTTCCTAATCCGGGCGTTCGTGTGGCAAGACGGCAAGATGACCGACATGAACTCTCTTACCTTGTCGGGTTCGCCTTATCTGCTCTTCGGGAACGACATTGATCAGCAGGGTCGTGTTGTAGGAGAAGCGGTTGATCTCAATACGGGACACGGTCCTGGCTACGTAGCGACTCCGGTTCCTCCCGGGACTGCTGTTTCCTCAACGGTCCATGCAACCCCGCCAGGCAGTCTGCCCGCGAAGGTCCAACGGCAGATTGAGCAACGGCTGGGCTCTACAGGTGAGCTGACACCGGAATAATGCCCATCGAAGATAGCAATCGCCAACGCTTCTATCGAGGAAGCAAAACATCGCGCACCGCAGCTAAACGAGGGTAGGAGAATTCCCTGCCTCGCTTTTCGACATTAGCTTCGAAAGAGGTCGCAGCGATCGGGTCAAGGTGGCGAGGAAAGCCGGGAACAGCGCAAACATCCGTAATTACAGCCCTGTTTTCGAGGTGCTGACATCAAAATATGTTTGTTTAGTCACATATGGGACCAAGGACTGGATGACCTGGGCTACGCTAACATACTCGGGGCCGAACAATGTCCGCAAACGTTCTACCTTAGTCGGCCAATGAATTTTATCTTTAGTGAGAGGACTGGGGAGACACTCACGGTCGTCAGGAGGCGAGTGATGCGCTCATGGCTCTGCGCTTTGTGTACCGTCTGCTTTGCCGTACTGATTCCCACGAGTGTATCTCTTGGGACGGAAAGTCAAGCGCAAGGCATGGAACAAGAGGTCAGGGCGTTGGAGCAACGATGGTTAGAAAATGAAGACCGTCCAGATGTGGTGCAGTCCATCCTGGCCGACGATTTTGTGCATGTGCTCCCCGTCGGATTCATAAGTAAAGACGACCACCTCGGTTACCTGCGACAGCACCCGAATGCATTTCCCGGGGCCAAGCACTTCGAAGACTTGCGGGTGAGGATCTACGGAGAGGTTGCAATTGCCAACGGAATTGTCAGCACAATTCGCGATAGGGAGAGCAAGCCGAAAAGAACCGCTTTCACCGACGTCTTCGTTAGGCGCGCCGGAAAGTGGTGGGCTGTGAATGCGCAGGAACTGCCGCTGGATGCGGGATCGGAGCCTAATCCCTAGTTAGTGTATGTATTTAGCCCCGTGCGTCTTGCCGCGATACCTCGCAGGCAAATCAGTCATCGCACGAGGAGAGGCAATCCGTACTGTGCAGATCCGGGCTGGAACCGGAAATTTCAGCTTGATCGATAGTTGCCATGACACCCCGTATTCGCCATTGCGCCGAATGCCCGAAGTGCCTCACTCGATATCTGGTTGGTTTCAGTCCATACCGCAACGGGTCGTACCTGATGCCCGTTGCTGCCGGCTTCTCGGAAGAATGGACCCTGTACTGTTCCTGCGGTGGGCCACCCATTTCCAGTCGATGGAACGGGAACGAGTTGAAGCTATATGCGGTCTCCCATCAATGAACAAGCGGGCGGCACATCTCCGGAGGGAAGGCCGTGGCATCATATCGGCTGGACTTTCCCGGTCGTGGCGGGTGAGGTTTTGTGTTGCGGAAGGAGGAGTAGCAAGCAATCTGGGGTGCTTCAGTAGAATCTACCAATCTTCTCAACGAACCGTCTTTGCGATGACGACATTGCCTACCTTAGGTTTAGGGATATGACCCAAGACGAGAGTCATTTACAGGAACGCTACGACCGTTTTAGCGCGAAAGGCCTTAAGCCCAACCTGACACGAGGTAACCCGTCGCCGGCCCAGCTTGACTTGAGCACTGAACTCCTATCGCTTCCGAGTCGCAAGGTAAAGGCGCTGTGCTCCCGCATCTCCTGGACGGCGCGAAGAAAGGCACTAAGGTGCGAAGAAGCTCAGTCCCTCTTAGTCCGGTCGGCCAACGCTAGCTAGGCCTGTGCGTGATTGCAGATCACTTTGCCGTTCCTTCCGGGCAATGAACGACCTCAAAGTGCGTCACTGACTCATCAAAGGCAGTCAGGACCGCTCGCGCTTCCGGTTCGACAACGGCCTTCTCCGGCTCCTCTCTCGCGAACTTACGTACCGCCTCCATCGACTCCCAAAGGGTCAGTACGACAAGTTCGATTGCGCCGTCAACCGCGCGGCGGAGCAGGTATGCTCCGCGATGTCCTTCGATTGCTCGAAGCGTCGGGAAAACCTTTTTGGTTGCGTGCTGAACATATTCGCCTGATTTATCGACGGTCGAGCGCGCCCTCCACATCCGCAAGATCAGGCCCTTATCTCGGGATGAACCACCTCCGCCCGCTGCGTTCGACGGGTCACTCAACCTTTTCTTGCCGCCTGCCACTGCATCCGGCTTGATGGGCGTCGCGGCGTCTTCCCCAGCGACTGTCTTCCATTCCCGCACATGCCAGCGCTTCACTGCGCCGCTCGCCACATAAGGATCAGCCTTGGCAAACTTCTCCGCGACCTCAGACGAGTCGCCCCTGAACAGCAACACGGCACCGTCCACTGGATTCGCTAGCGCACCGCCTAACACGAGTTCGCCACGCTCACTCGCCTTCCAGGCCTTTTCGAGGTGCGCATCCCGAAATTCTGCTCGCCTGGAAACGTAGTCCGCACCAACTTCGTAGAACAAAAGGTAATGCATTCCGAGTGTCCTGTTCCTTTCGCGTTTGCGTGTCCTAGAAATGCGGCATGGTTTCTCGTCAGATGCGCTCGACCCAACCGTGCGTATCTGCTTCGCGGCCCGTCATCACAGCGAGCAGTTTTTCCCGCACGGCAGCGCCCACTTTCCGTTGCTCGATCGGAGGCAACTCGATCGTTCGATCCTTATATCGAATGCGCCTCACGTGCGACACCGTTGCAGCCGTTCCCGTTCCAAAGCATTCTCGGAGTTCGCCCCGCTCGTAGCTTTTGAGCAGGTCATCCATCGAAATACGATCCTCCTTCACGCGATATCCCAGATCGCGCAAAAGGGTGATCACACTGTCGCGAGTGATACCGGGTAGGATCGTCCCACTCAGCGACGGGGTCACGACATCTTCACCCAGGAGGAAGAAGACATTCATGACGCCACATTCTTCCACGTAGCGGCGTTCTTGGGCGTCCAACCACATGACCGAGTTGAATCCGGCTTCGCGCGCTTCCTGGTCTGCTACGAGCGCGGCGGCGTAGTTCCCGGCAGGTTTTGTGTCGCCGGTTCCTCCCGGAAACGCGCGCACGTAATGCTCATTGACCAGCACGTCGACCGGCGCTGAGAAATATGCGCCAAAAGGAGAAGTAAGAATGACGAACTGGTATCGATCAGCCGGTTTCACTCGGATCGATCGGTCCACCGAGAAGAGAATCGGCCGGATATACAGTGCTCCCATCTCCGACGGAGGAATCCACGCTTGGTCCAAGCGAACCAGTTCACGGAGGCCATCCAGGAACAGGGATTCGGGTACGGCTGGCATCGCGAGCCGGGCCGCAGAACGCTGTAGCCGTCGCGCGTTCTCACGGGGGCGGAACAAAAGAGGACGTCCGGCTGGCGACTTGTGCGCCTTCATACCTTCGAAAACCGAAATCCCGTACTGGAGTGCGCTAATACTCGGCGGCAAAGGAATCGGGCCGTAGGGTCGGATCAGACCGTCGCTCCAACGGCCCTCCTCAAACTCCACGCTAAGCATGTGGTCACTGAAGGTGGCGCCGAATGGAACGGTGGCGAAGTCGATTTCTTGCACCCGCGAGGTGGCCACGCGATCAATACGAAGCGGGAACGTCATCGTCTCGCCGTTTCTATGCATTGGGAATTCCCTTCACAAGGATCATGTTCGTGGTGGTCGATCGCTGCCGCATGGCCTTCAGTTCCGAATACCCCGGATCATCCCACAGCTACGCGGCGCCTCAGCAGAATCGAAGCGTACGACCACGACTCGCTTCGGTTGCCAGCTTCCTTCAAGCACTTCCACTCGCCCGCCGCGAACCAGGCAGGCTCCGCCGTCAGCTGCCAGCGTCGAGGGTACTCGTCCGCGGTATTGCGCGTAGGTCTGTTCGTCATGGAACTCCGTGACCTCAATAATCAGAAACGCAGCCAACTTCTGATCTCCTATCGTGTTGCCAGTCCTTGGCAATCACTCTAGCCGCGAGCCACATCATGTTGCAAATGAATAGTATTCATTGCTAGTATGCTTGTATGGAATTTGATGACATCCGTGCTTTTGTGAGCGTTGCGGACGCTGGCTCGGTGAGCTTGGCGGCGCGCGACCTGTATGTCACGCAGTCTGCGGTGACGCGGCGCCTGCAACGCCTTGAGGCCTCCCTCGGCACACCGCTCTTGGATCGGCGCACAAGACCAGTAGTGCTGACCGGGGCGGGTCAAGCTGCGCTAGAACGATGTCGGCGCTTGCTAAACGACGTTCGGGAAGTGCGTGCTGCAACGGCCAATAGTGACCTCCCGATGGGAGAGATTCGGATTGGAGTCGCGCACGCCCTCACCGAACTTACACTTACCGAACCTGTGGGCCAAGTTCGCCGCAAGTTTCCCAAAATCGCGCCTCGCCTCCGCACCGGATGGAGCCGCGAACTGCTCGAACGTGTGCGTTCGCGAGGCCTAGATGCAGCCGTCATTCTTCTACCCGAAGGGGAACAACTACCGGCCGAGGTGGTCGGCAAGCAGATAGGGAAGGAACAACTCGTTCTCATCACTTCACGCCGAGAAGATCATCCCCCAGCTCGAAAGATTCAAGACTTAGCCGGAGTGCAGTGGATCCTCAACCCGGAGGGTTGCGCCGCGCGGGCGGCGTTGCGCAGGGCTCTCCTGCGGGCCAATATCGATATGGTTGTGGCCGTCGAAGCCTACAACTACGAACTCCAGCTTGCGTTGGTTGCTCAGAACCGCGGTTTCAGCCTGGTGCCTGAGCGCATCCTGGCGCGCAGCCGGTTCCGGTCGCGCCTGCGCGCGTTACGCGTACCCGGCCTGAATTTTCCCCTGACGATCTGGACGGTGCACCGCCAACCATTCCTAGGGCTTGATCCTGTCATTGCAGAACTGAGCCGCGTACTGATCGAAAGACTCTGAATGCTTTTCTCCCCCGGTTGAGGCGTTAGCTGGGACGTGCGAGGATTTCGAACACTGGGTTTCGTCGCTGCATCGAAGGCCAACAGACCACTCAGCCATTTGTCATCACTGAGGAGTCTTCGGTAACGGCAACGAAGCTTGGCCGAACACATATCGCCAACCTGCCAGAGTGCGCACGTAGGTGTCACTGAACCAAAGCGCATGTTCGAATGGCTTTCCGTTCTCTGTACCTTTCTCCCGTGAAGTATGTGGGCACCGCCGGTCACAAGCTCTTCCGCGCTGAGGACGTCAACCGCCAACCCGGTGCTTACTTGCCGGCAGGCGCTACCATCACCGACAACCTTGGCCACACGTGGACTGGGTTGGGTGGCCGCTTGAATCCGAACTACCTTAAGCTGCGGGTTTGGGAGAACCAGGTCAACTCCAATTACAACTCGCTACAGGCCTCGGTCAAGCGTCAGATGTCGCACGGGTTGCTCTTCAATGCGGACTACACCTGGAGCCACTCGATTGATGATGGCTCGACTTGGCACAGTGGTGCCACCACCGCCAACGGCACCGCCGCCGGTGAGGGCTACACGACGACTAACACGATCCGGGTCTGGATCGCGGCGATTCGATCTACGATATCCGGCACCGCTTGGTGGTCAACTACGTTTACCAGTTGCCAGGACAGAACTTGAAGGGAGCCGTCGGGGCGATCCTGGGCGGTTGGTCGTATAACGGCATCTGGGCCTTCCAGTCCGGAGCGCATTGGGAGCCTACGATTTCGTCGTCGGCAAACCTCTCGGGCACGAATGCTGATGGTAGCTGTAGCGTGGCTGATGTCACAAACGGCGTCTGCGTGAACGTCGGCGGTGACCTCAACCTGGACGGTGGCAAAAACGACCGGCCCAATTCAACCTCCTCGCGTATCGGGGGTGTCTCTCATGACTCGTGGGCGAACGGTTGGGGACGGACCAAACTACCCGGGGGTGTGTACACCTATGCGTCGCCAAACGTCACCTTCTCACGGCCGTGCCTGGCGTGTGTAGGCAACCTGGGCCGCAACTCGTTTGTGGGTCCGAACGCCTGGTATGCGGATATGACGTTATCGAAGACCTTCAAATTCACGGAGAGGGTCAGCATGAAGTTCGATGCCAGCGGCTTCAACGTGTTCAACCGCACCAACTTCCTCCTCGCCGCCGTAGGCGGAGGAGCGCACAACAACTACACTCGCGTCAATTTCGGTCAGGCTGCTGCTACTCTCAATCCTCGTGAGTTGCAGTTCGGTGTGAAGATCAGCTTCTAACCGAACCAGCTGTTCTCAAAGGCTTGCTGTCATTTGGCGGCAAGCCTTTTTCCTTTGCTCGCCGTGCGAGACGATCACCTGTTCGAACGGAAGCTCAAGCAGCGCGCTGGCTCGCGGAGGCAACCATCGTCCCCCTTGCCGCACACTTGGCCACCGCCCGCGATCTTTCAGCAGTTCTACCACGGGCTGCTAAGGCGGTTTGAGCAGCGCGGTCCGACCGCCATTGGGACGGCCTCGCGACGAGTCGTAAAGTCTTAAGATCCATTGCAGCCGCGTTGGGACTCATCGCATATTGGAAACCCTGGGAACAGAAGGTGCTGTGGTGCCAGGTCAGCACGCGCATTGGGTCGATCGCGTTGGAGCGTGGCTGGCTAGCAAACCGAAGTCTGCGAGGTGCGTTAATGCGGCATGCAGGACGTTGCTGGTGGGACTCGGTATCCGCCCTGCATTCATCGATAAGAATTAGGCGGCCAATAACACGCGAATTAAGCATTTCAGTGGCCTAAAGCCGTCAAACGAAATTCGCGACGCGACTTCTTCGAGTGCATCTACACTAGCGGTAATCCTCAATTTTTGTTCTGGCATGAGGAAGGCAATCAATAACCACACGTATCCATCATGGTGGGGTTCCACCCTCCTGAATCTGGTCCGGAGTGGCTTGTGTCTCCTCGGCATTTGAATCGAAAGTAAATCTCAGATGAACGAAGCCGAAAAACAACCATTGAAAGCTGCCTTCGAAATCAAGAAAGGCACCAGGCAGGTGATCACTCTCAGCGAGAAGGAAGTGGAGAAGTATCTCGACCCTAGAGAGCTCCTCGATGGACTTGAAGACGGTTTCAGAGGGCTCGAGTTGGGAGAAATCCAGTCTCCTCCCCGGTCAGAACTGTCGGTTGTCGGGAAGGGTTTCTCCCTTACGATGCCAGCCTGGCGGCTCGGCATGCAGCTAACAGTCAAGATCGTCAACGTCTTCGACGGCAACCTGCAAATCAACCTGCCGAACCACCTGGCCCTGATTAACCTATTCGATCCCAACACAGGAGCAACCTCCTGCATTATGGACGGCACGTACATTACGGGTATTCGAACCGCCGCCTCCGCGGCTCTTTCAGTTCGTCTGCTGAGTCGGGCTGGATCTCGGATCGCCACGGTGATCGGTGCGGGCGTCCAGGGACGTGAACATCTGCGTTTGCTCCCTTTGGTCCGGAATTTCGATCGCATCAACGTCTGCTCGTTACGTTTCGAAGATGCTCAGAAGCTCGCCACACAGAGCGAAATCGCGTGTGCAACTGCGGACTTGGAGAAGGCGGTACGTGAGTCGGACGTTCTGTGCCTAGCAACTCACTCGCCTGAGCCTGTGATCAACGCTGATTGGGTAAAGCTCGGTACCCACGTTTCCTCCGTTGGATTTCACCCCCCGAATGGAGAACTGCCGAAGGACTTGGCGAGAGGCCATCGCCTCTTTGTGGAGACGCTGGATGCTTTTCAGCCATCTCCGGTTGGCTGCAGCGAACTCGCGAACTTGGACGTCTCTATTGGGACAACTCTTGGAGCGGTAGCTCTTGGTCGGAAGGCGGGTCGCCGTAGCGACGTTGAGATCACGGTGTACAAGGCGATGGGTGTGGCTATGGAGGATATGGTGGCCGCCAATCTCGCTTACCAAAGGGCCACGCAGGAAGGAGGCGGAAATGTTATGGTCTGGTGATTCCTGCACCTAGGTCCCTAGGTCGGCAGCCCGAACTTCCGAGCACGTATCCGATCTGCACTCGGAAAGCCTACAGCGTGTCGCACAAGCGCTTTTGCGTTTGCCGCTTCGCTTCCAATCCGAAGGCCTGGTTCTGGCTTCAAAGATCGCGCTGTCGTTGCCTTAGCCCTCGTTGGCCACCAGAGCAGCGCGATGAATATCAGAACTACCATCAGTCGGATGAGATGCGGCCGGGTCTGAGGAAGATGCGATAGATCATCCTCACGTAATAATGACGGGGCTGAGTGAAAATGATCGCAGTGTTTCGGGTGGAGATTAGCCTCATCGGAGAAACTGTGAGACCTCGATATCGAATTTCCTATCTCCCTGTGATTCCTCCGCGCGCCTTGGGTCCCGCGCCAGCGGTCGCGCGATGCCAGAACACTAGACGTTGACGCGCAGTCGGGCCTGGAATCGCCGAGCTTTCGAACGGTTGCCACAGACCCGCATGTCGCACCAGCGCCGGGAGTGATTTTTGCTTCGGTCGAGGAACAACCACCGGCAGGCTCCCTCCTCGCATTCACGAATGTAATGACGGTCCGGCGACGTGAGCAGGTTGGCGGCGGCCTCCGTGACCGGCCAGAGCGGACCGGCCGGCGTTTGTGCGAGGTCACCGCAGCTCCGCGTGAACTCGTGCGTTCGCCATACGACCACATCTGGGACACGCACATCCGCAAGAACGCGGTTTAACGTCCGCAGCCAGGACTGGTTGATCGCCTGGCCGATTGCTGCCGATCTAAAAAGGAGACAATGATGTAGGCAGCAAACATGGGACCTTTTGTGAAGCCGGGCGCAAGCACGCTGGCGATGGCTTTCCAATCCTTCGGCGAAATAGCGCCGGATGATTTCGTCTTTGGTCAAGTCGGCCCTCTTTCAGTTCCGGGGATTACTTCCGTTCAAACTGGCAAAAAACTTTCTGATATCGCCGAGGAGAAGATCGGGCTGCTCCAACGCGGCGAAGTGGCCGCCTCTTGGCATCTGGGTATATTGCACAACGTTGTAGGTTGGTTTGGCCCAGCGCAGGGGACAGGCAAACACCTCCTTGGGGAAATCCGCAAATGCGACCGGAACCGTCACTCGAGGCTGAGGCTTCGCTTCTTCGCCAGCCAGGCGGAATTCACGGTAGATCCGCATCGAGGAGCCCACGGTATCGGTGACCCAGTAGAGAGTGACATCGGTGAGAAAAGCATCGCGGTTGACCGCGGTGAGGAAATCGCCGTTGTTGTCCGTGCCTTGCTGAAAGATGTCCATCACCCAGGCCATCCATCCAACGGGGGAATCAGAAAATCCATAAGCCAAAGTCTGCGGCTCGCTGGCCTTGATGAAGTACTGGCTGCTTTCTTCCCGGTCAAAGTATGAATAACGCTTGCGCTCCGCGCCGCTCATTTGGGCGACGGCCTCCTTGCTGGGCGGATCCAGAGGAAGAAAGTTCACATGAACACCTATCACCTCCTCCGGCGCGTCATGGGCCATGTCGCGGGCTATAGTGGAACCCCAGTCGCCGCCCTGAACGCCATAGCGAGAATAGCCCAGACGGCTCATCAACACGATGAAAGCCTTGGCCATACGGTCGGGATTCCAACCGCGGGTTGTGGTTGGTCCGGAGAATCCAAACCCCGGAAGGGAGGGAATAACCACATCAAATGCGGGCGTGTTGCGGTCTTTCGGTTGGGTAAGCGGCTGGATCAACTCCAAGAACTCAACAATCGACCCCGGCCAACCATGGATTAGCATGAGCGGTATGGCGTCGGAGCGGGAGGAACGCTCGTGAATAAAATAAATCTGTTGACCATCAATTTCTGTTGTGAACTGGTCGAATTGATTGATGCGCGCCTCCTGCGCTCGCCAGTCGAATTGCGTCTGCCAGTAGTCCGCAAGCTGGCGCACTTTCTTGATATCTGCGCCATATTCCCAAGTTGTGCCGGGTAGTTGGTCCGGCCATTTGGTTTCTGCGAGCCTGCGATGGAGGTCGGCAAGAACCGACTCTGGAACGTGCATTTTGAACGGCCTAATGGATGCGGTTGAGTCCTTTTGAGCCTGGGAGACCGTTCGCGCGAGAGCCGGCGCAATCGAAGCAAGCAGAAACAGGGAGCGGAGCGCATGCGTTCTCCGCTTCCGGTCGGACTTCGCTACGCCTTGGAGCAACGTTTTGACCAGCACAGTCGAATCTCCCTCTATAGAAATGCCCTTCATTGCAGCGGGGCAGGTGTACGGGATCGCTTGAGCACGAATTGGCTGAGCGGGGCCGTGATGGGATAGGAAGATTTTCGCTCTTGCCCACGCATCCGCGATGACATTACTTGTGCACATCTGGGTTTCACATCGTATCCGCTACATGTAGGGAGCAGCGGTTCCATCCGACCACCGGCCCACGGGAATCATGAACGTGGTAATTTCAGCTATAGGATCCTGTTGCAAAAGAAGAACCGGAGATTGGGACGCGTTCGCGCCCCAGGTGGCAGGGTCCGTGCTCGGGACAAAGAACATAATGTGGGCGACATTATGGTCGTCCTGGTCGGTTAGGTAGGCCTGCTTGGACATCATGTAGGCCATCGCTCCGGGCTCTAACGCCAGGAGCTCTTTCTTGGCTTTTGCGGCCTTTAGTTTCTCGATGATTTGCTCCTTTGAGAGACCCGCCAAAACCATCTCCGTCCGCATTTTGATGAGAGGTAGGACGGTTCGGGCGGCAGGCGGGTTGTAGCAGTCTGGACTGCGATTCTTGGGGTTCCAAAATTCGGGGTTGTCAAAAGGGGCCATCCAAGCTCGTTCCACCAAACACACAAAACCGTTCTTGCCTTCAGCGGCGGTGTCGTAACCGCGCCGTCCCATGACCAGAACAGTTGCGTCGCGAGAGATGTTCACGGGAGCGGCGCTGCGCGCCAGTGCAATCTCTGCGTCACGCTCCATCATGTATTGCTCGACCGGAGCCATAGTTGGATATGGATCTTTCTTATCTTTGTCATCTTGCATCTGGGTTTGCCCTGGAGCCGCGCAGATACAAATCAGGGCGAAAATCAAGGGGGCAACTGCCATGAATTTCTTATCGTTCATCGCTTCCTCCTGAGGCGTTCAATACCTACTGCGATGTAACAACCGGAGCTACTCGGTTTAACTAGAACGCGCCCGTGCCGATCCAGAATTCCGCGAGGGACTTGAGATTCTTCTTGTAAGTGCGGGTGACGGTGTATTCCTTTCCGCCCTCGACTCGAAGGCAGTATTCTCCCGTCGAAAGCGGTCCGATTTCTTCTACAAACGAACTATTCACGAGCACAGATCGGTGAATACGGATGAATCCGTGGGTTTCAAGCCTTTCTGCCACGACCGAAATAGACTCGCGTAGTAGATAGGAACTTGCGTTCCGTCGGAGCCACACGTATTTCCCCTTAGCCTGAACGGAGACTACGTCGCCCAAGTTGATAAAGAGAATCTTTCCCCTGACTTTGATGGCCACCCGGGGAGACTGTGATTTCGCAATCGCCTGCATGCGCAACAAAGTCTCTGTCGATCGCGCCGCTTGTTCTCCCGTGTCGCGTGTTATGACCAAGGCTGTACACGAATGCTGCGCCACGCGGTCAACGAGAGAATCGCTGGCGCTTTCCGGACTCGAGACTGCATGTGTGGATGGAGCCAACTTCAGAGTGTGCATCGAATTGATCTCGGAAACCCCTACAGCTTGTCCGCCGTCCAGCTGATTTTCGCCTTGTGCAGTTTGTCGTCAGACCATTTACCAACGGCAACAATGAACCCCGTCATCGGCTCCCGGCCCTTCTTGAGAGCCAGTCATCGCGTCCGCACCATCACGGGCATACAAACCAGTTGGTATGACAATGAGTCGAAACTACCCCAGAGGCGGTGCAGTCAGCACCTCTTCTGG
>WNFJ01439324.1_pt1 | contig 13221 bp, 6 predicted proteins | sample 5400461 | NCBI WGS metagenome assembly WNFJ01 (sample SAMN13153349, study PRJNA577476) | soil metagenome | isolation source: 115 cm saprolite on Douglas fir-dominated hillslope | place: USA:California | collected 2013-09-17 | reverse complement strand
ATGAATGGTATCGGCTGGTCTTTTTTTCATGAGCGAAGGTTAAGGTAAAAGGCAATATAGCAGAAATATATCGGTAGCGATACTGTTTAGAGCGATAGATGGGGATGGAAGCGTGTCCCCGACCGGTTAACCCCTATTGCAACTCGACCTTCGCTACGACGATTGGCGCCAGAGTTTCAGCATGCAGAACTTTACCGCGTTGGTAATGATCGATCTGGCTATTGGTAATATAGTAAAAGCTGTCCCCAACAACGGCTCCGGTCGTTGGTAGCTGGGTGAATTCGGTCCGGTACTCAAGCACATTTAGTTCAATGGCTTTGGTTCTATTGGTATCCAAACGCACAATTACCACGCGCGGACTGCCCATACTGTTCTGTACACCAACCAAGCACTCCTTCCAGGTATAGAGCCCATCAAACCCGGACATCATGCCTGTCCAAAACCAAGAGTCCAAAAGCGTCCGCGATGAAGACGGTTTTATCGTCAGCGGATAACGCGATTCCATTCGGGTAAAAGAGACGGCGCGGTGTTTGGATTGGGATCAGCTGGGATTGACCCCGCGACAATTTGTACACCTGGTGAGCCAGACTATCAGTTAAAAAGACGTCGCCATCCCGGCATACCACTAGATCATTAAACAGGTGATCGGACTTGGTTTTAGGCGGCGCGTACTTTCGGAGGAATTGGCCGGTGGGACTGAAATGGTAGAGCGCCGAATGCCGTGCGTCTACGCCTGAAGCCACCCACACACTGCCATCGGTTGGATCCATCCTGATACCTAGCACCTCCGCAAGGCCGTCTCGTCCTGCCGGCACAAATTCCTTCTGCAAACCGTCCTGAGTGTAGCGCACGATGCGCTTTTCGTTCAGACTTCCCATCAAGAAAGACTGGGTTCGCTCATCATAAGCGAGCCCTTCCGGGATCAACGTCCGATCGTCGAAAGTAAATGCCGACACGGAATGATGAACCGGTGGGTACAGCGCGTGGACATCATCCGCGATCCGGAGAAAGTCGGGACAGTTCCCTAAAAGTTTAAATGCTCCATCCAACGGAAAATCAAAGCCTTGTTCTGCTCGTGCCACTTCTTGAGCGAGTTCAATGGTCTTGTCTACGTTTCCGACCGCAGCGTAATCAGTCGCCAGTTGATATTTTACCGCGATCTGTTCACAGAGTGGTTCTCGAAGAAACGGTTCGAACGCTTTCATCTCGGTCTGGGCGGCCGCACTGGCCGCCGGATCCGGCGTTGCGCTCGGGGTGCAGCCACCAAGAAGAGAAGCAGAGGCGAACAGCCCAAACAACGCCACGATTAAAGCCTGCCTGAACATTGAAGGAACATTGAAGCAATTGACGGAAACGGAGCTAATATCACGCAAAGCCGCAAAGGGCAAAGATAAGACAAAAAGAAATAGCCGCGAAAAAGCGCAAAGAACGCAAAAAGGGAATGACAGAAATGACCGGAGCTTGAATCAGTTTTGGCGGAACTATGAGGTGTGAGTTCGGCAGTCGGAAACTCGTCCCTACCTGTCGGATCGATTAACAATCGGGATGGGCTTTAGCTCGGACAACAGCTTTTGGAATCTCGGGTCGTCTCGCAGCCCATCCCAATCCGGTAACTTGGCCAAATCACCATAGGTCAACGCCCGAGGGACTTGCACTAGAGACTCAAGTTGATTCATCGCTAACTCAGGTTCACCGGCCCAGAGATAAATCTGTGCTAGGTCCTCTGCTAACAACGGCCCGTCGAGGGCATCACGGGCGATCGGTTGCATTTCCGTTGCCTGGCGCCCTTCTTTGAGGGCATCCTCTTTGCGTCCAAGGGCAGCATCGTTGAAAGCCAACATGATCAGAGGATTCGGGTCATCCGGCCATTTGTGGACATAAGCAAGTTGCAATGGACGCGCCTCCTCAAAAGCGACTTGCGCGGCTTTGTTGTCGCCTTCCGACCTTTTCAGCCAGCCGAGAACGAAATCCCGGCAAGCGAATTTGCGTTGGCCACCCTCAAACTCTTGTTTGGTATCCGCCGCTAGAATCTGCTCGGCTCTGACGAAATTCCGGTCCGCTACCGCGGAGTTAAGCTTCAGTAGGGTGGCGCGGCCAATCGCTCGGAGCGGCCCGTTCGGTTCGTCAAGAATCGCATGAAAAGCCGAAGTATCGCCTTTTTCCTGCCATGCCAGCACTGCTTTTTTGAACTCGATGGATTGGGTGTTTGCCCCAACCCTGGCGGTTTCTTCTAACGCCCGGTGAACCTCTCTGTACTGCCGGTGGAACTCGTAAATGCCGTATAGGTCCATCATAAAGCTCACATTTTTCGGATCGAGTTTTGATGCTCTCTCATAGTCTTGGATAGCCTCGAGCCATTGTCCTTGGCGAGAATCGATACTGGCCAACAGACCGAACAGGTAAGCCGAATTTGGTAACATGGGCCGGGCGATCTCGAGTTCCCGGCGAATCGCCGGATAGTCGCGGGTAGTAACTAACAGGTGAAAGCCGGCTTCAAGATGAACTTCACCGAGGTCAGGACGTAACTGTAATGCTTTCTGCAGCGCGTCTTCCGCGGCGGTTCGCCTGCTTTCAGTGTGATCCAGATTATACCAATACAAACAGTCATGTGCTCTGGCCAGCGTGGCCCAGGCTAGAGCAAAGTTCGGGTCCCGGTTGACGGCGTCCTGTAGAAGCCGAGCTGCGCTCTGCAGCGGGGCGGCGCTCTGGGTATCTTCATCATAGTCCGCCATCAACTCTTTCGCGTGCAGATAGAGTTCGTAGGCATCAAGGTCGCGCGTTGGGATCTCCCCGATCGAGCTTTTTTCAGCGGTTGAAAGCTTGGCGCGTAGCTCCTGCGATATCCCTTCCGCTAACTCAGCTTGGATCGCGAAAACGTCGGTGAGCTCGCCGTCATACCGCTCCGCCCAGAGCTCGCGCCCAGTCTGAGCATCCTCTAATTGGGCGGTTACGCGGATCCGGTTGCCCTCGCGCTGGATGCTTCCATTAAGGAGATAGCGCACTCGCAGCGCCTGGCCGATTTCTCGGGGAAGCGGCCGGTTCGCCGGGTTCCGATACGCCTGGACACTTCCTCGGCTGATCACTTGCAGATCGGCGATCTTTGCCAGGTTGGTCAGAATATCGTCCTGGACTCCCTCGGCAAAATAAGAGTCGTCCTTGACCGGGCTCAGGTTGTCGAACGGTAGAACCGCAATTGATTTAGCGTTGTTATCTTGGGTGAAGACTCCGCTTTGGAAGAGAAATACCGCTGCTCCGATCAGTAAGCTAAGCAGGATGGCAGCCGTCCAAACGATCACCCGGCCGATCGGCTTTGATTCTGTTCTTTCGACGGCTTCCTGGCATTGGGTGATCGCTTCGACTAACGCTTGCCCAGTCTGTGTCGACCCTCCGGCGCGGCGCTTAAGAGCGAGTTCACCAATTGCCGAACCGGCAAAGGTATTCGGGCTGCCTCGGGCTCAGCGATCAGCGGTTCTCGATGTATCATCTGTTCTGCCAGGTCTGGCATATGATCGGCTTTGAACGGCGGGTTGCCGGTGAGCAAATAGAATAAAGTGCTGCCTAAAGAGAAGTAATCGGATCGTTGATCGATTTTTTCCGGCGAAAATTGTTCCGGGCTGGCAAAGGCTGGTGTCCCGATAAAGCCATCCTGGGTTATTCGATCGGCGGGTTCCTGGTCTCCCACGATCTTGGCGAGGCCGAAATCGATGACCTTTGCATTGATCCCCGGTCCATTCAGCAGCATCAGATTGGCCGGTTTCAAATCACGGTGCACCAAACCTTGTTTCTCGGCCGCCTGCAGTGCACGTGCGACCTGAGCAACGACTTCCAAGGCTTCGGTCACCGGCAGAGGGCCGCTGCGCCGGACTCGCTCAGCTAGCGTCTCGCCTTCGACCAGCTCCATCGCGTAGTAGCATTGGCCGTCGCGGGCCACACCGTAGTACAGAACGTTAACCACGTGCGGATGCCGGAGTCTGGCGGCCGCGCGCGCTTCCCTGAGAAAACGTTCCCAATTTATTTCTTGGCCGGCTGCTTTGAAATCGATGACTTTCAACGCCAACGCCACCGGTAGCTGCAGATTCGTGGCGAGCGCGCTGTAAGTGATTCCCATCGACCCACGACCCAACTCAACGAACGATCCGTCCGCATGGGTCAAAATTTCATATGGTTCGAATCGGTTAGCCTGGTCCGCCTCGAACGGGTTATCGGATTCAAGCGCGGGATTGAGGAGACAGGGAAGGCAATATCCGTGGTATGAGCGCTTAGGATTGATGGCGGTCTGGCACCGGCGACACGTCCTCTGTTCGGGAATTAAAGCCGGAGCGCTCATCCCTTGATCTCCACCGCCGTCCGCCTGCGCATGCAGCCTGTGCTATCGAAAAAAGCGCGGGTTGGCAAGGCTATAGGGCGCCGTTGTTATGGCCGTACGGCCGCCACCAAATCGTCCTCGTCCTCGAAATTCGTGCCGCTGCGTCCCTGGCATGTAGGGCTCGGCGTTTCCACCAGGGCCCTTGTCGAATCGGGTTTGGTAAGTGAGCCCATTTTACGGCCGCAGCGAGCCCAGCCGAGGACGACGACGAGGACGAAAAAGAGCCGTCCCTCAGCCTCGCGAGCCGTCCAACAATGAGTGTGATTTTGGAAATTATTTTGCGTGATTATTTGGGAGCTATTTTGCGTATTCGAATGGTTTAACTCGAGTGACCGCCGAGATTATAGACGCTGCCAGGGAAAGCCTGGTGATTGGCCAGTTGTGATGAGCCAGTTTTGGATTGGTTCGCAAGCCGATCTCGTTTCGCAAAAATTCTAAGTTTTGCGAAGTGTGTTCGAGTTGTGCGTTTACCTCCTAGGAGGGATTCGCAAAACTTTGTTGCAAAAGACATCGCTTTTGCGAGGATTTTTGCAACACCGCCCGAGCAGGTGGGACGATTACAAATGGCGATCGACTAAGCAAAGCAGTTGGCTAAAGAGGCTGGCTTGTTTTAGCATCTGCCTTGCCTCCGTTGAGGGTTATTTTTCGTTGTCTTCACACCCAACGTCTTAACCCGAAACGGAGGCCTTTCTCACGCCTCAAAAAAAGGCTATTTTGGACAGGTCTGCAGCGTAAGACCACCTTGATGTGGTGGTTAGTTCACTTCTTATTGCGTGTAATGCGCCACTTTGGTAGTGCCGCTATCAATCCCGATGGTTAAAAGCACGCTGACCGGCTCGGTAAGGCCGCCTAAATTGATACCCCACCATTTACATTGAAAGTAAAGATGTTGGCGCCAAGTGGCACAATCTTTAGGTTCAAGCTTATGCCGTTGATGGTCCTCTTGCAGATAAAGGTTCCAGTCAGCGTTTTTTTGAATGAGCCTGCCGGGACCATTACAGAGAAGGTGCCAATCTCTAGAGTCACGTTTTCGGTGACGGGTTAATCCCATGCTATTCGCTCCCAGGGTAAAGGACCCCTTTATATACAAGCTATCGTTCGCAATTTCGAGCTTAGCGAAAGGCACTAGCGGCTAATAGCGATTGAGGAGGGCCCGCTCCCCGCTGCGAAGGGCGAACCTGAGAGCTGCGTCAGGGAGCCGTCGGCACGGATGCTGTAGGCCGAGACGTTTCTGCTGCTCTGGTTTACCACGTAGGCGAACTTGCCCGTTGGATCCACGGCGACTGAGATGGGCGTGAGCCCCGCCGAGAAGGGTGAACCTGAGAGCTGCGTCAGGGAGCCGTCGGCACCGATGCTGTAGGCCGAGACGTTGTTGCCCGTCTCGTTTGTCACGTAGACAAACTTGGCCCTCGGATCCACGGCCACTGACCAGGGGTTTTGCCCCCCTGCGAAGGGCGAACCTGAGAGCTGCGTCAGGGCCCCGTCGGCGTCGATGCTGTAGGCCGAGACGTTGTTGCTCACGTCGTTTGCCACGTAGACGAACTTGCCCGTTGGATCCACGGCCACTGAGTTGGGGAAGTTCCCCGCTGCGAAGGGCGAGCCTGGGACTGGCGTCAGGGCCCCGTTGGCACCGATGCTGTAGGCCGAGACGTTGTTGCTATCCCCGTTTGCCACGTAGACGAACTTGGCCGTCGGATCCGCGGCCACTGAGCTGGGCCCGATCCCCGCTGCGAAGGGCGAACCGGTAACGGGGTCCAGGGCCCCGTTAGCATCGATGCTGTGGGCCGTGACGTTGTAGCTGTTAGTGTTAGCCACGTAGACAAACTTGGCCGTCGGATCCACGGCCACTGATGCGGGCCGGTGCCCCGTTTTAAAGGGTGAACCTGGGACCGGCGTCAGGGCCCCGTTGGCACCGATGCTGTAGGCCGAGAGGCCGTTGCTAAACGAGTTTACCACGTAGGCGAACTTGCCCGTTGGATCCACGGCCGCTGAAACGGGCTGGATCCCCGCTGCGAAGGGTGAACCTGGGACTGGCGTCAGGGCCCCGTTGGCACCAATGCTGTAGGCCGAGACGTTGTTGCTGAAAGTGTTTGCTACGTAGGCAAACTGGGCGCGCAATGGTGTCGCCAGCCAGACAAGGCCAACGGCGAGCGTTGAAAAGATGCTAAGCCAACCTCTTCTAACGACACCACGTCCTTGAGCCAGTCCTAAGCGGCTAGGTTTCGTTCGGGTGCTCCAAAGGCGCGGCAGCAAACCCCCTTCTTCTTTCAAGCCCGCAAAAGAGGCCTCCTTAGCCGGGTTTTGTGAGGGAGAAAAGCGATTCACTTTTTTGTGAGACACGAGAAACGAGGTCATAGGTCGGGTGTTCTAAGTAATGGGCCTTTTAAGCCCGGTCTTAAAACTCCTGCTCGCGCTAAGGCGCAGGCAGTATCTGTGACCATCTGCCTTCGAGCGAAACCCTACACAGGGCGCTGTTTTTAGCCCTGCCAGGATGGCGGGAGGAGGAAGCCGGAAAAATAAGGATTGCGCGAGTTAAAACGCTTTTGCCTTCACAGGACAAGACAAAAGCGAAGATTTACCCCCGAGAATGTTATAAAGAGGCCTCCTCCAAGTGCTAGCGTTCCGTACTAAATAGTGGTGATGGCATTGGGCGAACGAGGTACGGCCTTTGATCTGCTCGGGCATTAACCTCCCGCGGGGTCATTAGCGAAGAAGCACAGACGAGGCCGTAGGGAATCCCAGGAGGCCTCGATCCTTTAGGAAGTTCATTTGGAGGAATTTCATGTGGTGATCCTTTGACTTGATCGGCCCGCTTTCGAAACCGAAACACCGGGTCGGAGCACGGGATCGCCTATGGGAACTTTTTGATCGAGGACGCGATCCCCCAGCTCGCAAAATAGACAGCGCCCTAACAAGGAAAAGTCTCGCTACCCGAGCTTCGCCATCGGACGTGGGACCAGGTTAACTCCCAGAATTCTTCGCCGCACGCTCGCGGGTGAACAGCTGACAGGCGTAAGCGAACACGCAAAATAGCGCCCAAATAATCACGCAAAATAATTTCCAAAATCACACAATGAGGCCTGCAGAGCCCGAATTTCGGCATCGAAATCGGCTGAACTGGCCACGGTTCGTGCCACTTCAGCTTGCAAAAGTTCGCGGTAACGCACTCTCAATCGATAGATCGCCGCTTTGGTGGCCGCGAGCGTAAGACCAGTCCGCTGCGCTATTTCAAGATAAGAACTGTCTTCGCCGGTAGTCAGCAAGGAACTCCGCCCGGCCCCATTAATGACTTGAGCTCAGAAACGACAGAATCGTCGGTTCGATTCTTTTGGAAACACACCAGCGGCGCGACCGCTTATGTGATCAATGTGATTCTCTATCTTAATGACAATCCTACGATCGGCCAGCAAACTTACATTACCAAGGGCGAAACTTTAGAAGTAAAAGGATTGACGCCGAAGACGATCTATGGGGCCAACGTCGCAACGGTAAACGGGAGTGGCTCGGCCGTTCGAGGGCTTCTATTCGAAACGAAGTAATTCGGTTGGGAGCTCGTCCCTACCGGTTTGCCTGCTCCCATTGATTGACGATAGGGATCGGCTTCAGTTGAGATAACAGCTCCTGGAAGCGTGGGTCGCTGCGCAACGGATCCCATTCTGGGAGCTTGGCGAAATCACCATAGGTTAACGCTCGGGGGACTTGTTTTAGCAACTCGAGTTGCTGGATCGCCAACTCGTTTTCACCGGCCCAAACGTAGACTTGTGCCAATTCGGTTGCTAACAGGGGCCCATCCATCGCATCTTTCGAGATCGGTAACATTGCCGCTGCCCGGCGCCCTTCTTTTAGCGAGTCTTCCGTGTGGCCCAGCGCCGCATCCGTGAGCGCCAACATCATCAAAGGATTGGGGTCATCCGGCCACTTTTGCAAATAAGCGAGCTGAATTGGACGCGCGGCCTCGAAAGCAATTTTTGCTGCTGGTGTGTCGCCTCCGGCTTTCTTGATCCAACCGAGCAAGAAATCTCGGCAGATGAATCTTCGATCACCAAGATCAAATTCCTGTTTGGAATCCGCAGCCAGGATCTGCTCGGCTTTGGCAAAATTGCGATCTCCCATGGCGGCAGTGATCTTCAATAGTGTGGCGCGACCCATGCCTCGAAGCGGGCCGTTTGGTTCGTCTAACAGGGCGTGAAACCCCGACGTATCACCTGCTTCCTGCCAGGTAAGAACTGCCTTTTTGTAATCGGTTGATTGGGTACTGGCTCCGGCTTTAGCGATTTCGACAAACCCGCGATGAACCTCTGCATACTGTCGATGGAAATCGTAAATGCCGGATATATCGATAATCCAACGCACATTTTTGGGGTCGAGGGTTCTCGCTTTCTCGTAATCTTGCAGGGCTTCGAGCCACTGCGCCTGGCGCGAGGCGACCCTGGCTAACAGACCAAAAAGAGGGGCGGAATTTGGCAAGGTGCGACGCGCGATCTCGAGCTCACGGCGAATCGCGGGATAGTCGCGAGTAGTAACCAATAGATGAAAACCAGCCTCCATGTGAGCTTCGCCAAGGTCCGGACGTAAACTCAACGCTTGATGGAGCGCACTCTCAGCGGCGGTACGCCGGTGATCGGTATGGTCTGTATTGCTCCAATATAGATCGTCATGAGCTCGTGCCAGTAAGGCCCAGGCCAGCGCGAAGCCAGGGTCCCGATTGACCGTCTCCTCTAGAAGACGCGCTGCGCTGGCGAGAGGTTCAGTGCTCTGAGTCTGTTCGTCATAGTTCGCCATTAGCTCTTTGGCATGAAGATAGAGCTCGTAAGCGCCGAGATCCCGCGTTGGTATCTCGCCTATCGAGCTTTTTTCGGCCATAGAAAGCTTGGCTCGCAGTTCCTGCGAGATAGCTTCGGCTAGCTCACTCTGAATGGTAAAAACGTCGGTTAACTGCCGGTCGTACCGTTCTGCCCAAAGCTCGCGCCCCGTCTGAGCTTCTTCCAGGCGGGCTGTCACTCGAATCCGGTTATCGTCCCGTTGGATACTTCCATCGAGAAGATAACGGACGTGAAGCGCTTCACCGATTTCCTTCGGCAGCGGCCGGTTCGCCGGGGTCCGATAAGCTTGCACACTCCCTCGGCTGATCACCTGTAGATCGGCGATTTTCGCCAGGTTGGTGAGAATATCGTCCTGGACTCCGTCAACGAAGTAGGAGTCATCTTTTACTGGACTAAGATTGTCGAAGGGTAGAACTGCTATTGATTTCGCGGTGCTATCTTTTGTGAAGATGCCGCTTTGAAATAGAAGTACTATCGCTGCGATAAGCAGACCGGCGGCAATCGCCCAGAATGCACTCCTGCCGATCCGCTTCTTTCCTTCGATTGCTTGCTGGCAACTCGTGATCGCTTCCACGAGAGCCTGCCCATTCTGAGGTCGATCGTTGGGATCCAGGTTTAAAAGCGCCGCTGCCAATTTTCGTACCGGCGAAGGAATTCCCTTCGGTAGGGACGAGCTCCCGCTCGTCGGGAAGACCGTGGGTGCGAACGCGGACGAGCGGGAACTCGTCCCTACCGAATCTGTCCGATTAAGCAATTGAGCGATTTCGTCGGCTTTGAACGGTTGATTGCCGGTCAGTAAATAGAACAAAGTGCTGCCTAAGGAGAAATAATCGGACCGTTGATCGATCTGGGCTCCTGAGAATTGTTCGGGACTAGCGAATGCCGGCGTTCCGATAAACCCATCGTAGGTGATCCGATCCGCTGGTTCCTGATGTCCGACCGTTTTAGCGAGGCCAAAATCGATGACTTTGACACTAATGCCCGGGCTGTTGAGCAGCATCAGATTAGCCGGTTTCAAGTCCCGATGCACCAACCCATGCTTTTCCGCGGCTTCCAACGCCTTGGCTACCTGAGCGATTACTTCCAATGCGTCATGGGTAGATAACGGTCCGGTCCGTTCGACTCGTTCCGCCAACGTCTCGCCTTCGACTAACTCCATCGCATAGAAGCAAGGACCGTACGGCCGGACACCATAATAAAGGACGTTAGCTACATTCGGGTGCCGCAGCTTGGCGGCCGCGCGGGCCTCCCGCAGAAACCGTTCTCGATTGGACTCAACGCCGGCCGCCTTGAAATCAATGACCTTAAGAGCAACCGGGAACTGCAACGTGGTATCGACGGCTTGATAAGTCGTTCCCATCGATCCTCGCCCCAGCTCAACGAAAGAACCATCCGGATGCGTCAAAATCTCGTAGGGCTCGAACTGATTCTTCGCGTTCTCTTCATTGAGATCGGCGAAATCGAACAGAGGCATCAATAGGCAATCGACGCAATAACCGTAAAAGGAACCGTTCGGATTGACGCTTTGATGACAGGCCCGGCAGATTTTTTCTCGCACCAAGAGGTCAGCACTCCGCCCGTTCACGACTCCAGGGTTAGCGGAAAATGCTGGAGCAACGCAAGCACTAGCTGTGAGAGGTGAGAGGTGAAAGGTGCTCGGTGGATCTGCCTATGGGACGAGTCGGGGGCGGGCGGGTACGATTTTGCCGGTCACGGCCTACCTCTCACTTCTCACGCCTAGCCAGCGACGCCCGGAACGCGCGAATCTCATCATCGAAGTCGGCAGAACTCATTACGGTGCGGGCGACCTCGGCACGGAGAAGCTCGCGATAACGCCCTCGTAACCGATAAATGGCCGCTTTGACTGCACTGATGGTGAGCCCGGTGCGCTGAGACACTTCGATGTAGGAGCTTTCTTCGTCCTCTAGGAGAAAGCCGCAGATTTGATCGAAGAGTTTTTTCTTGCCGCTTTGCTCCATCTCGGCTTGCAACCGGCTCAGCGCGCCCTCAATCAAGGCGGCGACCCAGCGGGCATGGAAGATTTGTTCCGCAGTTTGACCAGGGTCAGTGAGCTGATAGCCGGCTTCAGCGGTCTCGTCATCTAGAAACATAATCTTGGCCTGTCCGCCGCGTTTCTCGGTCCGAGCGCGTTCGGCGGCACGTTGTAAAAAGATCTGCAACGATCCCAGCAGGAAAGTCCGGAATTTTCCGCGGTGCGGATCAGCCCGGCTGAAGGCGTTTTTCTCCACCAGATGAATGAAGAAATCCTGCGTGAGATCTTGCGCATCCTGCCGGCTATAGCTATGGCGTCGAATAAACGCATAGACGGGACTTGAATAACTTCGATAGAGTCCCTCCAAAGCGCTTCGCCTTTGTTCGTCGTCGTTGGCGGCAGAGACCAAGCTCCATTGGGTGGTCTCGAATCCGAGGTGCCCGCCCGCGCTTGAACTCAGCCAACCAGTCATGCCGGCGGGAACATACGTGAGAAGCGAGAGGGGGCGAGGGTGAAAAGTGACAGGCCTGCCCTGAGCAAGCGTTTAGCGCGTCGAAGGGGTGAAAGGTGAAAGGTTTGGCGCTGCCTGGACGAGGCAACGCTGTTCACCTTTCACTTTTCGCCATTCACCTTTCACCAATGTTTTTCTGTGAGAGCTGAAAAAAATCCGCAACTTTTGTATTTTTTCCCGAGAAAGAGACTTAGCGCACCGGTTCCCTCTGACCATGTGGCGCCAGAAACTGAAGAAGAAAACAAACTATGCAAAGTCTACTCAAAACCAGAGCCTGCAGGCCTGGCAAATCGGGTCCGGTGTTCTTCGATCTAAGCAAGGCGATCGATTCGAGTCGAGGTACCGCTAGCGGACGTCTAGTCAGGATCGCAACGACCCTGGGATGCGCCTCAATTCTGTTAAGTCCATGCGTGTCGTTTGCAGCGCCCAACACCATCGAAATCTCTCCTTTGGTTACCAAATCCACGTATTTGGCGCCGGTTGATGCGAACCAGGAGATCGGTGTGACCCTATGTCTACCGCTATCGGATCCTAAAGGCGCAGCTGAATTCGCGCGGCGGGTTTCAACTCCCGGAGATGCGCTATTTCATCAGTATATCACGCCTGAAGAATTCGCGGCCAGGTATGGCGCCAACGCCGCGGATTACGCTGCCCTAAAGGAATGGGCGGCTTCTGCCGGCCTGAAGGTCTCACAAGAGTCGGTTGCTCGAACTGTGTTGAGCGTACGCGGCACCGTTGGCCAGTTGCAAACCATCTTCAAAACGCAGCTCAACAAGTACCGGGGGCCGGACGGATCGGAATTCTATTCGGCAAGCTTTAGTCCTACCATTCCAAGTGAGATTGCCACCAAGGTTTCGAGCGTCCTCGGCTTAAGTGGCAGTAGACAATATGCCCCGCATGTGAAGATCGGTAAAGTACTGGGTGAATCCCCTAAGTTGGGCGTTGCTGAGGCCACTGGCAAAACGAACGGCACGCACGGGAGCGGTCCTGGTGGAGGCTATAGCGCGGCCAATTTGCGCACTGCGTATGGTATTCCCACCTTTGGCGGCCTGCAAAAGAACACAGTGGTGGCCCTGTTCGAGCAAGGGGGATTTTCGGTAGTTGACGTGGCCAAGTATTTGCAGGCGAACAGTCTGCCCTTACCAAAATTAACCCCGGTTAGCGTTGACCATTCCCCGACTACGATCTCAGATCCGAATGTGGAAGTTGAAGCGGTACTCGACATTGACATGATAATCGGAATCAACCCGGCGGTCTCGGAGATACGGGTGTACGAGGATTCGATCGACCCCTTCCCCACGGCTTTGCTCGACGCAATGACGAAGGTTGCTGACGAAAAGAAGGCGCAGATTATGAGTATCTCTTATGGAGATGACGAAGCCAACCAGGGTAGCGCTGCTATGGAAGCCGAAAACGGTGTTCTGGCGCAATTGACCGGAGAAGGTGTAACTGTGGTGGCGAGCTCGGGTGACGACGGTGCCTACGGACGCGGCCCTAACGGTCCATACAATGTCGCAGATCCATCTTC
>WNFJ01243048.1_pt1 | contig 13224 bp, 13 predicted proteins | sample 5400461 | NCBI WGS metagenome assembly WNFJ01 (sample SAMN13153349, study PRJNA577476) | soil metagenome | isolation source: 115 cm saprolite on Douglas fir-dominated hillslope | place: USA:California | collected 2013-09-17 | reverse complement strand
CCACGCCTCTGACAAAATCCTCATCGAGCGGCTCACGAGAAAACCATCGCCGATAGAACAGCGGCCCTGCAATCGACGCGGTGATTTCAGCAGGGTCTCGTTCGGCACCAATCTCGCCTCTTTCGCGTGCGCGCGCGATTACGGTGCGAAATGCGGACATCATGCCCGCATGCAGTCGTGCATGCAGTTCCGCGATTTCGGGGTCGCGCTCGGCGGCGTCGATCACCGAGGGAATGACCGACGACCAGCGGCCCGCATGCAGCCGGTGCGCAACCACCAAAGCGAGTTCCGTAAGATCGGCCTCAAGGCTTCCCCGGTCTGGCGCAGGTGGACGGGGAGTTAATTGGGAGCATGCGTCCAGCAGCAACGCCGAACGGGTGGCCCAATGTCGATAGATGGTCGTCTTGGCCACGCCAGATCGACGCGAGACCTCGTCCACGCTGACCCCGCCGAGCCCCGTTTCCGAGAGCAGTTCGTAGGTTGCAGCCAGGGTCGCCGCTACCACGGCCTCCTTTGATCGGCGCGCCGGTTCATTGACAGCGACCGGCTTCTTCTTCGTCTCACGAAGTTTTGACTGCACCAATTCGACTCCTGCACATTAGCTACTGTACAGTAGCGTAGCTTATCAGAAAACTTAAGAGAAAACATCAACGCAATGAACCTCAAACAGACCAGACTCGTTACGGACGACGTCCAAAAGCTCACCAGCTTCTACGAGAGACTAACCGGAGCGACCGCAGAGGTCATCAGCACTGGCTATGTTGAGTTCCAGCATAGCCCATGCGCGGGATTGGCCATCACAAGCGCGGCCATGGCTCAAGTGTACGGCGAGGGGGTCCTGGCTTCCGGCGCCAACCGAGCGCTCGTCCTCGATTTCGATGTGACGGACGTCGATGCGCATTACACCCGCCTGAAGGAAAGCGTCAGCGAATGGGTCCAGCCGCCGACTGATCAGCCCTGGGGCAATCGGGCGATGCTGTTTCGGGATCCGGACGGCAATCTCGTCAATATGTTCATGGCGACGCGCACTCCCGTGAGGGCCTGACGCCATGCACGGAAAAACAGCTCTCATCACGGGTGCCAACAGCGGCATTGGCTTCGTTACCGCGGTCGAGCTCGCAAAAATGGGCGCTCGCACTGGCGATCCGGCTCAAGGACGGAAGCTGTGGAATTTCAGCAAACAACTCATCGCTCAAGCCCGCGCGGGCGGCGTGGGTGATCCAGTTGCCCGCTACGTCTGTGGGTGATCCAGTTGCCCGCTACGTCTGAAGACTGCACGAACCACAGCAATTATTGGAGATATCCATGAACGCGCACCAGACATCGAAAAATTCCGATCCCTATGACGTGGTGGTTTTGGGCGCCGGCTATGCCGGGCTGATGGCGGCCATGCGGCTTTCTCGGCGGAAATGGCGGCTGCGCGTCGCTGTTGTCAGCGCCAACGATCAGTTTCTGGAACGCGTGAGACTGCAGGAAAGCATCGTGGCCGCGGTCGCGGCACGCATCCCGTCGATTTCGGAATTCCTCGCCGGCACCACGATCGAATTCATCCGCGGAAACGTTGTTTCGCTCGACGCGGATCAACGGCTGGTTCGGATTGCCACCGAAACAGATGAGCGGGAAATCAAGTTCGATCAGGCGATCTATGCTCTCGGCTCGAATATCGACGTCGAAGACATTCCCGGCGTCTCGGAGCACGCTTATCGGCTCGAGGCCGGCGATGGAACGCGTTCCGCGGCCGCGCTGCGGGCAAGGCTGCAGGCAAATGCCGGCCGGCCGATCCACGTCATCACGGTAGGCGGCGCTGAAACCTCGGTCGAAGTCGCAGGCGAAATCAAAACCGCATGGCCAAGCGTCAAGATGACCATGGTGAGCCGATCGCGATGCGGTGACTTCAGGGGCGAGCGGGTGGAGTTGGCCGTTCGCACCGAGCTCGCACGCTTGGGCGTTAGCATGATCGACGGCGAGACCGTAACCCAGGTTCGCCCCAACGGGCTGAACACCAATACCGGCCGATCCATCGCCTGCGACATCTGTGTATGGTCCGGCGGACTTCGTTCGGCTCCGGTCGCCAAGCAGGGGCGGATTTTGGTCGATCCGAATCTGCGGTCGGTTTCCCACGCCCATATCCTGGCGGTCGGCGATGCAGCCCATCCGATCGCGCCGACCGGCGCACCCTACCGATTGTCGGCGTTTTCCGCATTGGTATCGGGAGCTCATGCCGCCGATGTCATCACCGCGCAGAGGACAAAGCGGCAGCTTCAGCCGTTCAGCTTCTCCACCTTCGGCCAGGGCATCGCGATCGGGCAGGGCGGCGTCGGCTTTTTCAGCTATCCGGATGACAAACAAACGCTGTTCATCCTCCAAGGCCGGGCGGCACGTCGCGTCCGCAACTTCTTCGTCTGGTACGTCACCTATACGCTCAGCCTTGAACGTCGATTTCCGGGGCTCTTCTTTTGGCCCGGGCGGCGGCGGGTCTCATGGCACCAAGCAGACCTCGCCATACAAAATGTGAAGCCGACGCAAAAGCTCGAAACGGCTTGACGCGCGATCGCGCTTCAACCGGGCTCGATTCGCGTCCCGGCCGGGCGGGGACGAAAATCCCTTCGCGGCGGTCTGTCAACAATCTCTTGATGGCATTGCCGCTCGCGGCTCTCGGCCAACTCTTTCCAAGAGGAGCGCTATCGATGACCAACCCACAGATTGCGAATCCACAGATCAACGCAGTTGACCTGAGCCGGCGCGTTGTCAGCGTGCTCGATGCGGAGATGAGCTACTTCGAGGTAGGCGTTGGCGATCCGATTGTGTTTCTTCATGGCAATCCAACATCGTCCTATCTCTGGCGCAATATCATCCCCTATCTCAGCGAACACGGTCGCTGCCTGGCGCCCGATCTGATCGGGATGGGCCTATCCGGAAAATCGCCGACACAGGCCTATCGCTTCGTCGATCACGCGCGATATCTGGATGCGTGGTTCGATACTTTGGGTCTCACGAGCAACGTTACCCTGGTCGTTCATGACTGGGGATCGGCCCTCGGTTTTTACCGGGCGTCTCGTTACCCCGACCAGATCAAGGCGATCGCCTATATGGAGGCCATCGCTCGGCCGCTGCGTTGGGAAGATTTCGGCGAGGCCAGCGGCATCTTCCGGGCACTGCGCTCGGAAAAGGGCGAGTACATGATTCTCGACGAGAACTTCTTCGTCGAAACGATCTTGCCGCGAAACGTTATCCGAAAGCTGAGTGTTGAAGAAATGACGGCCTATCGCGGCCCGTATCTCGATCGCGAAGCACGGCTCCCGACGCTCGTATGGCCGCGAGAAATCCCGATCGAGGGCGAGCCAGCAGACGTTACCGCGATCGTCGAAGGTTATGGGAAATGGCTGTCTCAGAGCCCTATCCCAAAATTTCTAATCGTCGGCGAACCTGGCGCGATCATGACAGGCCGCACCCTCAAGTTCTGCCGCACTTGGCCGAACCAACGAGAGGTTAGGGTCAAAGGCAGGCATTTCCTGCAAGAAGATTCGCCCGATCAAATCGGGGCAGCACTCGCCGGCTTTGTGACAAGCCTCCGCGCATCCGGCCATAGGCCGGCATAATGCAACGAGCCCAATGGGCTCCATTTCAAGAGGACCGAGCAAGTCCGAAGTCTCTCGTTATCATCCGCTGCTGGTGGCATTGCACCAAGTACCGGCGTTTTTGATCATTGCCGCCTTGGCGCTTGATGCGCTGGAGATGGTCAACTGATGAACGCGTGGGCTTCAGCTCGCAGACGCCCTGAATCGTCGGTTAACAGCCGTACAGCAGACAGCACTTCGGAAGCTGCCTTGCCGGATTGCTTGGCTGCCGAATCAGCCTGACCGATGTTCGTGGTAACCCGCTGCGTGCCTATCGCGGCGTGCTGGGCGCCGCGAGCGATTTCCGCAGTGGTCGCGCCTTGCTCCTCGATCGCCGCAGCAATTAATCGCTTTTAGTCGATAATACGGGTGCCTTCTTATCTAAACGATGATATCGATACGTCGAACCAGTGCATATATACAGACGTACGTATATATATTCTCAAACGAGCTTCAGCGCGAATCTGTGGGATCAGCCAAATCTCGGATATGCGAGACGATTTCGGCCAACCTCGGATAGCGACGCGGAACGCCGATTGTTGAGTCAATCTGAACCACTCGGCCCGACGTGCGGCGCCTCTTCCCAGTAAACAAACATGGTGGATGATTTCATGGGACCGCCGTTTTCGTCGAACGAAGAAGCTAATGGCCGGCACGGCCTCGTGGCTACCGCGCGAGCAACGATCCTTTCCCGAGCTGTTGCGATCGCTTCCGTAGATGGTCTGGAAGGCCTATCGATTAAAATGCTGGCTTCCGGGCTTGGACTAAGCGCTAGTGATGTCTCTGTTCTGTTCGGTAATAGGCAAGCGCTACAGCTTGAGGTCTTGGATACGACCATCGAGATATTTATAGCGGCGATCGTCAAGCCAGCGCTTGAGGAAAGCAACTCGACTAAACGTCTTCTCCGCTTATGCGAGGGTTGGTTCGACTATGTCGAGCAACGCGGACTCGGAGGATGCATACTGTATGCTGCGGCCGAGGAATACCGATCCCGTCCAGGACCCGTCCGTGACCGAGTAAACTTTCATCGTACGGCCTGGTTGGGCCTATTGAAGGCCACCATCGCTAAAGCGCAACGTGCAGCAGAATTTGAGCGTGATATCGATGTCGAGCAGCTGACATTTGAACTCACGGCCTTCCAGGAGGCCGCGCACTTCGCGGCTATCGCTGGGGATCAGGCGGCCTTCCTGCGAGCCCGCAATAGCTGCCGCGATCGAATCGAAGGACGAATTCGCTGAGGATACGTTCCGACGTCACCGATGAAACGGCTGCAGCATCGAGCCGGAATGATTTGCGCAGCAGTTGCCGAGCTCCCATTTAACCGGCGCGGACCTTCGCGATGAAGTGGTCGACCTGGACACGTAGGGCTTCCGATTGCTGGGTGAGTTCCCTCGCCGCGCCGAGCACCTGAGTGGACGCAGATCCAGTCTGGCTCGCCGCTACGGTGACACCGCCGATGTTCGCTGACACGTCCGCCGTGCCGGCAGAAGCCTGCTGGACATTGCGCGAGATCTCCTCCGTCGCGGTCCCCTGTTCCTCAACCGCCGATGCGACGGTGGTCGTAATCTCATTGATACGACCGATCGTATCGCGAATGGTTTCGATGGCCTTTACGGCGTCCGCGGTGGCGCCCTGTATCGACTTGATCTGGCTGGCGATATCCTGTGTCGCCTTTGCGGTCTGGCCGGCGAGACTCTTGACCTCGGAAGCGACCACGGCAAAACCCTTGCCGGCATCACCTGCGCGCGCCGCTTCGATGGTGGCATTGAGCGCAAGCAAGTTCGTTTGCCCGGCGATGTCGTTGATCAGCGTCACAACCTCGCCGATCTTGCTCGCGGCATCGGCGAGCGCCTGTACGTTGGCATTCGTCCGTCCCGCATCCTCGACCGCACGGCCTGCAACAAGTGCCGCTTCGGCCACCTGCCGGCCGATCTCGGAGATCGACAAGGCAAGCTCCTCGGACGCCGCAGCTACCGTCTGCACATTGGTCGATGCTTGCTCCGAAGCCGTCGCGACGGCGGTCGCCTGCCTGCTCGTCTCTTCAGCCGTGGTCGACATCGATTGCGCGGTGGCCTGCAGCTCGATCGATGCTGTCGAGACAGTCCGGACGATGCCTGTGACATTTGCCTCGAACTCGTCGGCCAGCTTGTTCATGGCCGCCTTCTTGTCGCCGTCGGCCTGCGCTTTGGCTTTCTCCTGTTCGACGCGCAGCCGATCGGTCTCGATCATATTGTTCTTGAAGATCTGAACGGCGTCCGCCATCTGGCCGACCTCGTCGGCGCGCCCGAGACCCGGAACGTCGATGGCGTTTTCGCCATCGGCAAGCTTCTTCATCGCCACTGTCATCGCTCTCAACGGCCCGATGACGCGGCGGAAAAGGATACCGAGGCTCAGGACCGACGCCCCAATCCCAAGGGTCAGGAGCGCGAGATAAAACACCGCATAACGAAAGCTACTGGCGGACAGGTCGTCAGCCGCGGTGTGGGCCGATGCGCTGGTGGCATTGACCAATTTCACGATTGTAGCAATTGCGGCGCCGGACGCGTCGACCCATTCGCGTCCGGTGAGCGGGTATTGGCCGGTGCTCGCCGCGGCGAGAACGGCGTTTCGTGTCGCGGATAATTTTTGGATGTAGGCGTCTTCGAGTCCGGAGATTGCGTCCAGCACAGCCGCCGGCAGATCTGGCCGCAGGCGAAACGCCTGGAGAATGGTCCACACGAGTTCAATGTGACCGCGATGCTCCGAAAGCTTGCGAATGTCATTTTGAGTAAATGGCGCCTTTTGGGCGATGTTGCCGCCGAACACGGCGCGCTCGCGCCCCGCCTCTTCGGCCATTTCGGCCACGAGGCTGCGCGTCTGGACCAGTTGCATCATGTTCGAGTCAGGTGAGGTGACCAGCGCTTCCATGATCTGGCGGATCTTGTTAAGGTGGTCGATCACGTTCGTGATGGTCGGCGCGAACGTGTCCACGACTTCCGCGGATCGTTCCTGCTTCGGCTTGACGAGATTTGCGTCCACCTTGGTGCGGAACGCCATGTAATCGCGATAGGCGCCTTCCGTCTCGTCGAGGGCTTGCTTGGACTTGGTCAGAGCCGGGGTTTGTCGCAGTCGGGCCATGACCCCGGGCAACGCCATGTCGGCCGAAGCCCTGACGCTTGCGATTTCCCGGCGGTGATCGGCAGACAGCGCGTCCGGTGCGTGCAGAGGTGCATTGCTGTAGCCGCGCTCGAGTGCGAGGTCGGCGGAGAGCTTGAGCAGTTCCTCGGAAATCCGGTCGCTCTCCATGAAGCTGGCATGGGCCTGATGCTGACGGTACGCGGTGTAGCCGTTGATGCCGGAAAAACCGACAACAAGAACGCCGAGCGTTCCCACAATGCAGAACAACATCGTGCGAAGGGTCATCATGGTTATTGGCTTCCTGGTCGATAGTGTTACATTTCGTCGATTGCGAGGTCGGCAAATATTGCACTAAAAAATTAACTCTTGGTCAACTCGCGCGCTTGCGCTTCCGACGACGTTATATAATTACGTACGATCGTATATATATTATTGCACTTTTAAGACATTCAGCCGAATATGCAGGTATCGCGCGCCCGCGGCGGGCCGGATTGGGTAGAAGAATGAGATTTCTGCGTTGTTCAATCAATCATTCTGGTTGTTGAGGCTCACCAGATCTTGGAGAGAACCCTCTACCTGTCGTTGAGAGTGTCTTCCCATCCCCAAATTCCTGAAGGCCAAAGCCTCGCCGGGGCCGGCTTTTCGAACAGCTAAGTTTGCATTATCCTCGGACGCAATCACTTTCGCTTTGGGCGCTGCGATTTGCTGGTTGCGCGCGCCCTCGATATTCGAGCTTGAGCGGTCCGTCTTGCGATTAGGAAAAACCGCCTGTCACCAAGAAGTGATGCCGTATTCGCCGCCAATTGAAAGGCTATCAGTTCGAATACCAGCTGTTGAACATCCACATCACCATCCAGCTCTCCTTCCTCGATAGCGGCACGTATCGTGTTGGCGAACAGTGTGTGCCATCCATCTCGATGATGAACAATGCGGTCTTGTACCAGCCCAGGCCGCGCGCGATATTCATTGCTGGCCGCGGACAACATACACCCGCCGGCAAAGAGTCGTTGCTCTACGGAGTCGAACCATAGATTGCACAGCTTTTGCAACCGTTTCAAAGGGGATCGTTCGGTCATGGCGGGACGCACCACTTTGGAGTAAAAAATATCCATCGCAGCGTCCAAGGTCCTTAGTTGGAGCGATTCCTTGTCTCCGAAGAGGATCGTGATATTACCTTTGCTGATGTCGAGGTCCGTCGCTAAGCCACCGATGGTAAGCCCTCCAAGTCCGTTCTTGGAAGCCACATCAATCGCGCGGTTCAGCACGTTCGCCCGCGCCTTTAGCCCGCGGCGGCGACGCCCATCTGTTTCAGCACGAAGCCGATCGGACTGGTTTACCTTAGTCTTAGGCATCATTCACCGGGATAGAAACCCTTCTCTACCATTGAATGTCCAAGTGCCAGGCGAAATCAACCCGCTGCCCTCAGTTTCCCAAGCGAACCCGGCGAACGAGTTCGACGCGTTCCCTCGTTTCATCATTTACCGGGACCGCCACCTTCCACTTAACTCGAAGCAAGGCCCAATTACGGGATCCAGGCCGCGATCTCATAAATGCGCCCGGGCGGGCGATTCGTCGATGTCCGCAATGGCCCCAAAGCAACCAATCTTCGTTTTAGGACCACATGTCGTGATATGCAATGTGTGGACTGCTCCGGATTGACAAGAGAAATGTTCACGTCGCGGGCTTGGCCGGTGCAGCTACTTGTTCGGCCTGCAGATGCAGTTCAGATGACCGCTCGCCATATTACCCTTGGCGAATCGGGTCCCGGCCAAAACCTCGTATTCGACAATGCGCTGGCACAAGTGGGGTGTCCTGATCGTGGATCGACCGGCTCTGCATTACGTGTTGCTAGCCCTCCCGACTTCACATCATGCCGGATGTCCGGCGCGATCTCGTTTACCGACCACCAGTTTGCGTCAACCAGGCATCCCCGGCAGCCGAATCTACAGGGAGGCCCTCGGGAAGGCGGATGAAGGCGGCTCAGAAGTTGTCGAGGAAAGACCCCGACGTTGCGCGGCCGTCAAAGACCGACTCGACATGCGCGATCTTGCCGTCCGTGATCTGGTGCCACTCGGCGACCATTACGACGCCCTCAGCCGGCGCCTTTGTCTCCAACTCAAAGAAAATAGCGGCCTCATGGCTTCCCCCGACAATGGCCTTCACGTTCAGTCTCACCGTGACCTGAAGAAGCCCGGTGAAGGCTGCGATGTAGTTGTCGGCGCCGCGATGCGTCTCGAACAAGCCAACGAAAACCACGTCGTCATGCAAATAGGTCCGCGCCTTGGCTAGGTCCCTTGCGATCGCCGCACCGTAAAATTGCTTGAGTACTTCACGCGCGGTCGTCATCGCAACCCTCCCTGTTTGCCCAATATTATTCGTTCGGTCAGACGATGCGTTCAGAAGTCCGTCGCGACGCGCGCCTACGATTTAGCGACTTGCTCGTAGTCAGTGAAGACAACATCGCCGCCATCCAGTTCGGGCCGGTAAGCCGCCTCAAAGCGCTTCACCGCATCTGAATTGGCATGCGCAGCATGCGCCGCCTTGTCCTCAAATATAATCTCGTTCTTCTCACTCCAGCCGGCGACGGGCAAGCGATACCTGCGGCCTGGTATCGTAAAGTGCAATTATGTATATACGATCGTACGTAAAAGCGATAGCTTCGTCGGAAGCGCAAGCGCGTGAGTTGACCGGGAGTTAATTTGTCTATTGCAATATTTGCCGACCCTGCGATCGACGAGATGCAGCACTATCAACCAGGAAGCACTTCCCGGCAGCTATCGGCGAGCAGGCACACTCGAACGAAATTGTGCCAACCCACTCTATTCCACCACCATGAGAAAAAATATTTGGCGGTGCTATTGGGATATCTCGATATTTGCGGCTTGATTTGCTCATCCTCACCCATGTAGCGTCGGAATTTTCCTTTGTGGAGTTACACAATGTCGACTTCGCAAACCAACATCTTGCTCCGCCAATGGCACGAGCGATTCCGAAGTGATCGACTTGCGGCAGGTGTCGTCACGGGACTACGCGATCAAGCGGATGAAATTTGGCGACATGCGTTCACGTTGTTGCAGCGCGAAAGTCCCGAGTATCGGAACTCGGTCGATGACGAATTCATCATCGAATCAAAAGCCCATTGCAACGAACTCCTGACGACGATCATTTCCATTGTGGCCGGACGAGCGAAGAGATCCGGTGCAGATGCCTTCGACTTTGTTCGCACGCACGCCGTATGGCGCGCGAGGCATCAAGTGCCGCTAATCGCATCGCTTCACGCGTACCGCCTTGCGCATCGAACATACTGGGAGATAACTAAGGAGTCTGTGCTGCGTCACGGAAAGCAAGACGAAGCAATTCCGTCGCTAACGATGCTATCTGATTTTTGGATTCAGTTGTTCGATCATGTCGGAGCCGTTTTGGCAGAGGCGCATGACGTCGAAGAGCGACTGGTAGTTGCACAGAGCACGCAGAGTTATGTCCGGCTCATTGACGATCTTCTGGCCGGGACTCAGCCGCAGGATGCCGAATCGCAGCGGCTCTGCAAACTCTGCGGAATTCGGCCAGGCGCGCCCATGGCCGTCGCTGTTGCTCGCCCGTTGAACTCGGCCTCCGGAGGACATGTTGACGACGAAATTTCTCTGCGATCATTCGTCCGCCTCATCGAGCAGATGCTCCCACCCGCAGTGTTTGGCAAATTAGTTGACATTCGCAACGGGGAGGTCAGGGCGATTATTTGTAGCGAGGCCGACACAGCTCGCGGCGTTCTGCAAGCATTGCGTCGAGATGGCTTTGCGCGGCGCGCGCGCAATGTACAAGCCTCGACGGTCGGACTAAGTCTCGAAGCGGTCGAAGTCACCGGCCTTCCCCAGGCACTCGAAGAGGCGCGGCTAGCCGTTCAATTTACGACCGCCGCACAACCCATCATGCACTTTTCCGATATCGATCTGCCGGAGCTGCTCGTCCGGCAAGCAGACCAAATCGCCGTTCGCTTGATTCCCGAATGGGCGCGCCATTTCAATTCAAATGAGGATGATTCGTCACGTCAATTGGCTAAAACGATCCGTGTTTTCGCTGATTGCAGCTTCAACGTGAAACGGACCGCACAACGCCTTAACGTTCACACCAACACCGTGTATTTCCGACTGAAGCGAATAAGAGAGCTTACCAAGATCAATCCGCGGACTTACTCAGGGACATCATTTTTGCTGACTGCTCTGAGACTTCTTGAGGTTCATGGCCGCACGGGTGCCTGATCACCGCGAGGTGGGAAGCCTTGGTGGAGTTTTGAGAACAGTTGCGGATGCGCTCGTCGTCAGGGGACAACGCTACCTGACGCAGAGCCGGTTGCTTCGGGTGAGGAACTGTGAAGGTGAAGGCTCCAAGGTACGGCAAGCCTCTCGATTGACACGGGATTGATCCGGAACAAAACGTGATGGTTGAACTTACAGTTACCTATCTAGAGATGACGAAGCCGCCAGAAGGTGTCGCCTTGTCTCGCGCCATCGCCGGGGCATCAGTGCGAAGGGAAACGCTCCCGCCTGCGACATACCTTACCATCTGGCGCAGTGTGGGCGAACCACTTCGATGGGATCAGCGATCGCGGATGTCGCTGAGTGATTTGCAAGAAATTCTGAGTAACCCGACTACCCACGTCTACATTCTTCGCCTCAATGGTTCCCCAATAGGACTGTGCGAGTTTGAGGGCGTGGGCCAAGCTAACGTCGAATTGACCAATTTCGGGCTTGTCCCGGAAACTCAGGGTCAGCGACTAGGGCCTTACCTGCTGGATTATGCTCTCAGGGAGATTTGGGCGTACCCGACGCAAAGAATCTGGCTACACACTGATACCTGGGATCACCCGAAGGCCATCGCGACATATGAGCGAGCCGGATTCGATATTTACAAAACAAATCAGGAGCATGTTCCGGATTGATGACGTCTCGCCAGCCATCCGACGCGAAATACGCCGTCGAGCCGCCGTGGAGCCTATCATCGGCCATCTCAAAGACGATCACCGCCTGCGCCGCAACTATCTCAAAGGCCGCGACGGCGACCGCATCAACGCGGTTTTCGCCGCCGCCGGCTACAACTTCAGCCTGCTCCGCCGCTGGTTTGAGGAGTTTTTGCGTGCCCTGTTGCTGCTGACCTTATGTCGCGCCTTGTCGCCGCCACGCTTCGCCTAGAAACATTCTTCACGGACGACTAACTCAGACTGAATTTAATGAGGTAGTGAGCCGCTAGGCTGATCGACTTGAATTCCGCAGGTATTGCGGCTGCGCGCAAATAACCTCAGATTTTGTGCGATGGGATTGACCGCAACGCCTCCTTGACCCCTTGCATAGGGATCGAGCCTAAGACCCATTACAAGTTCACTACTTGGCCACACTGACATTATCGGAAAGTCGCGGGTCGTTATTCTGCACACAGAGCGCGCGCGTATACTGCCAGCGATGAAAGCGATCGCGTGCTGCAGATTCCCGAAGCAACATCAGCGGGGCACGCATATCACGCGCCCTCCGATCGAGCGCCGTCCTGGTCCGCTCGCACAGATCGACAGATTCGTAAGTCGCCACCCGTATCCATTTGAGTGACAAGGGTGTATTCGTGGCAGGCGGCATCATTAGACACCATGCGGCCAATGCGATGGCGGCGGTGTTGTCGGGTCCCACGGGGGGAGTCTACGAAATTCACTTTCCGCCGACAAGGCTCATTGTCGAGCGTGCCGCACACTAATCGGCAGGGCCGATGCCTTGGAGATGGCTGCGGCAGGCACAGCCTTCATACATATAGGACATGGTGCGCGGGCCCTGCGCGTATTCCACTTTCAGGTTTGTCAGATCGAAGCCCGCCAGACGGATAAGTTCATCTATTTTCCGATCGAGATGACAGCCACCCGCGATGCGACGCCAGGCCGGAGTGATCCGATGCTGCCAGTGTTCTATGCTTGGCTCAGGTGAAAGTCCGTGCTCGACAAAGCAGAGATTTCCACCCGGTTTGAGCACTCTCCGCATCTCACGCAACGCAGCCAGCGGATCTGGAATCGAACACAGTGTCCACGTCATCACAACAGTATCAAAGGCGTTGTCCGCAAGCGGAATCGCGGTTGCGGAACCCAGGAGAAGTTCAACAGGCACAGCCGATACTGCGGCGCGCCGCCGTGCGATTGCCAGCAACCGCGGTGAAGGATCGATCCCATAGACACGTTCGACCTGTTTGCCATACAGCGGAAAGTTCAGCCCTGAGCCGACTCCGATTTCGAGCACGCGCCCACGGGCAGCGGCGACCACCTCCCGCCGATATTTCGTGAGGTGTTTCTGCCGCATAATCAAATCGAGGATGGGGGGCAGTATCCAGTGTTCATAGAGATTCATGGCCGCACCGCTTCGCCCTAGATGTGGAGCCTCAACAGGTTGTCCTCGGTCAGGCCGAGGCGGCTGATGGGTGGTTTGGATTTTAGACTGCTGTGAGGCCGATGCCAGTTATATCG
>WNFJ01687243.1_pt1 | contig 13227 bp, 11 predicted proteins | sample 5400461 | NCBI WGS metagenome assembly WNFJ01 (sample SAMN13153349, study PRJNA577476) | soil metagenome | isolation source: 115 cm saprolite on Douglas fir-dominated hillslope | place: USA:California | collected 2013-09-17 | reverse complement strand
GCAACATCGACGCCGTCGCCAGCGACTACGAAGAAGAAATAGCGAACTCGGCTAAGCCGAGTTCTCCAACGTCCCGGTTTTTGAAAACCTTCCCGAATGGGCCGAAGTGGCGGAACTGGTAGACGCGCACGTTTGAGGGGCGTGTGAGGTAACTCGTGGGGGTTCGAGTCCCCCCTTCGGCACCATACCCCTGCACTTTTACTTAGCAAACTCACAGAGTTTTCAATTTAGTGTCCACTTAGTGCCCACGTGTGTGCACTATCCGGTGCACACAATGCAGATAATGCAGAGGGTGGACATGACAATCAGAGCGAGTTCCACACGGAGACTCACAAGAGGCTTTGGTATGGAAGGCTGAGTGAACGGCTTGAGCTGGCTACTGGACTTCGATATCTGTTATGCGAGTTGATTAGAAGCTCGCGGCGCGCCCGTCGCGGGCGATTTCTTCAGCATCTTGGACGAAATTCTCGCTAGTAAGGTGAGGAGTATTGCCTTTCTCATTCACCGTCTCCGTTTGCCTCGGCGATTTACGTCGCCATGTCATGTATACTCAGGCGCAAGGCAGTCTATAACCGATGTACCCCCAGATACGAAGACTCACGATCGAACGTTTTAGAGGGATTGAACGCCTTGAGCAGCACGGGATCTATTATCTTGTAGTCGAGCAAAATTCCCATGGTGCTGATCTGGTGCCGGAACATGTTGCTCCCCGATCTGCGCTTCACGCCGATCAGGGCCATCGCCTTGACGATGTAAGGCGCCAACGTGACGTTGCCCAGGTGCTTTTCGAGATCTTCCATGCGGGATTTCCGTCGGATCTTTTATATCCCGCGACAGTTCGGAGCACAATCGAAATGTCAATCTAGTCTTAGATCCGCAGACGCCTCGTATTTCAGACATCTTGACGGCTGCGATAGCGAGGATGACAATGCAGCTCACGGGAATCCGCAGAAGATTACTCTCGGCGTTGCCTAAGCGAACACTGAGTCTCGGTGGTGAATGTCTTTACGAGGTCCATAACCGCACAGACGCCGAGCATGCAGACACTGTCAGGGCAAAATCGCAACCCGCTTTCCTGTATTATTCCGCCACACCTCTGGTAGGAACTACATATGAAGACCGGCGCAATGGGAAAAGGTTCACGTCTTCATCAGCCCATCACTGATAAGCAAAACTGATAAATGAAGACTGAAGCTCTATCAACGCTCAATTTTTCAGCAGCCTGCTAGATGATGAGTGCCACAACATCGGTTACACCAAGAAGTGCCACGACATCGTGCACAGTTCTTTGAAAGGCAGACTTCTGATCGGCGCGAAACACTGATCGAATACAAACAGCAAACACGGCACTTAAGTTAGTGCTTCCCGCGAAATTTGTAAAAATCCTTGCTCCAAGCAAAATCCCGGCGTTATCCTTACGCAGCAAATCGTTGGGACTCGACCGAGCTTGAGTTTTCGTCAGGCACTCGTTCCTTAGTCACAGGGCTTCGGCCATTGCGGTAGTTGCCAGGGTTTTGAATAACGCTTGTAGGGTCCCTCGGTCCCAAACCTAGTCTCTCATCCGTTCATCGGAGATTTGAAATATTCTTATGCCGCCTTTCAAGTACGACATTTTCATCAGCTACGCGCACCTTGACGACCGAAGCCCCTTCGGCGACGAGAAGGGCTGGATAGACCTGCTCCACGAGCGGCTGTCGGTTCTGGTTTCTCAGGCGCTCGGCTACGAGTTAAGCATCTGGCGCGACGGCCACAACCTGCAAGGCAATGACGTGTTGCAAGGGGCCATCGGCGAGGGTGTCACGCAGTCGCTCCTGCTCGTGCCCATCATCTCGCCCCGCTACGTCCAATCCGACTGGTGCAACCGAGAGATGGCGGCATTTCACGCGAGTGAGCCGCCACCGCAAGCCGCGGCGCCAGGCTTTCGTTCGCGCGTCTTCAAAGTGATCAAGACCCCGCTGCCCGATCACCTGAAGAATCTTGAGCCAGAGCACATACGCAACCTTATCGGCTATCAATTCTATGGCGAGGACGAGACAGATGGGCAGTTGCACGAGTTCAGCTCTAATCCGAAAGACAAGTCGTACTGGACGATGCTCAACCGTCTTGTGTCGGACATAACCAGGACGCTTATTGAACTGAAGTATTCGCCGAGCCCAGCACCGCCCGACACTGTTGCGAACGACGTCGCTGCGTCCGCGTCCTCGCTCGTCGGCCCCGCGACGGCTAAGCCCGCCGCCACTCCAGTGGTCGCGCCCAACGGGACAGAGGTTGCGAAGGTCGTCTATCTTGCCGAGACGACTTCCGATCTGGCGAAGGAGCGCGAGCTGGTGCGCGACGAGTTGCGACAGCGCGGCCATGGCGTGCTGCCAGAGCAGAAGCTCCCGCTCGAAGAGTTGAAACAGACTGAAAAGGTTGTGCGCGCCGACCTCGCGCGTTGCGTTCTCTCTGTCCACCTCGTTGGCACGCGCTATGGATCGACTCCGGAAGACGATGCGCGCTCCGTGGTCCGCATCCAGGAAGAGATAGCTGCCGAACACGGCACGTCGAATCCGGCTTTTCTGCGTCTGCTCTGGATGCCGCAAGGGCTGATGACCCCGGAGATCAGCGATGAACGGCAGAAGACTTTTGTCTCGGAAATTCAAAATCGAATGACCGCCGGCGCGGAGCTTTTGCAAACGACTGTCGAAGACTTGAAGACGCGCATTGTCGAAAAGCTTAGTCCTCCGGCGAAGACGACTGCCCGCGCTGAGCGCTCGAAGCTCAAGCACGTTTACCTCATCTGTGAGAACAGCGATCTCAGCATGGTACGGCCCATAAAACAATATCTTTTCCAACAGAATCTGGAAGTGATTACCTGGCTGGACCAGGGTAACACCGACACGCTCATGGATTATCACCGCAAGAACCTCAAAGAGTGCGACGCGGCGCTCGTCTACTTCGGTAGCGGCGACGAGCCCTGGGTGCGCAAGAATCTCGAAGACCTCGAGAAAGCTTACGGCTACGGTCGCGAGACCGATTGGCTGGCCAACGCCGTCTACGTCGGCGCGCCTCCGTCCGCGCAGAAGGAAGACTTTCTTACGCACCTGGTTCCGTACGTCATACGTAACTTCAGCTCATTCGATCCTAACGACTTGCGCGACTTTGTTAGTGCAGTAAAGGCCGTGGAAGGAGGACTACAATGATCGAGTCGAAAGAAATCACCAATCCTTTCCCAGGGCTCCGTCCTTTCGAGACGGACGAGTATCGACTGTTCTTCGGTCGTGAAGGGCAGTCGGATGCGCTTATCGCGCGACTTCAGCTCTCGCACTTTCTCGCTGTGGTCGGCACGTCAGGCAGCGGCAAGTCATCACTCGTCCGCGCCGGACTGCTGCCCGCGCTTCGCGGCGGCATGATGGCCGGGACAGGCTCCGGCTGGCGCATCGCGATCATGAGACCGGGCAGCGATCCGATTGGCAACCTCGCCGGCACGCTGGCGGACGCGGAAGTACTGTTGGAAGCAGGCGGCGGCCTGCCGCGCGCTGAGGCCGGGGCCGTGATCGAAGCCACCTTGCGAAGAGGCGCTTTGGGCCTGATTGACGCCGCTCGACAAGCGCGACTGAGCGAGCATGAGAAACTGCTGGTCGTCGTAGATTAGTTCGAAGAGTTGTTCCGCTTTCGCGCAGCGCGTGCGCCCGCAGGCACGGGCGATGACGCATCGGCCTTCGTCAAACTCCTGCTCGAAGCTGCGCAGCAACGCGAGTTGTCAATCTACGTAGTGCCCACCATGCGCTCGGACTTTCTCGGCGACTGCGCTCAATTCCAGGGACTGCCGGAAGCGATTAACGACGGCCAGTATCTGATTCCGCGCATGACCCGCGACGAGCGGCGCTTTGCCATCACCGGCCCGGTCGGCGTTAAGCGCCGTAAGATCACAGAGCCGTTGGTGAACCGGCTGATGAACGACGTCGGCGACAATCCCGATCAGCTTCCAATTCTGCAGCACGCGCTGATGCGCACGTGGGACTACTGGGCTGCGCACCGCCGCAACGGCGAGCCAATCGGACTGGAACACTACCAGGCGATTGGCACCATGTCTGAAGCGCTTTCCGAGCACGCGGATGAGGCGTGGGCGGAGTTGGACGAACGCGGCCAGCTAATCGCCGAGAAACTTTTCAAAGCGCTTACCGAGCGCGGCGCCGACAATCGAGAGATACGCCGCCCAACCACTCTGAGCGCAATCTGCGAGATCGCCGGCGCGAGCCTGGCAGAGGTAGCCGCCGTCATTGAAGTTTTCCGCTGCGGTGGACGTTCGTTCCTGATGCCGCCCGCGGGAGTTGCGCTTGACAGCGAAACTGTGATCGATATCTCGCACGAGAGTTTGATTCGCAATTGGCAGAGACTTCAAACGTGGGTCAACGAAGATGCGCAGTCGGCGCGCATCTATCGCCGGCTGGCAGAGGCCGCGGTCCTGCATCGTGAAGGCAGCGAAGGTCTGCTGCAAGACCCCGGGCTCCAGATCGCGCTCGACTGGCGCGACCAGAATCAACCAACCGCAGCTTGGGCCGAGCGCTACCATCCCGAGTTTAACGAAGCGATCGCGTACCTCGAAAAGAGCCGCGACGCCCGCGACGCTGCGCTGGCTGAACGTGAACGCCAGCGTCGGGAAGAACTGCAACGCGAACGACGCGAGCGCGAACAAGCCGAACAGTATGCAGCCGGCCAGGCGCGCGCCGCACGCCGCCTGCGCTGGCTGGTAGCCGCTATGGCAGTGATGTTTCTCCTGGCACTCGCCACTGCTGCCTACGCACTGACCGCGCGCGCGGACGCCGAGCGCAATAGGAAGGCGGCGCAAGCTAGCCTGCTCACCGCAAACGCTGCCAAGGAGCAAGTCGAAAACTCTTATAAAGACTTGAAGAAAGCCAAGGACTTCGCCGACGCACAAAAAACTATTGCTGACGAGAAGGCGAAAGACGCACAGGCCGCGAACAAGCGGACAAAGGTCGCCCTCGACTCACAGAAGCAGGCCACAGCGCGGGCTGACACCCAAAAGCTGATTGCCGTGGAGAACGCCCGGCAGGGCGCGGCGGCGAACAAGCGCGGCGAGTTGATCCGCGGCGGCCTCGAGGCGTTCCGCCGCGAAGACTTTAACGGAGCGCTGAAGTCCTTCCAACAACTGCAAGACGAGTTAAAGGACATTCAGCCGGGAAGGCCGACCAGTCATAACATGTCCCCCGAACAACTCAAGCAGTTCGTGACCGAATACGGCTGGACCTGGTCTCACGTGGGCGACTCGTATTACAAGCTGGGCCAGTTCGACGAGGCGATCAAAGCTTATGAGCAGGCGCGTGAGGTGCTGGAAGGAGGGCTGGAGGACAAGTCGGCGCCGATCCTCTTCGATACCTACTACGGGCTCGCGCACGCCTACCACGACAAAGCGAACGCGCCTCCCAGGCAACTGAAACCCAATAACGAGGAGCAGTTTGAGAAGGCCAAGGAGTTTTACAAGAAGGCGCTCGCCTACCAGGAAAAGTACAGGTCCGACCAGCCGCTCGAAGCCGCCTCAGGCTACCAGAACCTCGCGCGGCTCTACACCGACATCGGCCAGTTCGACGAGGCCGAAAAGAACTACAAGCGCGTGGTCGAACTCTATCGAGGGGTCGAGTACCGCCCCGTTGACGGTGCCATCGTAGCGCTCAAACAACTGGCTGAGTTCTATCGCGGGCAGGGCCGCTATAAGGACGCCGCCAAGGCTTACACCGATTTGCTCGACACCGAGGAAAGCAGTGACTCGGAGAGGTACGCGCATGACCTCACCGATACCTACAGCGAACTGGGCCAAATCTTCAGCTCGCTGAAGGACGAGGCGCGGGCCAACGCTTTGTTGGTACTGGCGGAGAAGTTTCAGCAGGTCCTCCTCAGAAGCAAACAAATACAGGGGAAGGGGCGTGCTCTGAACGATTCCGGCCTGACCTTCGACGTCGACTTCGATGATCTGGGCGACGCCTATGTTGGGGCGGGGCGGTTCGCACAGGCGAAGGAAGCGCTCCACATCAGGCAGACCGAGGTCGGCAGGGGAGAATTCCTGGGGTTGAGCTACGAGAAACTGGCGAAACTTTACCGCGATCATCTCAAGGACTACGACAAGGCAGAGGAGTTCTACAAGCTCCTTATAGAAGCCAATTACAATTACACCGACGCGCTGACGCAACTCGGCGTCCTTTACGCGACCGAGTTGAACAAGCCCGCCGAGGCCGAGCAGTTATTGAACCGTGCCCTTGCCACCTTCAGCGACGAAAATTGGCACGATTGGCCGGACAAGGACGCAATCTACTCTGACCTGATTGATTTGTATCGGAGGCAGAATAGGCAGGGCGAACGAGTCTACGACCTAAGGCTCGCGTCTCTGGTCGAACTCCTCAACGTCTTTGGATCGCCTAGTAGTATGTCGCGGAATTTCCCAAGCTTTGAGGCCAAGTACGTGAAAGCAGTTGACGAAGTCGCTGGCTTCTACATGGAACGGAAAAAGAGCGCCCAGGCTGAGGCGGCTTACCGTCTGGCGTTCCACGTGTCAGAGGACATTCGTCAGCGAGTCGACACGAAGCTGATCGCCGACTTAGCCTCGACGCTCGAAGAGTATCAGATGCTACTCCGCGATTTGAAGAAACTGGACGAAGCGGCGAAAGTCGGGGAAGCCATCAAGGTACTCCGGACCAGGCAGAGCGACCTAGAACAGATACGCCAGCAGCAACAGATTCAGCAGCAAATTCAACAAGGTCCGCAGTCGAAGCCGAAGACGCCATAACCGAAGCGCAAGCGATTCCCTGCGCTATGGTCTTGCTGAAGAGTCTAACGCAAGAAACCGATTGGCCGCCCGCGGCTCTGTACCGCCGCACTGGTATGGCCGAAACCGCCGACTGATAGAATACTCTTTCACGGGTAAGTTATTTCGTTGCCGCCACCTGTCCTTCGCCAGAACCTCATCCGCGAGGATTTTTTGGCTTAACTCGCAGACTCATGAAGCGACGGGAGCAAGTAGACTCGTTGCAGATCTAGCGGGTGGGCCAATGTTAGTCTTGGTTCCAGTTGCCTTCAGAACAAAACCTGAACTTGTACTTTCAGCAGCCGTTGCTTCCAATTCATACTTCCGGCAAACGGATGCTTCTATTTTCACTTTGCGGGTAATTTCAGGTTACAGAAAAAGGGCGCTTTTTGCCGCTCTTGTGGAAGTCTTTTGCTTCCTATCGCGGCAAACGGATGGGTAAAGTCACAGTGGTGGTGGTAGTAGGGTGGTGGTAGCTGCGGGGGCGGCGGGGCGGCGAGGGGTTAGTAGTGATGAGGGAGGAGGCCCAGGCCGCGTAGCCACTGCTCTCAAAGCCCACAATCACCTGGCCCTGGGTCTGTAACTGAGCATAGAAGCCACCCACGTCATCCTGCTCGTGGAGCAGTTCTATTTGCTGCATCTCACCATCTTCAGTTGTCAAATAACTTACGGTTTGTTTGCGAGCATGAAAGTCGACTCCGCAGTATACTGTCGCCATGGCGTCTCCTTCTGCTAACGCAGACCTTTTTCAACCCTGAGTCTAACAACTCTCGGCAGGAGACGCCTGCTTCATTACATCAGGGAGCGTGTTCCGCAACTTGATTGATTGAATAGGATGTAATCGCCGCGCCGGGTCAACTTTGACGTTGCGCCGAGATCGCTTTTACCAGGCTTTATGAGACGCTGCGGATAGATCTGGTTCTGATAGTTGCTGATTTCAGGGCCGGACGGAGGTGTTATGAAACAAGCGTTTTTTAGCTATGCGCGGGAGGACAGTAGGAAGGCGAAGCGGCTCTATGGAGATCTCCGTCGTAAGGCATTGATTAGCCCCTGGTTCGACCGCGATTTGTTTCCCGGAGAGCGATGGCGGCCAGCGATTCGAAGGGCGATTCGCGACTCTGACTACTTTCTTGCCATCCTTTCTGAAACGGCCGCTTCGAATCGCGGTTATATACACAAAGAACTACGCCAGGCTCTCGACGTAGCGGAAGAATTTCCTGAGGGCTGGATCTACTTGATCCCGACGCGACTCGACGATTGCCAAATGCCGTTTCTCGCCTTGGAGGCGTTCAACTGTATAGATCTATTCCCGAGATGGGAGGATGGAGTCAACCAACTCTGTCGGACACTAAAATATCACACAGAGGGCCGCAAGCAGACCCCGGAAGGTGACACGTTGGACCTTCAAGACCTGGGTGAACGTGACAAGAATCCCGCGAAGGTCAAACATCGCGGGCCACGGCGGCGTCGAAAATTTCAAGCTCCCCGCCTTTCAGAGCGGTCTTTACACTACGACGTTAAGTTAATCAACCTGGAAGGACGCATCCCGAGAATTAATCGGATTGCCCGGGGACTCAACAGCGTTCAGTCATGCTTTAGTTTCACCCACGAACGAATGCCTCTCCCGCATCAAGCTCTGGGCTGGGAGGATGACACGCTACAGCTCTTCGCCGCCCGACTACCCATGTCCTTTTATGAACGAATCGGTTTGCTTGAGACTGATTGTGTGATTAGTCTTACTCGCCGGCTGCTTGCCGGTGAAGGATATTGGAACTATCTTGCTGACGTCTCACCCGTCCCCCAAGTCTTCTTCATTTCGTGTTATTCAGATCTCGACTATTATGCTCGAGAAGCTGGCGTGACACTGGATTCAGCGATCGCCTTTATGATTACGGCTCAACTCGTGGCGTACTTCTTCGACCTCGGTTACGATTTACCGTCCGGCTATCACGCAGCAACCCGCAATTGTCCAATGGATTTCACTGAGGATCATTCTGAGTTGGTCCCCGGACTCCGGGCTGGCCGCTTTTGCCGCTTTTGCTCTCCTAAGATCGACAAGAGCGGACCCTTTGGGAAAGCGTTCAGAGCAATGATCGCCTGGGACCGGTAGTTGGTCACGCTGATAATTCCAGCATTTCTAGGCGGGCGTTATGCTGTCGTTTTTTGAAGACGCGGCCCAACAACGGGCGCTTGCAGCCGACGCCTCGAGAGCGCTTTTCAAGATGCCTCCTCGCGGTGATGATTGAATGCCCGCGTTCGGCGCGGCTGAAGCGTAGCGTTGGGCTCATGAAACGGCGAGCTTACAATAAGGTGCATCAGATACAGAAGTAGAAGACTACGGCGTTCTTGTTCCCTCTCTGCTCTTCGCTGCGGATGAGGTCTATCCCGTGCAGCTTGTTCTACACATCAAGTGCCCCGGGATAGATTCTGGATAACATCTACACTGCTACGAATTGATAGAGACGCTATCCTAGATGGAGTTTGGGACCGGGTTCGGCGTAATGAAGGCAGGGCCCCCAAAGAGACAACGAGGGCTAATTCAATCTTCCGTTTAGCGAAGGGAGAGATCATGACAAGTCCATTGATCGCAATTGTCGGAGACATAACGCACGGGCGGGCACTTGATCCCCCGTTAAAGGACTACGCCAAGGCGAGAATTGCAGCGGAGGAGTTGGGGGCCGAGCTTGCGGGGCGCGGTGCGAGGCTGCTGGTTTATGGCGGACCGTACCTTGAGGCGGAAGTCGTGCGCGGCTTCGTCGCGGCCAAGCCTAAACAAGACCATAGCATTGAAATGAGATACACGAAGGGCAATGACCCGCCAGCATTTACCGAGGAGGCAACTCACCCGAAATTGTTCCGGCGGCATTCGGAAAGAGGCGTCGATTGGGAGGTTGCGTTCTACCGAGCGATTACGCGCGCCGACGGCATCATCGTGATGGGCGGAGGCAACGCGGCAAAGATCTCGGGGCAGGTGGCAATCGGTGCCCGCATGCCGATACTGGCGCTCGCTGAGTTTGGCGGTGGCGCGGCTAAGGTGTGGGAGACGCTTTCGGCGGGTGAAGACCTACCGACCCGGGAGGAGATCGACCTAATGGCAAGGCCTTGGGCCGACGACTCGGCCGCGGCTTGTGTTAAGGCGCTGTTCGCCCAGCTCGAGCGGCGGCTGATTGCCGCGGGGGCGCCGAGTCCCGCCTTGTCGGTTCTCACTATGCTCCTGTTCCTGGCGGCGCTCGCGATCGTACCGCTGGTGTGGGGTCAGAACGCGTTTACGGTGTGGATGCTGTTTGTCGTTCCACTCGTTGCCGGTGGTGCGGGTGCTCTGATCCGGCTGATAATAGATCGGCAGCGGGGTACACGGGGCGTAGCGCCGGGGGTGTTGGTGGCGGTTGTGTTGGGGCTCGTGGCGGGGGGCATTGCCGGCGTTCTGTTCGTAACCGCGCAGCTAACGGCAGACCCGAATTTGACTAACGCCGGCACAGACCTTGTTCCGTACGCACGCCGGTCGATTCCTTTCGCGCTCGGCGTCGGCTTCGTAGCCGGGCTCACCTCGGACGCCGTGTTCGGCAAGCTGCTCGGCCTCGATGCGATTCGCGTTGCGGGGATCGGTACGACACCACCGCGGACTTAGCAGGCCTCAACTCCAACCGTCGGGCCCGGCCTAACGTATTGGACCGGAGCGCGTGTTTCTGAACCTGATTGATTGAATCGAAGGTTGGATGTAATCGCCGCGCACGGTCAACTGCTCGGATGTTGGGCGGCAGTGACCCGTCACGCTTGGATTGAGAGTGGTTCCTGCCGATCCATTGCGGTCCTTTGCCTTCGGCGATGACACGGTGGCAAAAACGGAGACGAAAGGTTTTGGCAGATATCTTTTTGAGTTACTCTCGTGAAGATTCAGGTCGTGCGGACGCTATGGTCCAGGCGTTGAAAGCAGTAGGCTGGTCAGTTTGGTTTGATCGCTATACACCCACTGCAAGAAAATGGGCGAACATTCTAGAGAGCGAGCTAGAGCGAGCGCGCTGCGTTGTTATGTTGTGGTCCGATCACGCTATGGACTCCGACTGGGTACGCAAAGAGGGGATCGCGGGATTGGATCGCGCTGTACTCGTACCAGTCCGAATACGGGAGTCCGATATTCCGGACGTGTTCGGTTCAATCCAGTTTGCCGACCTTACTTCGTGGGATGGTGACCCGGCCGCGCCTGCATTCACGGAGTTAGTGCAGAGCATCCGAAATCAGATGCTGCCTCATTGCCGAATGCGTTTCGACTCGCTATTTGAACCCCGACTTGATGACCTCAAGGATCTGTACGAAGCTTATCTCCACGTCACAGAGCGACTAGGTTGCGTGCCAGCGCTAGGTAGATTTCAAGATCCTTCAACGCCAGATGGGCAGCGGAGGTTGCACCGAGCGGTTGCCTCCCTGCAAGTTTCAATCGAGTGGGATTCGACGTTGTCGAACTGGTTTGCAAATTCCCCTGCTCGGGAGACGATTCTCGAAAGGATTGGACGGATTGAGCGACATATTCCGCTGATATGGCTGCGGCTTTTGAGTTATTCGGGACCGTTCTTCTCCAGCGTCTCCAGTCCCCGAACCCATGCCAATTTCCTCAGCTTCGCCAGCATGATGTTTTTTCATGAGATGTTCGGCACCCTGAGACTCGTCGGGCAGCATATGGGCATTCCGTCACCCCTGACGGCTGCGCAGCTATCATTCCCACGCTGGGAAGGAACAATATCTGCATTTTTCGAAGACTCGGACGAGATCGCTATGGCCTATGTAACTCATATCGATAACTCTCCCCTTCGGACGGAAGAGGTCTTCTACGGACCGAAGTACAGATCCCAAATCGCTTACGGGAGATCGTTACGTAACTTCCCGTTCACGGAACCGGTGTGGCTTGAACGTTACGTAGTTCCTCAGCGTGAGCTACGGCTCGCAGTTGAGGGTTCAACTCAACACACCGTATATGGAGGCAACGCGAGAATCAGGAAGGTCACCGACTTGAACGGTAACGATCTTCCGCCACTGTTTGATGTGTGACTATCGAAGCGTATGTGTTCGTTGGCTTCGAAGTTGTTGCTAATCGCTGCGCCCGGTCAACTGCGTTAGGCGAAAAAGAGAAATGAAACTGACCTGGGACATTGAAGAACAAGACATTGAGAAGGTCGGATCCTTCTATACCAAATGGTCCAACGACCCGTTTGTCAGACTCCGACAAAGGAGAAATATTGAAAGCCCTCGACCGACGATTGCTAAAGAATACACATGGATGGCCTTGGTCGGATGCTTGTTAACAACACAACAGCGAGCGGGCCCCGGGAGTGCTGTAAAGCGAATTCTTGATACCAATCCCTTCCCGTTGAACTACAGCGAATGCTCCAGCAAGGGTGATCTCGAAAAGTTTGCACGGGAAACGCTCACATCGTTTGGCGGCATCAGGCGACCACCAACCATTGCGCAACAAATATCGAACAATCATGAAATGCTTGGAAAGGGGCTATGGCCACTACTACTGAGCCGTGCGCAAGAAATCAACGTGTCTGACAATCCTGTGCTTGAGCGTGACGTTGCACATCTGCTCGCAAAGCATCTCGATGGGATAGGTCCAAAACAGAGTCGTAATCTATTGCAATGGATCGGTGTTTCAAAATATGAAATTCCCGTCGACAGCCGTATCACCAAATGGCTAAATCGAAATCTACTCAAATATCATCTCTCTGCGAACCTACTGACAGATCATACCTATTACGATATGGTGTCTGATGGTATTCAACTCCTCTGTAAGCGAGCGAATGTATATCCGTGCTTGTTGGATGCCGCAATATTCACATCGTTTGATGGCGGATGGAGCGAAAGTGACATCGGGACGTCAGAGTCACTGGAAACCGCCTAGTCTCATCATCGGGTGGCGGCTTCGATCCAAACACCGGACAGATAATTCCCGACAGGGCAGGCGATTTCGGCCGCATCACCGCTACAAGCAACAATCCACGCTTGATTCAGTTCGCGCTGAAGTTCAATTTCTAACGTAACGACGCAGAGACGGAGCGACCATTAGTTGTGAGACTTTATAAGCTCCGCTGCTCTTGGCGCGTGATACAGCTAAGCACCCTACACAGAGAGATAGGCCTCACTATTGTTAATTGGCTTGCGTCCGGCCAACCGTACGCTATTTCAATAGGACCCTCTGCGGTCAAAACCGCTGCAAGAAACGCATTGCCAAAACACCTATCTGGGGCGTGGGCCAAATTCGAGCTTTTCTGCATTTTGCCTTCAGAGCAAAACCTCTAAGACTGAACTTGTACTTTCGGCAAGCCGTTGGTTCGAATTTGCACTTTCGGCAAAGGGATGATTCCAATCTCATATCTAGGCAGATTTGACAGCTACAGAAAGTAAGGCGTTTTAGAATCTCAGCGGCAAGAGGA
>WNFJ01077023.1_pt1 | contig 13227 bp, 11 predicted proteins | sample 5400461 | NCBI WGS metagenome assembly WNFJ01 (sample SAMN13153349, study PRJNA577476) | soil metagenome | isolation source: 115 cm saprolite on Douglas fir-dominated hillslope | place: USA:California | collected 2013-09-17 | reverse complement strand
AAGAATCCGAAGCCGTAATAGCCGTGATAGACGACCTCATTGCCGCCGGGCGTCGTCGCCACCACGGTGGCCGTTTGGCCGGCGTGATAGGCGATCAGTCCGACGACCGTCGCAATCGCGGCCGTTGTCAGACCCCAGATCCAAAGAAAACCGAACCGTCGATTCATGTCAGACCTCCTTGAATGTCTGCCACCATCATTCCCCGAACTTATGAAGGCGTTGTGAACGGGGCAGAGCCCTACCGTGAGCCCATTTAGCCTGTATTCAGCGTCCTGCCTGATCATTGTTATTGCCGGACCGCAAGCGGTCCGAGCTATCCAGGAGGTCACGGACGTGCCCCAGGTCGACGACGCGCCTCAGCCCGACGCCCAACTCAGCGAATTGATCGAGTCCGTCTTCGAACGTGAACGAGAGTGGGCGATCGACGACCGGATCCGCGCAGCAGTCAAATACGGACGCTAACGGCCCCCACCCTGACCCTGCCCACGCGGGAAATCCCGCGACCCTGACGACATTGCCTCCCCGCACGCGGGGGAGGGAAACGAGCTACACGGTGGTCACCTTCGGGGACGGGACGTAGCGAGTAGAGACCACGCGGTCTCCCTCGAGGTCCAGCTCGAGCATCGCCGCCTTCCCAACCTGCTTGTGAAACATCTCCCGCTCGGTCTGAGGGCGGTCGTCGAGCAAGATCCACGCCGCCTGCAACGGGTCGGCATGGCTGATCAGAAGCGACACCTCGCCCGGGTGCTCGCGGGCGACCCGATTGACAACACCCAGCACTCGCTGGCCCAGCGTCTCGATCGATTCATCGCCGGCGAGGCTTCCGCGGCGGAGCTTGTGCATGAAAAAGCGTGGCCGCCGCACGGGCACCTGCCAGCGGGGTACGCCCTGTAAATAGCGGCCGAACTCGGCTTCGCGCAGAGCGGGCTCCGGGATCAGTGGCACGGGAGCTGGCAGCTGCGCGTTTACGATCTCGGCGGTTTCGCGGGCGCGGTCGAGCGGACTATGCACGATGCGCCGAACGCCACTGTCTCGCAGCGACTGGCCCACGGCAGCGGCCTGCGCGCGACCGTACGCGCTGAGATAAAAGCCTGGAAGGTGCCCGTAGATGACCTTCTGCGGATTCTCCACGTCGGCATGCCGCATCAGCAGTACGCGCGTGGTTGAAGTGCTCATCCCTTCAACGCTCGCCGCCGGATCCTGATCTAAGTACGCGAGTCGGCACGCAGCCGCTTCGCCATCGCCGCGATCACCTGAAGGGCAAGCGTGTCATTTCCTTTGATGGCATCGCGGAACTGCGCGTGGCTGAGCACCATGGCCTCGACGGGACCGTCCGTAACCACCGTCGCGGTCGCCGATCCGCCGTCCAGCATGCCGATCTCGCCGAAGAAGTCACCGGGGCCCAGCCTGGCGGCCGGCTTGCCGGCGCGGGTGACCTGCACGTGACCACGCTCGATGATGAAGAAGGCCTCGGTCGGCTGTCCCTCGCGGATCAGCGTCTGACTGGGCTTGAGACTGACCTCATCGACGCGACTGGCAATGAACCCGAGGTCGCGCTTCGACAGCCCGCGGAAACACTACACCCACCTAGGCCTGTGGGACAATGTCTGGCACCGTCGGAGGCGGAACCATGGCGCAAGTCAATCTCGACAACGCGCTGGAAGCGGGGCGCGATGCCGTTCGCCGCCATGCCTGGCTGGAGGCCTTCGAGTTCCTGACGGCGGCCGATCAGGCCAAGAGCCTGAACGCCGACGACCTCGAGGCCCTCGCCTACGCCGCCTGGTGGAGCAGTCGCGGCGATGCTTGCATCAGCGCCCGGGAACGAGCGTACCCGCTCTATCTCGATGCCGGCCGTCCACGCCAGGCCGCCCTCGTCGCGCTGGCCCTGGCCAAGGGTCAATTCGAACAGCGAAACTCCTCGGTCGGGATGGCCTGGCTCAAGCGCGCCGAACGCCTTCTCCGCGATGAGCCGATTGGCATCGAGCACGGCCATCTTGCCCGTCTCCAGGCCGTGATCGCGCTCGAGGGTGACCACGACTACGAACGGGCGCTGGCACTGGCGGCGCAAACCCTGGACATCGGAACCCGCTTTGGTGACCGCGACCTGATGGCGCTCGGCCTGCAGGACCAGGGGCGGGCCCTGGTAGCGCGTGGTCAGGTCAGCGAAGGAATGGCGTTGCTCGATGAGGCTGCGGTTGCCGCGCTGTCCGGCGAGCTGTTGCCGATGACGACCGGCATCATCTATTGCAACCTCATCGGCACCTGCGAGGGGATGGCCGATTACAAGCGGGCCGGTGAGTGGACCGATGCCGCCCGCCGATGGTGCGAACGCCAGTCGATCGCCGCCTTCCCGGGGATGTGCCGCGTGCATCGGGCGGAGGTCATCCGGCTGCGGGGCGCCTGGCAAGAAGCCGAGCTCGAGGCACGCAGCGCCTACGAGGAGCTGCGGGGCTTCGTCGTCGAATATGCCGCGGAGGCGATGTACGTCATCGGTGAAACGCGGCTCTGGCGTGGTGACCTGGTCGAGGCGGGAGATGCGTTTCGCCAGGCGCACGAGCTCGGGCGGGAACCAAATCCCGGCTTGGCACTCGTTCGTCTGGCCGAGGGAGATGTGGGTGCCGCGGCTGCGGCCATCAAGCGCGGACTCGCCGCCGAGCGTCAACCACTCCCGCGCTCGCGGATGCTGCCGGCGCAGGTGACGATTGCGCTGGCCGCCGGCGATCGAGCGACGGCCTCCGCGGCCGCTGCCGAGCTCGAGTCGATCAGTTCCACCTACGCAACGGCGGCGCTCAAGGCGCACGCCCGCTTCGGGCGGGCGGCCGTCAGCCTGGCTGAGGGCAATCCCGAGGGCGCCGTGCGAGATTTCTGCGAGGCGCTTGCACTGTGGCGTGAAATCGAGGCTCCCTACCAGGAAGCGCAGACGCGGGTCGCGCTGGCCTCCGCCTATCAGGCTGGCGGCGATCCGGAGGGCAGCGTTCTGGAATTACGCGCGGCTCAGGCGACCTTCGCGCGGCTCGGCGCGGTACTCGACGAGGGTTACGTCAGCCGGTTGCTCGCCCAAGCCGGCGACGCGACCGCGCAGCCCGCGGCCGGGGCGACCCGCACCTTCATGTTCACCGACATCGTGAAGTCGACGGACCTGGTCGCGGCGATGGGGGACGAGGCGTGGAACGAGGTATTGCGCTGGCACGACCAGGCGCTTCGAGGGCTGTTTGCCCAGCATGGTGGAGAGGAGATCGACCACGCCGGCGACGGCTTCTTCGTCAGTTTCGAACAACCCGACCGCTCCATCGAATGTGCCGTCCAGATCCAACGGACCCTTGCCAACCATCGCCGCAATCACGGCTTTGCGCCCCAGGTTCGGATCGGGGTGCACCAGACGGCCGCGACTCGAGTCGGACTGGCTTACCGCGGCAAGGGCGTCCACGAAGCATCGCGCATCGCCGCCGCGGCGCAGAGCGGCGAGGTGCTCGCCAGCTGGCACACGGCGCAGCCGTGCAAGTTCACTCTATCCGAGCCTCGCGAGCTGAGACTGAAGGGCATCGCCGAGCCGGTGCAGGTCGTCAGCGTTAGCTGGCGCTGAGCGTGGGCCTCGATCGCTTGGTCGCCGAGCAACCCCAGACTCGCTACGCGCGCAGCGGCACGGTCAGCATCGCCTACCAGGTGGTCGGCGACGGGCCTCGCGACCTCGTGTGCGTCAGCGGCTGGGTCTCTCACCTCGAGTCCGGCTGGGACGAGCCGCTCCTGGCGCGCTTCCGGGGACGGCTCGCATCCTTCAGCCGCCTGATTCTCTTCGACAAGCGCGGCACCGGGATGTCTGACCGAGTGCCCGACGCCAATCTTCCGACGCTCGAGCAGCGGATGGACGACGTTCGCGCGGTGATGGACGCAGCGGGGTCCCAGCGGGCTGCCCTCTTTGGCCAGTCGGAAGGTGCCAGCATGGCCATCCTGTTCGCCGCGACCTATCCCGAGCGGACGACCGCCCTGGTTACCTTCGGGGCTTTCGCGTGCCGCGTCTGGCATCCCGAGTATCCCTGGGCCCCCACCCCCGAGCAGCGCCAACGGGTATACGACCTCGTCCAGCGGGACTGGGGCGGGGACGTGGACATGTCAGACCTGGCCCCTAGCCTGGCGCACGACGATGGATTCCGACGGCGCCTTTCGACCTACCTGCGGCTCTCCGCAAGCCCAGGCGCCGCGCTAGCGCTCGCCCGCATGAACACCGATATCGATGTCCGCGACGTCCTACCGGCCATTCGCGTGCCGACGCTCATCCTCCACCGCCGCGGCGACCTCGACGCAAATATCGAGGAGGGCCGCTACATCGCGGCTCGCATCCCTGGCGCAAAGTTCCTCGAGCTCCCCGGACCCGACCACCTCCCGTGGGCCGGCGACCAGGGCGAGGTCGTTGACGAAATTGAGGAGTTCCTCACCGGCATTCGGCCGTCCCCGGAGCCGGACCGAGTGCTAGCCACCGTCCTTTTCACGGACATCGTCGGCTCGACGGAGCGAGCGGCATCATTGGGCGACAAAGCCTGGCGCGATTTGCTCGATCAACATCACGCGCTGGTGCGTCGCGAGCTCGCGCATTTCCGCGGCAAGGAGATCGACACGGCTGGTGACGGGTTCTTCGCCACCTTCGACGGGCCTGGCCGAGCCGTCCGCTGCGCTGTCGCGATCCGCGACCGCCTCCGCGAATCGGGCCTCGATGTCCGGGCCGGGGTCCACACCGGTGAATGCGAACGGATGGGCGACAAGATTGGCGGCCTCGCCGTGCACATCGGCTCGCGCGTCGCTGCGCTGGCCGATGCTGGCGAGGTCCTCGCCTCGAGCACGGTCAAAGACCTGGTGGCCGGTTCGGGGATCGTCTTCGAGGACCGTGGCGCGCATCTCCTGAAGGGCATTCCCGGCGAATGGCGCGTGTTCCAGGTCGCCGGCGTCTAAGGTCGGCGAACAAACGGAAGATTCTGTACACTCGGTCGTTTCCGTCGGCTCTACTAGATGTCGAGTCCCAGGTAGCTGGCGACCTTTTGGCGGCTATTCTTCAGGACGCCTGTTTATCGTTAGCGGATTCGTGGGACGGAGTGGATCTTATGCCTGCGAACTTCGGAAGCGGGCGACTAGAACCTTGTAACGATCCTGATGGCTATCTGTCTATTAACGCCACCTTCAAGAACCGTAATTGCTTCCTGAACTGACTGGATCAATAGCTGCCCCGCGCCACTCAAGTCTGGTGGATATAGCTCCAGCACCCGTTTGGTTGGGTGTTCGAATAGGCCTCTCGCATTCTCAAGTCGGCTCGCAAGTTCGCGCGCACGATCAGGAGCGAGCCATCCTCCATACCGATGATCTTCCAAATGTGGAGCTAACTCATTCGCAAAAGCTTGACTATTCGGACTTCGTGCCAGCGTTGCTAGCTGATCGCCTGTGATCACAGAGTTGATGTCATCCTCCGACCATCCGGCTAACTCGAGGGTTGGTTTTAGAAGCATGATGTGATCGTCGCTTGGGCCGGCCATCACTTGCCTTGCCATGCAAGCCGCGTACCACTTGTCTATATTGACCCATTGATCGTCCGCGAAGTCTTCGTCGTCGAGTGCAATCACTTCCAGATAATCGCGTCCCACCCCAACGGCGTCCCGAGCAATGGCCTGGGTGAGCGCGCGGAACCGGTCGACCAGAAGCCGATTGCTTTCGATCACCTCCGATGCCAGCCAGGCATTGTAGGCATCCGCATCGAAGTACCAGGCTTTCCGCTTAGGCATTTTCTAAAAGGCCGACGCCAACAGAGTAGCAAGCTACTCCACTGGCTTCTGCGTTATCACGAGCGGATTCGTAGGCCGAAGCGGGTCTGCATCCAGATCGATCTCGCTTCCCAGGTAGAGCACGTGCGGATCCAGACGTTTGGCCCTGCCCAGGACTAAAGCCAGCATGCCAGAGATGGTCGAAGCCAGCCCTGAACATGGTCGAGAGTCCGATAGCGGAGCCAAAGATTGCCAGGTCTAAACTTCCATTGCGGTTCGAAGGCCTCGAGGGAGGGAGGGACGCGATAACGTCGTTCTGATGTTCTAGTACGGTGTCCAACTCAGCTTTCGTCAACAGCGGGTCAAACCGCGACCGCCCGGAGAACGCTCCCGCCCGACTCTCGCCTAAAGTGCGTTCGAACTCAATTATTAATTGGCACCCCTGATAGGAGTCCGTGGCATTCGGATGTAACTAGAACTGAAAGAAGAGAGTCTTCCGGGGTTCTCCTTTAGAGACCAGCCTGCCGCCCCTCCTCACTTGCCGACGTAGCCTAACGGTCGCACGACGGGATCGAGGGCATCACGAATACCGGAATGGATGTCCGGAGCCGCCGGAAGTTCGAGCGATTTCGCCACCCTCGAATCAGGACGGTGATTCTTGGTGGGGTTTCAGCACCACGGCAATACGAGGCTCAATTTGCTGCAGTTCTTTCCACTCGGGCTCGGTCAACTCCAGCCAGGCATCTCTTTCGTGTGCAATCGAGCCAAGCCATACCGACGCATCCGGGCGCAATAGGGCTAGATCTTCCGGAAACTCGGGCGCAGTCCAGTCGTAAAGGCCCTTCGCGCTACTGGTCAGGATTTGAAGCGACGCAGGCACGAGCTGATATTCAAGAACCAGTGGTCCCGGAGTCGGCGGCCGGCCGACTGTACCGACCGTCGTGCCTGGCCATGAGTTCGACCGCTTAGAGGTAATCAGAAACGGCTCGAGCGTGGTGAACGTTTCAAGTGCTCGCGCCGACCATCGGTAGTCCTGCCGTACGAGCAGGAAACGATCACACCAACGGGTCGACACAGACAGCAGGGCACCATATAAGTCTCCCGCTGGTTCTTCGACGAAGTCGAGAATTATCGAGACTGTCATCCTAGGCGGTCGGCCGAGTAGCTGCGCTCAGTGCTGCTGGAGTTTTCGCAACTCGCGCTTTGCCTTATCGACCCATACGGGCTCGCCCGATTGCAGGACCTGGTCTAACGTTCGGCGAGCGTCGTCGATCTTGCCCTCGCGGGCGAAGAGTTGACCTAGGGTAAAGAGGGCTGCCAGCGCCACAGCCTTGGGAGCTGAGCGCCCCAGCGTTTGCATTACCGCCTTCGCCGTATCACGTTTGCCCTCTCTGTAGTCAAGCTGCGCGATACGAAGCTGTCCCCTCGCAGCAGCCACAGGATCGCGGCTGGATTCAACGGCCTTCTGATACGCGGCCCGGGCTCCGGCATTGTTAGTTTGCTTCAAAAGGAGATCCCCGATTTGGTTGGCGGCATCGGCAGCAAATCGGTTATGGCCCGAAGCCATGGTGATGCGGAATGCGGTGATTGCCCCGTCGAGATCGCCCGACATCTCTCGAAGCATCCCGAGTCCGAACGCGGCAACCGGAGTAACTTCGGGAATTCCAGATTCAACAGCAGATTCATAAGCGCGCTCGGCATGTATCACGTCGCCCTGTCTGTTAAGCATTTCCGCGATTGCCAGCGCCGCTGCTGCGCTTTCACGCTTGCTGCCAGACTTCATTGCGGTCTCGTAAGCAGAACGGGCGGCGGTCAGTTGCCCGGCCGCCTCCAGCTGACGGCCTCGCTCGAGAGCACCCCCGGGGTCAGCGGGGTCACCTCGACTCGTCGCATCGTCGTCCGGCACCTAACCCTCAAGTCCCTCGATTTCGATGATGATGATCCGAAACCTGACGAGGCCTTGTTCTGTCTCAACCAATGCCGGCTCCTCCTCCGCCGCCGCCGCTGCCTCCTGCATTGCCAGCCTCATCTCGTAGCGTTTCTCCATATCATCACCGACCGCTTGGACGAACTCGGCGCACTTGTCGAGCGCTGCCTGGGCGTCTGCCGGCGCAACACCGGGAGTGGCTGCAAGCACAAGACTACAGCCCACGATTGCCAGACCCCTCGCGAGGCCGGCAGAAAGGAGGCCGTCTCCACTGGGATCGGTGAAATAGACGGCGTCGTTGAGGGCGTCGGCATAAAGATTCGAGCTGAGCGGAGTGCCGAGGTCGGCCGATGGGTCAACGTGAGTCGAGCGTCCCAGCGACCCGTGTATCGCATGCAGAACCGCCGGATCCTCCGAAATGAACCGGCCTGTTCCCGGATCGCAGTAGCGATCTCGCATGTAATAAAGGCCGCTGGTTAGGTCAAGCTGAGCACCCGCGAAGGAATAGCGCGTCTCTGGACCGTTCGTTGGGGCCGGGTTACCGGACGTGTCGTATCGATAGCGCGCAGTGAGGCTTCCGGTTGCGCCGGTGGTGGCAATTGTTGACCTTGCTCCGTCATGGAGGTAATACGTCGGCGCGCCAGCACGGGACACCTCGATGGCCTCTGAAGGATTTCTGGCGTCAGCTGCGAGCGGGCCGGTAGGCAGGGTCGTGTATGAGGCAGCCAGGCTATTCGTGCCGTCATACTCGTCATGGACGTTGTAAGCGTCCCAAACGAATCGGATGACCGAACCAGCGTCATTGGACTCGATGCGACGTGCGAGCGGATCGTACCGGTATCGACTCGCCCTACCGTTTGCGTAGTCAATTTCGACTAACTAGCTCAAGGGCTAGCGCGACCTCGGGCCGAAGCTAGGAGGAAGCGGCTGCCTCCCAGCCGTCGTATTCGCCGTTTAGCGATTCGGCGAGCTTGCGGAGACGTGCCTCCAAGTCCGCGAAGGCATCGTCAGTTGCGGGCAGCTCGCTTTGCGCCAGTGCGAGCCAACCGCCGGTAGCCCCCGGTCGAACCAGCACCCGCAAGCCATCGCTCCGCATCGACGCGGCAGCCCGGTCCGCTTGTTCCCGGGTAGAAAAGTACAAGTACCAGTCGATTGCTTGCGGCGTCGCCGCATCCGGACCCTGCTGAACGGCAGGCGGCGCTGGCGAGTCGGAGCGGTTTGTCTGGATGTCCGTTTCTGGATGCCAGTCGGTCTCGATCATGTGGATGAGCATCGTGTCATTCACACTCTGCGCGATCGACAGCTTGCGCTGTTCGGGAGTCAGCGAGCCAATCTTCCAATCTTCCTTTCCGTCCGAAAGCCACCAGTCCACTTTGCCGCCGCCGGGTGGCTCGAGGCCGGCTTTCCTCATCAGCGGGAAGTCCGCGTATTGCGGTGGCACAGGCACATTACCCGCAAGCGTCACGATCTTTTGGTGCACTGCGGCCGCAACCGGAAAGAAAATGAAAAATCGCGTCGGCGCATTGACGACCTCGTCAAGCACCTGAGGTCGTGCGCCCCAGACACCTTCGACTACCCGGATCAGATGGCCCTGGACCGGCACCCTATGCGTGAACTGCGCATAAGCCAGGCCTCTTGCCGTCGGAATTTCGATGACATCGCCGATCCGCGCAGGTCGCATCAATAGCCGGCGGCCACGAGTAATGCCTGGCCGCATTCGAGCGCTGCCCCGAGCAGAGGGTTCGCCTTTCCGACTGAGTTCGCGGCGTTGAGGAGCCGGCCACCATTCTTCAATAGACCATAGCGGCCAATTAGGACCTGCTCGACCGCCCGCGCCTGTGGGCGTGAGAGTCGGTTTAGGCCCGGGATTTCCCTGATGTTGATTCCCTTCCCTCTGAAGTGCTCACCCGTCCGCCGGTCAACGTCATTGGTGATTCCAACGTAGTTCACTTTTCCAGCTTCGTCCACCGATTGATACACGGTGGTCGGCCCGGCGTTGAGTGCGGCGGAAGCGCCCGACGCCGCCAGAGCGGCCTTATTGTAGGCGGCGCAAAGACCTTGTGCGACTCTCTCAACGGCAGCGATGGTGCTCGCGTTCCTCGTTGTGTTAATGGCATACTCGCCGGCCGCCTGCATCCCTAGAAGGTCGGTGAAATCTACGGGGTCGTCGAGCGCGTACAGGTACGGGTTAGTCGACGGAACTGGATCCTCACTGAGGAATCGCCCGAGATTGGGATCGTAATAACGAACGCCCGCGTAGTACAGGCCGCTGGAGGCGTCGTACTGGTAGCCGGTGAATGTGTAGCGGCCCGCGGCTGGATTCGTCGAGGAGGGTTGTCCGAAGGCGCCGTATTGATAATTCCCTGCCGTTGCCCCGCTGCCGTCAGACAGAGCGCGCACGGTGCCTAGCCCATCAGCCAGGTAATAGCTGGCTTGCCCTCCGGATGACACAGCCTCTAATGCCGAGCCGACATCCAACGACGTGACGTAGCTTGTCTGAAGTTGGTTTTGGCTCCCGTAGTCGGCGTGAACGTTTAGCCCGTTGTAAACGAATCTGGTTTGCTGCGCAGCGTCCTGGCTCGCCACCCTGCGACCGAACGGGTCGTAGCGGTAACTGCTACTCGTTCCGTTGGGGTAGTGGATCGCGAGAAGCTGGTGGTCGGCATTCCAGTCATACGTGGTGCCAGCACCGCCTGCTACGGGGGTTCTACCTGTTAGATTGCCCTCGGCATCAAAGCTGTAGTTGTTGATGCCATCGGATTGGAGCCGATCGGCAGCGTTATAGCTAGCTTGTCCGACACCAGCCCATGACGTCCGATTGCCTGCTGGATCGAACCCATATGTCTGGGTTGGAAGACTAGATCCTGTTGGATGCGACTCCGACTGCAGGGTCCCGTTGGCGAAATAGCCGAAGCTGTGAGTGCCCTGCGTGTCGGTCATCGACGTCCTACGTCCGGTTACCGGGTCAATTCCATAATCGAATCGAGCAACCACCGACCCGTTGAACATGGCGTCTCGGCCCGCTAGGTCACTCGATGAGGTGTAACTGAAGCTGTCGTTCACCCCGTTCGGCCGTGACATCGACGTTAACCTGCCGAATGAGTCGTATCCGAATGTGAAGCTGCGCCCAGTCGGGTCCTGAATTGAACCTAGCCGCCCGATGCTGTCGTAGGCGTATTGGACGCTTCCAGCGTCAGTGCTGGCCACCGATTTGAGCTGGCTATCCGGCCAGTACGCGTAGCTCAACGTGACCGTGGGCTGGGCGGTGGACGTGACGGCCGAACACGTCGCGTTGGCAGAACCTGCGCCAGCGCAGGTAGTTTCACTGGCTAGCTGGCCGTTGTCGTTGTACGTCCGGTCGCTGTGGCCGCCGCTGTTATCGGCTGCAACCAGCCGGCCAAGTGGATCGTACCGGAAGTTCACGACATCACCAGGCCGCGTTTCCTGGGTCATCAGCCCATCCACGTCGTATTGATATGTCGTTACTTGCCCGTTGCGGTCGGTCCGTTGTCTCAACAGTCCGAGATCGTTGTAATCGAGAAAGCTAGACACGCCAAGGGGATCTTGCGTTTGGTGTAGGCGGAGGCGAGCATCGTAAAAGTACTGCCAGACATGGCGGTTGGGGTCCGTCATGGTCGACAGCAGACCGCTCGGATAGTAGCTATAGGCGGTCAGGTTGCCTATCTGATCCTTGAATGAAATCGTTCGCCCAGCCGCGTCCTCAACGAAATTGAGAGTTCCTCCCTGACTGTCAGCAATCGACGACAGATTCCCGCTGGTGTCGTACGCGTAGTTGACGATGCGCCCGCCAGGGTCCGTGACCGCCTTCTGCTGCCCAGAGGGCCAGTAGGTGTACGTCGTGGGCGGTTCGCCGGGCCGCTGCGAGCTCACGAGGGCGGCCGAAGTGGTGTCGTACGTGAGCGTCTCAGCCACGCTCCCGTTTGGCTGGCGGATCAGCCCCGGATCCCCGAACGAGTTGTAGTTCTCGAAGCTCCAGGTTCGCTGGGCGGCGTCAGTGTAAGAGAGGAGGTTTCCGTCGGCAGATGTGCCCGACTCGTCATAACTAGCGCGGGCTTGATTCAGAACTGGATCCGTTGAGCTGGTCATGCGGCCAACCGCGTCGTATGTGTTGACCGTCTTCAGCGTCCTGCCACTAAAGGTGTCATCGCGCTCGGTGACGTCTCCGAGTGCGTCAAAGAACAGAACCGTGGTGAGTTTTCCGTTCGGATCGAGGATGACCTGCTGCTGGGCGGCGAGGTTAGTTGTGATTGTCGTCGGGGGCTGGCTGCCATTCGCGATCGAGACAAGGCGCCCAGCGGCATCGTAGGTCAGCGCCTGAATCGGCTGGTTGTTCGGATCGAGCGATTTCTGAAGATTGCCGCCCTGCGGATCGTATGTATAAGTTGCGATATTCCCCATGGGATCGGTCACCGTTTGAAGTGCAACGGAAGTCGAATACGCGTAGTGATAGTGCTGGCCGGTAACCGGTCCGTTGATGTCCGTGATTCGACCCTGGGAATCGCGTGTGAAGGTTATCGATGGCCCGTTTGTTGGTGACGATGCCGGGCCGAGCATGCCACGCACACCGTTGGCATCGACAATCAACGAATTTCCGCTTGTATCGGTCTCCGAAACGAGACCGAGCACGGTGTCGAGGATCAGGACGCGACCGTCACGGGTCGTGAGCTTGAACCGCGTCGGATTGAAGTAACCAGACGCGCCAAACAGGTTGCCGGCGAAGTCGTAGCTCAAGCTCGAGTCGCCCGCTACCTCGAGCTTTGAAGTGGTTCCGGTTCCGGCCCGCGGTGTGAAAGCCGCGTTGCCCTGCCAGTAAAGAATCCCAGCGCCACCCTGCGGGGTGAAGTCGAAGATCTCCTGATGCTGGTCGGGGAAGGTGACAGTCACGTAGTGAGGTGCCGACGTCTTGAAGGCGCACCAGCACAGGCCGAAGATGCACTGGGTCGGGTACTCCGACCACCCACCAGCGCCCAGTTGACGGTTGGCGCTGACTCGGAAGTTCGCAAGTTCGACGTGCCAGCCAATTCCAAAGTCGCCGACGCGCTTGTCGATGCTGTCGTAGACCCGACGCACCTGCATCTGGAAGCTACCTACAGGGACGCTCATATCCAAGTAGGTCGTGACGTAGCGACCGAGCTTCAGGTTGCCGAACACCGCCACTGTGGTGATCAGCGTCTGGATTCCGCCGCCGCTTGCAGTCGCCGCGATCGTGATCGCGTAGGTGTCGTTAGGCAATAGCGTCGGGTCGAAAGTCGCCAGCGGAGTTGGTGGCGTCCCTGTTCCACTGGCCAGCGTTACGATCGGCTCGACGTCCAGCGCCTGATAGGTGACTTTCCAGGAAGCGATTGCCTGGCCGGAGGGCGGAGCGATCGTCGCCGTGACCGGAACGGGCTTGGTGACAATCGTCCCGTCGGCTGGTGACAGTGCACTGATGGTGGGCGGCGCCTGGGCGGTCGTCCCACCGCCGTTCCCGACGATGACGCGGACGACGGCAGTGGCGCCACCACCAGCCGATGTGGTTGCGGTCACCGTGATGGC
>WNFJ01126117.1_pt1 | contig 13228 bp, 13 predicted proteins | sample 5400461 | NCBI WGS metagenome assembly WNFJ01 (sample SAMN13153349, study PRJNA577476) | soil metagenome | isolation source: 115 cm saprolite on Douglas fir-dominated hillslope | place: USA:California | collected 2013-09-17 | reverse complement strand
AGCGGCATCAGCGGCTTGAGATAGGAGATGTGCGGCTGTAGCAGAGCTTCGCCGATCTTGCCGATGCCGGGAACGATCGACTGCGGGTCGTATCCCAACTGCTCGAAGAAAATCCGGCGCGCGAGCGAATACCCGTTCGTGTGCAACCCGGCGGAAGGAAGACCGATGAGGATGTCGCCTTCGCGAACAGATTTACCTTCGATGAGCTGCGGTTCGTCGACGACGCCGACGATGAAGCCGGCGATGTCGTAGTCGTCATCGCCGTAGAAGCCGGGCATCTCGGCGGTCTCGCCGCCGATCAGCGCGCAGCCATTTTCCTTGCACGCGCGCGCCATTCCGCGGATGACGTCCGTCATGACTTTCGGCCGCAGACGGCCGGTCGCGTAGTAATCGAGAAAAAAAAGCGGACGCGCTCCCTGCACCAGGATGTCGTTGACGCAGTGGCACACCAGGTCGTAGCCGACGGTGTCGTGAATCTTCATCGCCTGCGCGACACGCAGCTTCGTGCCGACACCGTCAGTCGACGAAACAAGAATCGGCGACTCCATTCCGCCGAAATTCGCGCGAAAGAGTCCGCCGAACAGGCCAATGTCCGACACGACGTCGGGCGTAAACGTGCCGCGCGCGATGTGCCGAACCTCACGGAGGGCCTCATCCTGGGCGTCGATGTTTACGCCCGCGTCGCGATACGACGTCTTGTCGGACACGGCGCGCGAGTTTAGCACCCTGTTAGCATGCCGCTCCCAATGGCGCAGGCTCTTCTGATCACGACACTGCTTTCGATCGCGGGACTCATCGCGACCAGCATCGCCGGATTCATCGCCGCGCCCGGTCATGTCGCGCAACACATCTTCCTCGCCCTGGCCACCGTAGTCCTCGGACTCTTCTCACAATCGATGACGATGTTCTTCTTCATCGGCACGGGCAAGCAGCTCAAGGACAAAGCGAAAGGCGGCCAGCACGAGCCCGACGTTCGAGCCGCGACGCGCGGACTCGCGATGCGCGTCTCGCCGATCGCGACTTATGCGATGGCGCTGCTCATGGTCACTTTCATCATGGGCGGTGGCGTCGCGAGTGGAAAAACCCCGCGTTGGCTGCATCTCGCACTCTCAACCGCGACAATCCTTCTCTACGCGCGGGCTTACTGGGTCGAGATTCAGGCGATGGAGGCCAACGCGCGGCTCATGGAGCGTTTTCTGGCGGATTAGACGCTTCGCGAATGCTGCGATACGTCTGCCACGACGGATCTTCCGACGTCGCGAAATCGAGCGGGAACTTCTGCTGACGTGGAAGCACTTTGTTCACCAGGGCCATGTAACGCGCGCGATCGTCGGTATACCAGATCCATTCGCGACGATTGTTTCCCGTCACCGCGACCATGAGAAATGCTTCGCCTGAATCGTCGATCGAATCGAGCGCATCCTCGACGCGGTCCATCATCGCCAGCGTGCTGTCGTCCGGCATGCCCTCGTTTCGCTTTCCGTCGTATGTCCATAGGATGCTGATGAGAAAAGGAAATGCGGTGGTGTCCGCAACGGGGATATTGCCGCGAAATCGAAAGAGCAACGGCAAGCCGTCTTCCTCAGCCTCCAGAATCGCCCACTGATCTTCCTGCGCCATTTACGTCCTGTACAACGCCGCGCCCCAATGCAAGCCGGATCCAAGAGCTGTGAAACAGAGAAGCATGCCGGGCTTGATTCGGCCGTCAGCGAGACATTCGTGGTAGAGGATCGGAAGTGTGCCGGCCGTCGTGTTGCCGTACCGCTCGATGTTGTGCGGCACTTTTTCCGCCGGCAGCCCCAACTGCTTTCCGACGCCTTCGACAATTCGCAGATTCGCCTGGTGAACTAACAGCAGATCGATGTCCTGCACTTCGACGCCCGCGGCCGCGCATATCGCGCGCACGGCCTCAGGCATCTTCGAGACCGCCTGTTTGAATACCTCGCGCCCTTCCATGACGGGGATCGGTTCGGCGCGACTGACTTGATCCTGATCGACGTACGGACGCCGGCGAAAACCGACGCCCGGAACGTATAGCGCCTCGATGTTCGAGCCGTCAGTGAACAATTTCGCGCCGAGGAAACCACGATTGCCGTTCTGCGATGCCTCGATCACCACCGCACCAGCGCCGTCGCCGAACAGCACTGTCCGATCGCGAATGCTCGTATTGAACGCGTAGTCTTCTGGCGTCAACTCCTTCGCCGGCTCACCGATCATCGCGCCCCACCCGCCGCTTTTCCACGGCATGAACGGCGTGTGGACGTCGGCGCCGATCAGAAGCAGCCGTCGATATTTTCCACTCTGGATCAGCGAGTCAGCGAGGTCGAGCCCGTACAGAAATCCGGAACATTGCTGCCGGATGTCGAATGTCGGCATTGACTCGCGGAAACCCATCTTCGCCTGTATCACGGGACCGTTGCCGGGAAAGAAAAAATTCGGCGTCATCGTGGCGAAGATGATCGCGTCGATGTCGTCCTTCGATCGGCCGGCGACATCGAGCGCGGCTCGAGCCGCCATCGCCCCGAGCTCGGCTGAGCCCTGGCCGGCATCGGCGTAGTGACGCTGCTCGATTCCACTGCGCGCGCGGATCCACTCATCGGTGGTATCCATGATTTTGGTGAGCGCGTCGTTCCGCACGACGTTTTTCGGAATGCCGATTCCGCTTCCGGTGATCACGCTCTTCATTCGGGGAACGCGATCATGCGTCAGGGTTCGCGTGCAGCGCAAGGAGGTCTTCGCCCGAGAACCGATATTTCCGGCCACAGAACTGACACACAACCTCGGTAGCCCCCTGATCGATCATCTCGCGCAGTTCGTCGGGCGAGAAGAGCGCCAGCGGCGCGAGCGCGCGCTCACGGCTGCACGAACAGCTGTAAGTGAGCGGGACGTTGAAGCTGGAATCGATCTGTTTGTAGTGACAGCCGTGAAAAACGGTTGCCACGACATCCTCGATCCGCATCTTGTCGAGAAGTGTGCTGAGCGGCGGGGCTTCTTTGATCCGCTTCTCGATGCGGTCGATCGACTCTTCGCTCGCGTGCGGGAATCCCTGCACCACGATGCCGCCGGCGGCCGCCACGCCCTCCCGGCGATTGAGGACGCCGAGGAGGACCGCGGATCCGATCTGCTCGGAGCCCGCGAGATAGCGCGTCAACTCCTGCGCTACGCCACCGCCCTCGAGCGTGATCTGCGATGTGTACGGCCTTCCCGCCGGCGGCGTTCCACGGACGACCGTCAGCAGTCCACGCCCGATCGCGCGGCTGACGTCGAGGTTGGTGTCGAGCGGAACTGGATTCGCGACGAAGCCACGCGCGGCACCCGCGACGTTGGCTTCAGCGATGATGACGCCGAGCGGGCCGTTTCCTTCGAACCGCAATGTAACATATTGGTGTTTAACATTCTTATCAAGCAATCTCGCGAGTAATAACGAGCCCGTCAGCGCGCGGCCGAGGGCGTCGGTGGCGACGGGGGCGAGATCGAGAAGCTGGCGGGCGGTCTCGACAGTCTGCGTGGTTTGTGCGGCGATAATGCGGAAGTCTCCACTCTCCGCCATCCCCTGTATCAATCGGTCCTGATCCATTGGTCCAGTGCTAAACGCGACGGCTGCGAGGTTTGTTTCGTTCGGGCTCAGCCTTTGCTGCGCTTGATCGCGGAGGAAGCAGATGAAAAGCATCACGATCGTGGCCCTGACTATTCTCGCTCTGGCCTGCAAAGTTGAAAAAACCGGACAAGACACGTACAAGGTCGTCGCGCCAACCCCAGAGGCGAAGGCGGCCGCCGAGAAAGCAAAGGATCAGGCAAAAGTGCTCGGCGAAAAAGCAAAAGAAGGAGCGGCAGACGCAGCAGTGAAAGTCGGCGGCGCGATGCAGAAGGCCGGCGAGAAAGCACAATCGGAAATCAACGAACACACAACAACTGAAACCACGACAATCAGCACGAAGACCGAAACGCGTTCAAAGACTAAGAAGCGCTATTGAGGAGGAGAGTGTTCATGGCAGTTTCTGTTGGCAGAACGTCGACCGCCGATCGAACAAAGACGTTGAAGGTCGGCGATCCGGCGCCCGATTTTGAATTGGCCGGGCACCGCGACGCATCAGACAAATTCAAATTGAGCAGCATGCGCGGAAAGAAAAACGTGGTTCTCGTTTTCTATCCGCTCGACTGGACCCCTGTCTGAACCGTGCAGATGCCGGGATATGAGGCCGAGATGGCCGACTTTGACCGGTATGACGCCCAGGTCGTGGGCATTTCGGTAGACAGCAAACCCAGTCACGTTGCATTTGCGAAGTCTCTCGGCGGCATCGAGAAATATCCGTTGCTGGCCGACTTCCATCCGAAGGGCGAGGTCTCGAAAAAGTACGGCGTATTCATCGACGAGAAAGGCCACTGCGAACGCGCGATCGTCGTGGTCGACAAGAAGGGCGTCGTCCGTTACATCGACGTTCACAACATCGGTGAGGCGCCCGAGAACGCTCAGATCCTCGAGGTGTTGCGCGAGCTCGATTGATGCTCAACATCGCACGGCGGTGTGTGCCATTCACGCCGTTTGACAAAGACCTGTCCACCGCAACCGTAGCGCTCGTCTCCGCGACGGGCGTCTACGGTGCGGATCAGGAAGCGTTTCCGACTGTCGATCCGGGCGATATCAGCTATCGCGTCATCGACGGCTCGACGGAAACGAAGACGCTTCGTATCGCGCATCATCACTACGATCATTCGGAGGCCGACGCCGATCCGAACATCGTCTTCCCGCTCGACACGTTGCGCGAGCTGGTGAACGAAGGGTTCATCGCGGCAGTGAATGACAAGCATTACTGCTACGGATTCACGACGCGCCTGCGCGAGCTGTACGAAACGGTATTTCCGGAGCTCGCGGACAAGATCGAGCGCTCGAAGACGAGACTGGTTCTCCTCACCGCCGGCTGTCCTGAGACCTGCCACCGGACGATCGCGAATCTGGCGCGCGAGATCGAGGCACGCGGCGTCCCGACGCTCATCATCAGCGCATCGCCGGCTGCGACGGAGTCCGTGCGCCCACCGCGCGCGATGACGTTCGATGGCTCGGAGATCGGCCGCATCGTGGGGCGTGCCGGCGATCGCGAGTTTCACAGGAAAGTGGTACGCGCGGCGCTCGAGATGTTTACGCACGACACGCCGCCGGGCAAGGTCGTGACGAAAGTGATCCGATAAATGAAATACACAAACCTCGGCCGCACCGCCGAAGAAATCTCCGCGATCGGTTTCGGCGGAATGCCACTGTCGATTCAGGGGCGTCCGCCCGAGGACGCCGGGCGCGCCGTCATCAATGCGGCCATCGATGCCGGCATCACGCTCATCGACACCGCCGATGTCTACTGTCTCAACGATGGCGACCTCGGTCACAACGAGCGGCTAATCGCCTCGGCAATTCGCGATCGGGCCGATCGCGATCGAATCAAAGTCGCGACGAAAGCCGGAATGCGGCGGCCAGGCGGCGATTGGACACGCGACGGCACGCCGAAGCACATTCGCGAGGCCTGCGAAAAGAGCCTGCGGTCTCTGGGCGTCGATCAGATCTGGCTCTATCAGTTTCACGCGCCCGACCCTAGCGTGCCGTTCGAGAAGAGCGTCGAAGCGTTCGCGGAGCTCCAGCGCGCCGGAAAGTGCCGCCATGTGGGTCTCAGCAACGTCGATATCGATCAGATCGAGGCCGCCAGCGCGATCGTCGAGGTCCAGTCGGTGCAGAACAGGCTGAATCCGTACTTTCGCGAGTCGGTGGACGTGGCGAAAGAGTGTGCCAGGCGCAAGATCACCTTTCTCGCGTACAGCCCGGTCGGCGGCGGGCGGCTGGCGAAGAAGATCTCGCACTTTCCGGTCGTGACGACGATCGCCGCGAAGCACAAATGCTCGCCGCATGCCGTCGTGCTTGCGTGGGTTCGATCGAAAGGCGAGACCGTTGTCCCGATCCCCGGAGCGCGAACCGTGGAGCACGCGGTCGACAGCGCAAAGTCGGTTGACGTGACGCTGTCGCCGGGCGAGATCGCAGAAATCGATCAAAGCGAATTTTCTCGCGCCTGATTTGCTTTATTCTTCCGCAGGATGGAAGCGCAACCACAGCTCTTTGACGATCGTCATCAGTGGACGGTCGATGATGCGTCGGCGCTGTACATGATCGACCGTTGGGGTGCCGGCTATTTCGGCGTCAACGCGAACGGCGATCTCACAGTCGCGCCGCTGCAGGAAGGCGGCGTCGCCATTCCGATCATCGATGCACTTCGCGACGCGCAGTCGTTGAATCTAAAAGCCCCGCTCCTCATCCGATTTCAGGATTTGCTGCGGCATCGGGTGGAAATTCTCAACACTGCTTTCAACAAAGCGATCGCCGATCACAATTACAAAGGCACCTATCGCGGCGTCTTTCCCATCAAGGTCAACCAACTTCGCGAAGTCGTGGAAGAGATCATCGATGCCGGCAAGCCCTTCAACTACGGACTGGAGGTCGGCTCGAAGCCGGAGATCTACGCCGGCCTGGCCGTGCACAACGATCCGGAATCGCTGATCGTTTGCAACGGGTACAAAGACGCGTCCTACATTCGCATGGCGATGCTGGGGCGCAAGCTCGACAAGAAAATCATTCTGATTGCCGAGAAATTATCCGAGCTGCGGGCGATCACGAAGATCGCGACTGAGATGAACGTCGTGCCGTGGATCGGTATCCGCGTGCGGCTCTTGTCGAAAGGTTCCGGCAAGTGGGCGACCTCGGGAGGCGAGCACGCGAAGTTCGGTCTCTCGACCGCGGAAATCCTGGAAGCGATCGAGATCCTCCGCGAAGCGAAAATGGAGTCGTCGTTCAAGCTGCTCCACTTCCACATCGGCTCGCAGATTCCCGACATCCTCACGATCAAGCGCGCCGTGCGTGAAGCGGCGATGTACTACACGAAGCTCCACAAGCTCGGGCATCCGTTGGAATACCTCGACGTCGGCGGCGGACTGGCCATCGACTACGACGGTTCGCGTTCGACGTTCCACTCATCGATGAACTATACGATCGAGGAGTACGCCAGCGACATCGTCTACAGCATCATGGACGTCTGCGATGACGAGCGCGTGCCGCATCCGCACATCGTTTCGGAATCGGGACGCGCGATCGTGGCACACCACTCCGTTCTTGTGGTTCAGGCTTTTGGCGCAATCGAGAAGACTCCCACGGAACCGCACACAATTCTTGCGTCGGATCACAAATTGATCCGCGAGATTCTCGAGATCGACAATCGTGTCAGCGAGGACACGCTCAACGAATCGTGGCACGACCTCGAGCAAATCAAAGAGCAGGCGCAGACGATGTTCGAGCTCGGTCTGCTGAATCTCGACGTGAAGGCGCGGGTCGAAAATTTGTTCTGGCAGGTTGCCGAAAAATTGGAGCTCGTCGTTCGTCAGATGGATCCAGGGGAGGTCCCCGAGGATCTGAAAACGCTCAAGACGGAACTGGCGGACCAGCACATCTGCAACTTCTCGGTCTTTCAATCGCTGCTCGATCACTGGGCGCTGGGCCCGCTCTTTCCGATCGTTCCGATTCATCGCCTCAACGAGAAGCCACAGCTCGAGTCGACGCTGGTCGACATCACCTGCGACTCCGACGGCAAGGTTCAGAAATACATCGACCTTTACGACGTCCGCGAAACGCTTCCTCTCCACGAGCTCCGCAACGGCGAGCCGTACTACCTGGGCATCTTCCTCACCGGCGCCTACCAGGACATCATGGGCGACATCCACAATCTGTTTGGGCGCGTGAACGAAGTCCACGTTTTTCTCGATCCGGACGAAGACAGCGGCTTCTATATCGAGGAAGAAATTCCGGGGCAGAGCATCGGCGAGGTCCTCGCGATGACGCAATACGACTGGCGCGACACCGAGAAACGGATGAAGTCGCAGATCGACGCCGCCATCAAGGCCGACCGCCTCAAACCGACCGAAGGGATGCGTCTGCTTCAGGACTTCGAGCGCGGGCTGAAAGACCAAACCTACCTCAGCTTCGAGTAGGCTTTGCGCGGAATGGTACCCGGCCCCATCCGGTTGAAAGGATTACCAAAATTACAGGGAGATCATGATGCGAAAAACAGTTGCGATGTCTTTGCTCGTCATTGCTGCTGTGGCCGTCAACGGCTTCGCGATGGGCGAAGGACGGCTCACCGGAAAAGTCACTGACGCAGTCACCAAGAAACCGATTCCCAACGCCACGATCCTGGTCGTGTCGACGGGCGGACGCAATTTCAAACAGGAATTCAAAGGTGAGAAGGACAGCACGTATCGCATCCTTCTGATCGACGCCACGCTGCATTACGACTTCACGTGGTCGGCGCCCGGCTATCAGCCGTACACCGAGCCGATGAAGCTGAAGCTCGGCGAAGTCACGACCAAGGATGTCGTGCTGACGCCGGCAAATGCGGCCGCACCCGCCGCCGCTTCAGCAGCGGCAGCCGCCAAACCCGACCCGGCCGTCGCCGCGTACAACGAAGGCGCGCAGTTGTTCAACGCTTCGAAGTTCCCCGAAGCAGTCGCGAAGTTTACGGAAGCCGTTACCGCGAAGCCCGATCTCATCGCAGGATGGCAGGCGCTCGCGCGCGCCGCGATCCAGGCGAAGGATTATCCGAAGGCGATCGCAGCCGCGAACAAAGCGATCGAGGCCGACCCCGAAGAAACCGACATGTACAGCGTTCTATACAACGCCTACACCGCGACCGGCGACAAGGCGAAAGCGGCCGAGGTCAAGAAGAAGCTGCCGGCGAACGCGGGTAGCCTTTTCAATGACGCGGCGAAGCTGATCAACTCCGGAAAAGATGCCGACGCCGAGTCGCTGCTCAAACAGGCGATCGTCGCGGACGCCAAATTCGCCGCCGCTTACTACGAGCTCGGAATGATCGACGTGCGCCTCGGAAAAAATGCGGATGCGAAAGCGAATCTGCAGAGATACATCGAGCTCGAACCCAACGGCAAAGATGCAGCGACGGCCAAGGAGATGTTGAAGTACGTCAAATAGACTCGCAGCACTGACCCTGCTCTTCATCGGCTGCGCTTCGGCGGCGCCTGACGCGAAACAGGTGCCGCTGGATGAGCCGCAGATCCGGATCACACAAATCTCGAACATCGCCGAAGTCGCGCGGCACGTCACGGGTGCCATCTCCGTGCAATACCGAGTCGATGTCGAGAATCGCGCCAGGACACCGATCACGATCAGGCGGATCGACGTCGTCTCGTTGGGATCGGGCGCCTACAATCTGCGGCCGACTTCTGTTCCATTCAGCGAGCAGTTGAATCCCGGCGAGTCGCGTCCGGTGCAGTTCTGGGCTCCGGCATCCATCGACGACCCAACGATCCTCGGCGCAAACGGTCCCGTCACCGTCCGTGTGGCGCTTTACTACGACACGCCGGCAGGCATGGCGCAAACCATCGTGGTGCAGCAGGTACAAGCTGGAGGCTGACGCGTCACTTTGCGCTGACGGCGATCTCCGGCTCGTACGCCAGATTGGGCGCTAACCACCGTTCCACGGCTGCCAGCGGCAAATTCTTGCGGCGCTGGTAATCGGCAACCTGATCGCGTCCGATTTTTCCTACCGCAAAGTAGTGCGCATCGGGATGACCGAAGTAGATTCCGTTGACCGAGGCCGCCGGCGTCATCGCGAAATTCTCGGTCAGTGCCATTCCGATTCGATCGGCGCGCAGAAGATTGAAGAGCGTGCCCTTTTCGGTGTGGTCCGGACAAGCCGGATAACCGGGAGCGGGCCGGATGCCGCGATATTTTTCGGCGACGAGATCTTCGTTCGCGAGGTTCTCGTCGGGCGCGTACCAGGCGCGCCGCGCCTCGCGATGGATCACTTCCGCGAGCGCTTCCGCCAGACGATCCGCGAGCGCTTTGGTCATGATCGAGTTGTAGTCGTCGTGATCGCGTTCGAATCGCGCGACCAGCTCTGTGACGCCGATTCCCGCCGTGACGGCGAACGCGCCGACGTAATCCGCGACCCCGCTTTCCTTCGGGGCGATGAAATCCGCGAGTGCGAAGTTGCGACCTGTGGTGGTCTCCTGCTGTTGCCGCAAGGTGTGGATGCGGGCGATGGCTTTGCGCCGCAGCTCATCGTCGTACAGCTCGATGTCGTCGGCGACGGCGTTAGCCGGCCAGAAACCATACACAGCGCGCGCGGTCAAAAGGCGTTTCGTGATGATCTCTCGTAACAATTTTCGTGCGTCATCGAAAAGCTCTTTCGCACGCGGCTCGTCGAGAATCTGCGGATAGCGTCCGCGAAGCTCCCACGCCTGGAAGAACGGCGTCCAATCGATGAGGGGTTCGATCCGGTCGAGCGGAAAATCGTCGTAGCTTCGGACGCCGAAGAACGTTGGGCGCGACGGAGCGGCGTAGTCGAGAACGGGTTTGCGGCGGCGCGCCTCCTCGATCGTCAGGAGCGTGAGGTCGCGAGTCTTTTGCTTTTCGCGCAGCTTCTCGTATTCCGCGCGCGTGGCGGCCACGAAGGCGTCGCGTTTTTCTGTCAGAAGCGAGCTGACGACGCCGACGCAGCGCGAGGCGTCGAGAACGTGCACCGTCGCCGACGAATATTTGGGCGCGATCTTGACTGCGGTGTGCAATTTGGAAGTCGTCGCTCCGCCGATCAGTAGCGGTTTTTTGATCTGACGCCGCTCCATCTCGCGCGCCACGTGCACCATCTCATCGAGCGAGGGCGTGATGAGTCCCGACAGCCCGACGATATCGACCTTCTCGTTCGTCGCGGTGTCGAGAATCTTTTCCGCCGAAACCATGACACCGAGGTCGATGATCTCGTAGTTGTTGCAGCCGAGGACGACGCCGACGATGTTCTTGCCGATGTCATGGACGTCGCCTTTCACGGTTGCCAGGAGCACCTTGCCGCGAACGGAGTGATCGCCGGCTTTCGCTTTTTCGGCCTCCATGAACGGAAGCAGATACGCGACGGCCTTCTTCATCACACGAGCGCTCTTGACGACCTGCGGCAGAAACATTTTTCCGGAGCCGAAGAGATCGCCGACGATGTTCATCCCCGCCATCAGCGGACCCTCGATGATCGAGAGCGCGCTCGGATAGTTCTTTCGCGCTTCCACGAGGTCTTCGTCGAGGTGATCGATGATTCCCTTCACCAGGGCGTGCGAGAGGCGCTCATCCACGTTTCCGGAACGCCAGACTTCCTTTTCCTTTGTGTGGCGGCGGGCGCCCTCGCTCGCCGAAGCGGCGAATGTCACGAGCCGCTCGGTGGCGTCCGGACGCCGATTCAGTAGAACGTCTTCCACCAGCTCGAGCAGATCTTTGGGAATCTCTTCATAGATCGCGAGCTGCCCGGCGTTGACGATGCCCATCGTGAGGCCGGCCTGGATCGCGTGATACAGAAATGCGGCGTGCATCGCTTCGCGCACGACTTTGTTTCCACGAAATGAAAACGAGACGTTGCTGATGCCGCCCGATGCGTTCACGAGCGGAAACTTCTGGCGCAACTGTCGCACGGCTTCGATGAACGCGACACCGTAGTTGTTGTGCTCCTCGATTCCGGTGGCCACTGTCAGCACGTTCGGATCGAAGATGATGTCGGTCGGATCGAACCCAACGTCGTTGACGAGAATGTCGTAGGCGCGCGAGCAGATCGCGATCTTGCGCTCGATCGAATCCGCCTGTCCCTGTTCGTCGAACGCCATCACGACGACGGCCGCGCCGTAACGCTTCACCAGGCGCGCCTGATCGCGAAACTTCTGCTCGCCTTCCTTGAGCGAGATCGAATTGACGACCGGCTTGCCCTGCGTGCATTTGAGTCCCGCCTCGATCACGCTCCACTTGGAGCTGTCGATCATCTGCGGAACGCGGGCGATGTCGGGCTCCGACGCCACCAGGTTGAGAAAATGCGCCATCACCTTTTCCGAGTCGAGAAGGCCTTCGTCCATGTTGACGTCGAGGATGTTCGCGCCGCCCTCGATCTGCTGCTTGGCGATACGGAGCGCGCCTTCGAGATCGCCCGACTTGATGAGCTGCGCGAACTTTGGGGAACCGGTGATGTTCGTGCGCTCGCCGATCATTAAAAAGTTCGATCCGATCGAGTCGGGACGAACTGTCAGTGGCTCCAGGCCGCTGAGCCGAAGAAAGCGATCGGTGTTCGATGGCACGCGCGGCGGCAGATCTTTCACGACTTCCGCGATCGCGCGGATGTGATCCGGTGTTGTCCCGCAGCATCCGCCGACCATATTGAGCCAGTTGTTCTCCGCGAAATCGCGTAGAAGCGACGACATCGATTGCGGCGTCTCGTCGTATTCGCCGAGCGCGTTCGGCAGACCGGCATTCGGATAGCACGAGATGAAGATCGGCGCGATCCGCGCCAGCTCTTCGATGTGCGGGCGCATCTCTTTCGCGCCTAACGCGCAGTTGATGCCGACGCTCAGCAGCGGGGCGTGCGAGATCGAGTTCCAGGCCGCTTCGACCGTCTGCCCCGATAGCGTACGGCCGGAAGCGTCGGTGATCGTCAGCGATGCCATCACCGGAATACGCACGCCGCGTTCGTCGAAGAATTTCTGAATCGCGAAGAGTGCGGCCTTCAAATTCAGCGTATCGAATGTCGTCTCGGGCAGAAGAATGTCGACGCCGCCGTCGACGAGGCCGCGGACCTGTTCGTGATATGCGTCGACCAGCTCATCGAACGACACCGCGCGAAAGGCCGGGTTGTTGACGTCCGGCGACAGCGACGATGTGCGATTCGTCGGACCGAGCGAGCCGGCGACGAAGCGTGGCCGCTCTTCCGTCGAAAACGCGGCCGTCGCTTTGCGCGCGATCTTTGCGGCCGCGATGTTCATGTCGTAGACCTTCGACTCCAGGCCGTAATCGGACATCGAGATCGATTGCGCGTTGAAGGTATTGGTCTCGATGATGTCGGCACCCGCCTCGAGGTACGCGTGATGGATTTCCTCGATGATGTGCGGCTGCGTCAGATTGAGGACGTCGGCCGCGCCTTTGAGATCGCGCGCGTGATTGGCGAACTGCGTGCCGCGATAAGCCGCTTCATCCAGCTTGTAGCGCTGGATCATCGTCCCCATCGCGCCGTCGATGATCAGGATCCGTCGCTGGAGTGCTTCGATCAGTTTCTGCATAAATAAAAAACCCCGCAAGTGCGGGGGGCCATCGCAAACGCGAACTCGTGCCGGCTCTTTAGCTTTTTTTAACCTGGTTGCAAGCGGCCCCCAAATCGATCCAGGT
>WNFJ01734892.1_pt1 | contig 13229 bp, 10 predicted proteins | sample 5400461 | NCBI WGS metagenome assembly WNFJ01 (sample SAMN13153349, study PRJNA577476) | soil metagenome | isolation source: 115 cm saprolite on Douglas fir-dominated hillslope | place: USA:California | collected 2013-09-17 | reverse complement strand
CCACGGGCTCCTCTTCTCATTTCCGGGCGGTGATGATCGCCCACTCGGAGCGCTGCGTCAGCGTGATCGGGCGGTCTTGCGCCAGCATCTCCTCGAGTTGTTGCAACCCCAGCCGGAACTCGAGCGGCGGGAGCATGGCCAGGGTCGAGATATAGCGGCCACGCACGCGGTCGACGACCTCGGCGATGTCCAGTTGCTTGGGCTCGGCCAGCAGGTCGACCCGCAGCTCGCCGAACCCGGCCCGGCGCAGCTCCGCGCACAGGACCGAAACCGGTGGAAACCGCGGCCGGTCGACGGTCGCGATGCTCGGGAAGTAGGCATTGAGATAGAACTCCTCGACGTGTCGCGGCGTGAACGTCCAGATGCTCATCTGTCCACCCGGCCGCAGGACGCGCCGCGCCTCGCTAAACGCGCGCACCCGCTGGCGCAGAAGGTGGACCACCATCACCATCATCACCAGCGCCGCGGCGCCTTCGCCCACGGGCAAGCGGTAGGCGCTGCCCCGAACCCACTCGACGCGCCGGCCGGCGTCCTTGCTCCGCGCCACCTCGAGCATGCGCGCCTCCGAGTCCACCCCCATGACGCGCGCCGGGGTCATCGCCGAAAGCGGCAGGGTCAACCGCCCAGTTCCACACCCGACCTCGACCACCAGGTCGCCGGCCTGCAGGGCTGCCTCACGGAGCATCGTCTCCAGCCGTGCGCGATCTCCGGAAGAGAGCGGCCGCAGCGCGTCATATCGGGGTGCGATCTCGGCAAAAATGACGGCGACATCCTTGCTAAACTAACCGATGCTCTGGGCGGAGTAGCTCAGTGGTAGAGCAACCGGCCCATACCCGGTATGTCGCAAGTTCGATCCTTGCCTCCGCCATTTTCATGATGCTCCCCAGCCGGGTCGCCCTCGCCATCAGCCTCCATCACACCTTCGAGCCCGGCGAGCGCGTCGTCGTCGCGGTCTCGGGCGGACCAGACTCGCTGGCCCTGCTCTCGATCCTGCGCGAGATCATTCCCGCCGTTCCTCTGCACCTCATGGTTGCCCACTTCGACCACGGCTGGCGTCCGGAGAGCGAGGACGACCGCGATTTCGTGGCGTCGATCGCGGCGAAGTGGGGATTCGACTTTCGCACCGCCCGGGCGGCGAACGACATGCCGCACACGGAAAACGCCGCTCGCGCTGCGCGCTACCTATTCCTGCGCAAAACCGCCGCCGACACCAGCAGCACGGCCATCGCGCTCGGTCACACGCAGGACGACCAGGTGGAAACGCTGCTGCTCCACCTTCTCCGAGGCAGCGGCTCCCGCGGGCTTGCCGCCATGCGACGCCGTGACGCCGATCTGGCGCGGCCGCTGCTCGAGATCTCGAGAAAGGACATCGAGGACTACCTGACGCAGCTCCACCTCACACCCCAGCGCGATCCGAGCAACGATGATCCGCGATTCACGCGCAATCGCCTCCGGCAGCAAGTTCTCCCCGCGATCGATGCCTTCGATCCCGCGGCACGCGAGCTGCTGGCGCGCACCGCTGACATCCTCAGCGAAGAGGACCGCTTCATCGAAACGCAGCTCGGGGACCTCCCCGACGACACCGCGACCGACCGCGAGGCCTTCGCCAAGCTGCCACCCGCGCTGCAGCGGCGCGTCATCCGCCGGCTGGTTCCGCGGGCCGGCTTCCTCGAGGTCGAAGCCCTCCGCCGCGGCGAGCCGCCGGAGACCGCGCCACCGAACACGCCGCAGCCGGCACGGCTTTCCGTCAAAAGCTGCACCTGCGACCCGGCGACCTTCAAGGCTCGCGACCAGGTCGGTCACCTCGATGGCGACCTCGTCCAGCCGCCGCTGGTCGTCGGCACCCGACGGCCAGGCGACCGGATGCGCCCGCTCGGGCTGGGACAGGCCAAGCGCCTCCAGGACATCCTGGTGGACGCCCATGTTCCCCGACACCTCCGTGACGCTCTCGCGGTCGTTTCGGACGGGGAAGAAATCGTCTGGATCCCCGGCGTAACGGTTGCCGAGAGCAAGCGCGTCACCCTCGCTACACGCCACCAGCTCCACCTCGAAATAGAGGCCCGCTGAACTCGTTCTACTTCGTGTTGGCTAACGAGATTCTTAAAAACCCGGTGGTAAGATAGCGTGGCCATGAGAGGCCGAAACCGCAACATCTTTTACTTCATCTTGCTCGCCGGTTTGCTCGCCATCATCTGGGCGAGCTACAAGAGTTTCAACACCATCGCGGCGCCGCAGGAACGTTCCACCTCCGAGCTGATCGCCGCGGCCGACAATCACGAGATTACCCAAGCCACCATCAAGAGCAACGGCACCGAAATCGTCTGGGACAGCAAGGACGGCCACTTCAAAACGACCTTCCGCGACACCTTCCAGATCGAGAATCAGCTGGTCACGGACAAAGTCCCCTTCAAGACCGAGCAACCGAGCTCGTCGAACCTCCTGCTCTCGGTCATCCTGCCGAACGTCATCCCCTTCCTCGTCATCGGCGGGTTCATGTGGTACATGCTCCGCCAGACGCAGAGCGGCAACAACCAGGCCATCTCCTTCGGTCGCAGCCGCGCCCGCCTGCTGACCGGAGACAAGCCGGCTGTCACCTTCAACGACGTCGCCGGCGTCGAGGAGGCGAAGCAGGAGCTCACCGAGATCGTCGAGTTCCTCAAGTTCCCGGAAAAATTCACCGCGCTCGGCGCCCGCATCCCCAAGGGCGTGCTGATGGTCGGCCCGCCCGGCACCGGGAAGACGCTGTTGTCCAAGGCGGTCGCCGGGGAGGCCGGCGTGCCCTTCTTCAGCATCTCTGGCTCAGAGTTTGTCGAGATGTTCGTCGGCGTCGGCGCCTCGCGCGTCCGTGACCTGTTCGACCAGGCGAAGAAGAACTCGCCCTGCATCGTCTTCGTCGACGAGATCGACGCCGTCGGCCGCCAGCGCGGCGCCGGCCTCGGTGGTGGCCACGATGAGCGCGAGCAGACCCTCAACCAGTTGCTGGTCGAGATGGACGGCTTCGAGACCAACACCCACGTGATCGTGATCGCGGCCACCAACCGTCCCGACGTCCTCGACCCCGCACTGCTGCGGCCGGGTCGCTTCGACCGTCACGTGACGCTCGATCGGCCCGATATCCGCGGCCGCCGCGCGATCCTCGAGGTCCACGCGCGCAACAAGCCGTTCGACGGCCAGGTCGATCTCGAGGTGCTCGCTCGCCAGACGCCGGGCTTTTCCGGCGCCGACCTGAGCAACCTTATTAATGAGGCGGCGATCCTGGCGGCGCGCAACAACAAGAAGGCGATCGGCCAGCTCGAACTCGAGGAAGCCATCGCACGCGTGATCGCAGGCCCCGAGCGGAAGTCGCGGATGATCACCGAGCGGGAGAAGAACGTGATCGCCTATCACGAGATCGGCCACGCGCTGGTCGCGAAGTCCCTCCCCAACGCGGACCCGGTCCACAAGGTCTCGATCATCTCGCGCGGCATGGCGCTCGGCTGGACGATGCAGCTGCCGACGGAGGACCGCTACCTGGTCTCGCGCAGCGAGCTCAACGATGACATGGCCGTGATCCTTGGCGGCCGCGTTGCGGAGGAGTTGATCTTCGGCGACATCACCTCGGGTGCCTCGGACGACATCGGCAAAGCCACCAAGCTGGCGCGCCGCATGGTCACCGAGTGGGGCATGTCCGAAAAGCTCGGTCCGCTGACCTTTGGCCACAAGGAAGAGCTCGTCTTCCTCGGCCGCGACCTCGGCGAGCAGCGCAACTACAGCGAAGAGGTCGCCGGCGAGATCGACCAGGAAGTGCACCGCCTCGTCGATGCCGGCTACCAGCGTGCCAAAAAAATCCTGACGGAGCGCCGTGACAAGCTGGTCCAGCTCGCGGAGTATCTGAAAACTGAAGAAACGATCGAGGGCTGGCAGATGGATGCGGTAATCAACTCGCCCGACGGAAAGGTGCCGCCGGTGCCCGAGCGGCCCAAGGCCGAGGCGCCCCGCCCGGCGCCAGCACAGCCCAAGGCCGACGACCGCGGCCCGGAGATCCCGCCCGGCCGCCTGGAGCCAACGCCCGCGTAGAGCACGCAGGCGGCTGAGGCCGGGGCAACCGTGCCCCGGCGCGCGACTGAGCTCGGCGCACCCTTCGGCGTGCTCGACGGGCGGGCCAGCTAAGACCAAATCCGTTCGGCATCGGCCGGCGTAAACGCCTCTCCCGTTTGGGCCCAGATCCGTTTCGGGCACGCGCGATGTTCGCGTAGGCGGTCCCGGCCCGTCTGCGGCGCGCCGAAGGGGACCTGCGCCTCCCCGCCGCTCGCCGTGGCTCGCGCGCCGCACCGGAAGACAGCCGCCCGCTTTCGCGTTATATTGGAAGCGCCCGCTTGGATCCCAAAAAAGACCGAGACGGAACCATGCAGAAACCGACGATCGCCATCATCGGACCCGGCCGTGCCGGATCGGCGCTCGGGCGCGCCCTTCGTAAGTCCGGCTACACCATTGCCGCGATCGGCGGCCGCAACCCGGACAACGTCCGCAACCTGGCGGACGAGCTCGGCGCCAAAGCCTGCCAGAGCCCGGCGAGCACGATCGACCTCGCCGACCTGACGATCCTGGCGGTTCCCGACGACGTCATCCTCGCGTTGTCGACCGACATGGTCGACTCGCTCTGCTCCGCCGCGGGCAAGGCCGCCGTCCACCTCAGCGGTGCCCAGGATCGCACCGCGCTGCGCCCGCTCGCTGAGGGCGGAAGCCTCCGAACGGGAGTCTTTCACCCGCTCCAGACGTTCCGGCGCGGACCGGAGGCTACCCAGAACGTAGCCGGGACGTACTTCGGCATCGACGCGGACGCGCCGCTGCGCGACCAGCTGATGCAATTGGCGCGCGATGTGCACGGCTACCCGTTCGACCTGACCAACGTCGATCGGGCGCTCTACCACGCCGCCGCCGTGTTCGCCGCGAATTACCCGATCACGCTGCTGGCAGAGGCGATCGCGCTCGCCGCGGAGGCGGGTCTCGACAGCGAGACCGCGCGCCGGGGCATGACGACCTTGCTCGCCGGCGCGGTCAACAACCTTCGCGACCTGGCGCCCGCCGACGCCATCACGGGGCCGGCGTCACGCGGCGACCAGGGCACCATCGACCGACATCTCGAGGCTCTGAGGAATGATCCGGAGCTGCAGCGGCTCTATCAGCTCCTCGCCGACCGTACGAAAGAACTCCACCCAAAGAAGGAGGCCGCCGCATGACGACCAACGTCCGCGACCTGCGCAAATGGAAGACCGAAGGCAAGAAGTTCACGATGCTCACGGCCTACGACTACACGACCGCGCGCTGGCTGGATCAGGCCGGCATCCCGGTGCTCCTCGTCGGCGACAGCCTGGGCAAGATGGACGACATGATCCGCCACGCCGGCGCCGTGGTCCGCGGGGCACCGAACGCGCTGATCGTCGGCGACATGCCGTTCATGGCCTACCACGCCTCCGCCGAGGACGCGATCCGAAACGCCGGCCGTTTTCTGCAGGAAGCCCGCGTGCACGCCGTGAAGATGGAAGGCGGTGGCCGGGTGATCGGCTACACGAAGCAGCTGACCGCAATGGGCATCCCGGTCATGGGTCACCTCGGGCTCACGCCGACCTTCGTCAACCAGTTCGGCGGCTATCGGGTGCAGGGCCGCAGCGACGAGGCGGCGGAACAGATCCTTGATGATGCCAAAGCCCTGGAGGAGGCCGGCGCGTTCGCGGTCGTACTCGAAGGCATTCCCAGCCCGCTCGGGCAGCGCGTCACGGAGGTGTTGAGTGTCCCCACCATCGGCATCGGCGCGGGACCGCACTGCGACGCCCAGGTCCTCGTCATCCAGGACGTCCTCGGACTCAACCCGGACCACGTCGCAAAGTTCGTCCGCCAGTACGCCAAACTCGGAGAGGCGATCGAAGCCGCCGCCCGCCAGTTCGACAAGGACGTCCGGAGCGGCGCCTTCCCCACCCCTGAGCACGAGTACTCCGCCCGGTAAATCGATCGTCGTCGAGTCGGCGATCGCCATGCAGGAGCAGGCGCTGGCGTGGCGACACGCCGGCGATGACGTCGGCGTCGTGCCGACCATGGGGGCACTTCACGCCGGCCACGACAGCCTGGTCGCCCGCGCTCGGCGCGAAAACCAGCGCGTGATCGTCACCGTCTTCGTCAACCCGGCGCAGTTCGGCCCCAACGAAGACTTCGAGACGTACCCGCGCACCTTCGACCAGGACAGGGCCAGGCTCGAGGCGCTCGGAGTCGATACGATCTTCCACCCGCCGGTCGATCAGATCTACCCGCCCTCCTTCAAGACCCGGGTGAATCCAGGGCCGCTGGCGGAGGTGCTCGAAGGCAAGAGCCGGCCGGGTCACTTTGGCGGCGTGCTGACCGTTGTCCTGAAGCTCTTCAACCTGACCCAGCCGAAGCGCGCCTACTTCGGCCAGAAGGACTTTCAGCAGGTCGTGTTGGTTCGCCAACTGGTTCGCGACTTCACGCTTCCGGTCCGGATCGTCGCCGTCCCCACCGTCCGCTACCCGGACGGCCTGGCGATGAGCTCCCGAAATGCCTACCTCGATCCGTCGCAGCGGCAGATTGCCCCGGTCGTCAATCAGGCGATCACGGAGGCAGCGCGAGCCTTCACTGGGGGTGAAACTGACCCTGCCCGCCTGGAAAGCCTCACCCAAGATCGCCTGGTGTCGGCCTCCGGCCTGGCGGTGGATTACGTGGCGGTGGTCGACGAGACGACGCTGAGTCGTCCGCAGCGCGCCATTCCGGGCAGCGTTTTGGTGGTCGCTGTTAAACTTGGAACAATCAGATTGATCGACAACGTCGTATTCGGAGCGGAACGCCTCTGAGTTCGGAGAGGCGCTCGAAGGCGAAGGGGCGAGTAACAACTTCAAAGGTCAAGGCGAAGCCCACCGCCAAAGCGGCACGCCCAAACGTCGCCTCCTCGGCCAGGAACGGGTCGGCCGCGGATCGAAAGACGACCTCTCCCCGGCCGGAACCTAAGCCGTCGCCCCCCCGCAGCCAGCCTTCGGCCCTGCCTCCTGTCCAGAGCCCTCAACCGGCCCCCCAGGTAGCACCGGCGCAGCCGCCGCTGGCTCCGGGCGTCCCGATCATGCCCTTCCCGCGGCCGACGATCCTCGGCCTTGGATCGCCGTGGCGCACGGCCGGCCGCCCGCCCGGAATGCCGCCCCGCCCGGCGCCGGTCCCGCACCCCACACCGGCCCCGCAGCCGCGCCCCGCGGCCATCCCGGTCGTGACGATGCGCTTCCCGATGAGCGCGGTCGACAAGTTGATCAAGGAGGCACTGGCCGAGGACGTCGGCGATGGCGACCTGACCACCGAGTCGCTCTTTCCGGGCAAGGTCAAGGCCCGCGGCAAGCTGATCGCCAACGAGGAGGGCGTGCTCGCCGGCCTGCCGATCTTCAAGCGCGTGTTCGAGCTGGTCGACAAGAACATCACCTTCGAGCCGCGCGCGACTGACGGCATGGCGCTCGCCGGCGGCCAGCTCGTGGCTCGCGTCTCCGGGCCGGCGGTCAGTGTTCTCCGAGCGGAGCGCACCGCCCTGAACTTCCTGCAGCACATGTCGGGGATTGCGACCCAGACCGCCAAGTTTGCGAACGCGGTAAAGGGCACCAAGACCCGCATCCTCGATACCCGCCGGACAACGCCCGGGCTGCGCTTCCTCGAGAAGTACGCGGTCGAGGTGGGCGGCGGTGTGAGCCTGGTCAAGGGTCTCTCCGACCGGCTGGTCGTCACAGAGTCGCACCTGGCGCTCAGCGAGGGCGTGCCGAACATCGTCCGTCAGCTCCGCAAAACCCATCCGGGCAAGCGCATCGAGCTGACGGTCACGAACATGCAGGAGCTCGACCAGGCACTGACGGCGAAGGTCAATGTGCTGCTGCTCGAGAACTTTCCGCCTGGGCAGGTCCGCCAGGCGATCGCGCTGGTGCAGGGCCGCGCCAAGGTCGAGGTCACCGGCAAGGTCGGCCTGGACAATGCGCGAGCCTATGCGCTCGCCGGTGTCGACTACATCTCGGTCAGCCAGTTGACCCAGTCGGTCAAGGCCTTCGACTTCAGCTTTCGCGTCTCGCGGTAAAAGCGAGCCAGGTTTCCCTCCGCCTGGAGGGAGGGTAGGGAGGGGTTTCCACGGACTTCGCCGACATCCTGAAGAAGCGCCGGATGGTTCGCCGTTTCTCGATCGATCCGGTTCCCAGAGAGGCGCTCGAGCGGATCGCACGAGCGGCCAAGCGCGCGCCGAGTGCCGGCTTCAGCCAGGGTCAACGGCTCGTGATCGTCACGGACCCCGCGCTCATGGCGCGAGTGGCGGAGGGAGCGGACGAGGAAGGATATGCGGACATCGGGTACGACCGTTGGGTCAGCCAATGTGGCGCCCAAATCGTGCCGTGCGTCAGCGAGCAGCGCTACCACGAGCGCTACCAGCAACCCGACAAGCTAGAAGACGGCAAAGAGTTGACCTGGCCGGTTCCCTATTGGTGGCTGGACATTGGTTGCACGGTGATGCTGATCATCCTGGCGGCGATCGACGAAGGCCTGGGCTGCGGATTCGCCGGGCCCTTTCCACATCCGAAGGGCATGAACCTCGTCCGGTCGGCACTCGGTATCCCGGAGCACTTCACACCGGTCGGGATCATCCCAGTCGGCTACCCGCTTCCGGACCCGCCATCGCCGTCGCTGAAGCGGGGCGCGGTCAAGCCCGAAGACTTTACCCGCTGGAACGGCTGGTAAGCGCTTAGGGATAGACGGGCGCGGCGACCGGTGCCAGCTCGGGCGGCCGGCGGCGCTTCTGCCGGGCGTCGAGAACTTCTGACGCGAAGCGATAGCCCTCTTTCAAGTAAAAGTCAGTCGCGCCAAAGTCCATCGAGTGGCGCAGGAACCCGGCGTCGGGGCGCAGGTGGATGATCTCGACCGAGCGACCCATCTGCTTGATCGTCCAACGGGTCCGGTGTTGGGCGGCAATCTGGAAGGTGTGGTCGACGATCGCGTTCATCGATCCCAGCGGCGCCGGCAGGCGTCCGGCATAGCCCGAATCCAGGACATAGATCCGCCGGGCGCCGAGTTCGATCGCGGTGTCCAGGCCGGTGGGGTCGACGAGGCCGCCGTCTACGTGCTGCCGCCCGTCGATGACGACCGGGGGAAAGACACCGGGGACGGCCGAGGAGGCCAGCACCGCCGGCCCGATCGGGCCGTGGGAGAACACGGCCTTGGTTCCCATGGTCAGGTCGATGGCCACCGTGTGGAGGGGCACCGCCAGGTCCTCGAAGTTGGACACCTGGAGGTTGCGGGCGACGAAGCGGGACAGCCCATCGCCCTCGTAGAGGGACGGCCGGCGCCGCACCATGTTGCGGGCGGCCCGCCACCAGACCATGTCCAGCGTCCGGCGGGTCACCTTGCGCCAGAGGTCCTCCAGCCTCTTGACCCACTCCAGGTCGGGTCGGTGGGCCAGCCAGGCGCCGTTCCAGGCGCCGATCGAGACGCCGACGATCAAGTCCGGCGTGATATCGCGCTCGATGAGGGCCCGCAGCATCCCCACCTGGACGGCCCCGCGCGCCCCGCCACCGGAAATTGCGAATGCGGTCTTCTCGCGCCGCCAGTGCAGCATGACTAATTTCAGTGTAGGCAAGGGTCGGGATGACGTCCAGTCACAGTACGTTTTGCGAGTGACGATAAAGCCCGGTTGCTATACTTCGGAGTGACTCGGCGCTCCTGCTAACAACTTGACGACCAACGAGTTCCAATAACACAAGGTGGTGGCCTACTGGATTGTCTGATTTCGAGCGATCTGCGGACTCGTCCGACTCGCAGAATGGAAGCGCCGCGACGATGGAGGAGTTCCTCAACCAGGAGGAGGCTTCCAGTAAGCGCCTAGCCCACGGTGACATCATCGATGGTGTCGTCGTCCGGGTGGATCCCGACGAGGTCCTGGTCGATGTCGGCTCGAAATCCGAAGGTGTCATCTCCAGCCGGGAGCTGGGCACCCGCGAAGCTGGGACGCCGGACCTGCACGCCGGAGACCACATCAAAGTCTTCGTGCTTCAGCCTGAGAACGAGGATGGCAACGTTGTCCTATCACTGCGCCGTGCGCGCGCTGAGTCGGTCTGGATCAAGGCCCAGGACCAGCAGGCATCGGGCGAGATGATGGATGCCGAGGTCCGCGAGCAGAACAAAGGCGGCCTGATCGTCAACATCCTGGGGCTGCGCGGCTTCCTGCCGACCTCCCAGGTCTCCCGCACCTACAGTTCGAACCTCCAGGAGCTGGTCGGCCAGCGCATCGGTGTCAAGATCCTCGAGGTCAACCGCAAGCGCAACCGGTTGATCGTCAGCCAGAAGGCCGCCTTCGACGAGGACCGCGCCCGCCAGCGCGGCGAGCTCTTCGAGAAGCTCAAAATCGGTGACGAGATCCAGGGCAAAGTCTCGGGGCTCACGACCTATGGCGCCTTCGTCAACCTTGGGGCCGCCGACGGGCTGATCCATATCTCCGAGCTCTCCTGGGATCGCGTGGCCAACGTCGGCGATGTGCTCCAGGTCGGCCAGGACGTGCAGGTCAAGGTCATCAAGCTGGACCCCGAGACGTCGCGGATCTCGCTCAGCCTCCGCCAGCTGGGCCAGGACCCATGGGACCACATCGAGAAGCGCTTCCCGCCCGGCGCGATCGTCGAGGGCGAGGTCACGAAGATCAAAAAGTACGGCGCCTTCCTCCAGATCGGCGACGGGATCGAAGGCCTGCTGCATATTTCGGAGCTGGCCTGGGAGCATGTCGAGCACACCGAGGACGCCGTCCAGGTTGGCCAGAAGCTCCGCGTGAAGGTGCTCCAGGCGGATCGGAGCCGGCGCCGCATCAGCCTCTCGCTCAAGCAAGTGGCCGAGCCGCCGCCGGGAGCCCACGTCGAAGAGACAGAGGTCTCGGACTATCCGGGCGAAATTGAGCGGGTGCCCGAGCACCAGCGCGAGCCCGTCTATGCTGAGGTTAGCGCCGCGCCCCAAGAATAGGGCCGCCACCCTACCCTCGCCCAGCGCATTAGGGAATGTTTGGCCGTATCCTCCCCACGCGGGGAGGAACCGCTGCGAGCGACCTGCCCAAAGGGGGAGGAAGCGTTTGTACGAGGGGTTATTGGGCTAAGTAATTATTAGAGTTTGGCGCGTATTCAAACTGAATTTGCGCTATGCTTCCGGGAACGATTGTTTAAGCCTCCCCGGGCAGTGGTAACTCCCTAACGTCTCAGCAGGCGGACGGCCGCAGTTCTAGACGGGAAGTCTTTTGAGATTCCGGGTATCGTAATAGGTAGCAGATAAAAGGCAGTCGGAGGATTTTGGTTGTACCCCTTTGAACGGTTTACGGAGCGAGCGAAGAAGGTCCTGACCCTTGCGCAGGAAGAAGCCGAGCGCTCGCACCACTCTTATATCGGTACCGAGCATCTGCTCCTTGGCCTGCTGCGCGAAGGCGAGGGCCTCGCCGCCAAGGTGCTGAACAACCTCGGCGTCGAGATCAACAAGGTCCGGGCCACCATCGAATCGGTGCTGGGTCGGAACGAGCGCATCATCATCCAGCAGATCATCCCCACCTCCCGGGTGAAGAAGGTCATCGAGATCTCCTTCGAGGAAGCCCGCCGGATGGGCAACAACTACGTCGGCACCGAGCACCTGCTCCTCGGCCTCTTGATCGAGGGCGAGGGCATCGCCGCGCACGTGCTCGAGGACCTCGGCGCGAACCTGGAGAAGGTCCGCGGCGAGATCGACCGCCTGCTCCACGAGAGCGGCCTCGACGAAGAGGCGGCGACCGCGAAGAAGCCATCCAAGACGCCGCTGCTCGACCAGTTCTGCCGCGACCTGACGGACCTGGCGGCGAAGAACACGCTGGACCCGGTGATCGGCCGCGAGACCGAAATCGAGCGGGTGGTCCAGATCCTCTCCCGCCGGACCAAGAACAACCCGGCGCTGATCGGCGAACCCGGCGTCGGCAAGACCGCCATCGCCGAGGGCCTGGCGCAGCAGATCGTGCTCGGCAACATTCCCGAGTCGCTGCGCGGCAAGCGCAAGTACCGCGGCGAGTTCGAGGAGCGCTTGAAGAAGATCCTCGATGAGATCCGCTCCAGTCGCGAGGTGGTGCTCTTCATCGATGAGCTCCATACCCTGGTGGGCGCGGGCGCGGCGGAAGGCGCGATCGATGCCGCCAACATCCTCAAGCCCGCCCTGGCCCGCGGCGAGATCCAGTGCATCGGTGCCACAACGCTGAACGAGTACCGCAAGTACATCGAGAAGGACGCGGCCCTCGAGCGCCGCTTCCAGCCGGTCTTCGTCGACGAGCCGACGCTGATCGAGACGATCTCGATCCTGCACGGCGTCAAGGCCCTCTACGAGAAGCATCACCGCGTCACGGTGACGGATAAAGCGATCAAGGCGGCGGCCGAACTCTCGGTCCGCTATGTGTCTGACCGCTCACTGCCGGACAAGGCGATCGACCTGATGGACGAGGCGTCCGCCCGGGTACGGATGAAGCTGACCACCACGCCGCCCGACCTCAAGATAATGCAGAAGGAGATCCGCGATCTCCAGATCAAGAAGGAAGAGGCGATCGCCAACCAGGACTACGAGACCGCTGCTTCCTTCCGCGACAAGGAGAAGAAGCTCAAGGACAAGTACGTCAAGGAAGAGATGGAGTGGCGCGACAAGCTGGGCGCCACCGTGCCCGAGGTCAACGAGGAGCACATCGCCGAGATCGTCAGCGCCTGGACCGGTGTGCCGGTCTCCCGCCTGGTCGAGGAGGAGTCGACCCGCCTGCTCCGCATGGAGGAGGAGATCCACGCGCGCCTGATCGGCCAGGAGGATGCCGTCAAGGTCATCTCGCAGGCTGTGCGCCGGGCGCGTGCCGGTCTCAAGGATGCCAAGCGCCCGATCGGGTCCTTCATCTTCCTCGGACCGACCGGCGTCGGCAAGACGGAACTGGCTCGCCAGCTCGCGCGCTTCCTCTTTGACAACGAAGAGGCGATTGTCCGACTCGACATGTCGGAGTTCATGGAGCGCCACTCGACGGCGCGGTTGGTTGGCTCACCGCCCGGCTACGTCGGCTATGACGAGGGCGGCCAGTTGACCGAAGCGATCCGGCGGCGCCCGTACTCCGTGGTGCTGTTCGATGAGATCGAGAAGGCGCATCCCGAAGTCTTCAACATGCTGCTCCAGATCCTGGAGGACGGCCGGCTGGCCGACGCCAAGGGCAAGCAGGT
>WNFJ01060669.1_pt8 | contig 13231 bp, 12 predicted proteins | sample 5400461 | NCBI WGS metagenome assembly WNFJ01 (sample SAMN13153349, study PRJNA577476) | soil metagenome | isolation source: 115 cm saprolite on Douglas fir-dominated hillslope | place: USA:California | collected 2013-09-17 | reverse complement strand
ATGGCCTTGAGGCGCGCCTTCAGCTCCGCCTTTTCGGGGGACCCTGGGGTGTAGGCCTTGACGGGCTCGTTGAGCGGCGGAGGGACTCGCCGGATGCCGCTGAAACCGGACTCGCTCAAGATCGACCTCGCGTGAAGCCAGGACGGCTTCGGTCCGCCTGGGGATCGACGATAGCCCATCGGCGGCGAACGGGCAACGAGCGGTGACGGCCGGCTCTTCTGGGGCTTTCGCCGATCGGCCTCACCCGCGGGGCCGGCCCACCCCGTATGACGAAGAGTACGGGTCGCGCCTGGCCAGGCGGCTCCCGAGGAGGAGTCGCCGATGGGTTCTCGTTCGACGTTCGGCCCCGGCCGGGGTGCGTTCCTCGTTTCCTTCCTCCTCGCCCTGGCCCCCGTCGCCATCCCGGCCGTCGCGGGACCGCGGCGTGCCTCGACGTTGCCCAGGTTCGACCGACCCGCGCTGGAACGCGTCCGCGCCGCCGCCGCCCGGCGGCTGCACGAGCTCGAGTGCCTGAGGCTCCTCGACGATTTCCGGGACGGCGAGGGGCGGCCGCTCCGGGAGCGCCTCGACAAGTGGGGGGTGAGCGCGGCCGAGTACCTGACGATGATCCCCTTCCTCGACGGCTCGTCGCAGGGCCTCTGCCGCTGGAGCGGGGCGGAGATGGTGAGCTCGCCCGGCATCCCGCGCGTCTACGTCTGCGGCCGTTTCGCCGTGACCCAGGTCCGCGAGCGCTGGCGGGCGGAGTTCCTGCTCATCCACGAGATGCTCCACACCCTGGGCCTGGGCGAGGACCCGCCCTCGAGCGTCGAGATCACCCAGCGGGTGGCGGGACGGTGTCAATAGGGCTCGCGGGGCACCGCACCGGGTCGCGGCTCCCGCGGCGACGCGGACCGGCGGAGGCCGTGCACCAGCTCCGCGAGGGCGCGGAGGCGATAGGCGCCCAGGGCGGGGTTGTCGTAGCCCTGGGCCCGCTCGGCGGGGGTCAGGTCGGCCGCGTCCTTCATGGGTTCGAAGGCGTGGCCCTCGTGCCATTCGTTGAAGGAATTGATGTAAACGAGGAAGAAGCCCCGGCGGTCGTTCTCCAGCGCGGAGTCTGTCTGGACGGCGAGCGCGGCCGCGAACGATTCCTGGACGCGGGCCGCGGAGACCCGCGCCGCCAGCTCGCGCCCCTGGGGCCGGGCGAGGTCCAGGCCCTGGGTCTCCGGAGCGAAGGCCCGGGGGCGGTAGCAGGGATCGTCGCCCACCTGGCGAGGCTCGATCTGCAGGTAGCCGGGGTTCACGTTGAACGAGAAGAGCAGGTGGGCCCGGGAGGCGTCCGCGGAGTAGCCCGCGTACTTCTCGGGGCCGATGTAGTTGTCGTAGATTCCGATGCCGTCGAAGCCCGAGGCCGGGGTACGTCGAAACTCCAGGGAGTCCGCGAGCAGGGTGACGTGGTCGAAGTCCGCGAGCAGGGCCTGGCGCAGGGCGTCCGTCTGCTGGCGCCAGACCGCGTCGGGTGTGTAGTCGGGGATCGGGCTCGTGCGCCCCAGGCAGTCGGTCGAGGTCTCGGGCAGGATGCAGCGGAAGCCCTTGAAGACCGGTCCTTCCGCCCCATCGGCATTGCGCAGGATGAGAAAGGCGTCCCAGCGGCGCTTCTCTCCGTATTCCCTCAGCAGGTACAGGACGTCCTCGGCGTAGCGCAAGGCCCGGTGATCCGAGTACGGCTCCATGGCGAACGTGACCTTGAGGCCGTGCTCGTGCATCACATCCATGATCAGGCCGACCCGCTGGTCCTGCCAGCTCCCGCGTCCCCACCAGGAGAGGGCGATGGCCCCAACCCCCGCCTCCGCGATCCAGCGGGCGTGCTGCTCTAGGACGTCCGGGGACCGCACGTCGTAGGGGCCGAGACGGGGCATGTAGGGAGAGGCGATGTCGAGGGGAGGGTGGCGGCCGAGGTAGTCCCAGTGGTAATAGTCGGGCGGCCCCCCGTACCACGGGTAGTACTCGAAGACGAAGTGGCGCGCGAGGTCGGGGAAACGGCGAGCGAGCTCCGGGCCGTCGCCGATGACCTCGTGACCCGATCCTCCTTCCGCCGCCCGCCCGAGCAGGCCCGCCGCGGGCAGGGCGATGCCGGCCCGGAAGCTCGTGGCCAGGAACTGGCGCCGCGTGGCCATGGGACGATGTTACTGCGCCCCTCAGAAGACGATGCGGATTCCGCCGTTGATCACGCGGCCGTCGAGGGGCGCCCAGGCGTCCACCGTCCAGCCCCCGTCGGGTCGCGGCACGGGAAGGACGAGGGGCTCTTCGCGGGTCTGGCGCATGTCCAGGAGGTTCTCGGCGTCCACGAACACGCGGACCTTGCCGAAGCGGCGCGAGGCGAGCGCGCCGAGCAGCAGGTAGGGCCGCCCCGATCCGCGGTAGGGGTCCGCCTCGAGCGGCTGGCGCCCGGTGTAGTAGGCCTCGATCCCCACGCGCCCCCACTCCTCGTCCTCCCAGATCGCGTTGAACGAGGCCGCGTGTCGCGGGGTCAGGGGTACCTCGCGCCGCGTGCCCGCGTCCAGGTCCAGCTCTGTCGAGCGCGTCCAGGCGTGGGTAAGCATGAGGGTGAGGCCGTTCTTCAGGTATCGGGCGATGAGCTCGGTCCCCCAGGTGCGGGTCGGCTGTGGCGCGTTGACGAGGGTGACCGCCTCGGGGCCGACCGTCTCGAGCTGGGTCGGATGTCGGACTTGGGATCCGAAAAGAGTGCCCGACAGGTCGAAGCCGCCCCCGCGAAAGGCCACGTCGAAGGACGCGCCGCGGGCACGCTCGGCCCCAAGCCCGGCGAGCGGCCGCAGGTGGCCGAGGCCCGTCTCGTCGGTCCGCTCGTTGAAGGGCGTGGGCGCGAACGCGCCCGTGCCCGCGGCCATGCGGAGCGTCCAGCCGGGGTGAGGCCGGGCGAGGAGGGAGACGCGGGGGCTTGCCAGGGTGCCGTATTCCGAGTGGAGGTCAGCCCGTGCGCTGGCGGCCAGCAGGAAACGCGGACCAAGAGCGATCTCGTCCTGGGCGAAGAACCCCGGCGCGGAGAACGAGTAATCGAAGCCAGGCCCTTCCCGAAGCTGGTAGCGATCCTGGGGGAACGCAGCCCCCGCGACCCAGGTGTGGGGACCGCTCGTCCCGGTGATCGACGCTTCGCCGAACCAGGTGATGTGCACTCCATGCTCGCGTTCCAGCCCGAAGCGACGGTCCTGGGCGGCCCTCATGAAGGAGGGGGGGAGGGAGACGAGCCGATCCCACATGAGCCACTTCCCGACGAATCCGGCGTCGACGTGCCGGGTCGCGAGGGATTCGATGAAGGTCTGGCCGCCGGGCGCCCGTCCGCCGTCGATCGTGCCGCCTTTCCGATCCTCCGCGATCACGGCCGCGGTGGCGAGAAGGGTGGTGCCCCGGCCGTCGTCGAACGAGAGGCGTGGGCGCAGGAGGCCGCGTTCGTATCCCGCCACGTCCGTCCAACCGTCCCCGTCGACGTCCCGGCGCGGCTGGCCGTGAAAGCCTCCGATGGCCGACCAGGACCATGGCCCGTCTCGGGCCAGCCATCCCGTCGCGTCGACGCCCCCCAGGGTGGTCGCGTTCAGGAGCATCTCCTCCTCGTGTCCTCGGGGCCGGCGGGATATTAGGTTGACCACGCCCCCGAGAGCCGACGCCCCGTAGAGCGCGGAGGCGACCCCCTTGATGACCTCGACCTGTCCCAGGTCCAGGGGTGGCACCTGCACCAGGATGAGGGAGTCTGCCTGGGCGCCGTAGAGCGGCAACCCGTCGGCGAGGAGCTGGGAGTAGTGGCCGCGCAGGCCCTGGATGCGCACGTTGGCGGCGCCCAGCGAGGGCGCGGTGGTCTGCACGCGGAGGCCGGTCGTCTCCCCGAGGAGCATGGCGACGTTGCCCGGCGTCATCAGGGCCTTCTCCTCGATGTCGTCGCGGTCGATCACCTCCACGCGCAGCGGCTGGTCCTGGAGCCGCGTGGTGCTGCGCGTGGTGGTGACGGTGACCTCTTCCGCGAGCGGCCGGAGCTCGATCCGGAGCTGCGGCGAGGTCCCCCCCACGACCGACACCCGCGCGGAGGCCGGCAGATGACCGGCCGCCTCGACCCGGACCTCGTAGGCGCCGGGGGCCAGGGGCAGAACCGCGTGGCCGGCGGCATCGGTCGTCTCCCGCAGGCCGCCCGCGCTCACCGTCGCCGCCGCGAGGGGCTGTCCCTCGCTGCGCACCTCGACGGTCAAGGTGCCGATGTCGGGTGGCTGCGCGTATGCGAGGGGGATGACCAAAGCCGGAAAGCAGGCGACGACGAGGCGTGTCAAGGAACCGGCATGGTGAAACAACATTGCGCGGAAATCAACCGCGGCTATCATAGGGGACCGGTCCTGATCAGGAGGGGATGTCCATGAAGCGCTGGGCAGGGGCGATGTGGACGGCGGCCTTTCTCGGATGCGCGGCGGGCGCGGGGGCCCAGGTGGGCGAGGTCAAGAAGCTCGCCCCCGACGTGTACTTCCACGAGGGGGACATCAAGGGCAAGGGTCACTGCAACAACGGCTGGGTGGTGTTCGAGGACTACGTGCTCGTGGTGGACGCCAACTTTCCCTCGGGGGCCCGGGAGATCATCCCCAAGATCCGCGCCATCACCGACAAACCCGTGCGCTTCGCCTTCAACACCCATCACCACGGTGACCACGCCTACGGCAACCAGGTGTGGATCGAGCAGGGAGCCACCCCGGTGGCCCACACGGGCGTGGTCGAGGAGATGAAGAAGTACGAGACGGGCTTGTTCGGGGGCAAGCCCGGCCGCTGGGAGGACACCGCGAAGGAGCGCGAGGACGTCCGGGGCTCGAAGCTCAAGGCGCCCAGCGTGCTCTTTCCCGACACCCTGATCTTCGACGACGGCGTCCACCGGGTGGAGCTGCGCTACTTCGGGACCGCCCACACCCACGGCGACGGCTTCGCCTGGCTGCCCAAGGAGAAGATCCTGTTCACGGGCGACGCCTGCGTGAACGGCCCCTACAACTACGTGGGGGACGGCCAGGTGGGGGATTGGATCCAGACCCTGGATCGAGCCCGCGCGCTGGGGGCGCAGGTCGTGGGTCCGGGCCACGGGCCGCTCGGCGCCGCCTCCTCGTCCGCGTGGTGAGAGCGGCGAGCGATGGAAAGAACCCCGCCGAGGTCCAGTCGGCGGTGGAGAAGCTGCGGACGGAGCTTCTCGCCAACGCCCGCATCGCCCGCTACCTGGGCGACTCCTTCGCGGCCCAGGTGGCCAAGGTCTACAACGAGCTGACCGGGAAGTGGTTCCCCGACAAGCGCGCCGAGGTCGAGGCCCAGCGCATCCACGTCGCCTGGCACCACGGCGAGGACGAGAAGAGCGAGTAGGTCCTTCGGTGAAGGCGAGGATCGCGGCGCACCTCCGCGCCGTTTCCGCCGGCCTCCTCGTGCTCGGGGCGCTCCCCGCCCGGGCCGAGGTCGTCCGCATCGAGGTGACTTCCCGCGAGCCCTTCGCGAGCGGCCACGCGTTCGGGGCGGTGGGAGCGTACGAGAAGGTGCGCGGCCGGCTCCACTACGCGGTCGACCCCGCGAACCCCGCCAACGCCCGGGTCGTGGACCTGCAAAGGGCTCCGCGGGACGCGAGCGGCCGCGTCGCCTTCGTCGGCGACTTCCTCTTGCTGAAGCCGGTGGATCTCGGGAAGGGCAACCACCGCCTGCTCTACGAGGTGAACAACCGCGGCAACCTGGGGATGCTGTCCCGCTTCAACCGCGGGGCGGGCGGCAACGACCCCGCCACCGTCGAGCAGGCGGGCAACGGCTTCCTCCTGCGGCAGGGCTACACCCTCGTGTGGAGCGCCTGGAACTGGGATGTGCTTCCCGGCGACGGTCGCCTCCAGATCGACCTGCCGATCGCCACCGACGGAGGCAAGGCCATCACGGGTCGGGTGTCCGCGGAGATCGTGGTCAATCGGCGAAGCCTCACCGAGCCCGTGGCCTGGGGGAACAGCCGCGGTTACGAGGCGGCGGACCCCTCCACGAACGCGGACGCGTTCCTGACCGTCCGCGACGACCAGCGCGCGCCCCGCACCGAGATCGCGCGCGACCACTGGCGCTTTGCGGACGCCACCCACCTGAACCTCCCGGGGGGCTTCGACCCGGGCCGGATCTACGAGCTGGTGTACACGGCTCGGGACCCGCGCGTGGTGGGCCTGGGCCTCCTCGCGATCCGCGACACGCTGTCCTTCTTCCGCTTCGCCGCCCGCGACGGCGCGGGGAACCCGAACCCGCTGGGGCGCACCCCCGCCGCGGGGACGGTCCGTCCCGACGCGGAGAAGGCCTACATCTTCGGGATCTCCCAGTCGGGCCGGGTCATCCAGCACATGCTCTTGGAGGGCTTCCACGTCGACGAAGGCGGCCGGATGGCCTTCGACGCCGCTTTGGTCCACGTGGCGGGCGGGGGGAAGGGATCCTTCAACCACCGCTTCGCCCAGACCACCCGGCACCCGAGTCCGCTGGAGGACCAGCAGTACCCGGCCGATTTCTTCCCCTTCGTTCCTGGCCCGGAGAGGGACCCCGTGACCGGCGAGACGGGAGACGTGCTGGCGGTGGCGAAGGCACTCGGGAAGGTGCCGCATGTCTTCTACACTGGCACCTCCACCGAGTACTGGACTCGCGCGGCCTCCCTCCTCCACACCGACGTGACGGGGACGCGCGACGCGGCCCTCGACGAGCGGGTCCGCGTCTACTTCATCGCGGGAGCCCAGCATTCGATCTTCGGACCGCGCGTGCCGCAGGAGTACGAGAACCCCGTGAACCACCTCGACCACTCGCCGCCCCTCCGGGCCCTGCTCGTGGCCTTGGACCGCTGGGCGACCACCGGCACCCCGCCGCCGGCGAGTGTCTACCCGCGCATCGACCGGGGCGAGCTGGTGACGGTGGCCGAATGGCGCCGCCATTTTCCCGAGGTCCCGGGCGTGAGGCGGCCGGGCGCGAACCTTGCGCCGCCCCGGCTCGACCTGGGCCCCCGCTTCCGTGCCGAGGGGATCATCGATCAGGTGCCCCCCCGCTTCGGCCCCGCCTACGTCACCCTCGTTCCCGACGTGGACGCGGACGGCAACGAGCGCGGTGGCATCCACCTGCCTGAGGTGGCGGCGCCGCTCGGGACCTTCGCGGGCTGGAACCTACGTCGGGCCGAGATGGGCGCGCCCGACGCCCTGGGGCGTTGGGACGGGTCGTTCCTGCCCTTCGCCGCCACCGAGGCGGAGCGCCGGCGGCACGGCGATCCGCGGCCCTCTCTCGAGGTCCGCTACCCGTCACGGGCGGCCTACGTCGAGAAGGTGGCGGCGGCCGCCGACCTCCTGCGCCGCGCCGGCTTCCTGCTCGAAGAGGACGCGACGGCCTTCGGGGAACGCGCGCGCGAGGCGCCCTGGCCCTGACGCCGCCCTGGGGCGCTCAGGCGGACTCCCAGTCCAGCACCACCCTCCCGGAGCTCCCCGTCATCATGACCTCGAACCCGCGCAGGAACTCGCGGTGGTGGAAGTGGTGGGTGATGACGGGCTTGATGTCGAGGCCGCTCTCCAGCATCACGTTCATCTTGTACCAGGTCTCGTACATCTCGCGGCCGTAGATGCCCTTGATGGTCAGCATGTGGAAGATCACGGTGTTCCAGTCGATGGCCATCTCCTTCTCCGGGATGCCGAGGAGGGCGATCTTGCCGCCGTGGGCCATGTTGGCGAGCATGTCCCGGAAGGCCTGGGGATTGCCGGACATCTCCATGCCCACGTCGAAGCCCTCCAGCATCCCGAGCTCCTTCTGGACCTCCTTCAGGCTCTTCTCCCGAGGGTTCACCGCCCGGGTGACCCCCAGCTTCCGGGCCAGTTCCAACCGGTAGGGGTTGACGTCCGTGATCACGACATAGCGGGCGGCCGCGTGGACGGCCACCCGTCACGAGCACGTCCTCGCCCAGGACAGGAAAGGAGAGCGCGGTGTGCACCGCGTTCCCGAACGGGTCGAAGATGGCGGCCACGTCCTTGTCGATGCCCCGGGGATGGACCCACACGTTCGTCATGGGCAGGACCAGGTACTCCGCGAAGGCCCCCGCGCGGGCGACCCCCACGCCCCTGGTGTCGGCGCAGAGGTGTCGCCGCCCCGCGAGGCAGTTGCGGCACCGGCCGCACACGACGTGGCCCTCCCCGCTCACGATCAGCCCCGTCCGGAAATCGGTGACGTTGGAGCCGACCTCGACGATCTCGCCCACGAACTCGTGGCCGATGACCATGGGCACCTTGATCGTTTTGGCCGCCCACTCGTCCCACTTGTAGATGTGCACGTCCGTGCCGCAGATCCCCGTCCGGTGGACGCGGATGAGCACGTCGTTGATGCCGACCTTCGGCTCCGGGACGTCCTCCATCCACAGACCGGCTTCCGCCCGGCTCTTGACCAGCGCTTTCATGGTTCCGCGGACAGGTCTAACCCGCGCGACCGCCCGCGTCAAGGCGAAGGGTTTGCCGCTCCTTCCCGCCCTTGCTAGACTGCCGGTTTTCGGAGGGCCGGGGATGATCCGCCCGTACAAGGGCCGGTGGCCGAAGTTGGGGGAGCGCGTGTTCGTCGACGCCTCGGCCCAGGTCATCGGCGAGGTGGAGCTCGCGGACCACGCGAGCGTCTGGATGAACGCGGTGGTGCGGGGGGACGTGAACGCCATCCGCATCGGCGTGCGCACCAACGTCCAGGACAACTGCGTGCTCCACGTGACCGCGGAGCACCCGACCGAGCTGGGCGAAGAGGTCACGGTCGGGCACTCCGTCATCCTCCACGGCTGCCGGATCGGGCCCCGCTGCCTCATCGGCATCGGCGCCATCGTCCTCACGGGGGCCGAGGTGGGGGAGGAGTCGATGGTGGCGGCGGGCTCGCTCGTGCCGGAAGGGATGAAGGTCCCGCCCCGGAGCCTGGTGATGGGCGTCCCCGCCAAGGTGCGCCGCCCGGTCACCGATGAGGAGCGCCGGAGCCTGCGGCGCCTGGCCGAGAACTACCTCGGCTACAAGGAGACCTACCTCGAGGAATCGGGGCCTTGATCCGCGCCGTCAGCGGAACCCGGGACATCCTCCCCGCGGAGGTGTCGGCCTGGCACCGGGTGGAGTCGGCCGCGCGCTCGCTCTTCGCCCGCTACGGCTACCGGGAGATCCGCACTCCGATCTTCGAGGAGACCGCGCTCTTCGCCCGCGGTATCGGGGCGGAGACCGACATTGTCTCCAAGGAGATGTACACGTTCGAAGACCGCGACGGTTCGTCGCTCACCTTGCGACCCGAGGCCACCGCGGGGATCGTACGCTCCGTCATCGAGAACAACCTCATGAACACGGACCCCGCGCTCAAGGTCTACGCGCTGGGGCCCATGTTCCGGCGCGAGCGGCCCCAGAAGGGCCGCTACCGGCAGTTCCACCAGGTGGACGTGGAGGCCTTCGGCTTCGCGGGTCCCGGAATCGACGCGGAGATCATCGAGGTGGCGCTCGGCTACCTCGAGGCCTGCGGGCTGGTCGAGGTCGACCTGGTCCTCAACTCGGTGGGCGACCCGGCCTGCCGCCCCGCCTACGTGGAGACCCTGAGGGCGGCCCTCCGAGCGAACCTCGCCAAGCTGGGGCCGGACAGCCAGCGCCGCACCGAGACGAACCCCCTGCGCGTCCTCGACTCGAAGGCCCCCGAGGAGCAGGGGCTGATCGCGGCCCTGCCGCGCATCGCGGACCACCTCTGCCCCGCGTGCCGCGAGCACTTCGGGGAGGTGCGGAGGCAGCTCGACCTGGTGGGGATCCGCTACCGCGTCGACCACCGGCTGGTCCGCGGCCTCGACTACTACACGCGCACGACCTTCGAGGTGACGAGCGGCGCCCTGGGGGCGCAGAACAGCCTCCTCGGGGGCGGCCGCTACGACGGCCTCGTGAAGGAGCTGGGAGGCCCCGACCTCTGCGGCATCGGCTTCGCGGTGGGGATGGAGCGGGTGATCATGACCCTACCCGCCGCGGAAGGGGAGCGGCGCTGCGACGTGTTCCTGATGCCCCTGGGGGCGGCCGCCCAGGACAAGGCCCTGCGCCTGCAGCGGGCCTTGCGCGGCGCCGGAGTGAGGGTGCTCCTCGACCCGGAGGGGCGCAGCTTCAAGGCCCGCATGAAGCTAGCCGACAAGCTGGGGGCGCGCTTCGTGGCCATCCTGGGCGAGGACGAGATCCAGAAGGGCGCGTGGACCGTCCGGGACATGGCGGGCTCTGCGCAGGAGGACGTGCCGGAAGCGCGCGTCCTCGACCACCTCAAGGAGAAGATCCATGGCTGAGACGTTGGGCGACCTGACCCGGACGCTGTACTGCGGGTCGCTCACCGAGGCGCACGTGGGCCGCACCACCACCGCGATCACGTATTCGCTCCGCACTCGGTCCGCCGCCGCGAGGGGATCTGCCAGGTGGTGGCCCGGCCCGAGGTGTCGAAGGAGGCCCACGCGGCGGCGGACCGGGTGCGGAGCGAATACGTGATCGCGGTGGTGGGGGAGGTGGCGAAGCGCTCCCCCGACACCGTGAACCCGAAACTCGCGACCGGCACCGTCGAGGTCCTGGCCCGTGAGATCAGGGTCCTCTCCGAGGCCAGGACTCCGCCCTTCCCGATCGAGGAGGAGGTCACGGCCTCGGAGGACCTCCGACTGAAGTACCGCTACCTGGACCTGCGCCGGCCGAAGCTGCAGGCGAACCTCCGGCTCCGGCACCGGCTCACCATGGAGGTGCGGCGCTACATGGACGAGCAGGGGTTCCTCGAGATCGAGACCCCCATGCTCACCAAGTCCACTCCCGAAGGGGCGCGCGACTACCTGGTGCCGTCGCGCATCCACCACGGGCACTTCTACGCGCTGCCCCAGTCCCCCCAGATCTTCAAGCAGATCCTTATGATCTCGGGCCTGGACCGCTACTTCCAGATCGTGCGCTGCTTCCGCGACGAGGACCTGAGGGCCGACCGCCAGCCCGAGTTCACCCAGGTCGACATCGAGATGTCGTTTCCGCGCATGGAGACGATCTTCGAACTGATCGAGCCGCTCTTCCAGAGGGTGGTGAAGCTGGCGGGAGTGGAAGTCGCGCGTCCCTTCCCGCGCCTGAGCTACGCCGAGGCCCTGGAGCGCTACGGCTCGGACAAGCCTGACCTGCGCTTCGGCCTTCCCACCACCGACGTCACGGACAAGATGGCAACCCTCGGCCTCGACACCTTCCCCGGCCTGATCGAGCAGGGGGCGCGGGCGCGGGCCCTCGTCCTCCCCGCCTCGGGCGGCGTCTCCGGGACCCGCCTGCGCAAGATCAACGAAGAGGGGTGGCTGGGTCGGATCGTGGGCGACGCCCGGGCCGCCAAGAGGAACCTCTTCACCCTCAAGGCCACCGACGAGGCCGTCGCCAACCTTGGGAAGAAGGGGGCCAGCGAGGGCATCGCGCGGGAGATGCTCCGCAAGGCGGGGGCGGAGAAGGACGACACCCTTCTGGTGGGAGTGGACGAAGAGGGGCCCCTCGCCATGGCCATGGGCATCCTGCGCCTGGAAATGGGCCGCGAGCTGAAGCTCGTGGACGGCTCGGCCTACCGCTTCCTCTGGGTCACCGGCTTCCCCCTCATGGAGTACGACCAGGCGGACCGCCGCTACGTGAGCCTGCACCACCCGTTCACCGCCCCCGTCGACGAGGACCTCTCCCTCCTCGAAGAGCACCCCGGAGCGGTTCGCGCCAAGGCCTATGACCTGGTGTTGAACGGCTACGAGGTGGGGGGCGGCAGCATCCGGATCCATGACTCGGGACTGCAGGCCAGGATCTTCAAGACGTTGTCCCTCTCGGAGGAGGAGGCGAGGGAGCGCTTCGGGTTCTTCCTGGAGGCCCTCCAGTACGGCACGCCGCCCCATGGAGGCATCGCCCTCGGCCTCGACCGCATGGCCATGATCCTGTGCGGCGAGCGGTCGCTCCGGGAGGTGATCGCGTTCCCCAAGACCGCCAGCGCGACCGACTTGATGAGCGGATCCCCCTCCCCGGTGCGGGACGACCAGATCCGGGACCTGGGCATCCACCTGGTGCGCAAGTAGCGGCAGGAAAGCGGGTTCCGGAGAGCGGACCGGACGGGCCGGGTTTTCATGCTAAGCTCTGCCAGCATGATGTCTGACCCCCCCAGACGTCCTTTCTGCTCCTGTTTCCCGGCCTGTCGCTGATCCGCCCATGACCCGCGTCTCCGTCCCGGAAAGGGGCGTGGAAACCCTCTTCGGCATCCACGACGAGAACCTGCGCTTCCTGGAGAGCACGTTCAAGGTGCGCATCAAGAGCCAGGGCAACGAGCTGATGGTCGAGGGTGACGATGAGGGAGCGGAGCGCGTGAGCCGGATCTTCGACCAGCTCGCCGCCCTCATGAAGGACGGCTACTCGGTGTCCGCGGGAGACGTGCGCCTGGCCGGGGAGCTGTTCGCCCGGGACGGCGCCACCCACCTGCGCGACTACCTGATGAAGTCCGCGGTGCGGGGGGCCAAGAAGGTCGTGGTCCCCCGCAGCCTTAACCAGCGCACGTACCTCGAGCAGATCGAGAAGCACGACATGGTGTTCGGGATAGGTCCCGCGGGGACCGGGAAGACCCATCTCGCCGTGGCCCAGGCCGTCTCCTTCCTGCTGAACAAGCAGGTCACCCGCATCGTGCTGGCCCGCCCCGCGGTGGAGGCGGGAGAGAAGCTGGGCTTCCTGCCCGGCGACCTGCAGGAGAAGGTGGACCCCTACCTGCGCCCCCTCTACGACGCCCTCTACGACCTCCTCGACTACGAGAAGGTCTCGCGCCTCTTCGAGCGCAACGCCATCGAGGTGGCACCCATCGCGTTCATGCGGGGGCGCACCTTGAACGACGCCTTCGTGATCATCGACGAGGCCCAGAACACGACCAGCGAGCAGATGAAGATGGTCCTCACCCGGATCGGCTTCGGCTCCAAGGTGGTGGTGACGGGCGACATCACCCAGATCGACCTTCCGCAGGGGAAGACCTCGGGCCTCATCGAGGCCATCTCGGTGCTCTCGAACGTGAAGGAAATCGCCTTCTGCTACTTCGACGAAAAGGACGTGGTGCGGCACAAGCTCGTGCAGGCGATCGTCAAGGCCTACGAGGCCTTCGGGGCCTCCCAGCCCCCCGCCCGCTGACCCGGCCATGCCTCTGGATGTCGTGCTCCTCAACAAGCAGAGGCGCCGCCGCATCGACGCGGCGCGGCTGCGGCGGG
>WNFJ01262449.1_pt2 | contig 13233 bp, 12 predicted proteins | sample 5400461 | NCBI WGS metagenome assembly WNFJ01 (sample SAMN13153349, study PRJNA577476) | soil metagenome | isolation source: 115 cm saprolite on Douglas fir-dominated hillslope | place: USA:California | collected 2013-09-17 | reverse complement strand
TCGACATTTACGCGCATGTGGTGCATGGCCTGGGCCGGAATCTTACCCTCACAGATCGAACGAATATCTGGCAAACTGTGCTGAAAAATCAGCCGGACCCGATCTTGGGAGTTGGCTTCGAAAGTTTCTGGCTAGGAGATCGTTTGGAAGCGGTTTGGTCGATGCTTCCGGAGGAGAGGGGAATTGGTGAGGCGCACAACGGATATCTTGAGACATATCTGAACCTGGGCTTCGTAGGGCTCATCATGTTCGTAGTGCTGCTCATCGCGACGTATCGCAAGATTCAACTCGATCTTTTAAGGCGATTTGAATTTGGGCGGCTACGCATGGGCCTTTTCATTACGATATTAGTTTACAACTTTACAGAGGCGACCTTTGTAAGCGTTCACTTCCTTTACGCGATATTCTTCCTGATTTGTATCGACTATGCGACTGTCCGAAGGTCGCATTCGCCACGACTTTACCGGCCCATTCGTAATAGGACTCAAGAGGCGATCATTCCGGCTTGAGACTAGATCAATGAGCGTGGAATACACTGTTTCTTCGAGTGATCGAATATTGATAACGGGGTCCAACGGATTCATTGGGGCCAAAGTGGTCGAAACGCTGCTGGAACATGGGTTAACGAACCTCCGTTGCTTTGTTCGACCTTCAAGCCGGCTGGATCGTTTGCGAAATGTCCTGCGTGGATCCTCCGGAGGCAAGAATGTAGAGTTGTTTTCAGGTGATCTCTTGTCAGTTGATGACTGTCGACGAGCAACCGAGGGAGTTTCGATCATTTACCATCTTGCCACCGGATTCGATAAGTCATTTGCCGGAGCGTTTATGAACTCGGCGCTGGTAACCCGCAATCTCATGGATGCTTTTCTTCAATGCGGAGAACCCAAGCGATTCGTGAATGTTAGCTCATTTGCGGTGTACTCGAATTTGCGACTGAAGCGGGGTGCACTGCTTGACGAAACCTGTCTGTTAGAAGATTCGCCGCAGGAACGCTACGACCCGTATGGTTTCGGGAAACTTAAGCAGGAAGAGTTAGTCAAGGAGTATGGGAAAAAATTCGGTTTGCCTTATGTCATATTGAGACCTGGAACCGTGTTTGGACCAGGCAGGACGGAATTGAGCGGCCGGGTTGGCATCGGCACCTTCGGTATTTTTATTCAGGTGGGCGGGTCGAACCTACTGCCACTTACGTTCGTCGATAACTGTGCGGATGCCATCGTCCTGGCAGGGTTGAGGCCGGGTATAGAAGGCGAGATCTTCAATATCCTCGATGACGAACTGCTAACAAGCGGCCAATTTTTGAGCAGGTACAAAAAATCGGTAAAGCGATTTCTCTCAGTGCGAATTCCGTACTTTGCTGCGCACCTGCTCTGTCTCCTTTGGGAGAATTACTCCAGGAAATCGAAAAGTCAGTTACCACCTGTTTTTAACCGGCGCCGTTGCGCGGCGGAATGGAAGCCGATTCGCTTCACGAATCAAAAGCTTCGCGACCGTCTGGGGTGGAAGCCGAGGATCGGTTTGGAACCAGCAATGTTGTCATTTTTCTCACAATTTACTGATCGATGAGACACTCCGATCTTCGTGTAGCCATTGCGGGCTGCGGGAAAATTGCTGATCAGCATGTGCAAGCCATTGATCGCATCCCCGGTTGCCGGATCGTCGCGCTCTGCGATCAGGAGCCGCTGATGGCCAAGCAGCTTGGTGAGCGCTGCAGAGTTTCGCAATGCTTTTCCGATCTGGCAGAAATGCTCGGAGCCGTTTCGCCCGACGTAGTTCACATTACGACGCCTCCGCAGGCCCATTTCTCTCTTGCGAGCCTATGTCTCGAGTCGGGAAGTCACGTTTATCTCGAAAAGCCTTTCACCGTCACGGCGTCCGAGGCGGACTCACTCATTCAAATCGCCGAAAGCCGCGGTTTGAAACTGACAGCGGGGCATAATTGTCAGTTCACGCGTGAAGCGATCGAGATGCGCCGGCTCGCGGCGGAAGGATATTTCGGCGGAAAACCGATACATCTCGAGAGTCATTTTTCCTACGACTTGAGTGACAAAAGTTACGTTGGGCCTCTTCTCGGGAACCGATCCCATTGGGTCCGCCGGCTCCCAGGCAAACTGCTTCACAATCTCATCAGCCATGGCATCGCGAAGCTGGCCGAATTCTTAGATGATGAGATCGCCGAGATTTTCGCCTTCGCGGACCAAAGCCCTGAACTCGAGAGCTTGAACGGAGAAGATGTTCTGGACGAGTTGCGGGTTTTGATTCGAGACAAGAGTGGTACCACCGCATTTTTCTTTTTCTCGACGCAGATCAAGCCGGGGCTGAACCAACTTCGTATTTGCGGTCCGCTTAAGAATAGTTCGAGTCTAATTTGAAACGTTAATCGAAACTACAAGAGTTATCTGACTTTTTTCATTCCGCCATTACAGAGCGCGAGGGAGAACGTGCGAAATGCGGGGGTTAACATTCGCAATTTTGTTAGGCGAAAACTATATCAGGATTATGGAATGACGGAGTTGATCAGCCGTTTCTATAGGAGCCTGCGAGACTCACAGCCTCCTCCGATTCCCTACCGTGAGATCCTCCTGACGGCGAAGATCATGGATGAAATTTTTGCACAGATTTATGATGGCGACCACCTGAAGGCGAAGGCAGCAGCCTATGCGTGCATAAGATGAAATACGTATTGATTACTCCCGCCAGAAACGAAGAGAAATACATCGAAGACACGATCCAATCCGTCGTAGCGCAGACTGTGCTTCCCGAGGGCTGGGTTATTGTGGATGACGGGTCGACGGATCGAACAGCAGAAATCGTGCAGGGTTTCGCTTCGCGGTATCCCTGGATTGAATTGGTCAGCCGGCCACAGCGAGCTGATAGGAGTTTCGCCGGAAAGGTGTACGCATTCAATGCCGGGTTAGAGCGAGTGAAATCGTTAAGTTTTGAAGTGTTGGGGAATCTCGACTCGGACGTCTCGTTTGAACCGGATTACCTGGCTTTCTTGCTCCAAAAATTTGAAGATGATCCGAAGCTCGGAGTTGCCGGGACACCGTTTGTTGAGGAAGGTTATGATTCAGGGAAAGACAGTTTCGAAGGAGAGAATCACGTTGCGGGAGCGTGCCAGCTTTTCCGCTATGACTGTTTTCAGGAAGTCGGTGGGTTTATTCCTAATCGCGCCGGGGGCGTAGACTGGATCGCAGTCACCACTGCCCGCATGAAGAACTGGAAGACTCGGTCGTTTGCGGAAAAACGAATACATCATCATCGACCAATCGGGACAGCTGAACGAAACGAAGTCTCGGCGATGTATGCCCACGGGCAGAAAGACTATTATCTAGGAGGCTCACCAATTTGGCAGCTCTTTCGCGCGGGCTATCGAATGACAAAAAAGCCGGTCGTTCTTGGCGGCGCCGCATTGCTGCTGGGTTATTGCTCCGCGGCTATTCGGCGGATCAAACGCCCCGTGAGTCCTGAATTGATGAGGTTTCACCGGCGTGAGCAAATGAAAAAGCTTCGGACCATTCTTGGGGCGCTTTTGCGTTTCAAAAAGGTCGACAATTTCTCGCTCATGCAAAAGGAGCAGGAGGCATGATAATCCAACCCCTGGCATGCACCGATCCGCTAGCGGAGGAAGTAGCCGGCGTACTAAAGAGGTTTACCCCATGGCTTGAGCGCTTCGGTGAGACATCTCTAGATCATCAAACCTTTTTTGCTGGACCGCTCGGCGGATTCGCGAAGGCCTACTATTATCGGCATCCGCGCCTCGGGTTAGCTGCGGTTGCGCCGATGATCTTTTTTGAGGCGTTCGTTCCGTCCGCTCGGGCACTTTTCTTCCATCGAGTCAGATTCCCGATTGCGGACGCGCATTTCGCCATGGGATTTGCCTTTCTTTATGAAGCAACGAACGAGTCTGCTTTTCTTGAGAGAGCGACTCATTTCCTGAAGGAATTGCAGCGCACCCGTTGTCCCGATTTCAATGAGTATTGCTGGGGCTACCCGTTCGACTGGGTAACGCGTAATGGAACTATCAAAAACGACACGCCGTTAATCACGACAACACCGTATGTTTACGAAGCTTTCCTGCACATGTGGAAGCTCGATCCCCATGATGAGTGGAGGCGAGTCCTCGAATCGATTGTCCGGCACGTCGTAGCTGATATCAAAGATTTCAAAACGTCCGAAACGGCCAGTACCTGTTCCTACAGTCCTTATGATCGGGGCGGGGTTATTAACGCCGCCGCGTATAGAGCCTTCATGCTGACAAGCGCTTCAAATGTTTTTGCGCGCCCGGAATACTGGGAAATTGCCGAACGTAACTTGAACTTCGTATTAGAGAATCAAAACGCTGACGGCTCCTGGTACTACGCAACAGACGGAGTCCGTGATTTCGTTGATCACTTTCACACCTGTTTTGTGATGAAGGCTCTCGCCAAGATCCACTCGCTCACTGGACACGAAGGATGCTTGGCCGCTCTTGTGAAAGGCGTAAAGTTTTATTTGGCGAATCTTTTTGATGCAGATGGGCTTCCACGTCCCTTCTCGAAGGCGCCGCGTCTGACCGTTTACAAAAGAGAGCTTTATGACTGTGCCGAGTCCATCAACCTATGTCTGCTCCTTCGTGATCGTTTTCCGGAGCTCGGCTACAAGCTGCGGATCGTGATCGACGGGATATTGAGGGATTGGATCAAGCCGGATGGGTCATTTCGGGCGCGCCGCCTTTATTTTGGGTGGGATAACGTGCCAATGCATCGCTGGGCTCAGTCGCAGATGTTCCGTAGCCTTGCGTACTATCTTGCGGCGCGATGATAGACGAGAACTAGGCGGCGGGCGCTGGTAACTACACGTGCGTCGCTTAACGTTTAGCAACACGCCTCGGCATTGAATTAGGCTACGCTGATGCTTGTGACTAACAGGTTGATCTATATTGCCTGACAGCGAGACAGGGAAAAATTATGTGCGGAATCTGCGGCCAATTTAACTTCGTAACAGAGGAACCGGTGTATCCGGAGACTATCCATCGAATGGCACAGTCGATTTCTCATCGCGGACCGGACGACGAAGGATACTATTTTGCGGGTCCACTTGGATTTGGGTTCAGGCGCCTGTCGATTATTGATCTCGCGGGGGGGCATCAGCCCATGTCGGATAAGGAGGGGACGGTCTCGGTGATTTTCAATGGCGAGATTTATAATTTTAAGGAATTACGGGCCGAGTTGGAGGACCGCGGTCATCGGTTCCAAACCCGCTCCGACACAGAGGTCATCGTGCATGGATATAAAGAATGGGGCACCAACCTGTTCGACCGTTTGAATGGCATGTTTGGTTTGGCAATCTGGGACGTTCGGAACCGACGCCTGGTTGTTGCCCGAGATGCTATGGGCATCAAACTGATTTACTACCGGTTGGCAGATGGCCGGCTAATATTTGGATCGGAAATCCGCCCGGTGCTTGCCGAACAAGCACTCATCCCGGAAGTCGATCCAGTTGCGCTGAGTCTCTTTCTCCGATTTCGTTATACGCCGTCGCCACTCACTATTTTCAAAGGGATCCGAAAGCTTGCGCCTGGGTCGATGCTCGTTGTGGAAGATGGCAGATGCCGAGAAGAGCGTTGGTACAATTACGCCCCGACGCCGTTTTCGACCGCTAAGCAAGATGCGGAGGCTGAGCGCGAACTACTCGAATTGTACAGGGGTGCGGTGGGCCGGCACCTGCTAAGCGATGTTCCGGTCGGAATCCTTTTGAGCGGGGGGCTGGATTCAGGCTTGCTGCTTGCGCTCATGAATGAGCACGGCCGGAATTGGCCCGCATACACCGTTGGTTACGGAGACACTTTTGCAGACGATGAGTTGGCGGACGCTGCCGAGACGGCCTCGCTTATGGGCGCTCGTCATATCCCGGTGAGGCTGGATCGAGATGAATTCGAAAGGTCCTTCGCGAGAATTGTGGCTTGTCTGGAAGAGCCGATCGCTTCTTCTTCCGTCGTTCCGATGTACTTTGTCTGTCAACGAGCCCGAGAAGATGTTAAAGTCGCCTTGATTGGCCAGGGGCCCGACGAAGTCTTCGGAGGTTACAAGCGACATTTGGGTGTTCACTACGGAGCATTGTGGCGGAGGCTGCCGGGCGATGTCCGCGGGCTCGTTGGATCCGCGATCAAGCGATTGCCTCGAAACGAAACACTCAAACGTGGGCTTTACTCTCTAGACATCGAGGATCGGCTAAAACGGTATCAGCACGTGTTTTCTCTTGCTCCGGCGGAGCAGATCGACGGGCTGTTTCGTGACGGTATTCTTCATAAAAGCCTGAATGGTGAGCCGCTCGACGCGTGGCAGGCGTTGCTGCCGCAAATAGAGCTGACCGACGAGTTGGGCGGCTTTCAGCTTCTTGAAATTCGGTCCTCTCTTCCAGACGAATTGCTGATGTTCGCTGACAAGCTTTCCATGGCTCACGGTCTCGAAGTTCGAGTTCCATATTTGGATCGAACGGTCGTCGAGTACGCTCAGCGATTGGAAGGTAAATTTAAAATTCGAAATGGCAGAGGCAAGTGGTTGCATCGGAGGGTCTGTCAGCGCTTCCTCCAACCGCAGATCCTGAAACGGAAAAAACGCGGTTTCGCTGTCAACGTCGTCGATGACTGGTTCCATTCCTCCTTGCGCGGTCTGCTACCTGAAATGCTATTGGATGAAAGCTCCCTGATGTATGATTTGCTCAAACCAGGGGCGACGCGGCAGCTCTTGGAAGATCATCGGTCGGGACGGCACGATAACCATAAACTTCTGTTCAGTCTCGTTATGCTCGAGCAGTGGCTCCGCGACGCTGTATCAGGTTTGACATCTTCCGTTCAGGTAACCGGTAAAACCGTCGTGGGGATAAGTGACCTTTCCGTAGTGGAATAGCCGATGAATACAATGAATTTAAGTTTAGCCCGAACGATGCTAGGACCGTAGCCGGATTTAGGAGATCTAATTTAAAGCAAGCAGTTCGACTATCGAGGCCAATGGCGACACAGAGATCCTTCAAGCATTCCGCCCAAGTTTTTTTGGGGCGATTGGGTTTGTATCATCGGGTGAAGTCCTCCTTTCTTTATGATCTTTATTGGTCGGCAGCCGACCCGAAGCTCATCGCGAATAGGTATAGGGAAGTTCAATTCTACCGGAACACTCTTACAGGCTTTGGGAAAGGGGCTCTCATATTCGATATCGGAGCCAATCAAGGCCACAAAACAGATATCTTTCTCAGGTTAGGGGCGCGCGTCGTGGCAGTGGAACCTGACTCGTCGAACCAGAAGATTCTCAGACAGAATTTCCTGGAGTGCAGGTTAAAAAAAAGACCCGTCACTATTGTTGGTAAGGCAGTGAGTGACAAAAGCGGTAAGGCAATCTTTTTAACCGATGAGCCTGGTTCCGCCAAGAATACTCTGAGTCAGAAGTGGGCCGATTCTTTAAGAACAGACTCCAGTCGGTTTGGCAAAAAACTGGCGTTCGCGGGGCATAGAGAGATAGAAACAATTACTTTGGAAGAGTTGGTCCGCTCATTCGGAGTGCCATACTATATCAAAATCGATGTCGAAGGGCACGAGGTGAATGTCCTAAAGGGAATGCGAACTGCGGTGCCGTTTGTCTCGTTTGAAGTCAATCTTCCAGAATTTGCGGGTGAGGCTAAAGAATGCATCAGAATTCTTGATCAACTGGCCCCAGGGGGTGATTTCAATCAGGTCTCGGACTGTTCTCGTGGTTTTCTGTATAAAGGATGGCAGACACGGGACGCCGCTTTGGAAAGGCTCACGTCGTCAAATGAGACATGCATCGAGGTGTTTTGGAGGGCGCCAGCATTTCGTTAGCATACCTGAGAAAAGGACTGAACGATGTCCCAAGGTGTTTGGGAAAACCATCCCTTCTGCATGTTGACTAAAGTGTTTAGTTTGGCGGCGCTGATTGCGTTCTCTGCCGATGCTGCGACTTACAGCAGTCTCGGTACGGCGGATGATGTAAGGAAAAGGATCAGCTCTGCACACGATGGTGATACAGTCACAATTCCGGCAGGATCGTTCACATGGGCACGAGGCGTCAGCATCAGCAAAGGCATCACGTTGCAGGGAGGAGGGGAAGGAGTTACCACAATCAGGAATATTTGTGGCGGCGTCCTTATTTCAGTTAGCTCCGCCGCGCGGTTCGGTACTCGCATTACCGGATTGACCCTGCTGGGCGATCATATATTGGCGATTTCAGGCTCCAAGACATCGGCTCCGTATCGGGTTGATCACTGTAAGTTCGACGATGGGACAGCGACCCAGGTTATTCTCCTAGAGGTAGGAGGGAATGGACCTGGATTAATTGACCAATGTCAGTTCGTCGCCGGTGCTGCCTCAGAAATGATCCACAATTTAGGAATGGGGGCAGAAAACGCATCGGGATGGAGCGATGACATCATGCCAGGAAGCAGTGCGGCACTCTACGTTGAGGACTGTACGTTTAGCAAAAATCCTTTAACCGATAAATATTTCTGGGGAACATCTGCAATCCAGAGTTACTACGGGGCTCGCACCGTGATGCGCCATTGCACGCTCAACTATTGCCAAATCGATCAGCACGGTACGCCAGGGATGATCGGTGCGCGCTGGTGGGAGTTTTACGAGAATACCTTTTATGTTCCTCCCCAGGCCGCTGAGGGTGGCCAGTCCTGTTATTTTGCTCTACGCGGCGGCAGTGGAGTAGTGTTCAACAATCATCTAACCGGATACACCGCTAACCGCGGATCTATTGAGTTGAATGACGAAAATGGCCGCAGTTCCCCACTCTATCTGGCGCGGGGAATCAATAAGAACTACAGCCCTGTTTACCTTTGGGGCAACGATTCAACGATGCCGATTCACCTTAGATCTTCGAATGTAATCGAAGGTCGCGATTACTTTGTTTCAAGCACCCAGCCAGCCAGGCTCGTCCGATATCAGCGCGCCTCTGATAGCAGCACTACCACTTATTCCTATACTCCTTTTCCGTATCCACATCCATTGCGGAACGCAGCGATTAACCAGAGGGCAACGTCCAGCGATTCGATTCGAGGTGACCAACGCGGTACGCGGGGTTACACGATGAGTAAGAGCCACTAACGCCCAACGTCTGTAGGGCGAGGCTTCCGATAGAATAACCGTTTATCACGGCCCGCCGCAGTGCGCCGAAGATTTTGTGTGCTACGTCGATGCGCTTGCCGAGCTGTCCGACGTAGCTTTGATCGTGAAGGTTAAGCCATTGATGGTTGTGGTGGTGTAGTCGGAGCCGGGGTTCTAGGACGTGGCGGAAATCAACCTGACGAGTGATCCTTAAGGGTCTACAGACAGATCAATTCGGATTGGCTCACCCTTTCTCTACCAGGAGACTAGCAAACACTGGAAGGTAGCTCGGTCACTTGCGGTACAGCAAACTAAAGATCAGATGAGTGCAGCGCCTCGGGGAACATTTGAGGAAAGTCCGGAGCCTCGCCCTACGGAGCGCCTCTCGCGCTAACTATCTCACGAATCAACGCTAGTCAGTAGCTCAGAGAAATCTTCATGAACATCTTGATTGTTAAGCTTGGCGCTACCGGAGATGTAGTACGGACAACCCCCTTGTTGAGACGGTTGAATGGCAGCGTAACGTGGGTCACCGCAGGAAAGAATGTCGAGTTGCTCCGCGGTGTGGCGCCAGCGTTGAACTGTGTCACCTGGAAACAGCGTGAATCGCTCCGTAACACGGCGTACGACCTCGCAATCAATCTTGAGGATGATTTTGAGACCGCGCAGTTCCTCCACACGGTTCGGTTTCGCCAATTATTCGGGGCTTACGCCGATTCAGCTAACCAATTGCGGTACACGGACGACGCACGGGCTTGGTTTGACCTGAGTTTAATCAGCGTCTACGGACGCGAAAATGCCGATCAACTGAAGCTGCAGAATCGCAAAACCTACCAAGAACTCGTTTTCCGGGGCCTCGGTCTCGGCTTCCAGGGAGAGCATTACTTGTTGCCGAAGCCGATTGAGACGGGACTGGCCGGGGACATTGCCATTTCTACGGCCGCGGGTCCGGTATGGCCCATGAAGAATTGGGCTTACTACGAAAGGTTAAAAGAGGAGCTGGAAGCCAATGGTTTGGTGGTCAATTTCTTGCCGAAGCGTAATTCCCTTCTTGAACACCTGGCGGATGTTCAAGGGCACCGATGCTTGGTTAGTGGGGATAGTCTGCCGATGCATCTGGCGCTTGGTTCGGCTGTGCGATGTGTGAGTCTATTTACCTGCACCAGTCCGTGGGAGATATTCGGCTACGGTCTGCAGACGAAGATTGTCTCGCCGCTGCTCGAAGAATTCTTTTACAAGCGAGGGTTCGACGCCCGCGCAACGACAGTGATTGGCGTGGATGAAGTGCGCAATGCCGTAATGAGAGAATATGTCACGGCTCTGCAAGAGACTCAGCGCGAATTGACTTCAGAAAAGGTGGCCTAATGCACCGTTAGGGCGCAGCCCCAAGTCAATCCTGCAACCGATCAAGTAACCATTTTTTTACAGTTAACAAAATGAAAATGCAGAACCGATTGCTTCCTAAAACTACCCTGGCACTGGCTGCGCTTGCGGTCTGGGTAGGTACGCTTCCGAGCGCACGCGCTAAAAGACCGGTAAATCGGATAGTCGCCAGCATCCCTGTAGGCACTCTACCCTGGGGTGTCGTTGTTAGCCCCGATAGCTCAACGGTGTACGTCGCAAACAATGGAGTACCTGGCACTGTCTCAGTGAACCATGCCGCGACCAACACGGTTAAATTCGTGATTTCAACCGATGATAACCCGACTGGTTTGGCGATTTCGCCTGATGGCAGCACTCTTTACGCCTTGTGCCATTTAGGCGTAACCGTTGACGTGATTTCAACAGTTACAAACACCGTTAGGTCTAGGGTCAATGTCTTCCCCGATAACCCGTCGGAGGGAACGGGCTCGATCACGTTGAGTCCGGACGGCAGTCAGCTCTACTATCCTGTCGGCAACTCGATTTTTGTTATTGATACCCCTACACAGGCGGTTTCTACCATTGCCCTTGGAACTATGTCCCTCGCTACTCAGGTCGTTTTCACAGCTAACGGCGCAAAGGCCTATGTGGTTGGGTTCGGAGGCAGCGGCCGCGTTGTTCTCAATCTGATCGACACAGCGTCCCAGAGCTTGGTTTCGACCCAAGAAATCGGGGGCGTGAATAGCGCTGGAATCGCTATTAACCCCGCCCGCAGCAGGCTGTACGTTTCTTCTTCTGCGAGCGATGACGGAGCGACCGTAAGTAAAATAACGACGGTGCATGCAGTCACTGATAAGGTGCGTTCAAGTAGTGTCTTGCAAGCATTTGCCGATACAAACGGACTCGCACTTACGACCGATGGCAAATATTTGTATGTTCTCGGTTTTCCGGAAAAGGGAATTGAAAAGGTCTATACGCTACATACTTCGAACGGTGAGCAAGTTAGCGAGCCACTCACGGTTCCCGGGGAATCTTTTTGGCCAATGGCTATGGCTCCTAATGGTAAGCATGGTTATCTTTCGTGCATTCTTGGTCCTACTATCAACGGAGTGGTGACAGTGGTTGACGTCCAGGAAAAGTAGAGGCCGTTGCCGGGCAAAACAGTGAAAAATGGGGATGGACGCAATAGAAGAAACCCAACAAACGTCTGCGTTGAGTGTTGTTATTTCTAAACGTGAGGAGAACCAGCTGGGGACTTCTCTCCCATCAAGTTCTGCCGCTCAATCAATCGCGGTAGCGCTCCTAACTGGTGGCGGCGATAAACCTTATGCCCTTGGCATAGCGACAGCCCTCAGCGCACACGGAGTAGTAGTTGATTTCATCGGGAGCGACGAGTTGGATGTTCCTGAATTGCGGCGCATAGCAACATTAAACTTCTTCAACTTGCGCGGCGACCAGCGAACAAACGTCGGCTTCCTGAAAAAGACAACCAGAGTTTTGGTCTACTACTTGCGGCTAATTGGCTACGCGATAACGGCTCGGCCGAAAATCTTCCATATACTTTGGAACAATAAGTTCGAGTTCTTCGACCGAACAACTCTGCTGTTTTACTATAAATTGCTCGGTAAGTACATTGTGCTAACAGCACACAATGTAAATGCTCGCAAAAGGGATTTGAAGGACACACGCCTCAATCGAGTTACCCTGCGAATCCAATATCATTTAGCAGACCAGATCTTTGTTCACACCGAGGAAATGCGGCGGGAATTGCTAGCGGAGTTCGGCGTACCTCGGGATAAGGTTGCAGTAATCCCATTCGGTATTAACAACACACTGCCCTGCACGTCGCTGACGAGTTTGGAAGCAAAGGAGGGATTTGGCCTGGCACCGCAGCAAAAGACAATTTTGTTCTTCGGAAACATCACAACTTACAAAGGATTGGAGCACTTAGTCACCGCTTTCGCCTCTCTCACGAGAGATGAACCCAACTACCGGCTCATTATTGCAGGTCGCCCCAAGGGTTGCGATGAGTATTGGAGAATGATCCGGCAACAGATTGTCCGAGACGGCACGGAAGAGCAGATCATTCAACGGATCGAATATATTCCTGACGAGGAAGTAGAGATCTATTTCAAAGCGGCCGATGTGATAGTGCTACCGTACACCTACATTTGTCAGAGCGGAGTTCTATTCCTTGCCTATAGTTTTGGACTCCCGGTGATCGCATCGGACGTAGGATCCATGAAGGAGGATATCATTGAGGGTAGGACGGGCTTTGTCTGCAGACCCGCTGATCCGGACTCGATCGCTGAGACCATGAGGAAATATTTTGAGTCGAATCTATTCATGCAACTTGAGGAGCGGCGGTCGGATATTAAGGAAATCGCCACCAACCAGTATTCGTGGGAGAGGGTTGTGGAAATCACAAGGACGGCATACGGCAAATTGCTCTGAAGCTTACATAGAGTACGACCTCCAACCAAACTGAATGCCTCTTCAGCCAAACTAGAGGAAATGGGCCAGTCCTAGTTCGACACTAATCTCCATGCAAAATCCCACCGTTAGTTTTGTCGTTCCCTGTTACAAGTTGGCACATCTGCTACCGGAGTGCCTCAATTCTATATTTCGTCAAACCTACTCCGACTTCGAAGTGCTGGTAATGGACGATTGCTCGCCGGATAATACCTCAGAAGTCGTCTGCAGGATCCAGGATCAACGGCTTCGGTACGTACGAAACGATCAGAACCTCGGACATCTGCGTAACTTCA